>Ga0209507_1001656_pt1 | contig 16965 bp, 8 predicted proteins | sample AD_UKC028_MetaG_FD_184414 | JGI IMG/M metagenome (GOLD analysis project Ga0209507, IMG submission 184414) | Active sludge microbial communities of municipal wastewater-treating anaerobic digesters from USA - AD_UKC028_MetaG (SPAdes) (version 2) | ecosystem: Engineered > Bioreactor > Anaerobic >...
AGCTCGCGGGCCAGTTCCGGCGCCGGGTCATTGCCCAGCAGATTGCGCTTCGAGCCCGTGTGTGTGAATTCGCCCATCGTGATGACCGCGTAGCATAAAATGACGGCATCCGGCCGGGAGCTGACACGCTCGATGGGGTCGGCAGCTTCAGGTTTGCCGGCGTTGAAATGAGTCATCAGCGTGGCCGCCAGGTGGCCGCCGGCCGAAGACCCCATGATGCCAATGCGCTTCGGGTCGAGCCGCCATTGATTCGCGCGTGCGCGCACCGTGCGCAGCGCGCGGGCGGCGTCCAGCAGCATGATCGGGTGTTGGTAGCCCGCGGAGCCGAGCCGGTACTTCAGCACAAACCCGGCGATGCCAGCTTCGTTCAGGAAACGCGCGTAGTCCGCGCCCTCATGCGCGGCCAGTCCGGCGTAACCGCCGCCGGGGCAGATCACGATGGCGGCGCCGGTCGCCTTGTCCGGTTCGGGAAGATAGGGGGTAAGCGTGGGGATATCCTTATCCCCCTGGCCCAGCGCGCCGGGCGCCCCGTCGGGCCAGAGCGGAAACGAGTTGGCGGGCTGAGCCGGCGCCGCGGCGAGCCAGGTAAAGAATGCGGCCATAACAATAATGCGCTTCATTGCACCGGCAGCATAGCCACGCCCGGAAATATTCGCGATGGAAATATGAAGCCCGTCAGGCCGCCGGTTTCTTCCGGCCGGAGGGCTGGAATGCTTGTCCAATAGCATGCCCGCTTCAGTGCGGCGGGAAATCTTGCTGTAAGAACTCAGCGATGGCTTTGGCCGCGAGTGCGTGGGCCGCTTGATTCGGATGCGCGTCGTGACGATTGACAACCCAGTTTGCGGAGGCGTGAGCTTCAAAGAGCGGCAGCAGATCGAGGTGCGGCACTCCGGCATCGCGCCAGAATTGGCCCAACTGGGCATGGACTGGGCGGTAGTCGTAGCCAGGGCCGAGGCGGTGAAGAAATGGAAAGGTCACCACCCGGAACCGGCCGCCATGGCTCTCGATAAAGTCCCGCAGGGATAGCAGCCGCTTTTGTTGGGCTTCCCAGGTGGGGCCGTTATACAGCTTGCGAACGAATTGGTAATAGTTCGACACATCCGGGTCAAACCGGCCGCGGAACCAGTAATAATAAGTGTCGAGGAAGAAACTATGCCGGATGAAGAAATTGGTGGGCGGGTTGGAGCGGACCCGGGCATCAACAATGTAGGCTTCATCCGTAACGTCGCCAATATCATTCAGGACATAGACCAGGACCACTTGGTCGAACTGGTAACCTTGCCGAACCAGTTCTTCAGCGACAAAGATTTCGTCGCCGGTGTCGTAGCCGTTGACGGCCATGACATGCACCTCATCCTGGGTGAGGTGGCGGATCTGGTTGGCGAAACGGTCTTCGACGTTGGGGATGCCGTGGCCGGCGGTGAAGGAATCGCCGATAAAAGTGATGCGGCGGCGGCCGGGGGTGCGAGTGGGAGGATAATCACTGACGTTGTCGCGAAACCCGGCATTGTTCGGGCGCCAATGGCGGTCGAACCACCGCTGGTTGACGCGCGTCAGGCCGAAGGCGTCGGTTGTATCGTAGCAGAAGCGAAAGTAGAACTCCCCGACAGCGAGGAGCAGGGACACCAGAAAAGCTGAAAGCAAAGCGTTGCCCAGGATGACCGTGGCGGCCCGCCGCCGCCGCCCGGCGCGGCCAGACCAGCGGATGAACCAGGCGCCTGCCGCGCCGATGAGAACCGGCAGGCCCAGGAACAGCACGCTCACCAGAACATCGCCGATGTCGGCAAAAGTTTTCATGCGGATCGGGGCAGGGTTGTCAGAAATCCGATGCCGGCAGTTGGTTTGGGCAGGTCGTGCGCCCAACTCCGCTTCCAGCCTGGACGATTGCTTTTCAGAACGCAGCCAGCATACTGCATTACGACCGTAGCACAAGATTCCAACACCCCTCGGCCAGGTGGCGCAGCCGAAAATTCCCGCAAAGATGCGGAAGTTAACCGGAGTTCGCAGGGTCGTGGGGTTGAGCCAGCGTCAATCAGGGTGCCGGTGCTGGCGGAACCCGGTGGCCGGCATCAGCCGTTTTTCCATGGCTGCCCTCTTCCCACCAGGTGGTGGTTTAGCGGGGGGCACATCGCCGGGCGGCAAATAGGCTCCAAGCCAGCAAGACCACGGCTGCCAAACCCGCCAAACCAAGCCCCCAGGTAAAGCTGGCAGGGGCGTAGCGAAACTCCAGGCGGCTGACGCCCGCAGGCAGGAGAACACCGCGGATGGCGTGGTTGGTTCGGAGGATCGGCACGCGGCGGCCATTCACATAGGCGCGCCAGCCGGCATCCCAGCGATCGGTCAACACCACCAACCCCGGCGTCTCCATATTTGCAGCGACAATGATGCGGGTGGGGGCTTCTTCCAGAATGCGGGCGCTGCCGTTGGCCGGGCCGGGCAAGTGGACGGGGCGTTCGACGTAAGCGACTTCCCGCGGGTCAAAGTCCGCCGCCGCCAGTTTCGCTAATCGCAGACTGTCCTCCGTCACCATTTCGACGCGGCGCGGCACGAAGACACGGCCCAGGGCATTCGAATTAACCATTACCCAGTAGTCGGGGCTCTGGAAAGCGGGGCGCGCATTGTCCGGGGGCAAGCCGCGAAAGATCACATAGCGGACATCCAGAAAGTCGAGCACCGGCGGCAATCGCAGTGTCCCCTCGGGAGTGATGGTGACCCGAGGGATCAACCACTGGGTTTGGGCCAGGGGAATCACCGCCGATTGGGGGTCTGCCGCGCTCATTAGCAGTTCGGTCAGCCGTTTCGGGTCCATGCCGTCATAGCCGCGGATGTCCCGCAAGCCGCACAGGGCGGCCAGGTTTGCCGGCAGGCATTGGCAGCCGATTACCCGGCCGGGATCGGCTCGGGCTACTTCGGCCAGGGCCGGAAGCGGTGGGAAGTAAAGGGCGGGATCGCATTGGGCGTTGCGGCCGTAACCGAACCAGAGCAGATCGCCCACCAGCGCCACCGCCAGGAAAGGTTTTCCGTGCCATTGCCAGAACCGCCCGGACCACAGCAACCACCAGCCCAACAATCCCACCCCACACCAGCCCGCTGCCGCCGCATAGTGCCGCACGAACCATGACTGCACCTGGCGCACTTCCGCGAGGTCGCGAACCCACGGCAGGGGCTTTCCGTTCAGGATGGCTGCCGCAAGTTGCGTATCCACCGGTTCCGGCAGGAAGAATATGCGGTAACCACACCAAAGACCCAGCGCGGCCAGCAGGGCTGGCGGCAGACCGAACCACCCGCGCCGGCGCAACGGACCTTGCCATAAAACTTCGAGGCCAATAACCATCATGGACAGCAGGGCAAACGCAGCGGCAAACGCGAGGCGGCGATGAGGAAACATGTTTAAACCCGGCAGGCGCATCAGGTGAACCAGACCCGGGATATTCAGGCTCCATCCCAGCGCCAGGAAGAAGATGAGCACGAAGAATCCATTGATCTTCCGGTGACGCCGGCTGCAGCAGGCGACTGGCGCAACCAGCAGGGTGGCTAAAACACCGCAGTAAGCGGCAGCCGAGCTTTCCATTTCATTGTAATTTGCCAGGCGGAAGCTGCCCGACTGCACGGAGCCATACAAATCCGGCAGAACTACCTGGGGCAGGGCCGCCAGCCCCACCGGCGGATGATCTTCCTCGCCGCCGAACCGCCGTTCCATGCGGGCGCTGGTTTGCGCGTAATCCAGGAAAGGCAAAATATACGGGGCGGCCAGCAGCAGCCCCAGGCCGAACCCGGCAGCCAGGGTCAGGGCGGCTTTTCGGGCTGCCGGCTGAAGCCATTGGCGGGGATAGGCGTCGTACAGGCACCACAAAGCGAATACTCCAGAAACCAGGAGCGCCAGGGCCGCAACATCAAGCTGGCCGCTTACCGCGACCAGCCCGGTCGTTAGGCTGAGGGCCACCGGCGCGGCGCGATGCGTGGCGCGCGCGGTTTCGGCTATCGCCAGCAGAATCCAGGGCAGCCAATAAACAGCCACGCCGGTGGGATACCCTTGCCAGAAGATGAAAAAGGCGGTTAGCGGATAGCACCAGGCACCGATTGCCGCCGGCCAAAAGCTGACAGCCAGCAGGCGGCGGAAGAATCGGTAGGCGCCCAGGCCCGCAACGACGGCCGCCAGCGCCCACGACCAGGCCAGCGCGACCGGGGAGGCGAAGGCGTATTGCAGCGCCAGCAGCGGGGAAAACTTCGGCCAGATGAAAGGCACCCCTGCGAAGTTGTCAGGCCCCCACTGGGGCAGCCGTCCGGCATGAAACTCCGACACCGCGAAGCGGCGCGCGGGCTCGAAAAGGTAGAGGATATCACTGAGGAACAGGTTCCGCGGTTCGAGGTACGTGCCGTCCGGGCGCGGCGGCAGATATACGCCGGGCTCGCCGAGTATGTCCAGGGGCAGCAATAGCTTGCTTCCGATCAGGGACGGCCCGTAAAGCACCGCCTGCCCCAGCAGCAACCCCGCCAGAACAATGATCAGCCGGATGCAGCCGGGCGGTTCTTCGCGGGCGGGTTTGCTGTTTGCGCCGCAAGGCATGGGGTTATTGCGGCTGGCACCGCCGAAGATTTCCGGGGCTGGGGATGCGCGCGCGTTCAGGCATACGCCTGTTTACCAGACTCGCAGCCGGCGTTCCCCTTCTTTCAGGCGCTCGAAGGGGCCGGGGGTTGGGTGGGCGGCGCGGCGGCGCTGGCCAAAGTAATCACGGTCAACCCGCAGGGGCGTGCCGTCGGGATTCTCATACGCCAAAGCGGACACCCGGGCGCGGCCGAGCCGGTCGGTGGTCACGAGGCGGGCCGAGGGGTTGCGCATGGCCGGCAACCAGGCCCATTGCAGAAAGACTTTCGGGCCGTCTTCCACCAGGCGCATTTGCGGGTCCGGCGCGGGCAGGTTGAGGGCGTTGTCTTCCCGCGCATAGGGGCGGGCGCCGTGGCAATACACGTTGCCTCCCGTTGACAGCGGGTGCTCCCGGGGGTCATAGGCCGCCAGCCCGAATTCTCCCCGCGCGCCGGCGCCTTTGCCCAGCAGCAGGTTGTTATAGAAACGGTTGTCGCCGCCTTTGACGTCCACCAGTCCGGCGACAGCCGTGGTATGCGCCGGGTGGAAGGGGGTGACGCGGTTCGGTTCCGGGCGGCTATGGATTTGGCCGGCAAACAGATTGTGGGCGTAGGCGCCGCCTTCGGACATGTCCGACAGGCTGATCGGGGACAGGAAGAGATTGTTATCCACCAGAAACGGCCCGTGGTTGACCTCGACGAACAGGTCGAAGGTGGAGTTTTCGTAGCACAGGTTGCCCGAGATGCGCGTGCCCTGGGCCATCCAATCCATCCAGATGCCCAGGCCGGCGTGGTGGATCCGGTTGCGCGCGATGTGGGTGTCTATGGCGGCATGGAGTTTGATGCCCGCCATTTCGGCGCCCGTAAACAGCCGCTGCACCCAGATGTTATAGATGTGGTTGCTCTCGATGCGGCTGAACACCGCTCCCAGGCTGCCGCAAATGCCGGTCTGCTCGCAGTCGTGAATGGTATTGCGGCGGACGATATGATGGCCGATGGTTTCCCGGTTCCAGCCGTTGGCGAGGGCGCGCTCGATGGTTCGGACATAGCCCTCGGCGGTATCGGCGGACGTGTTGTCCCATTGGTCGCCGTATTTGCCGAGCGTGAGCCCCGAACACCGGGAATGGCTGATTTCGTTGTCCTCGATAATCCATCCTTTGCTCCAATGCGTGCCGATAAGCCCGACCTGCTCCGCGGTGGGGGGCGCCCAGGGCGTGGCCGCATGCCGCAGCTTCAACCCCCGCACGGTGAGGTAGTTGACGCCCGGGCGCTCCGGGTAGAACACCGTTCGGCGCACGTTGATCTCCACCAACTGCTCGTTGGGATTCACGCCCGGAAACTGCGCCCAAAGAGTGGTGCGGCCCGATTCCACCCGGCCGAACCAGAGCGGAGCGGCGCCCGCGGGCTTCAGCACTTCGTCCAGCCGGGCCGCCTCCGCCAGCCAGTGGCCGTTGAGATACACGGCGCCGGTATGGTGCTCGCGGCCTTTGGGATTAAACCAGTCCCCGCGGATGAGATCGCGGTAAGGGTTGAAGTCGCCGAAGAAGGAATCCGGCAGCGTCACCGTCCAGGCGTCGTTCTGCGCCTTTGTCCATCCCTTTACAACCTCGGAGCCTTTGATTTCGACCGTTTCTCCCCGCGCGGCCTGGTAAACGATGCGCTGGCGGTCGGACGCGCCTCCGCGGGGCGGGGCGACGCGCTCGCGATAGACGCCTTGATGGATGGTGATGACGTCGCCCGGCTGCGCCCGTTGCGCGGCGGCGGCGATGGTCCGCCAGGGCCGGGCGGCGGAGCCCGGGTCCCGGTCGTTGCCGGCGGGGGCGACGTGGAATTCCCTGGCAAAGGCCGGCAGCGCGCCGGACGCAACGGCCAGCAGCAGAGCAATTAAGGATTTCATGGCATCAATGGGTAATCAGTCATCGTCATCATCCTGGAGCCGAACCGCCCAGACCGGGTAGGGCGCCTGGGAGCCTTTCATGGCGTGCCAGAGGATGCGGTTGAGCAAGTCCTCCGGGCATTGGTCAATCTGCTCGAGGGGCAGGCGCGCCGAGGCATAGGCGTGCTTGCGCAGGAGCGGGTCGGAAACCTGTTTCGGGTCGGGGTTCATCTGGTCGAGCGGAATGTTATTGGGCACCGCGGTAAACGGGGTGAAATCGGGCGTAGGGGTGAAGCAGTCCGACATGGGGGTGGCGGTGGCGTCCAACTGGTTCATGGGGGGCAGGCCGAGCATGAGCTCCATTGTCCGCAGGAGGCTGGTCTGGTTGTATTGGGTGCTCACAGTCACGCCGCGACGGGTGTAGGGGCTGGCCACGAACGCCGTGGTGCGATAGCCGCTGACGTGGTCCCAACCGGCCTGGGGATCGTCTTCGATGACGAAGACGCACGTCTCCGGCCAGAACCGGCTGCGGCTGATCGCCTCGATGATCCGGCCCAGGGCCAGGTCGTTGTCGGCCACATGCGCGGCGGGGGTCGGCGAGCCGGCGCGGGTGCCGCTGGTATGATTGTTGGGCAGGCAAATGAGGCTGAGGTTGGGGAACCCTCCGTGCGCCTCGAATTGCTTGAGCTCGCCAATGAACTGCGCCGCGCGAAAGATGTCCGGGATTTCCATGCTCCAGCCGACCGTGTTGGTGGCCAGGTAGGGGCGAAGCGACTCGATGCCCGGCCGGCTGCGGATCCGCGTGAGCCGGGTCTGGTTGATGAAGTCGTGGTAGTAGTCCAGGAATTTGGGGGAGCCTTTCCGCGCCGGGTCGGCCCATCCCGCTTCCGTAATGGCGAATTCGCCATAGCTGCGCAGCGTTTTGCCGTGGGCGATGGCGTTGTCCCAGATGAAGCCTCCCGGCGAATACGCCAGCGCGTCAATATCGTTGTCGTCCATCCCATCCGGGTAACTGCGCGGGAACCCGGCAAACGAACGCTCCATGTAATCCGTGGCCATGGCCGAGTCGGCCCATTGATGCCCGTCGGCGCTGAGCAGGCCGGAGCAATAGGTGTTATCGAGCAGCACAAACTCGCGCGCCAGTTTGTGTTGATTGGGGGTGATTCGCTCGCCAAAAATGCACAGCGACGGGTCGCCGTTGCCCTCCGGCATATCGCCCAGCACCTGGTCGTACGTGCGGTTTTCCTTGATGATATAGACCACATGCCGGAAGACGCTCGGCTCGCCCACCCGCTCGGGCACGGGCCGGGGCGGCTGGTTGGGGCGCGGGGGGCGGGCGGCCTGGCGCAGCAGCGGATAACGCAGATTCGCCAGCGCCACGCGCGTATGCGCCGCCAGCTCGCGCGCCGAGGGGATATCCACCAGCGACAGGGTGCCGCGGTATTGCAGGCTGTGTGGTTGGTGTTTTTGGCCGCGTTCAGGCTTTCGGTCGCGGCCACGCCTTTCAGGTTAGCCACGTAGAGTTTTTTGCGCTGCGGATCCGGCGCCACGGCGCTGGGAAACCAGCCCACCGGGATCAGGCCCAGCAGCCGCGAGTTGCCGGGAGCAAAAGCAAAGACCGCCACGGCATTCTGGGTCCCGTTGCAGGCAAAGAGACGTTTGCCGGAGCGGTCAAAGGCCAGGGCGTTGGGCTGCGCGCCAAACAAGTCCCCGGGGTTTTGACGGGCGCTGAAGGTTTCCACCAGCTCGTCGCGCTCGGTATTTATCACGCTGAGCGTATCGCTCCCGGCGTTGGCGACCACCAGCAGCCGCCCGTTGGGGGAAAGGGCCATGGCGCTGGCGTGCAGGCCGGTCAGGATTTCCAGCCGGGACTTCCCGGTTCCGGAGGGATCAGCGCCGGGGGCCAGGTCAATGACCGAAACCGAGCCTTCGCTGGCAATGAAGCGCACCGGGTCCACGCGCACCAGCGTCCCGCGCCCGGCCGGGCCGGTCACGCTGTCGGCGTCCGGCCGCCGCCCGCCCCAGTTGCTGACATACGCCTTGCCGCCGGCCAGCACGACGTCGTAGGGCGCGACGCCGACCTCCCAGAGCCGCAGTATTTTGCCGGTGTCGGCCTCCAGCTCCGCCAGGCGGTTGGAGAGGTTGAGCGCCACGTAGAGCCGCTTGCCGTCGCGGGACACGGCCAGCCCGGCGGGAATCTCCGCCTCGCGGCGCGGCGCGGCGCCGCGAGGCAGCGGGATGGAGAACAAGCCCCTCACCCGGCCATCCTGTTCGCCAAAGACCTTGATGCTGCCGTTCACATTGGCCAGGTAGATGCGTTTGCCGTCCGGAGAAAACACCAGCCCGGTGAAGCTGACCTGGCCTTCCTTATCCGGCTGGAGGATGTGGTCGGAAACCGTGCTGGGCGCCGGGGTCAGTTCCTTTTCCGAAGGCAGCGGCACGCGCTGGAGGATTCGTCCCGAGCCCGGATCCAGCACCACCAGCTCGGGCGTCTTGCCCGCGGTCACCAGCAGCTTTCCGTTGGGGCTGAGCGCCAGCGCCTGGGGGCGCATGCCCGGCAGTTCGATCTGCAACCCCGCCGGCGTGAGCACCTGGTTGGCCGGGTTGTAGTAGCGGTTCGCCCCCACGCGCCCGACGTGGTCGCGGGTGCTGACTTCCGCCGGGGGAGCCATTTCGCAACCGGCCAGCCCGCCGGCCAGCAGCGCCAGAAAGGCGGACCGGCAGAGCCGGGCGGCGGTTGCGGAGACGAAGCCGGGCGGGCCGGAAGGTTGAATATCAATGATGCGCATGGACATTTTTCGGGCGATGCCCCGGTTCAAACGACTCCCGAATCCTAGCCGTTTGGGCCGGGAGAGACAAGCCCAACGAACCGCGTCCGCAAGGCGGGCGCCCGGCGTCCGCGGCCGGGGCGGCGTTCGCCCGGGCGGCCTTGCGGTTTAGACCAGGCTCCCCAGCCGGACCAGCCGCAGCACCGGCTCCGAGGCCGCGCGCGAGCGGGCCAGGTCCACCTCAAACTCCGCCACCCAGTCGTTATGCCCGTCCGGGTCCACCAGCATCTGCTGGACGCGCCAGGTGCGCGCATCCTCGGCGGGGAGGACGTAGGTATGGCGGAGATTGCGGGCGTTGGGATCCAGGCAGATGCGCTCGTGCTCGGTATAATAAGGCTCCAGCGCCTGCTGCAGCCGCGCGGCGGTCCAGGGCGGCTCTTCGGACGCCGCGGGCGGGTTAAGGTGCGACAACGCCTGCTCGAAGTCGGCGTTGACCAGGCCGCGCAGGAAGCTGAAGATGCGGTGGCGGATGGCGGCGGTGAAAGCCCGGGCGTCGCGGGTGATGTCGGCGGCCGCTTCCTCGGCGCCGGGCGGGCGCGCTTCCCGGGTCTCGGCGCGCTGAAAGGACGGATCGCGCATCTTCTCCCACTCATCCAGCAGGCTGGAATCCACCTGGCGGATCAGGGTGCCGAGATAGAGCTCCATTTCCCGGACCTCGTTGTTCTTGGCAGTGTCGGGAACGGTTTGCGTCAGCACCTTGTAAACGCGGTTCAGGTGCCGCAGCAGGACGCCCTCGGCGCGCTGCAATTCGTAGTCATGGATGTAGTCGGAAAAGGAGCGAAAGGTCTCGAACATCTCGCGGGCGATGGACTTGGGTTTGATATTCTCCTGCCCCACCCACGGGTGCCGATCCGCAAAGGCGTTGAAGGTCGAGTAGATGAACTCGCGATTCGGCTTGGGATGCTCCAGCTTTTCCAGCTCCGCCATTCGCTCCTCGTAATCCAGCCCGGCCATCTTCATTTCCGCCATCTTCCGGCTCTTGAGCTTGTCCAGTTGCTTGCGGAGAATGATGTCCGGATCTTCGAGGATGGATTCCACCAGCGTCAGCAGCACCAGCGGGTAATCGGGCTGCTGCGGATCCACCTGCGGCAGGGTCTCCAGCAAGTAGAGCGACAGCGTCTGGTCCATCGAAAAGTCCTCCTGCAGTTCGACGTTGACACGCAGCTTGCCCGGCCCCGCGCCGGGGGTGAACTCGATAATCCGGCGCTCCACCAGCGAGCGGAAGAGCTGCCACGCGCGGCGGGTGTGCTCCTTTTTGGCCCGGGGCGTTTCATGGCAGTCGCGGAGCAGCCGCTGCAGGGCGCGGCAGCCGTCGCCCGGGCGGCTGAGCACGTTGAGCAGCATCCCGTGCGAAACCTGGAACCGGGAGGTCAGGCGCTCGGGTTGCGCGGCCCGGAGCCGGGCGAACGTCTTTTGGTCCCAGTTGACGAAGTTCTTTTCCGGCGGCTTGCGCTTGACGACCTTCTTGCCGTCCCGGGCGGCCTTTTCCGCCAGCTTGAGGTTCTCGACGACGTGCTCCGGCGCCTGGGCCACCACCCAGCCCCGGTCATCAAAACCCTTGCGCCCGGCGCGCCCGCCGATCTGGTGAAAGTCGCGCGCGCTGAGGATGCCGGTCTTTTGGCCGTCATATTTGCAGAGCCGCGAAAACAGCACGGTGCGGATGGGCACGTTAATGCCCACGCCGAGCGTGTCGGTGCCGCAAATGATTTTGAGCAGCCCCCGCTGCGCCAATTGCTCCACCAGCACCCGGTACTTGGGCAGCAGCCCGGCATGGTGCAGCCCGATGCCGTGCTTGAGCCACTTCCGAATCTCGGGGCCGTAGGGGCTGCTGAACTTGAACCCCTCCAGCGTCGCGCCGATGGCGTTCTTCTCCTCGCGCGTGCAGACGTTGATGCTCGTAAAGTCCTGCGCGCTCTGGGCCGCTTCCAACTGGGTGAAGTGAACCACATACACCGGCGCCTTGCCTTGCGCCACCAGGCTCTCCAGCGTCGCCGCCAGCGGCAGCTCGGAATAGGCGTATTCCAGCGGCACCGGCCGATCCGGGGACGCCACGGTGACGGTGGGGCGCCCGTTCAGGCGCGTGAGCTCCGCCTCGAAGAACGTCGTGTCGCCCAGCGTGGCGGACATGAGGAGAAACCGCGCCTGCGGCAGCGTCAACAGCGGCACCTGCCACGCCACGCCGCGCTCCCGGTCGGCGTAATAGTGAAACTCGTCCATGATGACCTCCTGCACGTCGGCCGCGGCCCCTTCGCGCAGGGCGAGGTTGGCCAGAATCTCCGCCGTGCAGCACAGGATCGGCGCGTCGCGATTGACCGAGGCATCGCCCGTGCTCAGGCCGACATTGTCCGGCCCGAACTCGCGGCACAGCCCCAGCCATTTCTCGTTCACCAGCGCCTTGATGGGACAGGTATAAATGGAGTGTTTGCCCCGCGCGACGGCCTGGAAATGCACCGCCGCCGCCACCAGCGATTTGCCCGACCCGGTGGGCGTGTTGAGAATCACGTTCTTCTCCTCGAACAACTCCAGGATGGCCGCCTCTTGCGCCGGGTAAAGCTGCAGCCGCCTGGCTTCGGTGTATTCCAGAAAGCGCCCGAGCAGCGTGTCATTATCCGCGCGCTCGTCCCGGGGCAGCAAGTCGTAAAGGGTTAAAGCCATGCGGATCAATCCTGGCCGCGCTCCCACCCGGCAAGGCGGGTGGGGACGGGCGGCGGGGCTTCCCCATGCCGGGCTCGTGGCAACGGCGGCAGCCGCGGCGTTTGCAGGGCTGCCGGCGGGCGCTCGCCGGGTCGCAGCCTTCGAGAGCGCGGCGATGTTGGTTTCATGGGGCCGCAGTATAAGCGATCGTCAAGGGCGGGGCGAGGATACTTCCGCCCGCGAGCCGGTTTGCGAAATTGACCCCAACCACAGACCGCCGCTTTCCGCCTGCGCAAGCCAAAGCCGCGCCATTCCCCACCCCGCGCGGCCCGGGGTAAAGCCCGCCAAGACCACGGGAATCCCGGCTAACCTGAACCGGAACGACGATTCAGTTGGGCAGTTCAACCGCCCACCCGCATTCCCTCGGAGCCGAGGCAGCCCTGATCGCCCAGGCCATAGCCCCGGCAAACCCCTTGTTTAGCGAAATCAGCGGTATCGCTGCCGAACCCCAAACGCCTTTTGCTTGCGAAATCAATAACTTACGCACATGGCAAGGGGTAAAATGGAGGCAAAACCTGCCCAATTCCGGCCAAAGCGCACCTTGCCCCTGCCTTGGAAATACCCTGCATTTACCCTGATTTCAGGCCGTGTACAAGGGGTGTACAAGGGATGCCCACCGGGAGTCCATAGGGTTTTAGCTGGTACACCCGATGGGCATCCCTTGTACACCCCTTGTACACAGCCTGAAGGCAGGGTATTTCCAAAGGATCTGGATTATGGAGCTGGATGCCTGAAAAGGCCAAAACGAGGGGCGAGGACGGGAGGATAATTGCTAGGTTCAGTAAAAACAGCTAGTTATGGGAACGGGGCTGACAAAAGGCGGCTTTTCAAGGTTGGGAGGGCGTTCGGATGGCTTTTGCCATTAAAACCAAGGATTGGCGCGTTCTTTTGGATTGAATTGGGGGTGAAACCTGAATCGTTCCGGCTGAAAGGCCATATCCCGGCTTTGGGAACAACCCAACCGGCAAACCTGCGGCCGGGAATCACGCTGGTTTGCGTTTGCGTTTGCGGTAGCTTACCGGCCGGGCCGCGCCTGGTTTGGGCTTGCCATCGGGCGGAGCGTCCGGGAGGGCCCGCCTCAATTCGCGAACCTGGTCGCGCAGGAGCGCCGCTTTTTCGAACTCCAGGTTGTTCGCCGCCGCCAGCATCTCCTCCTCCAGTTCGCGGATGGTGTCGTTCAGGTCTATGTCCACGCCGGCCTCGGCCAGCATGGCCTGCGCCTGCCGGGTGGTTTCCTGGTAGGACGAAAGGCTTTCCTCCACGGCGCGGTTCACGCTGCGCGGGGTGATATGGTGTTCGGCGTTGTAGGCCAGTTGCTTCTGCCGCCGGTATTCCGAGATGGCCAGGAACCGCTGGATGCTTTGCGTCTGGATATCGGCATAGAGGATCACCTCGCCATGCAGATGCCGGGCCGCGCGGCCGGCCGTCTGGATCAGGCTCGTCTCGCTGCGGAGGAAGCCCTCCTTGTCCGCATCCAGGATGGCCACCAGCGAGACCTCCGGCAGATCAAGCCCTTCGCGCAGCAGGTTGATGCCCACCAGCACGTCAAACTCTCCCTTGCGCAAGGCGCGCAGAATCTCCACCCGCTCGATGGCGTCAATCTCGCTGTGCAGATACTGCACCTGGATGCCAATCTCGCGCAGGTAATCGGTCAACTCCTCGGCGGTGCGCTTGGTGAGCGTGGTCACCAATACCCGCTCTTTGGCTTCGGCCCGCCGGCGGCATTCGTGGATCAGGTCGTCAATCTGGCCCGTCAGCGGCTTGAGCGTCACCTTGGGATCCACCAGGCCGGTCGGGCGGACGACCAGTTCGACGACCCCCGGCGGGGTGATTCCGGGGACGACGGCGTCCGCGGCCGGGCCGCGGGCGCGCCGGGGAATCCGCGCCGGGGCTTCCCCGGCGTCCGCCCCGCCCAACGCGCTTTGCCGCGCCCACTCCAGTTCCTGGGCGCCGGGCGTGGCGCTGGCGTAGATCACCTGGTTCTGCAGGGCCTGGAACTCCGCGAAGTTCAGCGGCCGGTTGTCCAGCGCGCTGGGCAGCCGGAAACCGTAATCCACCAGCACGGTCTTGCGTGAGCGGTCGCCGTTATACATCCCTCCAATCTGCGGCACCGTGGCGTGCGATTCATCAATCACCAGCAGGTAATCGGCCGGGAAAAAGTCGAACAAGGTGCAGGGGCGCGAGCCGGGCGGGCGCCCGGCGATGTGCCGCGAATAATTTTCAATGCCCGAGCAGAACCCCATCTCCTCGAGCATCTCCAGGTCGTATTCCGTGCGCATCTTGATCCGCTGCGCCTCCAGCAGCTTGCCGTGCTGCTCGAACCACGCGATGCGTTCACCCAGCTCCTCCCGGATGGCCAGCACCGCCGGCCGCAGCTTCTCCGCGGGCGTCACAAACTGCTTTCCCGGGTAAATCGTCACCGCCGCCAGCTCCTCCAGCCGGTGTCCCGTCAGCGGCTCAAACCGCGTCAGCCGCTCCACCTGGTCCCCGAAAAACTCCACCCGCAGCGCGTCCTCGCGCCCCGCCGGGCATAACTCCACCGTGTCCCCCCGCACCCGGAACTGCCCGCGCGCGAACTCGATATCGTTGCGCGTGTATTGCAGGTCCACCAGCCGGTGCAGGAAATGGTCGCGGGTCAGATCGATCCCCGTGCGCAGGGGAATAATCATCGCCTCGTAATCCTCCTTGCTGCCAATGCCGTAGATGCAGGACACGCTGGCCACCACCACCACGTCCCGCCGGGCGAACAGGCTGCTCATCGTCGAGAGCCGCAGCCGCTCGATCTCTTCGTTGATGCTCGAATCCTTCTCGATAAACGTGTCCGTGCGCGGAATGTAGGCTTCGGGCTGGTAGTAATCGAAGTAGCTGACGAAGTATTCCACCGCGTTGCGCGGGAAAAAGCCCTTGAACTCGGCGTAAAGCTGCGCCGCCAGCGTCTTGTTATGTGAAATGACCAGCGTGGGGCGGTTGACGTTGCGGATGACGTTGGCCAGGGTGAACGTCTTGCCCGAGCCGGTGACCCCCAGCAGGACCTGGTGCTTCGCGCCCGCCCGCAGCCCGTCCGTCAGCTTCGCAATCGCTTGCGGCTGGTCGCCGGCGGGCTGGTATGGCGCTTCGAGCTCGAACATCCACCGCCAAACTACGTGCGGCGCCGGGCGGCGTCAACGCGCCGGGGCCGCCCCCGCCCGCCCGCGCCTGCCGCCGCGCGCCCGCGGGGCGCGGGCGGCCGCCAACCGGCCGTAAATTATTGTTCGCGGGGACTTGTTTTCCCGGGCAAACCGGGTAAAATCATGGGCGTAATGATAAATCATGCCGGGTTTTGCGCGTAGAGGCCTGGCGCCATGACCTTATGAACTTCAAGAATTACCGGAAACTGATTGCCCTCGGCTCCCTTTGTCTGACGACCCTCGCGGCGAAGGCCGTGGCCCCGGGGCCGTATGAAATCCTGCCCTTTGCGGACGGCTTTATCCAGGAGGCTTATGTGGATCTGCTGGCGGGCGCGGGCATCGCCGATTGGACGGGGTGGTCCGGGTCGAGCTTTATTTCCCCCAATGCCTACAACACCCATATTGGCACGGATTTCTCGATGCAGACGGGCACGCCGCTTTACGCCGCCGCCGCCGGCACGGTGATCGCCACCTACTCGGGCTATCCGGCCAACGACCACAGCGACCCGTACTATGGCAACTACGTCAAAATAGCCGTGGACGGCCTCGCGCCCAATGGCGAGGCCATCAACCTGATCTATGGCCACATGCTTTCGACCTCGGTCAGCGTTGGGCAGCGGGTCAATGTGGGCGACCAGGTCGGGCTTTCCGACAATACCGGCTTGTCGGACTCGGAGCATCTGCATTTTGAGAGCGACCTGCGCAGCTCGGGCGCGGCGACCTGCCCGCTTTACTGGGCGCACTTTAAATACCCGATTATGTTCAATCCGGACGGCACGCACCAACTGGGGCGGGTGGTGAAGGTGACCGCCGCCAGCACGGCGATTCGCAACGGGCGGTTCGACAGCAGCACGCAAATCGGCACCGCCTGGCAGAACCAGCTTTATTTCTGCAGCTATCCCAAGCGCGGTTATTACCACGTCTTCATCCCGAACAATACTTCGTATCGCTCCGGCTGGCTGCGGGCGACCGATGTCGAGGAGGTGTTCACGGGCACGGTCATTCAGGCGCTGCCCGACAGTGGAACCTACGTCCACCTGGGACAGTTGGCGGCGAAATACCCGATCCGGGCGACGGCCAGCGACAGCGCGGCGCAGATCGGGGAGATTGTATTCGGCGGCGGCCGGTTTGTGGCCGACCAGACTTCCAACGGCTACTACCGCATCCCGGTGCCGGGCGCTTCGGCCACGTGGGGCTGGGTCAAGCCCACCTCGCGCATGGTGGTGTATCCGCAGCTCACCAACCCCAATCTCAACCTTGCCAGCCTTCCCAATAACGACTTTCCCATCACCGAAAACTTTACCGCCACCGGCAAGTCCATGTTCGGCCGGCCCAAGTTCAACCGTTCCACGGTCAAGGCGTTCAGCCCCGCGGCCCCGGGCGGAGATGGGAAGGCGCTGTTCATGACCGATAAGACCAATTATGGCACCGGCACGTGCGAATCGGTGACCGTGGGCAAACCGGGCCACCGCAATTATTATGTGCAGTGCGCCGTCTATTTCAGCTACCAGCCGTCCTATCTCGGCAGCGGCCAGTGGGAACGCTATGGCATTTACCTGCGCGATGATGGCTTCGCCGGGCTGGATACCACCTACGAGGGCGCGGGCAATGGCTACGCGCTGCTTTGGGACAACGACGACGGCCGCCTGCGGGCCGGCAAACTGGTGGATGGCGTCATTACCGATTTCCTTCCCACCGCAGCCTACGTGACCGGGAGCGGCTGGCATACGCTGCGCCTCGAAGCCAACGGCACGAGCATCAAGTATTACTTGGATGGGAATCTGCTGATCAACGCCACCGACTCGACGTTCCACTC
>Ga0209507_1001658_pt1 | contig 16960 bp, 12 predicted proteins | sample AD_UKC028_MetaG_FD_184414 | JGI IMG/M metagenome (GOLD analysis project Ga0209507, IMG submission 184414) | Active sludge microbial communities of municipal wastewater-treating anaerobic digesters from USA - AD_UKC028_MetaG (SPAdes) (version 2) | ecosystem: Engineered > Bioreactor > Anaerobic >...
AAGATCGGCCATTTTTGGGGAAATGAACTGCATGAAACCGGGATTTCACCGACCTGACATGGTACCTTTGCGCCTCATTCGGTCATTTTGTTTTTGCGCGCTCCCTAAGTGATAAAGGCAAACCCAAGATGGTGTCGGCGATCATGACCGCACCTCCAGCGATATCGGAGCCGGTTATTGTTACCATCGATAATCGCCTTGCCGATTTGGATAGGCCGAGCGATAAAATCCGTGTATGCCTCCACGAGCCGCTGACTCGTTTCGTTTCAGCCAACGACCCGCGTGCGGAAAAATGAGTATCCATGAAACCGCTGCAGGAGATCGAAAACCAACAGCCTGACGATGCCGCGCGAGGGACCGGGCAGTTCGCGACAACCCACTGGAGCGTGGTGCTGGCGGCTGGGCAAAGGGAATCGCCCCAAGCGGCCGCAGCGCTCGAGGAGTTGTGCCAGACCTACTGGTATCCACTGTACGTCTATGCCCGCCGGAACGGGCATGGTCCTGAAGACGCTGAGGACCTAATCCAAGGTTTCTTTCTTCAGTTGTTCCGATACCAGAGTCTAGCCCATGTGGACCGAGATAAGGGGCGGTTTCGATCGTTCCTGCTGACCAGCCTGAAGTATTATGCTGCGGATTGCCGGGATAAAGTTCGAACCCAAAAGCGAGGTAGCGGATTAACGGCACTGCGGTTCGATATCAGGAGTGCGGAAGGCCGCTACAGCAAGGAGCCCTGCAATGACCTCAGCCCCGACAAGGTCTATGATCGCCAGTGGGCATTGACGCAGTTGAAGCGCGTCCTAGAACGGCTGGCGGAGCATTACCGCGAAACGGGTAAAGTCGAATGGTTTGCGGCGCTGAGACCGTTCCTCGTCGAGGGAGGACGGGGTAAAACTTATGCAGAAGCGGGCATGGAGCTGGGAATGACGGAGGAGGCGGTAAAGAAGGCAGTGCTGCGAATGCGGCAACACTATGCCCGGTTGTTTCGTGAAGCGATTGCACAGACCCTGGCTGATCCTGCTCAAGTGGATGAGGAACTGCGGTACTTGCACGCAGTCCTCACCGGCTAGTGTGGTGTTTGCCGCGCATTTACTGTGCAGCAGGTGACGGATTTGGGGAGTCGAGCGGCATGAATCGCTCGGGGAAATGCTTAAAATGTGAAGCGCCCTTGGCGGAGAATCTCTGCGAGGACTTCTGTCCGGGGTGTCTTTTTGCCCAGGCAGTGGCCGCGATGGGCAATACGACGCCTGCGTCCGAGGTCGAGCTCCGGGAGGTAACCGCCAGTCAGCAAGCCGCCTTCGGCGATTACGAAATTTTGGAGAAGATCGGCGAAGGCGGGATGGGGGTGGTTTATAAAGCGCGCCAGCGTAGCCTGGACCGTGTGGTTGCGCTCAAGATGCTGTCCTTGATCGGGCCGCAAGCCCGGCCGGAAATGGTCAAGCGTTTCCGGGCCGAGGCCATTGCCGCCGCGAGTCTGCAACATCCCCACATTGTGGCCATCCACGAAGTCGGCTTGAACCAGGGCCGGCATTTCTACGTCATGGATTATGTCGCGGGGCCCAGCTTGGCGAAAATGGTCGGCAACCAGCCTCTGCCCCCGAACCTCGCAGCCCGTTACCTGAAGCAAATTGCCGAGGCGGTGCACTACGAGCGTGGCATTCTCCATCGCGACTTGAAACCCGCCAATGTCCTGATGGGCGTCCCGGACCAGCCACTGGTGACCGACTTCGGCTTGGCCAAGCGGTTGGACGTGGACTCGGACTTGACTCTGACCGGTCAGGTGCTGGGTTCTCCGCACTATATACCGCCCGAACAGGCGAGGGGCAAACCGGGGCGTTTAAGTCGGCGTACCGATGTGTATGGACTGGGGGCGATCCTCTACCACCTTTTAACAGGTCGTCCTCCGTTTGTAGGTGAGCAAATGGCCGAAATCTTAGCCCTGGTATTGAGCGCCGAACCCACCCCACCGCGGCTGCTCAATCCCCTGGTGCCGCGGGATTTGGAAACGATCTGCCTCAAGTGCCTGGAGAAAGAACCGTCGAGCCGCTATCCCACGGCTCAGGCGATGGCCGAAGACCTCACGCGCTGTCTGGACGGCAAACCCATCGTAGCCCGGCCGGTGGGCGCGCTGGGCAAAACTTGGCGTTGGTGCCGGCGCAAACCAGCCCTAGCCACCGCCCTGGTGGCCTGCGGATTGATGTTTGGATTTGGATTTGCCGGGGTAACCTGGCAGTGGCATCGGGCAAAAGCCAGCGAAGCGTTGATGCGGCGCAATCTGTATGCCGCCGATATGAACCTGGCCCAGCAAGCGCTGGCCGAACAGAACCTGGGTCTCGCTTTGAAAATCCTGGAGGCGCACCGGCCCAAACCCGGCGAGGAAGACTTCCGCGGTTGGGAGTGGCGTTTCCTCTGGCGCGAATGTCAGGGCGGTGAATTACGTACTCTGGGTCGACATGCACTTTCCGCCCAGTGGGTCGCCTTTTCACCCGACGGGAGGCTGCTGGCCTCGGCAGCCGAGGACAGCTTCAAACTCTGGGATGTTCCATCTGGCCGGGAAATTGCCTCGGGCATTCATTCTGAACAGCGGCAAGAACACTCGCGTTCCACGATCGTCTTCTCGCCAGACGGACGCTTCCTCGCCACTTCGGGCTTCTTCAATCAGGTTAGGCTCTGGGAATATCCGGTGCTGCGGGAAATCGGCATCCTTGTCCACGATGCGCAGGTTAGAAACACCGCGATTTCACCGGACAGTGCCGTCGCAGGGACGATTGCCGGAGAGGTTCTCTATCTTTGGAATTTGGCGTCTCGACAACTCCTGAAGCGGCACCATATCCCACAGGCTTCGTATCTCGCCTTCTCAGTAGATCAGCGGACGCTCGCCATCGGGACGGGCCATGGGCGCATTGTGCTTTGGGATCGAATCGCCCGGGCACCGCGAGACACCATCGATACTCATGAGCGCGCGGTTAGCAGTGTTGTATTCGGGCCAGATGGCAATCTGTTAGCATCTACGACGACGCCTGGGCATGCCCAGGTATGGAACTCGCAGAACCTTCAATTGGTGGCTTGTTTCACGAACCATGCTGGCTGGATACAAAGCCTTGCCTTTTCGCCGGACGGTCGCTTATTGGCTACCGCAGGCAGCGATCGCACCATCAAGCTTTGGGATTGGGCACGTCAACTCGAGGTCGGGGTCCTCCACGGTCATTTGAATGAGGTGTGGGGGGTCGCCTTCTCGCCCGATGGCCAACTGCTGGCCTCCTCCAGCAAGGACGGTGAGGTCAAACTCTGGAGCATACAACCGAAGACGCTACCTCCTCGATCTTTGTTGCTTCCGCCGCACCGTCGATACGTCCTTTCTTCGACTGCGGATACTCTGTTGATCTTCACGACAGATTCGGAGATCCAGATCTGGGATACCGGTTCGGTGAAAGAAACAGCGCGGTATCCGATACCCGTGAACGCCAAGATCCCGGGTATAGCGGTTTCGCCACGAGGCGGTCTGGTCGGCCTGGGGATGTCCAGTGGTGAAATCACCCTTTGGCGGTCGGACCGGGGCGTTTTAAAGCAGATTGCCACCCTGGCCGCCCACCGTTCTGACATCTGTGCCATGGAATTTACCCGTGATGGCCACCAGCTGATCAGTGCTGATACTCAGCAGGTGATCATGGTTTGGGATGTTCCAACCGCGAGCGCGGTCGCCAGCTTCAAACCGCACCCCAGCCCGGTGTTGGATTTGGGCTTATCAGCCGACGGGCGCATCGTGGTCACAACCCATGGCGACTGGACGGCCGAGGTATGGGATGCCCCGGAACAAAAGCGCCTAGCCCTGCTCGGCGGGCATGCGGGAGCGATGGCAGATGTTGCCGTGTCACGGGATGGGAAAATAATGGCCACCGTGAGCTTCGACGGCACTGCCAAGCTCTGGGACGTGCAGGCGGGACGTCAACTGGGCACTCTGGAGGGCCAGACTTTTGGACTGCATTCCGCCGCCCTGTCGGCGGACGGGCAACGACTTGCCGTGGGAGGATCCGATGGGAGCGTTAAACTGTGGGACACACGGCTCCAACGGAGTGTTGGAACCTTGCGTCACAACAACGTAAATGTTTGGGTGCAACAGCTTGGTTTTCTCCCAGATGGCAATGCTTTAGTCTCAGTCAGCGACGAGACCCTGGTCGTCTGGCGGGCAGCTTCGCTCGCCGAGACGGATCGAGTAGGACATTGATGCGGCTTCGCTCCGACCGGTGCCATGGCCCAAGAATGGCAGTTCGCCGCCATAGACCGGTTGCCATAATAAATTCTGGAAATTTATTATGGCAATCGGTCTAATCCGTGTCCCTTTGAGCTCTGGTTTCCTATGTACGGAATGTGGATTGAGGTCATTTGCATCCGTGATGACCGGTATATTGAATACCCGGCCGATATCCTTTCGTGGAAAGGCAAAAAGAACATGAAAACGAAAAGCGGCAGTCAAATTGGAAAATCCGCGGGCGCTTCTCGATCCTGCCACAATAAACTTGCGGCGATGGCGAGCATCGCAGTGGTATCCTTGGCGCTGGCTACCATAATCACCAAGGCTGAAGTGCTCGACGACTTCGAAGATCCTGCGCAACTCGACAAGATTTGGACGAAGACATGTTACTTTGGGACCTGCGCTCAGGTCGTGACCAACGGTCAAGCGAGAATATCGATCAAGCCGACTGAGGATCATGGAATTAGCGGCATCAGGTCGGTTCGCAAATGGACACTTGAGGAAGGCCGCACCTTGGAATTCAGGGCCGATCTTATGAGTTCCAACGGCGACGGTGCTGTGGGAATGATCGCATTCGCGATCGGCGACGGAGCCAGGCTATACATGCTGGGCGTGGATCAGGATACGATTTTTCTGCACAAACGCGCCAACCCGATCACCCAGTTGTTCATCATTACGAATGGCATACCCCTTAAGACTGCGAATGTTAAACTGGTGCTTTCGATGACGGGCGTCCAGTCTAGCGTGCGGCTCCAGTTCCAGGTCTTGGACAATGACCAGGCCGGTGCCGTCATCTCCGAAGGCGAGTGCTGGGACACACCCGGCCGGGATCCCATGCAGAAAGCGACCGACGATCCACCCCAGAATTACCTTGGGCTGAGCGGGTACTTTCTGCTCGAGCTTTATCACGATAACGCCGGATTATTTGATCCTAACGTAAGCCTCGGCAAGACCGAGATGGCCGAAGTGGTTTTTGACAATGCCGAGGTGTTCGAATACGACTCGCCAGTGTTGGACATCCAGAAGGCGGTCTGCCTGTGGTCGGAAAACACGGCCGTGGAACAGATCGTCGTCGGAGCTGATTCGCTGACGAGCACCGTCTGGACGCCCTGGCCCGAGCCAATTTTCAAACGGTTTGGCGCGCTGTCGATGGTCGTCGATGCCGCGGCGGCGGAGCGGTACTTCAAGCTTGTGCCTGGCACCCAGTTCATCGATGATTTTGATTCACCCAAGGCACCGTATGCCATGCGAATGCCCTGGGAACCCTTCTTCCTGAATGCGGCGGATGCTTCGAGGTTCACCTTTACCGTCAGCGACGGTGTCTTCCAGATCCAGGCGCATACCAAGCCCGTGGACGGAGAGGTGGCGGTGTTCACCCCGGGAGGAGGCGCGATTGTCCAGGATTTTTTTGCGTCGGTGGATATCCTCGATTGGGCGAGCAGCCAGGAGTCGGCCGTGGGCATTGCCGGACGAATTCAAGGGAGTCCTGGAAGACTGGTCAACGCATATCTCGGGAGTGTCCGGTTCGACCCCGCTGCTAATACCGGGAGTATCGGTTTCTTCAACGGGCAATCGGATGTCCCCGTTCCAGAAACGTTCAATATCGATCCGCAAGCAGATTACCGGTTGCAGTTTTCCGCCGTGGGTCGTCAGTTGGACGTTCGTCTGATCCGTCTGGCAGAACCGCCGATTATAGTCGCGGAGGGCCGCCTGCAGAACTCTACGTTCAAACAGGGTTATGTCGGCCATTGGGTGAACACGCGGGGCAGCACGGGCTATAGGCGCACGGTGGATAACTTCTTCTTGACGGGAACGAAACCCTGAGCGGACCGACGGTGCTACACCATGCGACGCACCGCTTACATTTGCCGCCATGGATGGTCCATCCACGCATCGGCCAGGGCGGCAATACCAGAAAATGCCGGGACCTGGATATACCTTCGAAGGCACCATCACCGCCATCGGGGCGACAAAGTGAATCAGTGAATCAGACATGCGGTTCCAAACCGCCGAATGTCCCGACGTGACCGCACGTTCGGGCGGATGCGATCCGGGTGCAAGAAGATAAGGCTGCCGCAGCCTTGCGAAAGCAGCCAATTCCGGCCTCCGTTCTTTTACGATGGTCCCGACCCCGGCATCGAGAGCGGTGCCGATCTTCGCAATTCTCCGCAGAGCAGGTAGTCAGTAGCAGGCCCGGGTCAACTAGCCATTCGCTCGCACGAGCCACGGTGCGTTCTTCGAAGGGCATATCCTGAGACCATCTACGTCATCCTGATGACTCAAGGATGACGGCCAACCGGCCCTTTGCAGTTATCGGCGAGCAATCATAACTGTAGTGCCATAAGGCAATCCACTCATACTCCCCTCACCAATTGGATCAGAACTGGAATCCCGGATTGTGTAGACCGGTTGCCAAAATAAATGTTTGAATATTTCATTCGACAATCGTTCTAATCATGCTCCTAGGCGCTCATCGCACCGATGGCTTGCTATCCCAGTCATGCAAAGCGTCGTAGCTAGGGATTAATCCACGTTCGCTTGAGCCGGAAGAAACGAGCACCCGACTCGGGAAAGAGCGACCGATCGAGCTCGCGCTCGATTGCTGTCCAACCTGCCTCGAAATGGGCAGCTTCAGGAGTCACGTAGTTGGTGTAGAACTTCAGGCGCTCCCACGCCGTGTTCGAGTCCAAATCCGTGCTGACCTCCAAGTCATCGACGACCTGGGCGCCCACCTGGGCGTCGGCCATCAGGACGATCGACTGATCGCTCACCGACGCCAGCCGGAGCGTGCAGTGGGCGGACTCTGTATCCAGGAAACGGGCGACCAGATCACAAGTCCCATACACCATGCCATCGGGCACCTGGTTGAGGCTGGGCAAGTCCACAAACCCGCCTCCCGCGACAACCTCCCGTATATTGACCACACGGTCGAAATCCGTCGCTCCGGTCGTATAACGTCCGTCCACACGAATCCGGGCCAGGTAGATACGGTCGGCCTCTGGCGGTGTGAGAAAACAGAACCGGAGACGATTGACGCAGGAGACAGCGGTTCCCGTGTTGTCGATCACCGAAAGCAGGGTGCGGAACATGGTTTCGCTATCGAGCGGACGGGCATCAGTATGGAGCGGTACGCCGTAAGGTTCGGTTGATATTTTTAACCATTGGGCGTTGGTATTGGCAGGGGAATTGGCCCAGGCCAAGTCAAACGCGTCGTTTTCATTCTCGCTGGCCTCCGCCATGTACTTAGCGCAAAAGAACGCACCGCCGATGCCACTGCCTGGGGTCCAGTCACTAGTCGCCACCTCGAGGATGCCTAACGGTCGTTCGCCTGTCGGTTGGGCCAGATGTGCCGCGGTTGCCAGGATGGCCTGGATCGTTGTCCTCAGGTACGGCAGGTTCACTAGCCGCAGAGTATCCTCGGCAGTGTGCATGTAGGGAGCGGTTTCGGCAGCGAATTCGATCACGCTCAACGCCGGAAAACCGTTGTTCCAGAAGCTTACATGATCGGTTTGACCGAAGTTTAACCTGAAGCTGGGCCAGAGGCTACCCCCGAGGCCGTAAGCCTCAACCGCCTTGAGAAAAGGGTATGCGATGGCGAAATCTTCGTGGCCGCTCGACTTCGAACGGGTGATTAGGGAACAACGCGGAGGAACGCTAAGTTGATGACCCACCATGTCCACATTGATCACGGCACCCAGCTTGCGACCTTCCGCGCGGGCTTTGGCGGCAAAAGCCGCGCTCCCCTGCATGCCTTGCTCCTCGCCGGTAAACAAGACGTATTGGATCGATCGTTCGAAGCGATATTGGCTGAAAATCCGGGCGGCGGTCAGGACCGCCGCTACCCCGGTCGCGTTGTCATTGGCACCGGGAGCCAACAGGCCTATAGGCGCATCATCAAGATGCGCGACGACCAAGACAAACTCGTCGGGCCGGAATTCTCCTGCCTGAGTTCCAACCAAGTTGGCATTGCCACTTGCCCAGGTCTGATACTCCACATCCAGGTCTAGGGCCTGCAGAGAATCATAAGCCAGCTGGGTGGCCTTCCAGATGGGAGTCCGTGGATCCGAGCTGGTGTTTCGGTTTTTAATAGTATGGGCATTACCTCCTACCAGCACGCATTCCTCACCAGTAACCTGGGCTAGGAGTCTGCGCAGGTCGGACGGTTGGACTTGCGTCAACATTTGTGCAACCCGCGGATCAGCCACCCAAGGCTTGACTGATTCCACTATTGTGACCGTGGCCAATGAATAGTTGGGATTTGGTTCGGTCACGCCAGCCGGATTTTGCAGCAGAACTGTAAATGTCTCATCTGGCTCTGAAGATTCGTCGCAGGTGATTGGGATTGTGAGGAGCTTCCGCAGTTCGCCTTCTGCAAAGAGAAGCGTGCCCTGGATGGCACCATAGTCTTGTTCCGCCAAGGCCGTTCCATTCCTGGTTTCGTAATCCACCGTGAATGCCCCCAGCGAAACGTCGTTGCCCCGCGCTACCGCCAGCGTCACTGTCCCTTCGCTTTCTGAAATCCAATACGTGTTTGGTTCGAAGTGCAATCCAAGGTCGTTGTCCATGATTTGGAAGGTGGCATTAGAGCGTGCGCCCAATTGGGCACCGCCCATGGGATTGCTCAAAAAGGCCTGGAAGGTCTCGAATCTTTCCACCAACCCGTCATTCAAGATGGGAACGGTGAAAGTCTGGTTTGTTTGTCCAGCCAAAAACGTCAGGTTGGTTGAGACATCCAGGTAATCTGCCCAGCCATCGCGCTGACATTGGTGGTGGCGAAGTCAACGTTGACGACCGTTTCGAGGTCGTTCCTTCTTTGGACCACGACTTCGATTTGATCGATTCCCTCCGTGATGTGATAGATGGGAGCCGAGAACTGGATGAGGCTTCCGGCTTGGAGCCGTGCTCCGAGCAGGAGCACAAGCAGGAAGAAAGCGAACTTGGTCAAGCCTCCAGGCACGTGTGGGTCGATCCTGGTCTTACGGGGCCATCATGGAACCAGATCTGAGCCAACTTGGGACAGTGGTCTAGCACGGCTCCCAAACGTCGCCGCTGGAGATCCTCTCCCTCCGGGTTGCCTTGCTCCAATCGCAGCGCTTCTACCAGCCACGGCAGCGACGCGAAGAGTTGACCATCGTTCATAAGGCGAACGCCGTTGGCCACGTTGATTTGGACCAGGCGCTGCCGGCTCTCCTCAGCTTTGGTCTCAGCCAATATCCGTTGGACCTCCTCGTTAGATTGTGCCTCGCGGGCCTTTCGCTCGTTTTCTATGGCAAGGCGTCGCTGACGACTCTGTTCCCTTTCGGCCCTCGTCGCCCGCACCGCCTGCCGCGTGCTGACCGCGATGCCCAGCAACAACGTTATCGCGATCAAACCGGCAGCCGTCACCACCAGTTTTTTCCGCCGAATAAACTTCTGTGTGCGATAAATCGTGCTCGGCGGACGGGCAATCACCGGCTGATGGCTCAAGTGGCGCTCGATGTCCATCGCCAGGCCATTGGCCGTCTCGTACCGCCGTGTCCGGTCTTTCTCCAGACACTTCATCACGATCCAATCCAGATCCGGATCGATTGCGGATTGCGGATTGCGGATTGTGGATTTGTTTCGGGCGATCGCGGAGGACGCCAGGCGTTCCTGAGTGATCCGCGTGCTCGGCCGCACCGGCTCCTCTTCCCGGATAATCCGCCGCATCTCCTCAAGCCCCGCTGCCACCAGCGTCTTGGCATCAAAGGGCGTCTTGCCCGTCAGCAGTTCGTAAAGCAGAACCCCGAGCGCGTAGATGTCGCTCCGGGTGTCAATGTCCAACCGGCTCAGCTCCGCCTGTTCCGGGCTCATGTAAGCCGGCGTCCCAATGAACTGTTCAAAGGCGGTAAAAAGCGTTTTGTCCGTCAACCGCTGCTCGGTCGCCTTGGCGATCCCGAAATTGATCACCACCGGCACAGGCACGCCATCCTGCAGGCTGACCAGAATGTTCGATGGCTTAATGTCCCGGTGGATGATGCCCTTCTGGTGCGCGTGCTGGATCGCATGACAGACCTGGATGAACAGGTCCAAGCGCACACGGGTGGACAGATTGTTCTGGTCGCAGTAATCGGTGATCTTGATCCCCCGGACCAATTCCATCACGAAGTAGGGTCGGCCGGTCTCCGTGGCCGCGGCATCCAAGACTTTGGCGATGTTCGGATGATCCATGAGCGCCAAGGCTTGGCGTTCGGCCTCAAACCTGGCAATGACCTGCTTGGTGTCCATGCCCAGCTTGATGACCTTCAGGGCCACCCGACGCCGGACCGGCTCTTCCTGTTCGGCCATGTAAACCACCCCGCAGCCACCCTCGCCGATTTGCTGGAGCAGCTTGTAGCGGCCAATGCAGTCGCCGGGCTTCTCAGTTATGACAGCAAGGAGGGTTTTGCTTTCGACACCGTCGAAGACGGCTCGACTTGGGGAAACCGGGGCTGCACAAACAGCAGCTTTCTCCAGAAACGCGCCGGATTCGTCATGAGCCAGGAGGAGCTTTTCCAGCCTCTGCCGCAAGGCCGCATTGGCGCCGCATTCGCGTTCAAGAAAAGCAGCACGCTCGGCGAGTGGCAGTTCCAGCAGAGCAACCAACAACTCCCCTTCGTGCTGATGTTTTGGATTTGCAGGTGGCCTGTTCATGGCTTCCATACTTTCATGCGAAATCACGAGGTAAAAACGGACACCCGATCGGTGATCCTTCTCCGCGAAATCCGTGAGGACACGCCGCGCTCTCTCACGGTCCCGGTCGAAGTCGATCAAAGAGCCAAACTCGAGCGTGGGTCCATTGACGCTGGACGGTCTTTTCAGAAACGCCCTGAAGTGCGGCGATCTCCTCCAACTTCAATCCGATGAAAAAACGGAGTTTCACCACCTCGGCCTGACAGGCATCCAGACGGGCCAATTCCTCCAGGGCTTCACTGATTGCGAGCATCCGATCGTCTTCCGACTGAGCCGCAATTTCAAGGTTGGTCAGGTTAACGCGCTCCTGACCGCCTCCATGGCGGAGAGCGCGTTTGCGCCGCGCGTTATCGACCAGGATGCGGCGCATGGCCTCGGCAGCGGCAGCAAAGAAATGAGCCCGGTTATCCCAGTGCTGATTGACGTTTCCAGCCAACCGCAGCCAGGCTTCATGAACCAATGCGGTGGGCTGCAGCGTTTGGCCCGGAGCTTCATTGACCATTTTGAAGGCCGCCAGCTTGCGCAGTTCCTCGTAGACCAGAGGCAGGAGTTCTTCGGCGGCTTGAGCTTCGCCCTGGGACACGCGATCCAGGATGCGCGTCACCTCGCTCATGCCGGTAAGTTAGCTTCACGACCGCAGCGAGTGAAGCTTAATCCAAACATCTTGGTCATTGAATCCCACTGACCCGATCCAGAAAGCATGCCGGCGTCACTTGCGAATTCCGGAGGGCCAGTTTCGAGAGGGAAATCCGCCAGGCAGCCGGCGCCGCAAGGACCTCGGTTGTGGTGGACGCCCAAGAGCTGCTCTGCAAAAGGTTGTCCGGGATTCAAGCCAATAGGACTTGCCAAGGATAAATCGGCATCGCGGTTTGATTCCCGGGCACGTTACTCAGGGGGGCCAAGGCGGCGGTCTAGCGTGGCAAGCATTCTTTCCAATTTGTCGAGGGACTCTGGCGCATCCTTCAGCATGAGCAAGGGCTTCAATTCGGCGCGGATCTGCGCCAGATTCAGCTTCCCGTGCTGACGGATCAGCACGCGTTCGACATCGCCCCAGTCAAGATCCCGCCCAGCAAAGGCCTTGTGGACTACCAAATCCTCCGCAGAGCAGGTAGTCAGTAGAAGGCCCGGGGCAACAGGCCATTCGCTTGCGCGAGCCACGGTGCGTTCTTCGAAGGGCAAAGCCCCCAATGCTATGTCCACGCTCACACCATCGATCGTCTGAGCCAGCAACACCCTCCGACTCAAAGCGAACGCGCGCGCGTCCGGCCGGCGAGGCCTCAGTTCCTCGAGCAAGGCGTCCACGAATTTCTCCTCGACGCCGAATCCGGTCATCACGGTGAGATCAACATCCTGAGTCATTCGCGGTTCGCCCCAGCGTTGCACGGCCACACCGCCGATGAAGCAAAAACGCCAGTCGTGCTGCTGGCAAAGACGCTGCACTTGGCCTGCCGCGGCCAATACGCCAGGCAGGTGGATCATGACAGCCGGCCCTTGTGAAAAAGCGCTTGCTGTTCGACCAGGCCCGACCAATCAGGACGTTCGCGCCAACCTTCGACGGCACCCAACCCTTGGATGATTTGCCAGGCGCGCTCCTCTGTCATCGCAGCGAGTTCCTGCGCCTTGAAGGTCTCTATCGCTTCCCACCGGCTGTGGTATTCCGCGTGGGCTGCATCTTGTGACTCCAGGGGATCAGAGCTCATAGGGACATTATAGCTGCGGCAGCTTGGCTGTCACCAACCGTTTACGGGCCGAATGAACCTTGGCTTGGAATCCGCTGAAGTTGGCCGTCTCGTAACGCCGCGTCCAGTCCTTCTTCAAGCGCTTCATCACGATCCAATCCCGATCGCCGAACAGGGGTGCATATCATGCGCCTCCGCGGCAGTAGTCGTGCAGTCAAAACGCAGGGGGCTGTTTCGAGACAAACTCCTCGCATCCTTCTTTCATTGGGTTATAAAGCGCATATGAAGCAGCGACGAAAAGAATCCGGGATTGCCCTTGGTTTTTGCGGGTGCGTTCTGCTGGGGGCGCTTGGCATGCCCTTTCTTCACGGGGCCAATCCCATCATGCCCGGCGCCGATCCGCATGCGCTGGTCGTGGACAAAACGGTCTGGATTTATCCCACCTGGAGCGATGGCAAGGGCGAGCGCTTTTTCGCCTTTTCCTCGACCGACTTAAAGAATTGGCAACGGCACGGGCCATTATTGGATTTCAAGGACATACACTGGATCAAGGACGACGGCCAGGATCGACATCACGCCTGGGCGCCTTCAGTGCTTTCAAAACACGGCAAGTATTATTTGTATTATTCGGTCGGCCCTCAGAATCCAACGCCCTCGCGGATTGGTGTCGCAGTCGGAAGCTCGCCCGCGGGTCCGTTCCAGGATGTTGGCAAGCCATTGCTGACAGGCGGGAATGGCTTCGAAGCGATTGATCCCATGGTGTTCGCCGATCCAAAATCGGGGAAATCATTCTTCTATGCGGGCGGCAGCGCGGGGGCGAAGTTGCGCGTGTTCGAGCTGAATCCGGATCTGGTGAGTTTCGCGCGCGAGATTCCGGTCGAAACCCCGCCGCAGTTCACCGAGGGGGTCTTCATGCACTATCATAATGGTCGTTATTACCTTTCCTACAGCCATGGCGGATGGCGGCATTCGTCGTATTCCGTCCATTACGCGACGGCCGATGCGCCCATCGGACCGTGGACCTACCGGGGCGCCATCCTAACCAGCGATGCGACGCGCAAAGGACCGGGACACCATTCCTTCATTCGCAGTCCGATCACCGGGGAATGGAAAATCGTCTATCACCGATGGGAGAATCAAACAGGCAACGGTCCGTATCGCGGTTCCCGGCAAGTCTGCATGGATCGAGTGGATTACGATGAGAACGGTTTGATCCGCCCCATTGTAATGACCGATGGATCTGCCGATCGGGCCAACGGAACGTTCACCAACCCGATCAATCCCGGCCCGGATCCTTGGATGCAATATTACCAGGGCCACTATTATCTGACCACCACCCAGGGCGACTGCATTCGGATGTGGAAGGCGCCGACGCTGGCCGGTCTAAAAACCGCGCCAGGCGTATTGATATGGCGCGATGATGATCCCAGCCGATCGCATGGGATCTGGGCGCCCGAGTTTCATTTCATCGGCAATCGCTGGTATCTGTACTACACCGCCATGGCGGCCACCAAAGTCGACACCACCCATCGCATGCATGTGCTCGAAAGCGAGGGGATCGATCCTCTTGGCCCGTATCATTACAAAGGGCGCCTCTTCGATCCTGAGAACGACTTCTACGCCATCGACGGCTCGGTCTTTCAACACCCGGGGGATGGCACCTGGTATTTCTTGTGGGCCGCGCATCCCGGACATCGCATCCGCATCGCGCGCATGGCGAATCCGTGGACCCTCGAAGGCCGGAGTGTTCAATTGGAAGCGTCGGGTTTCGGATGCGAGGAGGTCCGCGAAGGCCCTGTCGTGCTACGCCGCAATGGAAGGCTTTTCCTGACTTATTCAGCCTGCGACACCGGCAAACCGGACTACAAGTTGGGCATGCTGATCGCCGACGAACGGGCGGATGTGTTGAATCCCGCTTCCTGGATCCAGCATCCCACTCCCGTTTTCGAGCGCGACGACAACTCGGGTGTGTTTGGCCCGGGGCACCATGGCTTCTTTCAATCCCCGGACGGCACGGAAGACTGGATTGTGTATCACGGCAAAACTTCTTCTCGTTACACCTATGCCGGGCGAACCACGCGGGCCCAGAAGTTCACCTGGAATGCGGACGGGACGCCTGAGTTTGGCAAACCCCTGCCCCTTGATGCAGTGCTGGCCGAACCGTCCAACATGAGCCACAGGACATCCGCCGCGCCGACATCCACCCCTCGGGAGTGATCTTGAGCGAGGATGAGGCTCAGACTGACGCCTTGACGGAAGGCCGTAAAACGGCAAGCAGGTCTGAGGCTCAGACTCGCTAGAGGCTCCAGCCTTCGCGATAGGGCGGATTCAAATGGGCGTTGGCGTCGTCGTGATTCGTGAAGCGCGCTTTTTCCTCGTCCCAGCGAAGGGTTTGGCCCGGGAACCGGACTGCAATCGCGCCGAGCAAAGCCGCCTGGGTCAGAGGTCCACCGTAGCTGAAGTCAGATCCGGCCTGGCGGCCGTTGCGAATGGCCTCGAGCCAATCCCAGGCGTGGTTTTTGACGCGGGGAATTTTCTCCTGTGGCGCGTTCTTGCCTGAGAACTGGTCCATGACTTTGTCGGGCACCAAGTGGCCACCGCCGCCGCCATGAGAACCATGGACAATCATTCCCTTTTCGCCGAACAGAATAGCGCCAATCCCGGGGGCTTTTTCATCGGCGGGAAAATCCTGGGGTTGTGGAATGCGCTGAACTCCGTCGAACCAGACCAATTTTAGGGCCACTCGATCTTTTCGTTTTGGAAACTCGAAGGTAATCTTGGTTCCGGGAGGATAGGTCAGCCCATGTTTGACGGGATCATAGTCGGTGACTTCGGCGTGAACCGAGGTCGGAGCGCCGAGGTCCAATGCCCAAAAAGCGGGATCGATGACGTGGCAGAACCAGTCGCCGACGGCACCGGTTCCAAAGGGCATCCAACCGCGCCAGTTCCAGGGAACCCACAGGGGCGTGTAAGGCCGGAATGGCACCGGACCGATCCACAAATCGTAATCAAGCCCGGCGGGAACCTCATAATTTTGGTTCACCTTGTCGAGGTTGCGGATCTGGGAATAGACCTCGCGGAAGGCGTCGCAACCGGCATGCACCGTATGCACCTGGCCGATGGCCCCAGCCCAGACCCATTCGCAAATTTGCCGGATCGAGCCGGAGGAATGTCCCTGATTGCCCAGTTGGGTGACCACTTTGAACTTGCGCGCGGCGGACATGAGGGCGCGCACCTCCTGGACGGTATGAGCGAGGGGTTTCTCGCAATAGACATGTTTGCCGCGTTTCATGGCCTCGAGAGAAATCACGGCGTGCGTGTGATCCGGCGTGCCAATGACAACGGCGTCGATTTCCTTGTCCATCTTGTCCAGCATCACCCGGAAATCCTTGAAGGTTCTGGCCTTCGGGTATTGGGCGTATTTTTTAGCGGCGTATTTGTCATCGACATCGCAGAGCGCGACCACGTTATGCCCCTCGCCAGCCACGCCGTCGATATCGCTGCCTCCCTGGCTTCCGATGCCGATGCCGGCGACATTGATCTTTTCGTTGCGGGAAACGTTGTCCGCCCCGCGCAAGAGACCGCCGGGGAGAAGATGAAACAGGGCAACACCGGCGGTGGCGCCTCCGAGAAATTGACGCCGATTAAGGGACCGTGCATAAATAAATTCCGATTTTGCTGCTGAGGATTTGGCTCGCTGGCGAGGCTCGACGAGGGAAGATACCCGCAGTGGTCTCTGACCAAGGAGTAACGAAGCCAGCGAGCCAAAGCCTCGCAGCCCTCCGGGGCGGGGCGGCGCCGGGTCATCTGCGTTGTTGCGTGGACGGTCGAGTATCGCCAAAGATACACTCCCGTCCACGCGCCTCGCATCTGACCCGGCGTCGCTCCCGCCAAAATCGGAAGTTATTTTTGCACGGACCCTAAGCCGGGAGGAACGTATTGTATTCATAAAGCGAGTGGTTCAAGTGTTGGGAGCATTAATTAGCGGAACATGCCTTCGGATGAAAAGACTTTTCTTGTTCTGCCGTTTTTCGGGCCGTTAAACTTCGGGTGATGCCGATTCCCGACAAAGCGTTTTGGCGTGCATGCAGTCCTGCGATTCGTATGATCCAGGCATGTTTTTAGCGCCTGAAGGCGACGCCGATGCCAGTCATTTCGAGCCAGGAGCCTTGATGCATTTGATTCATCCAGAGGACCAACCCCATCTCCAATCGCACTATGAAACGAACGAACCGCTGGTGGATCGCCGTCATGGGCGCCTTGCTGCAGATGTGCCTCGGGGCGGTTTACGCCTGGAGTTATTTTCAAAAACCGATTGTCGATGCCTGTGGCTGGCGGCACA
>Ga0209507_1001664_pt1 | contig 16926 bp, 15 predicted proteins | sample AD_UKC028_MetaG_FD_184414 | JGI IMG/M metagenome (GOLD analysis project Ga0209507, IMG submission 184414) | Active sludge microbial communities of municipal wastewater-treating anaerobic digesters from USA - AD_UKC028_MetaG (SPAdes) (version 2) | ecosystem: Engineered > Bioreactor > Anaerobic >...
AGCGGTGACGGCGGCGCTCATGATGAAGAGCGCCGGCTGAGTGAACCGGGTCTGCCGGAGTTTCTCTTCGGGGCCCTGGAAGATGACGTCGACGTATTCGGCGCCGAGGCGTTCGGCGGCGCGGTCGAAGACGGCTTTGGCCGCGGGGTAGTTGTCGCAGAGTTCTTTCCCCATCCCGACGGTCTGGGACCCTTGTCCCGGGAACAGGAAGGCGATCTTCATGGTCATGCCGGATAGAGCTGTGTCAAGGCGCTCACAGTGGCCGGATTGATGAAAGCGAATTGGGTCTTGGGTTGGACGGTCCAGTCACGCCGCTGGATGTAACCGCAGCGGACCTCCCGCAGAGCCAGGGGCTCGTCGTGTTTCGGTTTGCTGACGAACAGACAGATGAAATAACCGGTCTTCAATTTGATCCTGTTTCCTTTGATTTTTTTGTCCGTGGAGGTCTTGATCTCCACTTCGATGTTCTCAGGGCCGCCGAGGTCTCCCCCCGCCGCTCCCGATTCCCGTAGCTGCCAGCCGGGCTCCAGTTCGGAGATGCCGCGCGCCACGAGATTATGCAGAATAGCACATATTGTGTTCGATTGCAGCTTCAAACTCAGGAACGGGATCCGCCGGGACAGATAATCGACGGAAGATTCGTTGATGACCCGCACGGCCTCCCGGGCCGCCTGCACGATGGATTCGTTCCGCAGGTTCGGGATCATGGACCCTTCCTCAGGAAAGACCCGTCTTCTGAAGCGCCCTCTTAGCCTCCCGCAGGTAGGCCGGATCGATCTCGAATCCGACGAAAGGGACCCTCAACTGTTGGCAGGCCCGCGCGGCGGAACCGATGCCCAGGAACGGGTCGAGGACCTTCCTGACCTTGTCCAACCCGTGGAGGCGGATGCACATCGAGGCCAGTTCCACCGGGAAGGTGGCCGGATGGGGCCGTTCGGTGTCCCGGGACTGGATCGTCTTATAGGGGATGAACCAGGTGTTGCCGCGGCAACGCAGGTCGGACGAGGCCGATTTCCACCGTCGGATGTTGCTCTTGTCCTGGTAGGGCACGCCGATGGCCAGCCGGTCCAACGGGACGTGGCCCGTCTTGGTGAAGTGGAAGATGAACTCGTAACAATGGTGCAAGAACCGTTCGCTGTTGACGGGTTTGTAGTGTCCCACGGCGACGTCTTCGAGGATGTGAGGATAGCGTCCGATGGAATATTTCGGGATGGCGATGGATTTGACCCAAACGATCTGGTTCTGGAGGGTGAAGTGCGACCGGAGCCGGTTGGCCACGTCGTAGGCCACCCAGGGGTTCTGCGGCGTGCTGCCGACGTTGAGGAAGAACGACCCGTTGGGGCTGAGGACCCGCTTGACCGCGCACCCGACCTGCTCGATCCAACCGAGATATTCGTCCTGGTCGCGGCGGTCCTGATAACGCGTGTATCGGATGCCCAGGTTGTACGGCGGCGAGGTGACCACCACGTCGACCTCTCCGGGTTTCAGGCGGCGTCTCATGCCTTTGACGCAATCCTCCTGATAGAGTTCGGGGGACGGGGATTTGATCTTCGGAACGGTCTTCATGGACGGAACTACCAGCGGAGGACGCAGGCCCCCCAGGTCATGCCGGCCCCGAAAGCGATGAGTTCCACCAGGTCGCCGCGCTGGAGGCGGCCGCCGCGCTGGGCTTCGTCGAGCGCGATGATGGTGGTGGCGGCCGACATGTTGCCATATTTGTGGACGTTCTTGAAAACCTTGTCGTCGGGCAGTTGGAGCCGTTTGGCGATGGCGTCGATGATGCGCAGGTTCGCCTGGTGCGGGATCAACAGTTTGAGGTCGTCGCTCGTCTTGCCGCACTGGCGGAGGGCGGTCAGGCTGGCCTCGATCATGCGGGTGACGGCGTGTTTGAAGACCTCTTTCCCCTCCATGTGGATGAAGGCCGGGTGTTGGGACCAGGTCTCCGGGTTGTACGGATGGCGGGATCCTCCGCCGGGGATGGACAGAATGTCGGACTGTGAACCGTCCGCGCCGATGAACGCCGACAGGAGGTCGCCCGGTCCGTCGGTCTTCTCGATCAGCAGCGCCCCGGCCCCGTCTCCGAAGAGGACGCAGGTGGCGCGGTCTTTCCAATCCGCGAATTTGGTGAGCACGTCCGCGCCGATGACGAGGGCGTATTTGATGTCGCCGGATTCGATGAGTCCCCGGGCGCAGGTGAGCGCGTAGATGAAACCGGAGCAGGCGGCGGATACGTCGAAGGCCGCCGCGTTCTTGGCGCCGAGCGCCTTCTGGACCAGACAGGCCACCGACGGAAAGAAGTGGTCCGGGGTGGTGGTGGCCACGATGATGAGCTGGATGTCTTCCGGATTGACGGGAGTGCCTTCCAGGGCCTTCCGCGCGGCGCGGATGGAAAAGTCCGAGGTGGCTTCCTGGGCGGAGGCGATGCGGCGTTCCTTGATGCCGGTGCGCGTGGTGATCCATTCGTCCGTCGTGTCGACGATCCTCTCGAGGTCGGCGTTGGTGAGTATCTTTTCCGGCAGGCTGGCGCCGGTGTTCACAAATTTCAGTCCCATGGGTTATGTTCCTTTGGAGTTCGGTTCTGCGAGTCGGTGTTGATTCAGTTTTTCGTGAATCTTCCGGTTGGTTCCCTTGGTGACGAAGTCCCCGGCCAGACGGATGGCGTTCTTGATGGCCTTGGCGTTGGACCCGCCGTGGGAGATGATGGCGACGCCGTTGACGCCCAACAGCGGCGCCCCGCCGTATTCGGCGTAATCCACTTTTTTCTTGATGTCGCGGAACGCTCCCTTCATGAGCAACCCGCCGATCACGGCCAGGGGATGTTTCTTGATGCTGCGTTTGATGAGGGTCAGGAGCGCTTCCGCCAGCCCTTCGGCGAACTTGAGGACGATGTTTCCGACGAACCCGTCGCAGACGACCACGTCCACGGTCCCTTTCGGGATGTCGCGGCCTTCCACGTTGCCGATGAAATTGAATTCCCCCGTCCTCATCAGTTCGCTGGCCGCCACGGTGAGTTCGTTGCCTTTTCCTTCCTCTTCGCCGATGGTGAGGATCCCCACGCGGGGTTTGTCCACGTTCATGACGGTTTCGGCGTAGATGTTCCCCATGAGGGCGAACTGGTAGAGGTGTTTGGGTTTGCACTCCACGTTGGCTCCGGCGTCGAGCAGGAGGCAGTAGGAGGTCAGCGTGGGCATGGTGGTGGCGATGGCTGGCCGGGAGACGCCCGGGATGCGCCTCATGTGCCAGAGTGCGGCCGTCATGGTGGCGCCGGAATTCCCGGCGGAGACGAGGGCGTCGGCCTTCTTGTCGGAGACCATCTGGGCCCCGATCATGATGGTGGAATCCTGTTTGGCGCGGCACCCTTCCACCGGTTTCTCGTCCATCCCGATGACGGTGGGCGCGTGATGGATGGTGATCGGAAGAGATCCGATGTCGTGCTTCTTTAATTCCCGTTCGAGGACGGACTGGTCCCCGACGAGGATGATCTCATGTCCGGTTTCACGGGCCGCCTGAATGGCCCCCTCGATGTTGACGGAGGGGCCCAGGTCGCCGCCCATGGCGTCCAGGGCGATTCGACAGATCATTCGGGAGGATTATCCTTCTTTTTTCTTGTCTTTTTTGACTTTCGGAGGCAGGATCAGTTCCCCTCCATAGAATCCGCAGGCCGGGCACACCCGGTGCGGCATCCGCGCGGCGCCGCATTGGGAACACCGCGAGAGGGATCCGAATTCCAACCGCCAGTTTTGGGCCCGCCGCATGTCGCGTCGGGATGGCGTATGTTTTTTCTTAGGATTTGGCATGGTCTTACCTGTCCAGTTTTAGGTTTTTCAGCTTGTCAAAACGGGGATCGATCTCCCCTGACTTACAACCGCACTTCTCCGTATTCAAATTCTTCCCGCAGTGGGGACACAACCCGGCGCATTCCCCCCGGCACAGCGGTTTCATCGGCAGCGCGAGGAGGAGGGCTTGCCGGATCTCCTCGATCAGATCCACCTGCGGTTCCGTCAGAGGCACGTGGTCCTCGAAACGGACCTGGAGGTGGAACCGGTAATCCGCCAGACACCGCGCGCAATGGGTGACGACCTCGGTGCCGGCGGTTCCGGTCACCATCACCTCGTCGTCGAAGGCGTCCGCTTTCCATTCGACGGCCAACGGACCGTCCATCTGAAAATCATCGGGCATCTCGATCCGGTGCTTTTCCGCCGGGACGGACACGGTCTGTTCCAGGTGCCCGGCGCTCTCGATCTCGCGCACGTTCAATTTCAACATAGAGGTCTCTTCGCGATGTCATCCATGCCGTGTTCCTTGTGTCAAAAAGGGCAAAAAAATCAGCGGGATCGGATGATACTAGTAAATTCGCGGAGAGCAGTCAAAACGCCTTCGGCGCGGATCGGGGAACGATCCCTACCCCGCTTTTTCCCAGGCGTTGGGGTCGTAGGGGCCGTGCTCTTGGTCTGAAAAAAAGTAGGCGATCTCCCGGACCGCGCTGGCCGGCGAATCGGATCCGTGGACCAGGTTCCGGCGGTTGTCCGTCCCCCAGCTCTTCCGGAGCGTTCCGGGCGCGGCTTCCGGGGAGTTGGTGGCTCCGAGGATCTTGCGCACGCGGGCGATGGCGTCGTCTCCCTCCCAGACCATGACCACCAGCGGACCCGAGGTGACGAAGCGGATGAACGGTTCAAAAAAGGATTTCCCCTTGTGCTCGGCGTAGAACCCTTCCATCAGTTCCCGGGTGGGCCGCACCATCCTCATCGCCTGGAGGGTGAACCCCTCCGATTCGAACCGGTCGATGATCTTCCCCACGACTTTCTTCCCCACACCGTCGGGTTTGATGATGACGCATGTTTTTTGAAGGAGAGACATGTCAGGATCCTTTCCTGATTTTCTGGATGATGGCGTCGCCCATCTGGCTGGTGCCGACGGCCGAGGGGTCGTCCGGCGACGGTTTGAGGTCGTAGGTCACGGATTTTCCCTCCGCGATCACGTCCGACACGGCTTTTTCCATGCGCCGGGCCGCGTCGGTCTCGCCGAGATGGTCCAACATCAGGACCGCGGACAGCAGAACGGCGGTGGGGTTCACCTTGTTGAGGCCCTTGTATTTCGGCGCCGACCCGTGGACGGCCTCGAAGAGGGCGGTGTCGGTCCCGTGGTTGGCGCCGGGCGCAATGCCGAGCCCGCCGATCAGTCCCGCGCATAGGTCCGAGACGATGTCCCCGTAAAGGTTTGGAAGGACCAGCACGTCGTAGAGTTCCGGTTTCTGGACCAGCTGCATGCACATGTTGTCGACGAGACGTTCTTCATAGTCGATCCGGCCCTTGTATCGCGCGGCCACTTCCCGCGCGGTTTCCAGGAATAGACCGTCCGTGAATTTCATGATGTTGGCTTTGGTGACGGCCGTCACTTTCTTTCGGTTGTGCTTGACGGCGTAGTCGAACGCGAACCGCACGATGCGTTCCGTGCCGATCTTTGAGATGGGTTTGATGGAGATGGCGGATCCTGGGATGATCTTGTTTTTGGCGAGAGCGATGATGTCGTCGGCTTCTTTGGATCCGGGGGCGAACTCCACGCCGGCATAGAGGTCTTCCATGTTCTCCCGGACCACGACGAGGTCGATGTTCTGGAACCGGGACCGGACGCCCTTGTAGGTGCGGCACGGCCTCAGACAGGCGAAGAGTTCCAGCTCTTTGCGAAGGGCCACGTTCACTGAGCGGAAGCCTGTCCCGATGGGCGTGGTGAGGGGGCCTTTGAGGGCCACCTTGTTCTTGCGGATGGACGCCAGGACGCTGTCCGGAAGGGGCGTGCCGTATTTCTGCACGACGTCCGCTCCGGCTTCGACGACGTCCCATTGGATGGCGACGCCGGTCGCGTCGATCACCTTTTGCACGACCGCGGTGATCTCGGGGCCTGTCCCGTCTCCCGGGATGAGTGTGACTGTATGTTTGGTCATGATGGAAGTGATGATTTTATTTCAAGCGGGAGATATTGTCAAATGAACTCTCGGAGATCCGTCCCTGGACGGTCCGTAAGACGATCGGGATTGCGCCGGCATTTTTACATTGGCTTTGAATATCGTTGAAGGGAGTCCCCCGTTGTCATTCCCTTATCAGTGCGGTCACCCCCTGCCCGTCATTGCGAGCGTTTTTATTTCAGTCATCCCGGCACGATTAAACCTCGTATTGCGTGGCCCTCAGAATCTTTGGCCGAGGGGCCGGGATCCAGTCCTGCCGATAGTGGGCAATTCCATAGACAACAGACATCTCTTTCATTCGTTTGTCATTGTGGGCATTTTTTTCGTCATCCCCAAGTGCTTTTATTGGGGATCTAGTCCTGCCGATAGCGGGCAATCCCATCAGACAGCAGACATCTGTTATGAAGCACGGAAAATATTCTCGGTCTGGATCCCCCATGGAGGCGTTGGGGGATGACACCCAAATAAATCGTCTCCCAGAAAAACCAGCCCCCCGCCTCTGTTATTGCGAGCGATAGTCCGCGAAGTAATCTTCTTTATCCGTCATAAAACGCGATAAATATTCTCAGTCCTGATCTCCGATCCATGCCCGAGGGGACGATCAATGCGGAGGTTGTTTTTCGCGGCTCCCGTTCTTGCGGCAGAAGCGGGCTTTTCCTATCATAGAGGACCGATGTTTAAAAACCTGAAAATGCGGCTGGACCGATGGAATTCCCTCTTCTCCAACCCGACGCGCTGGGCGTGGCTCTTGGCCGTCGTCGTGGTGGCGTTGAACCTGTCCCATCTGTCGACTTTCTATAATTTCGACGGTGTGGCCTGCGCCATGGCCATCGAACTGGGGAATTTCAAATACCTCCTGCACGGGAACCATCTCCTCTACGGCGCGGCGGGCTGGCTTTTCCATTCGTTCCTTCAGACCGTCGGACTCTCTTGGCGGGCGATCTACAGTCTCCAGATCATGAACATCTTGCTGGGCGCTTGGGGCGTCTACCTTTTCTTCCATTATCTCGACCGGCGTTTCCACGATCTCTGCTTAAGTCTTTGCGGCACTCTGTTCATGGCGTTCTCGTTCGGGTATTGGTTCTGGAGCATGGAAGCCCAGGTGTATCTGCTGGGGTGGGTTCCCCTCCTTCTCTGCCTGATGATGCTGAATGAGTTGGACGGCGTCGAACGGCCGTTCCTGACGGGGTGCGTCTGGGGGATGGCCGTGCTGGGGCATGTGGTCCACGTCATGTTTTTTCCCGTGGCGGTCTGGTTCCTGTGGCGCCAATCGGGAGCGTTCCAGCGGAAACCGGTTCCGGTGATCGCGAAATTCACCGTCGGAGGATTCCTGGTGGTGGCGGGAGCTTACGCCCTGGCCGGGTTCCTGGTGATACGGCCCCGGACGTGGGGAGAGGTGACCGCCTGGTTGTGGGGCAGCGCCGCCATGACGGCGGACCGGAGCTTCGCCTGGCATGGCCAATGGGCGTTTTCCAACGTGCCCGTCTGGTTCAAGACCTCTCTGAGAACGATCTGTTTCCTCCCCTGTGACAGGGAGGCGTATCGGTTGCCCGCGTTCCCGATCTTGGGACGCTACATGTGCTCGGGCATACTCTGGCTCCTGATCACCGTCTGCGGCATCGGATTCGGCTTCCGGGGGAAGATCGTCTGGCAGCGCCATCGGGATTTGTTGATCGGATGTCTCTTGTGGCTGGCCTCCTACGGGATCATCTTCGTCTCCTGGGAGCCGCACACCGTGGTCTATCGTCTCACAGACCTGATCCCGGTCACGCTGATTCTCCTCGCCTTGTCCGAGACGCTCCTCAAGAACGGCGGAAAGAACATCCGTCTGATCTGGTTGGCGGGGATCACCTTCCTCTTCTTGAACAATTACTTCACGGCCATCCGTCCGTTGAGCGATCGTCGCTATAACAGGGAGTTGGCGCAGGCCCAGGCTTTGCAGGAACTGGTCGGCGAGGACGATTTCGTCATCGTGGCCCGGCAAGGGACGGACCTCGTCTATCTCCCGTATTTCGCGGCCCGAAAGGCGTTGCCCCTTCCGAAGATCTGGCCGTCCTCCCCGTGGGTCGAGACGATCCGCTCCCTGTCTTACGGCGGTTCGGTCGTGTGGGTGGCGGCGACGGCTTCCTCCTGGGAACATTGGGCCACCGATTTTCCGGAGTTCATTTTGAACAAAGTTTCGTATAATGGTCTCACTCTGTATCGACTGGATCGGAAAAATGCCTAGTTCGACGAAGAAGATCATCGCGGTTCTTCCGGCCTACAACGCGGAGAAGACCCTAGAGAAGACGATGGCGGATATCCCTCCCGGCGCCGTGCAGAAGGTCATCCTAGTGGACGACGCCTCCACCGACGGGACGGTGGCCTTGGCGCGTCGGCTCGGGTTGACCGTCATCGTTCATCCGGAAAACCGCGGGTATGGAGCCAATCAGAAGACCTGCTACCGCGAGGCGCTGAAAGAGGGGGCGGACATCATCGTGATGATCCATCCGGACAACCAGTATGACGCCCGCGTGACACCTCTGTTGACGGATTTCATCGCGCTGGACATCTGTGACGTGATGTTCGGCAGCCGCATCCGCACCCGGGGCGAAGCGTTGGATGGCGGTATGCCCCCCTACAAATACATCGCCAATCGCTTCCTGACCTTTTTTGAGAATTTCCTGTTGGGACAGAATCTGGGAGAGACCCACAGCGGGTTCCGCGCCTACTCCCGCCGCGTCCTGGAGACCGTCCCGTGGGAGCGGAATTCAGACGATTTCGTGTTCGACCAGCAGATGATCGTCCAATCGACCCATTTCGGGTTCCGTCTGGGAGATGTGCCCGTCCCGACCCGGTATGAGAAGGATTCGTCGTCCATTAATTTCCGTCGAAGCGTCCGTTACGGTCTGGAAACCCTGATCACGTTGGCGCGCTGGAAACTCCATCAGTGGCAGTTCATCCGATGTCCTCTTTTCGAAACCGCCTCCTCACACTCCTCTACGCGCTGACGGCCGTCTATCTGACGGCGGTCTACTTCGTGTATTATCCCATCCCCGGCGTCGTGTTGCGGGTGGGTGAATCCGTCCTCGTCCTCCTCTTTTTCTGGTTGGCGGCCGCGCTGGGCCGTCGGGCGCTCCGGGCCGCGGGACTCGCGTTCGAGACCACTCTGGCTTCCTTTGTTTTCAGCGAGGGTCTCGGCCTCCTCATTTTTTCAATGGTAATGTTGATCTTGGGAGTGGCGCACGGATATCAGCGGGCGATGCTGGCAGCCGTCTCGGCGGTGTTGGCGGTGTTCTCGTTCCGGGATCTGAAGTTCTGGCTCGATGAACTCGTCGGATTCGTTACTGCCGGTCGCCAGACCCGTGTCGGACCGGCGTCCCTTCTGGTGGGGCTCATCGCCGCCGGTTCACTGACCTTGACGTTCCTCTGTTCCATGGCTCCCCCCACGTATTACGACAGTCTTGTCTATCACCTGGCGTTGCCGTCCGTCTATCTTCAGAACGGGGCCATCACGTTCGTTCCGTTCAACCATTACAGCCATTTCCCGCAGAACATGGAACTGTTGTTCGTGTGGTTCTTGTCGTTGGGAACCGACGTGTCGGCCCAGATGTTCTGCGCCGGGTTGGGTGGGTTGACGGTGTTGACCGTCTGGGGGATGACCTCCGAATTGGTAGACGCGGTCGCGGGCGGCGCCCGTCGGTGGGCCGCCGTGCTGCTGGTGACGGCGCCGTGTTTCATCCTCTTGTCGTCGGAAACCTACGTCGAGACGGGCACGGCGTTCTGGACGTCCTTGTCCGTGTGGCTGGCTTGGCGTGCCGTGAAGACCGGCGCGACCCGGCTGTTCATCCTGTCCGGTTTGATGGGCGGTGCCGTGGCGGGCATCAAATACACCGGGGTCTTGACTCCCCTCCTCCTGTGCGTCATGGTCCTCCTCTGGCCGAGGGACCGTTCCTGGAAGAAGCGGACCGTCGACTTCCTGGCGTTGGGTTTTTCCGCGTTCCTCGTGTTCCTGCCCTGGTTAATCAAGAATTACGTGTTCACTGGCGGCAACCCCGTGTTCCCCTTCCTGCCGAAGATCTTCGAGGCGGACCGTGTCTTCATGCACGAGGAATCTTCCGCCGCGTATTTCCACGTCCTTCAGGAATACAAAGGCACAAGCCCTCTCTTGCTGGAATTGTTCAAGTTCCCGTGGCGGCTGATCACCCAGCCGTTGTCTTTCGGCGGAGGATACGACGTCATGGGGGATCTGGGATGGGCGATGCCCCTGCTGTTGTTCCCCCTCGTCTTTCTCCGGTTGATGAAGTCCCCGGCCGCGAGGTTCTGGACCGTCTACATCGTCCTTCACGGGATCCTCTGGGTGAGCATGAGGCCGGTGTTGCGTTTCTTCTTCCCCGTTTTTCCGCTGATCTGTCTGTTGGATGGCGCCGCGTTGGCGTCCGTCTGGTCCTCCGGGATCTCCTGGACGAGAGGGCTCGTCCTGACCGGCGTGATCCTGTTCACCTTGTCCAACGCCGTCCTGTTCTACCTGGTTGAACGCGTGCGCGATCCGTTCCCGGCGGTCCTCGGGCTCCAGACGCGGGAAGAATATCTCTCGAAAAAACTCGATTACTATCCGGCCGTGAAGTTCATGAACGAATCCCTCCCGCCCCACAGCCGTGTCCTGTTCGTCGGCGACCAGCGGGGTTATTATTGCCGGCGCCCCTATCTCGCGCCCATGGCGCTCCTCCCTTCCCCCTTGCCGATCTGGATCGAGCAGTCGTCCCGCCCCGAGGACCTTTCGGTTCGCCTGAAGGAGGAGGGGTTCACCCACTTGTTCTATCATCGGAAAGAAGCGCGCCGGCTGGCGGGATACCGGGTCCTGGAACTGAGCCCCGACGGAGAAAAGAAGTGGTCGGCCTTTTTGGAACGGCAGGTCCCTCTCTACGACACGCCCGATATGACGGTCTATTCTTTGTCCTCGGACTCCGGATCGGGCTCTTCCCGATGACGCGGTCGGAAAAAAAAGCTATCATTTTTTGAACCCATGCACCCGACGTCCCTCTATCTCATCGCATTGTTGATGGCGTTGTTCCTGTCCCTGGCGTTGACGCCTCTGATGAGGTTCATCGCCATCCGTTGGGAGATCCTGGATTGGCCCCATTCGCCGGTCAAGACCCATGTGACCCCCACTCCTTATCTGGGAGGCGTCGCCATCTTCCTGAGCATCGTGATCACCCTGTTGCTGATCCGCTATTTCACCCGGTTCCAGACGGGCACTCTCTACGCGTTGCGCGGGTTGATCGTCGGGATGGTGTTCATGCTGGGCGTCGGACTGGTCGACGACGTCGTGGCCGACGGTTTATCGTTCCGGTGGAAATTTTTCTTCCAGTTCCTGGGGGCCATCCTCCTGATGCTGTTCGGTATCCGGATCAAATTCATCCAGCCGGATTGGCTCAGCTATCTGGTCACGATCGTGTGGGTGGTGGGAGTGACCAATTCTCTGAACCTGATGGACATCATGGACGGATTGGCCGCGTCGCAGGCATTGGTGGCCAGTCTGGCCTTCCTGTTGATCTCCCTGCCGACGGAAGAGATCTATGTGAACTTCGCCGCCACGGCCGTGGCCGGCGCTTGTCTGGGTTTCATCCCCTACAACATGTCGTCGAAGAGGAAGATCTTCATGGGGGACGCCGGCAGTCTCCTGTTGGGTTTCTCCCTGGCGGCGCTGTCCATGGGGACGTCGTATACCCGCGTCAACGAGGTGGGGCTCTTCGCCCCCTTGCTGATTCTCGGGCTGCCCCTTTACGACACGTTGTTCGTGATGGTGATGCGTATTAAGCAGGGAAAATCGCCGTTCCTGGGATCCAAGGACCATCTGGCCCTGAAACTGAACGCTCTGGGACTCTCACGGAAAAAAGTCGTGCTGCTCCTCTCGTCGGCTTCCGCGCTGGTCTCGCTGTGCGCGTTCCTGGTGACGCGGATGGATTTTGACAGATCGGTCTTCATCGTCGCGGGCGTCGTCGTCGTGGGGATGTACGCCGCCATCCGGCTCCACGACGTGCGGGTCTCTTGACCTCCTCCTCTTCCCAGTCGGTGGTCGTGATCGGCGCGGGGATCGCCGGCTTGTCCTGCGCCAGAGCCCTCTCCCCCACCCCCGTCAGAATCCTTGAACGGGAGGATTGTCCCGGCGGTCTGGCCCGTTCTTACGCCATGAACGGTTTCACCTTCGATTACACCGGCCACCTCCTCCACCTCCACGACCCGTCCGCCACCCGGTTCATCCGGTCATTGTTGAAGGGAAACCTCAACGAATGTTCCCGCAACGCCTGGATATTCTCGAACCGCGTCTTCACCCGTTATCCTTTCCAGGCCAACCTCTACGGACTGCCGCCGCGGGTCATCGCCGAATGTTTTCAGGGACTCCGCGAAGCGGTGAAACGCGCGGGTCGCACTTCCAACGACGATCTCCGATATTTCGACCGGTGGTGCCTCCGGAAGTTCGGCCGCGGGATCAGCCGCCATTTCATGTTCCCCTACAATCGGAAACTGTGGAATGTTTCTCCTTCCCGTCTCACGGCGGAATGGTGCGGTCCCTTCGTGCCCCAACCCCGGTTGGAGGACGTTTTGGCCGGCGCCCTCACGGATCAGACCAAGGGGTTCGGTTACAACGTCAAATTCTTCTATCCGCGCCGGGGAGGCATCCAGGCCTTCTCGACCGCGCTGGCCCGACCACTCGACGATGTTCGCTATTCCTCCGACGTCCGGAAAATCATGTGGAAAGAAAAACGCCTGATCTTATCGTCGGGGGAGGAGATCCCTTATCGGTGTCTCGTCTCCACCATGCCTCTGACGGATCTGGTCGAACGGTTGGAACCGTCCGTGAACAGTCTCAGTCAGGCGGCCCGCCGGCTGAAGTGGACTTCCGTGATGTGTCTCAACCTGGGCGTCGACCGTCCCCGGGTGTCGGACCGATCGTGGGTCTATTTTCCCGAGAAGGAATTCGTCTTTTATCGGGTCGGGTTCCCCGTGACCTTCTCCCGCTTCGTGGCTCCGGCCGAATGTTCCTCCCTCTATGTCGAGGTCTCCTTTTCCCCGGGCCGTCCGCCGGACCAAAAAAAATTGTTCAGCCGCATCCGCAAAGACTTGATTCGCAGCGGGATCCTCCGCGCCCAAGACGATTTCCCCGCGGTCTCGTTCGTCCCCATCGACTGCGCGTACGTGGTCTATGACCGGGAGCGTTCCCGCGCGCTGGACGCGATCTTCCCCGCCCTCCACCGGATGGGGATCTATTCCATCGGCCGGTATGGCGCCTGGAAATATTCGTTCATGGAGGAAGCGGTCCTGGATGGCCGTCGGACCGCGGAAGCGGTCTTGAAAAGGTATCCGCGGTGAACGTCCCTCCCACGGATCCGGGCCGGGCGTCAGCCCGTCTTCGATGGGTCGGTTCCATCCTCGCCGGTGTGGTGGCCGTGTCGCCCCTCTTCCGCGCCGGATGGGACCTCTGGATACAGACCTTCGTCCATGTCGTCGTCTCCTTCCTGGCGGTCATCGTGATCGTCGTCGCCTGGACGCGCGGAGAAGAGGTGCGCGAGGAGATCCGGAAGACGGCCGTCTCTCCCCTCGGTGTCCTTGTCCTCCTTTTTGGGGCCGCCGGACTCGTCTCGTCGTTCCTCAGTCCGTTCAAACACAGCGTCGTGCCGGAAGTCCTGAACACCGTGAACGTCGTTTTCCTCGTCGGCGGGATGGTCCTGTTCGTCCGGCAGGAGGATGGTTTTGTCCGTCGATTCTCGGAGTCGCTGAGACTCTCGGCGCTGATCGCGGCGGGCGTGGCGGTCGCGTGGGCCTATCGGGGCGTGCGCGATTTTTCCGGACTGGCCGGCGTGCCGGAACCCTTCCACGCGCCGATGGTGAACCCCAACGTTCTGGCCGGATTTCTGGTCCTGATGGGCCCTCTCGTCTGGAACACGGCGGATCCCGCATCTCCGAAAAGACTCGGACGTTGGATGCCGATCGTCTTGTGGGCGACGGTCCTCATCGGAACCCGTTCCGTCGTCGGCCTGCTGGCGGCGCTCCTCCAGGTCTTGTGTCAACCCGGCGTGAAGAACCACATCCGGTCCAAGGCGCTGGTCTGGTCGTCGGCCGTCCTTCTGTTTTTGGGAAGTGCGGCGGCTCTCCTGTGGTCGAAGGTGTCTTTGTGGGGGTTGGATTATGAACGGTGGGGGTGGTGGCGGACGGCGCTCCGGATGTGGGTGAAGAACCCTCTCTTCGGGGTCGGTCCCGGTGCTTTCGGCGAGGCGTATCCGGGTTACCGGATCCACGCGTTCGATCTGAACAGTCTCTACGCCCACGACCTGTTCCTGGAGATGGGAGCGGAACGAGGGCTCGTCGGGTTCCTCCTCTTTGCCACGGTGCTACTCATGGTTTTTTCCCGTCGGGATCATGGAGGAACCGTTCCGGATGACAGGGCTCCTTTTAAAACGGGTCTGATGGGTTTCATCATCTTTAATCTCTTCCACATGAGTTTCACGTTCCCGGCGGTCTCGTGGGTGGCGTGGTCGATGATCGGCGTGTTGGCCGCCGAGCGGGTGACTGAAAAACCGGTCCTCCCTTGGTTGGAGAAGATCTCCGCGAAAGCCGTCCTCTCGGCCGCCGCAGTCACCGGGGCGGGCCTGATCGTCTCGTCTTTGCTGCTCTTCCGCGCACAGCAGTACGTGGTCTTCGGATGGCAGTCTTTCCAAAAGGAAAATTGGGAAGAGGCCGGGCAGTTCGCCTGGTTTTCGTTGAAGCTGTTCCCCTTTTCTCCCGAAGCGGGTTCTTTGTATGGATGGTCGTTGTTGAAACAGGGGCAACTCGACAAAGCGGAGTCCCGATTCAGACGCAATATTGAACTTTCCCCCTACACGGCGCGCTTCCATTCGGAATTGGGCGGGGTCTTGATGGCCCAGATGAAGATCGCCGAGGCGGTTACCTCGTTTGAATCGGCGACGAACTATCTCCCGCTCAATCCCAGTTATTGGTATCAGCGGGCCCAGGCGGAAGACGCGCTTCAACGCCGGGTGGAGGCGGTGCAGTCCTATCGGCAGACGCTGGATGTGGCCCGCCGTCAATACGGCGATGAGATGTTCAATTCCCGTTGGAAGGATGTGCTTGAAAAAGCCGAACAGCGCCTGAAGGAGTTGTCATGAAGAGGATCCGGGTGGCTCACATCGTGACGTTGCTCGAGTTCGGCGGAGCCCAGCAGAACACCTTGCACACGGTCAGCCATTTGAATCGCGACTCGTTTGAGCCGGTGTTGGTCTGCGGACGAGGAGCGTTCCTGGATTCTGAAATCCCCAAGATCGGGTGCCCCGTCCATTTCGTTCCCTCGCTGGTCCGGCCTGTCCGTCCGTGGAAAGACCTCGCCGCCTTCCTTCAGATGAGAAAGATATTGAAACGGATAAAACCGGACATCGTCCATACCCATTCGTCCAAGGCCGGGATCCTGGGCCGGTGGGCGGCTTGGTCGGCCGGCGTGCCGCTGATCGTCCATACCTTCCACGGGTTCGGGTTCAACGACGAACAAAAGATCTTATCGAGGTTCTTATTCCTCTGGGCGGAACGGTTGACGGCTCCGTTGACGCGCTGTCTGATCTTCGTGTCGGAAGCCAACCGCCGGACGGCGGAACGGGAACGCATCGGAGACCCGGGATGTCATCGGATCATCCGGTCCGGCATCCCGCTCAAGAAATATAATTCCGTGGTCAAAACCAAACAGCCCCTTTCCGGCCTTCCCGTCGAAGAATCTCATCAGGTCGTCACCACCATCGGGCCGTTCAAACCCCAGAAGAATCTCACGGATTTCCTCCTCATGGCGGAGACCGTCCGCCGGAAGAACGCGCGGGCGCGGTTTCTGATCGTCGGAGACGGATTGCTCCGCCCTCTCTTGCAGAAGATGATCGGGGAGAAGGGGTTGACGGATATCGTGCATCTGGTCGGTTGGAGACGGGACGTGCCCGATATTCTGGCTCGCACGGATGTGTTCGTGTTGACGTCATTGTGGGAGGGGCTTCCCCGGGCGCTCCTGGAAGCCATGGCGTCGGGATTGCCGTCCGTCGCCAACGACGTGGACGGTGTCAGTGACGTGTTGATAGACGGTCAGACCGGATTTTTGATCCCCCCGCATTCGCCGCAGAGGACTGCGGAACGGGTTCTGGAACTGTTGGATCGCCCGGATGAGATGATGCGGATGGGCCACGCCGCCAGGTCACACGTCGGCGTGGATTTCGACATCGACCACATGGTCCTTCAACAGGAAACACTCTACAAAGAATTGATTGGCTAATCGATCAATTTGGAAAATACAACCTTAAAACGTATATCGTGGCGAATATTAAAGGCATCGATAATGAATGATCAGGGCGCTCCTGAGGAAAAAGTGCTTGCTTGGGCATTGACGTCAATTTTAATGTATTTCATTGTCCCACCGTTGTTGTAATAAAGAACAAAATACCCATCTTTGAAGTAAAATCCACCATCAGACGAAGCTGTATTTGAGGTGGTGACATTTGCTTGACTGGTCATTTTTCCGTAGGGAAATCTTATGAACCCACTAGATATATCGAGTGTTTGGGAAGGTGACATCCCAATTCCAATTTGGCCGGAATTATTTAATTGAAGTACTTCTGATCCGGCATTATTTTTAAATACAAGACTTGTTGTGCTTGTTCCTGAATATTTTATAACCGCCTTATTGGACGATGAATTTTCTCTCCCGATATTGATAATCCCATCATTATCGGGACTTAAACTAATTGATCCGTTTATTGTTGTCGTAGAAAATATTACCGGGTCGGATGTTCTGATGTTTTGATTCATAGCATATAGTTCGTAGCTGTAATGCCCCAGTTAATTTTGGACAGTTTTTAGACCGTTTTTATACTTCCAGTCCTGATAAAACCGCTCTGGAGCGCGCATTTCCAGGGCACTGTGCGGCCCCACCTCGTTGTAGTCTGTAATCCAGCCCG
>Ga0209507_1001666_pt1 | contig 16899 bp, 18 predicted proteins | sample AD_UKC028_MetaG_FD_184414 | JGI IMG/M metagenome (GOLD analysis project Ga0209507, IMG submission 184414) | Active sludge microbial communities of municipal wastewater-treating anaerobic digesters from USA - AD_UKC028_MetaG (SPAdes) (version 2) | ecosystem: Engineered > Bioreactor > Anaerobic >...
GCAAGCGGCGGGGCTTTAAAAGACTAAAAACAAAGACCGATCTGGGTAGCAGGCATCGAACCTGCTACCCAGATTACTCATTCCTCCCCGCCGCAAGCGGCGGGGCATCCTGAGCGACTTTCGTGAATATGGCTAGAAAAGCGTCAACCCCATTAACCAGCGTCAAGCGGACGCGGAACTCCCCCTATCACACTGACTTCGAGAGCTTGAAAGAGGAGGTGATAACCCAAGTCCATCAATTTGGCAACTCAGACGTTATCATCCAACTACCAACGCGCCGGCTTCACCGAGGGCGATTCCAGCCGCGCAACCCAATGGATGACACCGCGCTTAACGAACTAGCTGCCAGTATCCGCGAACTGGGTATTCTTGAACCGTTAATTGTCCGCCCGCTTGAAGGAATAACCGATGATTATGAGATTCTGGCAGGTGACCGACGGTGGCGTGCCGCGCAGAAGGCTGGGATGGATTGTGTTCCCGTCATCGTCCGCGACGTTGATGATCGTACGGCGGCCGCTATTGCTTTGGTTGAGAATCTGCAACGGGAAGATCTCAGTCCTCTGGAAGAAGCTTTGGCATTGCGTTGTCTAATGGATAATTTCGACTTGACTCAAGTCCAAGTCAGTGAATTAGTAGGTAAATCTGAATCTACGGTGAGCAAGGCTATCGGCCTGCTCAAGCTACCCGAACCCGTTCAGCAATTGCTTCAAAGTAAGATGCTTGAAGCCGGCCACGGTAAGGTATTGTTGAATCTGCCGCTAGCTGAGCAAATAGCACTCGCTGGACGTGCGGCGGAACAAGGATGGTCGGTGCGGGAGCTCGAACGGCAGAAGAACCGACTGACTACCAAATCTCGTCGTCGTGGTCGTAACCCTCAGGATGGATGCAGCCCCGATATTCAATACTTGGAAATGCGACTGAGAGAATGGTTATGTGCTCCGGTTCGACTTAAACCTGATCGCAAGGGTGGTGGTAAGATTGAAATAGGCTACGCCAATGCTGCGGAATGTGAAAGCGTTCTGGAGCGGTTCGGTTTCAAACTTGATGATTATTAATTTAATAAAATTATAATCTTAAATGATACTTGCCACGTGGCAAGTTCAGATACTAGCAGGATATCGGCTGAAGGCTATTTTTCATTACTTGCTAATGCCTTATGAGTGGTCACTGAGCGAGTTTCACATTGAAATTGTTATCCATCGAAGCGGGCGCGTAGCTTCACTAGCAGAAGGAAAAGCGCGGCTATCGCGCCGCTAGTGGAGAAGGCCAAGCTGTATGACTGACGGATTGCGGATGCCCCTCCAACAAAATAGCTACTATCCCAACTAGGTTCGAGCATGTTGCGGCGACAATTTTTGCTTTTGGTTGCAATGGCCTGGCACCGATCAACGAGCGCTGTTGCGCCAGCGAGAAGACGATGACATCACGAACCTGCTCGAGGAATGCCGCTACCCGCGGTGCGGGCCGCTATGTAGCGCCCGATTGGAAAGCCATATCCCCGGCCCGCACTGACCGGAACCGAACGCCATGAACGAACCCAACCGTGTTGCGACTGAACCCGTGCCCGTGCCGGCCCCGGTCACCGCCCTTCCAGCGCTGATGGCGGCGTACCCGGCGGGTTTCGACTGGGAGCAGCCCCGGCCGCTCAAGATCGGCATCCACAAAGACCTGCGGGCGGCGGGCTTTGGAGGGGATGAGATCCAGCCGGCCGAGATCCATCGGGCGCTGGTGCGCTACTGCCACCGGCCCCTGTACCGGAAAGCGCTGCGAGCGGGCGCGATCCGGGTGGACTTGCAGGGCCAGCCGGCGGGGGTGGTGACGGCAGCGGAGGCCGAGGCGGCCCGCGCCGCCTTCGCCGCCGGGAAGGCCCGCCAGGCGGGGTCTCCCGTGCCCCCCGGCCCCGTGGGGTCGCCGCTGCCGCTCAAGACGCCCTTCCTCCCCCCGCCACCCCGCTGCCCAAGGAGCACCTCGTGCCCGGCCGACTCGAACTCACCGTCAAATTCTCCGAATTACCCCGGCCACTCCCTGTGCAGGGCGGCCTCAAGATCGGCGTCCAGACGGCGGAGGGCACCGTCACGGCGATCCTGCCGGCGAAGGTCTGGAAGAAATTCGAGCAGGCCGCCCAGACGTATCCGCACTGGGTGGCCGCGCTGAGCGGGTCCCTGGAGCGGTTCAAGGACGGCGAGATCGCCCTCCAGCACCCGGCCTTGCAGGTATTCGAGAAAAAGGTGCGGCCTGAAACGGAGGCCCAGGCGCCGGAAACGTCCCCGGCGCGCGCCTCTCCCCCGCGGTCTCTAAAGGGCCGCGCCGGGGCCGAGGCCGGCTGAACGACCGGGCGGCGGCGGGACGGCATCGAGAGGTCGAGGGATCGGCGTGGAGTCGGGCGCTGGGGCCGAACCTCCCGCAGGCGCCGTGAGGCCGACCCGCGCTGACCCGGTTGCTCCGCTTGGCCGCCGACGCGGTGGCGCTCATCCCTCTGGCGTTCGTGCGGTGCGTGGCGTTCGGCGGCGTGCGGGTCTGGCGCGGGTCCCGGCGGGTGGGGTTCCATCTGCCGGCGGCGGCCTGGGGAGCGCTGATCGAATGCGCCGGCGGGCTGTGTCCGCTCACGCCGCTGGAGCATCACCTGCGCCCGGCCGTCGGCCAGATTGGTTACACCGGCGGGTTCATTGATCACGCTCTAGTGGGCTGTTGCAAAAGTTTTGACAGGTTCTCGTTCCCACGCTCCAGCGTCACTGCCATTAAGTTAAGTGGAGTTGCCGCCATAATAGGTGACTTCACACCTCTTGGGAGTCACCGATGAACCCTGCGGCCTCCGCGATCGAAAGCACCCGTCGCCTGCTCGATGATGAGGGCTTTAAACGTCGGCATCGTGCCAGCGACCAAGCGTTCACGCGGGTGCGCTGTTGGCCGTTTGCCGTGGTGTGGGTGGTGATTCTGAGAAAAAGTGTAAAATCCCTGCAAAATGTGGTTAATGAAGCGATGGCGTGGTTGATGGTCGCGCCGGTGACGGCCAGCGCCTTTTCCCAAGCGCGCTACAAACTCCAGCACACGGCGTTTATCGAACTGAATCAGCAGGCGGTGGTGGCCAGCCGGTATCAGGAGGCGAACTTTCGCACCTTCTGGGGCTTTCGGGTCTTGGCCATCGATGGTTCGAAGCTCCATCTCCCGGACACTGACGACGTGCGTGACGCATTGGGGACGATCGCCTATTCGAATGGGAAAGACCCTCAGATTCAGGGCGAACACCCCTATGCGCTGGCTTCGGTCTTGTATGATGTCCTCAATCGCATCGCCCTGGATGCCACCCTGGGCCGGACTGACGCGTATGAAGTGGATTTGGCGATCGGCCATCTCGCCCACACCGGTTCGATGGATTTGTTGATCCTGGATCGGAATTATCCCGCGTACCGCCTGTTGGCCGAACTGACGCAGCGGGAGCGGCATTTTGTCATCCGCTGTTCGGCGGCCTCGTTCGCGGTGGCGCGTCAGATGTTGCGCGGGGAAGGCTCGGATAGTCAGGTCGTCACGCTCGCGCCCGGTGCCGGGCAAGCGCCCCTCATTCGGCAACAGGGTCTGCCGATGACCTTGACCGTGCGGTTCGTCCGGGTGCGCCTCAGCACCGGCGAGTGGGAGGTGCTGGTCACCTCCCTGCGCGACGAGGTGGCCTATCCCACCGCCGACTTCCTGGAGTTGTACCACTGGCGCTGGGGAGTGGAAACCTTCTATGGCCTCCTCAAGTCCCGCTTGGATTTGGAAAATTTCTCGGGCCTGGGTGCCGAAGCGGTCCGCCAGGACTTCCATGCGACCGTGTATTTGACCGGCCTGGAAAGCCTCTTGACCGACGCCGCCCAGGCGCAACTCGAGGCGAAAACCACCCAGCATCCCCAAACGGTCAACCGGGCCGTCTCCTTCAACGCGATCAAACATCACGCCTTGGACCTGTTGTGCAGCGACTTGGACACCCTACCCTTGATGGAGCGGCTGACCGCCTTGTTTCTGACCCATCCGACCTGCGCACGCCCACAGCGCCATCCACCCCGCAAGAAAACCTCGGCTAGGGTCTTGCTGGATTTCCACCGTCGACAGAAAAAGCATTGTTATTGAAAAAGATTCGCTTAACTTAATGGCAGTGACGCTCCAGCGTGGGAATGCCGACAAGCCGCTCCAACGGCCCAAATGATCCCAATAAAATCGCGATGCTGGAGCGTCTGGACTTGCTCCCACGCTGGAGCGTGGAAGCCAGGCGCCACCTGTCAGAATTTATGTGTCAATCCACTAGGCGCGGGGGTGCTCATTCCGCCGGGCGTTCGTCAGCGCATCACGAACACCGGGGACGCCGACCTGATCTTTCTGGCGATCTGTACCCCGCGTTTCACCCTGGCGGGTTATGAAGACCTCGATCCGGCTTGAAAGCGGGTGAGCTTCTTTCAACCGGAACCGTGCGCCAGTTTCAAGCCGATGATGCCGGCGATGATCAAGCCGACCGAGACCCGCCGTCAGGCGCTGGTGTGCGTTCGCCGCTTGGCGGTGGGGTAAGGTTCGCGGCGGCTGGGCAAATCCTATCCCTCTCCACCAGAGACGGCGGTGCGTCTGGCCGGTGGGGGCGAAGGATTCCGGTGAAGGCTGGCCCCGCGCTTGTTGCCGAACCGCAGGTCAGTTCCGGCGATCCGCCGGCGGGCGGCTATACTGATGACAGAAATTCAGGTCATCCCACGGCCACGGTTGATCGTGCGGACGCCGCCCGGCCAGGATGTTCTGTGGCATCCACCGCGCTTCGTAGCGCCGGACAAGTTCCGGGGGGACGGCGTGCTAAGAGCCACCAGGATCAAAGAGTTCCTGTCAACCACGGCGGATGAGGGTAGATAGGCGGAAACCACCTAATCACTGGTTCTTCCCGACACCCCATGGATAAGCTAATGAAAAAATGAGAAAATCACGAAAATTGGCCAAAGTGCGCAGCCGCGCAGGTCCGTTGAAATTTTATGATTTTGTCAATTTTTCCGGGATAAAAATCCCTGGGCTGCGGAAGAACCAGGAGATCGAGCGGACTTCGCTGCGCTTCGCCGCTCATCTCCTCGTTGTCGCGGACGCTTCGCGCCCGCGACAACGGGGCGGCGGATAGCATCCGCTGCTTGCGCGGCGCGAAGCGCCGCACAACCACGCGGATCAAGCCGACATCGGCCGTCAAAGCCTTCGGCTTTTCCGCCCTCGCGGCTTATCCGCCGCCCCGTTAGGCAGTGACCGAATCTATTCACACCCGTAAGGAGAGTTTCTGCAATGGACATTCCACGGATCTTCAACATCACCGAAAGTGCTCACCGCATCCATAACCCGTTCACACCCGAAAAGCTCGCCACTCTCGGCGCGGCGCTGCGGCTGGAAACGGGGACCCGAGTGCTCGACCTGGGCAGCGGTTCGGGGGAGATGCTATGCACCTGGGCACACGATTACGGCGTCATCGGCACCGGCATCGACATGAGCCCGTTATTCACCGAGCAAGCGAAACTCCGCGCTGAAGAACTTGGTGTCGCCGATCAAGTCCAGTTCATCCATGGCGATGCTGCCGGCTACGTCTCTGACGAGAAGGCCGGTGTGGCAGCCTGTCTCGGTGCCACGTGGATCGGTGGGGGAGTCGTCGGCACCATTGAGCTTCTGGCGCAGAGCCTCCGCCCCGGAGGGATCCTCCTCGTCGGCGAGCCCTACTGGCGGCAGTTACCGCCGACGGAAGCGGTGGCCAGGGGGTGTCTTGCCGGCTCCATCTCCGACTTTCTCCTGCTTCCAGAACTTCTCGCGTCTTTCCGCCACCTCGGCTACGACGTCGTGGAAATGGTTTTGGCAGACCCAGACAGCTGGGACCGATACGAGGCAGCCAAGTGGCTCACCATGCGCCGATGGCTGGAAGCCAATCCCGACGACGAGTTCGCGAAAGAGGTTCGAGCCCAACTAACCTCGGAACCCGAGCGCTACGCCGCTTACACACGGGAATACCAGGGCTGGGGCGTGTTCGCGCTGATGACGCGGTGATGAGGGGATTACCGGGTGACTCAGAAAGTGGGGAAAGTCCAATCATGCCTAACCACTCATTCAAGCCGACGCCGCTTCGCGGCGCGGCTTAATTCAGGCGTGTGTGCCGTGGATGGCACGAAGCGAGTCGGGTGCCAGTCTCGAACCCCCGTTGTGCGCCGAGTTGAAGGTCAATTGGCACACGATGGATGCTACCAGGGAACCGGAATACCGGCCCCCGTCTCCGCACCAGCGTCAGCGGCACAGGCTGGCGCAGGGCACGCCGTCGCCGTCCAGCCGCTTCACGCCGCACACGGTCAGGTAGAACTTGGCCTCTTCGCACGAAGCCATTTGCCCGCAAGTGGACTTGGCGCCGCAGACCCAGCCGGACGGGTTCGCCACGGTTGGTTTGCTTGGGGTTGTAAGCCGGAACCGCCGAAAATTCCCAACGGCATTGATCTGTTCGATAAGCAGAAACACCCTACAAGCCACGATCAAATTGTATGAATTTATGGCGAAAAGTGGCTTAAAACTTAACATCCATGCCTGAGTCCACGAAAGTCAGTTTATTTTGACCTAGAAAACCATGGCCCAGTGGCTGGACAGAATTTTCGGCGGTTTGGGCTTACACCCCCTGCTTGGCGCGGGAGCCGCCGGAGCGGCGGGTGCCGCGTCGTCGCGGCTGGGGCGGCGGCCACTCGGGATTCAAGGCGACGGAAACGGTGCGGGCCGGCCGAGCACACGTTCGAGTTCCCATTCGAGCGCGGCGTCGTCCAGGTCGTCGTTCTCGATGACGGCCGCATTCAGGTAGCGGGTCGCCAGATCGACCAGACCGCCTTCGATGCGCTCGGCCCGCACCCGGTCGGCCAGCATGTAGCGGTCGAAGGGATCGACCGTGCCGCATTCAATCCGGGCGCTGATGCGCCGCTGGCGGATCGCCGGGTCGATATCCAGCACGATGACAGTCGCCTGCGTCGTTTCCCGCAGGGCGCGCAACGCTTGTTGCAGGGCGAGGGAGAGCGGCGGCGGCGCGTGGACTTGACCCCGGACCAAGGCCAGCAGACGCAGGGCGGTATGGCTGACCACGACCACGGGCCGATCCGTCGGGCGGAAGCGGCGGTAATCTCGTCTCAGCAGCCATCCGGCGACCCCCGGCAGCAGCGGACGCAGCAGCGGGAACAGATTCAGGAACACCTGCTCTTGGAACCGGCCCCAGCGTCCTTTGCGCTCGCTGCTGGAGCGGTCATCCACCGCCAACGCCGAGAACCGGCCGGCGCGCTTCTCAACGGCATAACCCGCCGCTTGCCAGCGACGAATCAGGAAATCGGCCACATAATCCTTGCCAGCGGCGTCCGTGCCGAGGATGAGCAGTCCCGGTGGAGGGGGCGGCAGCATGGTAGCATTCTTACCGAGCCAGAAAGGGTTCCAGCGCCGCCGTCGACGCCTGCCAGAGCGCCTCGGCCAGCCGGTCGTCGCGCGCGAGGGCCGAAGGCTGGACCGGCCGGCGGTCGATGAAATACTGCCCGGTGATCGTACTCACCGTCGCCGCTGTGGCCAGATAGACCGAGGTGCGCGCGCCGTCGCCCATGCCGAACCCGCCGCGCAACAATTTAGTGTCGATCACCCCCGGATGCAGGCAGTGGGCGGTCGTCGGCGTACCGGCCAGCCGCCGGGCTAGGGCTCGGGTGAACAGGATGTTGGCCAGCTTCGAGGTGGCGTAAGCGGTGTATCCATCAAACCGACGGGCGAAGATCAAATCCTCCAAATCCAGCCGACCGCCCTGATGGGCGATGGAACTGACGGTGATGATCCGTCCCTGGGGGCTGGCCTTAACGGTCTCCAGCAACGCCTGGGTCAACAGGAAGGGCGCGAAGTGATTGACCGCCATCGTCGTCTCGAAGCCGTCCGGGGTCAGGCGGCGCTGGTGCTGGTACACCCCGGCGTTGTGGAGGAGGACGTCCAGGACGGGGGTCTGTCGTTTGACTTGTTCGGCCAGCGCCAGGACCTGGCGCATCTCGGCCAGGTCGCCCCAGACCGGCACGGCGGTGGGAGCGCCCGCCCCCCGGCCAAACCCTTCAAGGGTCTGTTGCGCGCGTTCCCGCGTGCGCCCGTGCAGCAGGATTCGATGGCCGAGCGCCAACTGCCGGGCGGTTTCCCGCCCGATGCCGTCGGTCGCGCCGGTGATGAGGATCGTTTTCATAAGATCTTCCCTGCGGTGCGTTCAAAAAGCCGCAAAAGTCGGGTGCGCATTCGACGCGGGATAAGCCTGCCGGTTCCAAGGCCGGTGGCGTCCCGTGGCGCCGGTCTCAGGGTTCAGCCCATCGATCCGACTCAGCCGGGGTCGTGCGCCAGCTTCAGCCCGATGATGCCGGCCACGATCAGTCCGACCGAGACCAGCCGTAAGGCACTGGCGGAATCGCCATAGAACGCAATGCCGACCGCGAAAGTGCCCGCCGCGCCAATGCCAGTCCAGACCGCGCAGGCGGTGCCGATGGGGATGGTTTTCTGAGCCAGCCAGAGCAACGCGCCGCTGGCGGCCATGCAAGCTACGGCAATGACCACACCCAGCGCCAACCGGCCCGGCGTTTGCGAGAGCTTCAAGCCGACCGGCCAGCCAATTTCAAACAGACCGGCGGCCATCAGATAAAGCCAAGCCATAGCCTTTTCTCCACGGAGAGTGGGTCGTGTCAATAAGACTCATTCGGGCCAGAGGGAAGTCCATTAGCGCAATTCGGCCAGCAACTGCGCCATCATCCGTTCAGCCTGGGCGCAGTAGCTGCCGCCGAACAGATTGAGGTGGTTGAGGATGTGATATAGGTTATACAAAGTCCGCCGTTGCGGATAGCCGGTCGCCAGCGGCAGCGCCTCCCGATAGGCGGCGTAGAAGGCTTCCGGGAAGCCGCCAAACAGTTCAGTCATCGCCAGATCCGCTTCACGGTCGCCTTGATAAACCGCCGGATCGAACATCACCGGCTCGCCCTCCTCTTACAAGTGTAGGTTTTTCCGGGGACACTAGAAAAGGTTAAGCGAGACATGAGGTTGCGGTAAAATAGCCGATAGGAAATTCGCCTGGTTACCAGAGAAACCGTCATGTCTCGCTCACCCGAACTGTACCCATGGCGCACCGAAATTACCCAGCACTTTCCCCATCTCAGCCAGCCGATGGTGATGGGCTTGGCCTTGTGGAGTTTGGGCATGATCCTCGTGCGGTCGTGTAGTTTGACGGCGATCGCCGACGGGTGGTCGTGTCAGCTCGGCCAACCGTTCCAGACCGTCCGGGAACGGCGGCGCGATACCTATCGAGAAGCCGAGGCTAAAGCCGGCACCCACCGGCGGCCACTCGATCTGGAGGCGTGTTGGGCACCCTGGCTGAGCGGGGTATTAGACGGCTGGTCGGGAACTCAGTTGGTGGTAGTTTTGGACGCAACCCGCTTGGGATAACGCTTTGTCCTGTTAGTGATTAGTGTGGTGTACCGGGGGTGTGCGGTACCGATCCTGTAGAAAGTCTTGGCGGCGGGCGTCAAACATCCCTGGAAGCCGGAGTGGGAGGTCTTAATTGAAGGCCTTGCGCGGGCGCGTTTCACCGACTTGGACGGTCATCGTCCTCGCCGACTGCGGGTGGTATGCCCAGTGGTTGTTCGAGGCTATTGTCCAACTCGGTGGGCACCCGATGCTCCGCGTCACCATCGGAGGATCGTTTCGCCCCGAGGGCGGGTATCATTGGAGGCCCTTTCGCCAGTTGGTTCCGGCGGTCGGTCGGCGCTGGCAAGGCTACGGGATGGCCTTTACCCACTGCAAGACGCGCCTGAACTGTACCCTGTTAGGGTCCTGGGACCCGGGTCATGACCAGCCGTGGCTGATCTTGACTGACGTGCCCCCGCAAGCGGCGGATGCCTGTGGGTATGGCTTGAGAGCCTGGATCGAGCAGGGTTTCAAAAAGATCAAGAGCGGTGGATGGCAGTGGCAATATACGCGGATGACCGACCCGAACCGGGTCGAACGCCTGTGGTTGGCGATCGCCATCGCCACCGGGTGGCTGCTCTCGGTCGGGGGCGAGGCCCGAAGCGACCCTCCCGACTGCGACGTTTCCCGTGGTGCCCGGTTCGCCCCGACAGCAAGGTCGACGCTGGCGGCTGGTGGGAATCTTCCGGCATGGCTGGTCGTTGATGATGGCGACGCTCTTCAATTATCAGAAACTACCCATCGGCCATGGCTGCCCCGAACCCTGGCCGGCCTTACCCATCGTCCCTTACAACCCACCCTTTGCGGTACCCATAGGAGGCTCATGAGAAAAACCTACCCTTGTAAAGGAGGGTAGCTGCGTTGCAGCGCGGCTTTAAGGCGACTGAACGAACCCCGGCGATTTTGGCGGCGGTGCCCTTGACGCGGAGGGGCCGGTGTCTTAGCGTTTCCTGCACACTCACCCGTCCCACATTTTAGGAGGCTCTCACGATGGACTACCGATTTTTAGGCGCATCCGGTCTCAAAGTGCCGGTGTTATCCCTGGGTACGGGCACGTTCGGCGGGCGCGGCGAGTTGTTTTCGGCGTGGGGCCACACCGAAGTCGCCGAAGCGAAATGCCTGGTCGATCGCTGCCTCGACGCCGGACTGAACCTGTTCGACTCGGCGGATATTTACTCGGACGGGGCCGCCGAGGAGATTCTCGGCGCGGCCATCAAGACCCGCCGCGACCAGGTGCTGATCTCCACCAAAGCGACCTTCCGCCACGGTCCGGCCGCCAACGAGGTCGGCTCCTCGCGCCACGCCCTGCTCCGGGCCGTGGACCGCGCCCTGCGCCGCCTGGGCACCGACTACCTCGATGTGTTTCAGCTCCACGGCTTCGACGCCGCCACGCCGGTCGAAGAGACGCTCCGCACCCTCGATGACCTGGTGACCGCCGGCAAAATCCGCTACCTCGGCGGCTCGAATTTTTCCGGCTGGCACCTGATGAAATCGCTGGCGGTGTCGGCGCGGTACGGGTGGGCGCGCTATGTGGCGCACCAAGCCTATTACTCCCTGGTGGGCCGGGAATACGAGTGGGAACTGATGCCGCTGGCTCTCGATCAAGGGGTCGGTGGGGTGATTTGGAGTCCGCTGGGCTGGGGTCGGCTGACCGGGCGCCTGCGGCGTGGCCAACCGCTGCCCTCGTCCAGCCGCCTTCAGAGTCCGGTGGCGGCGAGTCTGGGTCCGCAGGTTCCCGACGAGTTACTCTTCCGGGTGGTGGACGCCCTGGACGACATCGCCGTCGAGACCGGCAAGACCGTTCCGCAGATCGCCCTCAACTGGCTCCTGCAACGCCCGTCGGTGGCGACGGTGATCATCGGCGCCCGCGACGAACACCAGCTCCAGGAGAATTTGGGGGCGGTGGGGTGGAACCTGACGCCTGACCAAGTCGCGACGCTGGAGCGGGCCAGCGCTGTGCCGAAGATCTATCCCTACTGGCATCAGGCCGGCTTCGCAGAGCGCAACCCGTTCCCGACCGCGGATTGAGCCGGAATCCCCGGGCGGGTGCGCGCCCCGCCCAGTGAATCGCCGAACCGCTCGCCCCTCCGGGGAGGCCCCCGTGGCCGTGGAGACCCGCGATGGCGTTCCTCCCCGCCGGTCCCTCCGCTCCCGCGCGCTGCGGACCCGAGCCTTCGGCGCGGTGGCGGACCCGTCTCAGTACGGCCGTACCCCGAACAGGAAGGGATGGAGCAGCAGCAGGAGCACGAAGACGCCCAGCCCCCAGGCCGCTGGCTGGCCCAGTTCACGCCCGGCCCAGCGCTGGCGCCCGACCAGCAACGCGGCGAACGGCACGAACGACGTGACTTCGGCGAAGCGGCGCCAGCGTTCGCCCTCAGCCGCCGCCATCCGCCGGTCGAGATGCGCGGCACCGCCCAGCGCGGTTAACAGGAAACCGCCGAAAAATAGCAGCGACGCCAGATCGCCATTCGCGACGAGATGGACCGCCGCCCACAGCCCGACCCCCCACATCACCGGGTGGCGAGTGAGGCGCAGCACGCCACGGACGGGTTCTGGACGGTCGAGCTGGTTTTCCATCCCCACCGCCGAGGGGTTGGGGACCCGCACCCCGCCGGCGATCAGGAACAGCGCCAGCGGCATGATCAGCAGCGGCAGATGGCGGACTCCCGAACCGGGCGGCCACAGGTAGAGGTGATGGGAGGCCTGGCTGTAGGCAGCGATCAGCGCCCCCAGCATCAGCAGGGCCACCAGCCCACACAGCCCCCGGAAGCCTTTCTCGCCCAGGCGGGCGACCAGCCGGCCGCGCAGCGGGGCGCTGGACAGGCCCAGGTGACTGATGGCGAAGGCGGTGCTGGCCAGCCCGGTAACAACGAGTGCGATGTCCATGAAGATGCCTCGACGGTGACGGAACGGTGACGGTGAACGGTGAGTCCAGCGGTGCCTCGCCCAACGGGCGGGGGGAGTCGCCGGTTCAGTGGGTGTGCCGGGACGGGACGGGCGGTGCCGGGACGGTTTCAACGACGTCGATGAGAGACGCCAGCTTGTAGGCCACGTCCAGCGCGGTGGCTTCACCCGCCGGTAGTGTTCTCGACGTGGACATGAAGATTCACAACCCTTTGATTATGTATAATTTGATCCATTAGATATCCACGTCTGGAGCACTACCTTAGCGCTCGTAGGGTAGAGTACCGTCGAAATTCCTGTGGCAGGGGAGAGGAGGTCAGCCATGTTGGTGCCCGAAAGCACGTTGGCGTTGGCCCAAATTGCGGACGCGCCGGTGATCGCTCAGCTCTCGCGCACGCTGATCGAAACCGGTTTGCCCTGGTCCTGGGTTCCGTGGCGCGTCGGGGCGAGCCTACGCCAACCTGAAACTAACGTGCTGGTAGCGCGCGCCGGAGAACGGATCGCCGGCTTTGGAATCATGCGGTACGGCATGGAAGCGGCGCATTTGGATTTGTTCGCCGTCGACCGCGCTTGGCAGGGGCAGGGGCTGGGACGTCGCCTGCTGGAGTGGCTCGAACGACCGGCGCGGGTGGCGGGTCTTGCCCGGATCGTCCTGGAGGTGCGGGCGGAGAATGCCGGGGCGCGCGTCTTTTACGAACGGCTGGGGTATCGGACGCTGGCGCTGTTACCCGGCTACTACCAGGGCCGCGAAGCCGCCCTTCGCTTGGGACGCTCGCTGGGGTAGACGCCCGGGAAGGCGGACGCCGCCCGTCTGGAGCGCGGCGTCCGCGCCGCGGCCAGGGGACCGGGATAGATCGTGGGTATTACCGCAGGCAAACCGTCGGTGGTGATCGGCACCGACCCGAGTTAAACCGATTCACTGCCGTCTCCGGGTTCTTGCACCGCCCGAACCGGGTGGAGGATCGCCAGGACCCAGGGCGCTGCCGGGCGGATCAAACCCGGCGTCGACCCCCGAACGAGGATCGAGAGGGACGGGTAGATGCGCGTAACATAGGCGATCGCTGGGTTCGACCGGAGGCGATGGGCGATCGCCAACGGCGCCTTGCGTGATGGAACTTACCGTGCGCGGGTGAACACGCGGGCGGCCCATCGGCTGCGCCGATGGTTTCGCTGCTCCTCGATGGCTCTTGCGTGGGGCTTTTCACGGTCGGGCCGCTGGCGTCGGCCCGCCGGGCCTGGACGGTCGGGGGGCCGTGGTGGGTGATGACCTTGGCCATGGCGTTCGGGCGTTCCTTTGCGGTCGTCGGATCGCCGGCCGGTCCAGGAGCGTGCGGTTGCAGCCTGATCGCCCGCGTGAAGGGCGACGGTGGCGGTTCGTTCTGCGGGGGGGTTGACTGACCCTGCTTTTCTTTCCTTTTCCGCCAACTACCAGGAGTTATTCGCTTATGCTACTGCCCCAAACCGGTTTAGACGAGGTTGACATTCCAGCGGTCCTGGACACGGTCAAGACTCATTTCCCGCACCTGGCCGACTGGGAATACCACAACGACGGCGATGACTATTTGGGGTTTACCGTGTGTGTGGAATTCACGCTGCGCCCCGACGAGGAGATGGCGCCCCGGTTCTTTATCACGTTCAGCCTCGGGCCAGACGGTTGGCAGGGTGACGTGACCGTCGGGAAACCGGCCTATTTCTGGACGAGCGCCGACGTCGGCGACGCTTATTTGCTGAATACGCCCCCGTGCGCCACCCTGGAAGAGGCCATCGTAGCCCTGCGGCAGGCGATGCGCGCGTGGGTCCGTGCGGTGGCCGGTGCTTGACCACCGCCCGCTGGGTGGCGAAGGGTACGCCATGACAGCACCTGCGACGGGGCTCGAACCCATCGCCACAGAGGGCGCCGGCGCAGCGGGCCACCCGAGGAGGAGATCATGAGTCAGGCGCGCAACGATGACGATGCGCTCATCGACGCCCACATGCATGTCGTGCCGCCCGGCCTGCCGGGGCTGCACGCCTTCCCTGCCGTGCTGGACGGTTCCGTCGAGACCGTCGCCGCCGCCGTGCGGGCGGAACTGGCGGCGAGCGGCACGGCGCAGGCTTTGGCCATGGGCGCCCTGTCCGCCGATCCCGCTGATCCACTCGGCGTTGCGGCGACGCTGCGGATCGCCGACCAGGTGCCGGGCCTGTACGCCATCGGCGTGGCCGATCCGCGCCGGAACGATTCCATGCATTGGGATCGCATCGAGCGGCAACTGCAAACCGGACGAGTCAAGGGCTTCAAAGTCTATCTGGGCTACCTGCACTACGGTCCCGCCAGTCCGGGCTATACGCCGTACTACCGCTTGGCCGCCCGCTACCAGATCCCGGTTATCTTCCACAGCGGGGATACTTACGCCGCGGCAGCCAAGCTCAAGTACGCTCATCCCCTGTTGATCGACGAAGTGGCGGTGGACCATCCCGACGTGAACTTCGTCATCGCCCATGGCGGCTGTCCCTGGTTCCTGGACGCCGCTGAGGTGATCTACAAGAACGCCAACGTCTGGGCCGATCTGTCCGGGATCTTCGTCGGGGACGAGGCCGCGTTCGTTGCGCTGGCTGCGCGGGGCCGGTTGCAACGGACGGTCGAGCGTCTGCGCGAGGCGCTGGAGTATGCCGAACGGCCCGACCGGTTCCTGTACGGCACCGACTGGCCACTCGCCCCGCTGGCGGCCTATCGGGCGTTTCTCGCCCCGTTGCTGGACGATCCCGAATGGCGAGCGCTCCGGGCCGACAACGCCCGCGTCCTGTTTCGCCTGTGAGGGGGCGTCTGGGTTTGGGACCCGGTGGGGCCGGGCGATGGGCCGGCGACCACCGCCCGCGCACCGGATGCCCGCTGCGTACTCGAAAGAGGGCAGGCGGTTCGCTGCGACCACCGGGAACCCTCACGGCATGAACCCCCTCCCGGACGGCTATACCCTCGAATCGGTCGCGGCGTCCGCTCGCCGCCGCGACGACGCCCGCCAGGCGGCGGTCATCGCGGAAGCCTGTTTCCAGAGCGCCCACGATCCCGCTCAAATGCCGATCAATGACGCCACGGTGACGTGGCTGCTCAACACCCTGCCGGCGTACTGGAACCTCATCAAGTACCGGGACACGGTGATCGGCAGTACGCTGACCCTGCCCACTTCACGGGTCTTAATGCAGGGATTTTTGTGCGCCGACCTCACGGAGGCAGACCTGTGGGCTGCGCTGCGTCAGGCCCAGAGCCGTTCGGCCGAGTGCTGTTATCTGGCGGGGGCCGCGCTGCTGGCGCCCTACCGGCGGCAAGGATTAGCCTTGGCCAGCTTACAGAATTCCCTGGAATTCTTTTTGGCACACGACCATCCCCGACCCATCGTCTACGGCTGGGTGTATTCCGAAGAGGGCCGCCGGTTTCTCCCCGCTCTACGGCGCTGGTTAGCCGCGCGGGGACTGGTTTTACTGGAGCGTCGGTCAGCTGCTCCCCTCGGATAGTCCGCGTTCGGCACATTACTGCCGGGCGACCGCCGGGGTGGGGCGAATGATGGATGACTGTCGTTGCGGACGGCGGCGGTCACGCGGACCCGATCGGATCGCGATCCCCCTCCGTACCGCCAGTGAGGCGATGGCCGCAGGCGCGGGAGTGACCTGGTGGCGGGGAGTCCGCTTCTCGAAGCACATGGTGGTTTTCAGTGCCGCCGGCGGTCCCCGTCGCCCAGCGGGTTCTCAATGCGGTCGATCAGCGCCGCCACGGCATAGGCCACATCGCCGGTTCTTGCCTTGCCGCTCAGAACGAGGTCGGCCAGGTCGCGTAGCTGCTCGGGCAGGTGTTCCAGCCACTGTTCGCCGGTCTCGTAGGGGATGCCCTGGCGGTGTGCGTGGGCTTGAGCCACCAGGTCCTCGGTGGCGAGGGCGGCTCGGCGCCGTCGGTGGGGCCAATGCGGTATTTAGCGCCTTCTTCCGTCATCGCGGCACGCTCAGCCGATCAGGTACACCCTGGCGCGAACCCCCTCCCACACCGTCGCCTCCGGGTCGGCCGCCCACACCTCGCCGGCCAGCGTCGCGCCCTGCCGCAACAGCCGACTGAGGTGCCGGTTGTCGCTGCAGGGTACGTAGCCGAGCTTGTCTTCGCCGTGCCAGATCTCCACGGCAAACTGGTCGTGGGGGTTGGTCGGCTCCGCCACCCGGCGCAGCGGATCACCGGCTTGCATCCCGTGGATCGCCGCTTCCACGGCGTAATAAGCCAAACCCGCCACCCGGAATTGATTCATCAGCCGCGTGCGAGGCGTGGGCGAGGCAACGGCAGGCCGGGGGAGAAAGCCCAGCAGTGGCAGCGAAGGCAGCCATTGGAGGAATAGGCGGCGGGTGTTGGACATGGCGGATTCCTAACTTTATGCATCCAAAATTATCAGGACTTTCGCTCAATCTTCTCGATCAAGCGGGTTGATACACTGGAATACGCGGATTACGTAACTCATGACGTAAATACTCACTCCAGAGGTTGTTTTTAACTTGGTAGAGGGTTGTCTTCATCTT
>Ga0209507_1001670_pt1 | contig 16881 bp, 14 predicted proteins | sample AD_UKC028_MetaG_FD_184414 | JGI IMG/M metagenome (GOLD analysis project Ga0209507, IMG submission 184414) | Active sludge microbial communities of municipal wastewater-treating anaerobic digesters from USA - AD_UKC028_MetaG (SPAdes) (version 2) | ecosystem: Engineered > Bioreactor > Anaerobic >...
AATACAAGCCAGCGGGCGAAAAGGTCGGCGCTGCCAGCTTGCGATCCTTCGCCAGCAGCAACTCGTCGATCCAGCCCGGCACCTGTGCACCCTTGCCGATCTGAACCAGGGTTCCGACGAGGTTGCGCACCATGTGATGCAGGAAGGCGCTGGCCTCGAAATCGAAGATGAGCAAACTGCCGCGCTGCCGGATGTCGGCCCGCCACATCGTCTTGACCGGCGTCTTCGCTTGGCAACCCGCTGCCCGGAAAGCAGAAAAATCGTGCTCACCGATCAATTTTTGCGCTGCCTCGCGCATCGGATCGAGCGCCAGCGGCAGGTGGAACCAGCCGACCCGTCCCTGCCACAACCCAGGGCGCTGCGGGCGGTTGAGCAGCAGGTAGCGGTAGCGCCGGCCGCGGGCACTGAAGCGGGCATGGAAGACGACGTCAACCGGTTGCGCCCAGCGCACCGCAATGCCATCCGGCAGGTGTGAATTGACGCCGCGCACCCAGGCCGATAGCGGGCGTTCGACGCCGCACTCGAAATGCACGACCTGATGCGTCGCATGAACTCCAGCATCGGTACGTCCTGCACAGATCACCGCGACCGGTTCACCTGCAATCTCGCCCAGCGCCGCCTCCAGCGCATCCTGGACGGTCGCACCACCCACCTGGCTTTGCCAGCCATGAAAAGGGGTACCAAAATATTCGACGCCGAGGGCTATTCTTTTGAGCATCACCCGCTTATCCCAGCGCCACCAGCAAACACGACAACCCCAGCACGCCAAGCAAAATAAGATAGTCGACTGATCGCCACGGTTTCATCTCGATGCGAAGTGTTTTAGGTCCACCACCATGAACCGGATCACCGTCCAGCATTTTGCGCCATGCACCTTTCGGCATTTCAGCCTGCAGGTTCTGCATGACCAGTGCAAGGCGCACGACGAGCCGTTCGCTGGCGACACCATAGCGCGCCAGCGGATGCAACAGGGTATGCAATGCCACCAGCAATCCCTGTTTGCCGAGCAACGAGAATAGCCAGGCCAGGCAGCCAAGCATCAACATCAGGCGCGCAACATGCAATGTTGCCTCCGCAACTCCTTCATGGGTCGGCATCCATGTTAGGTCGAACACGGCATCACCTGGCACGCCATAGGCGAGTATCAGCCAGACACTCAGCAACAACCAGCGCATTCGGCGCACCAGTTGCCACCAGCCGGTAGCGGACTTTTTGATCGTCAGTAACAGAAGCACCGAAACCGACACCAGGCCCGCCATGCCGAGGAACTGGATGACGACGATGGCAATCAGGGTGACCAGCAAGGCAGTGGAAGGATGCAAAACCTGGCTCCAGAATGCACATGGCCCCCTAACGCGGGGGCCATGTGCCGTGCGCAAAGATGAATTCTAACCGCGCAAGCGCCCGATGATCTCGCGCGCCTGATCGGCCAAATCACCGCCGCCTTCGTCGATGACTTCCTGCAACAATTCGCGCGCCTGATCGAGGTCGCCCATTTCTTCGTAAGCCTTGGCCAGCGCGAGTTTAGTGCTGCCATCCTCGAATCCCGGATCGCCAACAACATTGTCCGCAATCACGGTATCGGACAGGCCGACGACCTGGGTTGGTTCGGACGTATCCGCCCCCAGATCGAGATTGATCGAGCCAATATCGAATTCCGGTGACGGCATCGGATTGCCGATGAAGACCGACTCGCTCAGATTGACGTCGTATTCGGCATCGTTCGCATTGAAATCGGCTGCCAAACCCGCCTTGCCATCGGTCACCGTAAGTTCGCCGTGATCGGGTTCCGCGAATTCCAGCGAATTGACGATGGTCTCGGCACCCATCTCCGGACTGACTGCATTGACAGCATCGTGCAATACACCCGGATCGACCAGCGTCTCGGTAGCGGAAGCATTATCGTCGGCGATGTCGCCAAGCTCGAAATCGATCGGTGCGGTTTCGGCCGCAGGCTGTTCTTCTTCCAGACCGGCAGGTGCTTCGAATCCAATGAAGGTTTCGGTCAGGCGATTTTCTTCCTCCGTAACGCCCGTTACTTGCGTATCCGTCGGCAACAACTCAGGATTTGTTTCCGTAGCCGTCAAGGCATCCTGCGGAATGCCGCCGAGATCAAAGTCGATTGCCTCTATCTGTGGCGCTTCCATTTCGCCAATCACGGCGGAAACCTGTGTCACTTCCGGTGCGAAATCCCGGCCAACGCCACTCAGATTGAAGTCGAGCATATTGTCGTCACTGCTGGCGACAGTCTGCGAACCTTCATCAGCCTTGGCAACGTCTGTAACAGGAAGCTCCGGCAACTTGGGGACCTCATCCTGCTCGGAGGCTGGTGATGCGGAGGCCAGTGAAGCACCGACCGCTGCAACCGCAGCCATCTGACCCAGTTCTCCGGGCAGCACTACGGTCGCCTTGCCACTGGCGGAAGCATCCGGCGTCTGAGCGGGTTCATCGGCCGCCAGGGAGGCGGCTATCTGGCCACCCGAGTACAGCGGATTGTCGGGATCCAGGGTAGCTCCCATGGCCGCCACTTTTTCCCATTCGGGACCAACACCACCGGTTTGCCCGTAAAGCTCGCTGGCCAGCGTATCGAACTGCTTGACGCTTTTACGATTGGCATAGATTTCCAGCAGTTTGGCGTGGATGGCGGTACGATGCGGATCCTTGCGCAAGGCTTCAATCAGGATTTCCTCGGCCTGCGCATCCCGGCCGTAGGCCATGTAGACATCTGCCTCGGCAACCGGATCGACCTCGTCGGTATCGATCGTACCCGGACCGGTCTGACTGAAATCGCCGGTCTGCAACGGAATATTGCCGGTATCGACGCTCTGGCCACCGGTCATGCGAAATACGGAATTCGGCCCCAGACTGGAAGGGGCGGGAACTGCGGCAGTGAATTCAGGCTCGGTCTCGCTGCGGCGACGGCGAAGCAGGAAATATCCGGCCAGCAACGCAAGTATTCCGGCACCACCAACCAGAGGCAGCGAATCGCCGACTTGATCCATGAAGCCCTGCTCGGGTGCAGGAGCTGGCGCCGGCGCCGGCTTGGGCGGCATTACCGGTGCGGCAGGCTTGGGCGCTTCAGCGGCCTTCGGCGGCTCGGCGGGTTTGGGTTCTTCGGCTGCCTTTGGCGCTTCGGTTGCGGCTGGCTCCGGTGCCTTCGGAGGTTCAGCCGGCTTGGGGGGCTCGACCGGTGCAACCGGCTGACCGGAGACCTGTTGCTGTAATTCCGCCAGACGCTGGGTCTTCATGTCGACAAGTTTCTGCAACTCGCCAACGTTCTTTTCGAGCGCTGCAAGCCTTTCCTGCGCCTCCTTGAGCGCCAAGTCCTTGGCGAACAGCTCTTCTTCGATGGCTGCAGTCTTGCCGGCTGGCGCACCTTTTGCCGCCATTTCTGCGCTGGATACCTTGACTTTGTCCTTCGCCTGCTCGGCAGCCGAAGGTTTGTCTTCGACCTTGGGCGTAATCTTGCCCGCTGCACTTTGCTGGCTGGCGTCCATTTCCGGCTTGGCCTCGCCCGGTACCGCAGCCAGTTTCTGACGATAGGCATTCCAGTCGGCGACCTGTGTGACATAAACCTGACGCGCCTCGGCAGCCGGTATCGCAGCAACGCTTGCCTTGTCGGGAATGTTGAGTATGGCGCCCGCCTTCAGGCGATTGATGTTGTCGCCGATGAAGGCATCCGGATTTTTCTTGTAGAGCCCGATCAGCATCTGCTCGAGCGTAACGCCTTCATGTTTCGTTTCGCCGGCAATCCGGCGAAGGGTGTCGCCGCGTTCGACGACGCGGGTACCGGATGCCTGGGGCCTGCTGACCGGTGCAGTTGTCCTGGCAGCTTCGGGCCGTGAAGCGGGCGCAGAATCGACCACCCGAGCAGGCGTCACGGGCGCCTGGCGCGCCGCCTTTGCGATCATCTCGGGCGGATCGAGCAGGAAGGTATATTCGCGCAGCAAGGGGCCGGAGGGCCAATTCAGTTCGACGAGCATGTCGATGAACGGATCATTGACGGGCTGGACCGAAGTCACCTTGACAACAGGTGTGCCGTTGCTGCGTTTGCCGATGTCGAAGCGCAGACCGACCAAAGCCGGCGCAATGTCGATTCCGGCTTCCTTGAATGCTTTCGCATCAGCTAGCCGGGCGGACATTCCAGCCAGTTCTGCCGGCTTGGCGCTGATCTCGATCTCGGCCCGCAAGGGCTGCCCAATGCCCGATAATACGGTGATCTTGCCCAGACTGGCAGCCTCGACCAACCACGGAGCAAAAGAAAGACAGGAGGCTACAGCCACCGTCACAACACGTTTTTTGAAGTTTGTCTGGGTCATATCTTTCACGGCGCTAACCGAGGGTCGAATTTGGAAGTTTCAAATTAACATCATGCACTTAGCAATGCAAGCTAAGCCGGCTTCTAAACAGCGGCTTTTGGTATTTTTCCAACATAAAAAAACCGGGGTAATCACCCCGGCCTTGGTCAAAGCCCGAACCGTCAGGCGTCAAGCAGGATACGCAACATGCGGCGTAGCGGCTCGGCGGCGCCCCACAGCAACTGGTCGCCACAGGTGAAGGCGGCCAGGTATTCCGGACCCATCGCCATCTTGTGCAGACGACCGACCGGCACGGTCAGCGTGCCGGTGACGGCAGCCGGCGTCAGCTCACGCTCGGAGATTTCGCGATCGTTCGGCACGACCTTGGCCCACGGATTGGCCTTGGCCAGCATGTCGCTGATTTCGTCGAGCGGCACATCCTTCTTCAACTTGATGGTCAAAGCCTGGCTGTGGCAACGCATTGCGCCGATGCGCACGCACAGACCGTCGACCGGGATCGAACCTGCAGAACGGAAGGCCGGGCGTCCGAGAATCTTGTTGGTTTCCGCGCCACCCTTCCACTCTTCCTTGGACTGCCCGCCGTCGACCGGCACATCGATCCACGGAATCAGCGAACCGGCGAGCGGTGTGTTGCGGAAATTCTTCTTCGGGAAGGCATCGGAGCGGATGGTCTCGGCGACCTTTCGGTCGATGTCGAGAATGGCCGAAGCCGGATCAGCCAGCAGATCGGCCACCGACGAATGGATGACTCCCATCTGGGCAATCAACTCGCGCATGTTCTGCGCCCCGGCGCCAGACGCAGCCTGATAGGTCATCGATGTCGCCCACTCGACCAGGTCGTTCTGGAACAGGCCGCCGAGGCCCATCAGCATCAGCGATACCGTGCAGTTGCCGCCGATCCAGTTCTTGCCACCATTGGCCTGCGCATCCTTGATCACGTTCATGTTGACCGGGTCGAGGATAATCACCGCATCGTCGGTCATGCGCAGCGCCGAGGCGGCGTCGATCCAGTGACCGTTCCAACCGGTCGCGCGCAGTTTGGGGAAGACTTCCTTGGTGTAGTCGCCCCCCTGGCAGGTAATGATGATTTCGCATTGTTTTAGCGCGTCGACCGCGGAAGCGTCCTGCAGGGGCAGCGCGGCTTCCTTGCCGCCGAACACCGGGGCCTTGCTGCCGGCGGCAGAGGTCGAGAAATACACCGGATCGATGTGGGCGAAATCACCCTCTTCCACCATGCGCTGCATCAGCACGGAACCGACCATGCCACGCCAGCCAACCAGACCAACCTTCTTCATGACTTTCTCTCCAAGTGAATCCTGTAATAACGCACGAACCCTGCGATCCGCTTACGCCAGCGCCGCAATAACCGCGTCGCCCATTTCCTTCGTACCCACCTTGTTGGTGCCGCGCTCGTAGATGTCGCCGGTCCGGAAACCCTGGGCCAGAACCTTTTTGACCGCATTTTCGATGCGTTGCGCCTGCTCTTCCAGGCCAAAGGTGTAGCGCAGCAGCATCGCCGCCGACAGGATGGTCGCCAACGGATTGGCCACCCCTTGGCCGGCGATGTCCGGCGCCGAACCGTGCGATGGCTCGTAAAGACCCTTGTTCTTGTCGTCGAGTGAAGCGGAAGGCAACATGCCGATCGAACCCGTCAGCATCGAGGCTTCGTCGGACAGGATGTCGCCGAACATATTGCCGGTCACCATCACATCGAACTGCTTCGGCGCCTTGACCAGTTGCATGGCGGCGTTATCGACCAGCATGTGACTCAGCTCGACATCCGGGTAGTCCTTGCTCACCTCGATCATCACGTCGCGCCAGAGCTGGGTGCATTCGAGTACGTTCATCTTGTCCACCGAACACAGCTCCTTGTTGCGTTTTTGCGCGGCCTGAAAGGCGACGTGGCCGATACGGCGGATTTCCGACTCGCTGTAGACCATCGTATTGAAACCGACGCGCTCGCCGTTTTCTTCGCGCACGCCGCGCGGCTGGCCGAAATAGATGTCGCCGGTCAACTCGCGAACGATCAGGATATCCAGCCCGGCCACGACTTCCGGCTTCAGCGTCGAAGCATTCGCCAATTCGGGATAGAGGATGGCCGGACGCAGATTGGCGAACAGGTTGAGATCCTTGCGGATGCCGAGCAGGCCGCGCTCCGGACGCTGTTCACGGGGCAGGCTGTCCCATTGCGGACCGCCGACGGCGCCGAGCAGCACGGCATCGGCTGCGCGGGCCAGCTTACGGGTTGCTTCGGGATACGGTTCGCCGGTCGCGTCGACCGCAGCACCGCCAAGCAGCGCCTCTTCCATTTCAAACTTGAGATCAAGCGCTTTCAGCACGCGCACAGCTTGCGCTGTGATTTCAGGACCAATGCCGTCACCCGGCAGAACACAGATTTTCATTGCAACTCCTACTCAGGCAAACAGCCAGGGCTGGCTGATGCGACGCTTCTCTTCAAATTCGCGGATTTTTTCAGCGTGGCGCAGGGTCAGTCCGATGTCATCCCAGCCGTTCAACAGGCATTCCTTGCGGAAAGCGTCGATCTGGAACGGAATACTGTGACCATCAGGGCGGACCACAGCCTGCACCGGCAGGTCGACCACCAGTTTGTAGCCCGGCGTCGACTCGACTTGCTGGAACAGCGCTTCGATCTCATTTGCCGGCAGCACGATGGGTACGATGCCGTTTTTGTAGCAATTATTGAAGAAAATATCGGCGAACGACTCGGCGATAATCGCCTTGAAGCCAAAGTCGAGCAGCGCCCACGGCGCATGCTCGCGCGAACTGCCACAGCCGAAATTGGCGCGGGTCAGCAGCACTTGCGCACCCTGGTAGCGCTGCTGGTTGAGCACGAAGTTCGGATTCTTCGGGCGGCCGGAATTATCCTGCCCCGGCTGACCGACATCCATGTAGCGCCATTCGTCGAAGGCATTCGGGCCGAAGCCAGAGCGCTTGATCGACTTCAGGAACTGCTTCGGGATGATGGCATCGGTATCGACGTTGCTGCGGTCGAGTGGCGCAACCAAACCTTCCAGGCGAACGAATTTTTCCATTTACTTGGCTGCCTTCTCGATGGCTTCGCCACCCTTCTTGATATCCTTGCCGACACCTTCCATGGTGTTGCAAGCGGCAACGGCAAACACGCAAGCGATCAGGGCAAACATTTTTTTCACGGTACTCTCTCCTTACAGCACGTCGCGCACATCGGCAAAGCGGCCGGCAACCGCCGCCGCCGCCGCCATCGCCGGGCTAACCAGATGTGTCCGTCCGCCCGGACCCTGACGGCCTTCGAAATTACGATTGGAGGTCGAGGCGCAACGCTCCCCCGGCTCCAGACGATCGGCATTCATCGCCAGACACATCGAACACCCCGGCTCGCGCCATTCGAAACCGGCGGCGATGAATACCTTATCCAGACCCTCGGCTTCCGCCTGACGCTTGACCAGACCGGAACCCGGCACCGCCAGCGCCAGCTTGATGTTCGCCGCGATGTGGCGCCCCTTGAGCACCGAAGCCGCTTCGCGTAAATCTTCAATCCGCGAATTGGTGCAGGAACCGATAAAGACCTTGTCCACGGCGATTTTTTGAATCGGCGTGTTGGGATTAAGACCCATATATTGCAGGGCGCGTTCCATGCCTTCGCGCTTGACCGGGTCGGCCTGTTTGGCCGGATCGGGAACCGCGGCATCGATGGCGACGACCATTTCCGGCGACGTGCCCCAGGTGACCTGCGGCCGAATATCTTCCGCCTTGAGGGTCACGACGCGGTCGAACTGCGCGCCGGCATCGGAATGCAGGGTGCGCCAGTAGGCCACGGCCTTGTCCCAGGTTTCGCCCTGCGGCGAAAACGGACGGTCCTTCAAATAATTGATGGTTTTGTCGTCGACCGCGACAAAACCCATACGGGCACCGCCTTCGATCGCCATGTTGCACAGGGTCATGCGCCCTTCCATCGTCAGTCCGCGAATGGCGCTGCCGCCAAACTCGATGGCGTAGCCGGTACCGCCGGCCGTACCGATGGTACCGATAATGGCCAGTGCCACATCCTTGGCGGTGACGCCCTTGCCGAGCCTGCCTTCGACGGCGACCAGCATGGTCTTCGACTTTTTCTGCAGCAGACACTGGGTGGCCAGCACGTGCTCGACTTCCGAGGTGCCGATGCCATGCGCCAGGCAGGCGAAGGCGCCGTGCGTCGAGGTATGCGAATCACCGCAAACGACGGTCATGCCGGGCAGCGTGGCGCCGTTTTCCGGACCGACGACATGGAGGATGCCCATGCGCGGATCCTTGAACGGGAAGTAGGCCAGGGCACCAACTTCGCGGATGTTGGCGTCGAGCGTTTCAACCTGCTGACGGGAAATCGGGTCTTTGATCCCCTCGTCCCAATGATCGGTCGGCGTGTTGTGATCGGGTGTTGAAACAATGGACGACACACGCCACGGCTTGCGGCCAGCCAGTTTGAGGCCTTCAAAAGCCTGCGGGCTGGTCACTTCGTGCACCAGATGACGATCGATATAGAGAAGCGCCGTGCCATCAGCTTCCTGATGGACGACGTGGTTCTCCCAGAGCTTGTCGTAAAGTGTCTTCGACATGGGACGTATCTTGATCTGTAAAGCCGCGAATTATTGCACAGGATAGGCGGTTTTTGGCCCTGAAACAGCGTCGACCGTGGCATCTCCGCGTACCCAGCGCCAGATCAGCAGGAAGCCGGCGGCTGCGAAGAACGAGGCCAGGGTATAGGTCCAGCCGGCGCCAACGCCATCCCACGTCCAGCCGCTGAGCAGTCCGCCGAGCAGACCACCGGCACCGAACGAAATACTCGAATACAGCGCCTGGCCGCGCCCCTGCGCCCGCCCGGGGAACCAGTGGTTGATCGCGGCGATCGCCGAAGCGTGATAAGCGCCGAAGGTCAGTCCATGCAGCAACTGGGCGAACACCACAACCGTCAGCGACTGAACCCCCCAGCCAATCAGCAGGAAACGCAGCACGGCGGCAGCAAAACTCGCAAGCAGGATGATGCGCAACGAAAAACGGCGGTTCAGGCGCGCCATCAGCATGAAGACGACGATCTCTGCCAGTACGCCGAGCGACCACAGGGCGCCGACCTCAACCTTGCTGTAGCCATTGGCGGCCAGATGGATGGAATAGAAAACGTAGAGAGCGCCATGCGCCGCCGACATCGCGAAGCAGGCAGCGAGCAGCGCCCGCACCCGTGGCTGGCGAAGAATTCTGGCGACCGGCAGGCTGTCTTGCGGATGCGCGACGACCGGTGCATCAGGCAAAGCTGCAGCCAGCAGCAGGATGCCGGCCAGAATGCCCCAGCACACACAGAGCAGGCCATTGAGCGGCAAGATGTCAAGCACGGCACCGGTTCCCAGAACAGCGACGATGAAGCCGACCGACCCCCACAGACGGATACGGCTGTAACGCCCGCGCTCCTCGCGCAGGTGATCGAAGGTCAGGGTTTCGACCAGCGGCAGCGCGGCGCTCCAGAAAAAGGCCAGCACCGCCATCGCGACGAGCATTCCGGCAAGCCGGTCGAGCCAGAAAAAGGCGGTGAACCCGGCGAGGGAAAGCACGCCTGCCGCCCGGATGATCGCCATCCGACGTCCGAAACGATCAGCCAGCCAGCCCCACAGGTTGGGCCCGAACAGGCGCATCAACTGCATCTGCGACATCAGCAGGCCGATGTCCCAGGCGGAAAAATTCAGTGATTGGAGATAGAGCCCGAAATAGGGCGAGAAGGCACCAATGAAGGCAAAATAGAAAAAGTAATAGCCCGAGAGGCGCCAGTAGGGCAAAGCATGCATCCGGCGATTCTACCGGATGCAGCGTCGGGCACAGGGTCCGGTCAGGCTCTGGCGGACTGCTGGCCGGCGCGATAGGCCAGCAACATGTGATAAAGCTCGTCCTTGAGCTTGACGCGCTGTTTCTTCATGTCTTCGAGCGTGAAATCAGCCACCGGCATGTCGTGTTCTTCCAGATCTTCGACCTTGCCAGTCAGGCGATGATAGCTTTCGAACAGCTTGGCAAAATGAGCATTGCCGGTCTTCAACGCATGAATGGCGTCGTTCATTTCCGGAAAATCGTGATGGAGGTCATGATGATCCACTTGCATGTTGTTATCTCCCTTTGCAACTCGTTCGCAATATCAGCGATAAAAAAACCTTGTATTTTACGCGATTTTCCCCGAAATGCGCGGCGTCTCACAGACGACATCACCGCATTGTGCGCGTTGACGTAAGGCATGTTCCATCAGAACCAGCGCCAGCATCGCCTCGGCAATCGGCGTCGCACGAATGCCGACGCAGGGATCGTGCCGTCCCCGGGTGGCAACCTCGATGGCCCGGCCCTGGCGGTCGATCGAACGCCGTGGTTGGGCAATCGACGAGGTCGGCTTGATCGCCAGATTGACGATGATCTCCTGCCCGGTCGAAATGCCGCCGAGAATGCCGCCGGCATGGTTGGTGACGAAGCCTTCCGGGGTCATTTCGTCGCTATGTTCGCTGCCCTTTTGCACCACCGAGGCAAACCCGGCGCCGATTTCGACGCCCTTGACTGCGTTGATGCCCATCATCGCATAGGCGATCTCAGCATCCAGTCGGTCATAAACCGGTTCGCCCCAGCCCGGCGGTACCCCAGTCGCCGTCACGGTGATCCTGGCGCCGACCGAATCGAGCGACTTGCGCAGGCTGTCCATGTAACTTTCGAGTTCGGGCACCAGCCCGGCATTCGGCGCGAAGAACGCATTGCCGTCGATATCGGCGGCCGATACGAACGGAATTTCGATCGGCCCCAGCGCGCTCATCCAGCCGTGGATGCTGACGCCGTAGCATTCATCCAGCCACTTGCGGGCAATCGCCCCGGCCGCCACACGCACCGCGGTCTCGCGTGCCGACGAGCGACCGCCGCCGCGGTAATCGCGGAAGCCGTATTTCTGGTTATATGTGTAGTCCGCGTGTCCGGGGCGGAAGGTTTCGGCGATATTGCCGTAATCCTTGCTGCGCTGGTCCTGGTTGCGGATCAGCAGCCCGATCGGCGTTCCGGTGGTCTTGCCTTCGAAAACGCCCGAAAGAATCTCGACGCTATCCGGCTCGCGACGTTGAGTCACATGGCGCGAAGTGCCCGGTTTGCGCCGGTCGAGTTCGCCCTGGATGTCGGCTTCGCAAAGCGCCAGTCCGGGGGGACAACCGTCGACCACGCAGCCAATGGCCGGCCCGTGCGATTCGCCAAACGAGGTAACGGAAAACAGGGTGCCAAAAGTGTTGCCTGACATGGAAGCGGTCGGTCTAGAATGGAGCACAGAGTTTAACATGCCGAACAAAAAGACCCCGCGCCACGCGATCGACATCAGCGAAGAAGATGGCGTGCGCTATCTGCATTTCGGCTCGGACTGGGTGCAGGGCGCCATGCGCATCGCCCGTCCGTGGTCGCTGGAACTGGCCTATACCCGTGAAATGATGGCCGGGCTGCTGTTGCGTCAGGAATCCGCCTGGCCGCGCAGCGCCCTGTTGATCGGACTGGGCGCCGGATCGCTGGCCAAATTCATCTACCGCAACCTGCCGGATTGTCGCAGCACGGTCGTCGAGATCAATCCGCAGGTCGAATTAATCGCCAGCCAGTATTTCAAATTGCCGGACGACCCACTGCGCCTGGCCGTGGTCATCGGCGACGGCGCCGACTTCATGCTGACCGGTCAGCGTCGCTACGATTACATTCTGGTCGATGGTTTCGATCCCGACGCCCGGGCCGGCGCCCTTGACACCCCGCCCTTCTACCAGGCCTGCCGCGCCCGACTCAGTGACCAGGGACTGCTTTGCGTCAACCTGCTCGGGCGCAGCAAGGGCTTTGCCGCTAGCGTCGCCCGTCTCGAAACCGCCTTTGACGGGCGTATCGCCGTCTTTCCTTCCTGCGACAGCGGCAACACTATCGCCTTGGCGACCGCCGGTACATCTATCGAAATCATGATCGACGAAATGCGGACCCACGCGCTGTACCTCAAAAAGGAGATGCGTCTCGACCTGTTGCCGACGATCGGCCGCCTGCAGCTCGCTTATCCGCTCCCCGGTGGCATGTTCAGGCTCTAATTGGACTGTTGCGGTCGACCTTGTTTTTTCGCCAATTTTGACTAAAAAGGAAACAAAGGTTCGCATTACTGAAAAGCGGGAGGAAGCAATGCTTTCGATGCAGGATGTTCTCGATTATTGCGATCTTGATTGCGGCGAAATCGAGGCCGTAGCGGAACATGAGCACATTCCGATCATGGTCGCGGCAGAACTCGGGGAGACTTTGCTGAGTTCGCCCGGCGGGGTTTTTCGGCTGCACGAAATGATTGTCGATAACATGCAGCACGCCTTGGATACTGGCGAGTTCGAACACGTCAGTGATCTTGCCAAAACCTACCAGCATCTGCAGCGGACCCATCCGTTGCCTGGGTGAACGGAGATTCTAGACCCCCCGCGCCTGGGGACCGAAGCCATGGTCCGCCGCGTATAGCGCAACCTGAACGCGGCTGGTCATATTCAGCTTCTTGAAAATATTCTGCACGTGGATCTTGACCGTGCTTTCGGCAAGGTCGAGGTCACGGGCAATTTCCTTATTGCTTTGGCCGTGCGCGAGACAAGTCAGGATGTCGCGTTCGCGAGGTGAAAACTTGTCGCGATCGGCACCCATCTGGGTCGCCTTCGGTTGTTCGCGCACGCCCTGTATCAGCTTCGCCGTCATCTGCGGAGAGACTACCGAATCGCCCTGTGCCGCCCGGCGGATGGCGTCAAGTAGCGCATCCATCTCGATATTCTTGAGCAGATAGCCGCTGGCTCCGGCGCGCAGGGCTTCCATCAGGTCCTGTGCATCCTCGGAAACCGTCAGCATCAGTACCCGCACGCCGGGCATTTCCTCAACCATGACCTTGACTGCCTCAAGCCCGCTGATTCCGGGCATGTGCAGATCAAGCAGTACCACATCAGGTTTCAGCGAACGGGCGCGTTTGATGCCTTCGAGCCCGTCGTTCGCCTCGTCGAGAACCTCGAATTCATTGTGGCGTTGCAACAGCGACTTGACGCCGCTACGGAACAGGACATGGTCATCGACCAGCAAGACACGGATTTTCTCAACCATCTGACATTACCTTTGCTTGTTTTCTCGGCAGGACAAGGCATACCAGCGCCCCCTTGCCCGGTTCCGACGTTATTCGGCATTCACCGCCGACGCGCTGCGCCCGCTCGCGCATGATCTGCAGTCCGACATGACGATCGGAATGCACCTTGGGTTCATTGACCGGATCGAACCCAGCCCCATCGTCAACTACACGGACCTCAAGTTTTTCGCGCGAGCGCTGAACGGTCACCCCGACCCGGCTGGCTTGCGCATGCTTACGAATATTGGACAATGCTTCCTGAACGATGTGCATGATCTGAATCTCGTCGGTCGGATCGAGCGGCGGCCCGTTGCCATGGCGCTCGAAATCGGTGGCGATACCGGTCTGCTCCTCGAACTTTTCGAGAGCCGCAACAATAGCCGAATCAAGGTCGGACTGGTGCACCCGGGCACGGAAATGAACCAGCAGTTCACGCACATGGTCATAGCTGTCCTGCACGCCCTCACGCAGCTGTCCGGCGGTCTGCATCGCCTCGTCGCTGCGCCCTTTGCGCAGGGAGTCCTGAAGTAGTTGGACCTGGATATTGAGAAAGGCGAGGCCCTGGGCGATCGAGTCATGCAGATCCTGGGCCAGAAGATTACGCTCTTCCGATACCGCCAGTTCCTTTTCGCGCGAACGCAGACGCTGATTCTCAATCGCGACGCCGAGGTGTTGCCCCAGCGTTTCCAGCAAATTGACTTCCTGCTCCGAAACCCGGTGGGGTTGTCGGAAATAAAGGTTGAAAACACCGACTTGCTGCCTGTCGTAGCGGACATTAAAGGCAGTTGCCGTGGCGAAACCCTCGCGGATGCAGGTCCGCAATTTCATGCCTGGTGGCGGGTTGACCGTATCGAACGAAATCGGCATACCGGTATCGATGACGTCGCCGCACAGGCAATCACCGCAATGCATTTCCGACTCGGCGACGATGAACTCTGCGGATAAGCCCTCGTGGGTCATCAGATACAGTCGCTCGGTATCGGCCGCATAGAGACGGATGGCACCGGCATCCGCCCCCAGCGCCGCCCGGATACGGCCGAGAAAGCCCTGACAGAGCACCTCGAGCGGCGCCGCCTCACCGAGGAAGGCGGTTATCTCGTAGAGGATTCCCAACTCCTGATTGCGCTCGCCGAGACTGCGGGTTTCCGCCTCGACCCGCTCCTCCAGTGTGGCGTAGGCGACCTGCAAATGCTCCGCCATCTGGTTGAAACCCTTGGCCAGCCCGCCAAACTCGTCATCGCGCTTGACCGGGACACGCACCCCGAGATCGTTGCTGCCCATGCGCCGGATGCCGGCATGCAACTCGTTGACCGGCCGGATCACCAGCAACATGAAAAAGTAGATCAGGATTACCGTGCCCAGTGCCGCTAGCAGGACCAGCGCTGCCTGCACGGAACGCAGCAAATTGGTGCTCTCGGCATAGCTGTGCTCCATGGCCAGCACCAGGTCGTTGATATCGACGACAAAACTTTCCAACTCCCGGTCGAAACGCTCAAGCACAGCTACCCGTTGCCTTGGTGCCACGCCCAGGAACCCGGCGACCATCGGGCGCACCTGATCGCGCCAGGCCTCCTCGACCGTCAGCAGTTGCTTCTCGACTTCGCTGTCACGCGGCGGCGCCAGTGGCCGCACCGGATCCCCCTGACGCAGATCAAGCAGCACCTGGTCAAAATGTTCGAGTTCTTCCTTGAGGTTCGTGGCAAATTTGGCGGCGTCAAAGTGATCGGCAAGTCCGCGCGACATCAGGTGCGCCATGCGGTAGGTGCGCATGCGCTGGCTACCGGCGTCGTTGATCGCCGCCGCCACCCCTTCCAGTTGCCAGGAAAGGTAAAGCGTCATGGCGATCGCCGACAGGGCCACGAGAAAAAAAATGACCAGCATTCCAACGATTTTGCGCGAAAGCTTGCCAGAAATAACCGGCATCGGCATCCCTATTTAATCATGGCACGCACCTTAGCGCCATGTTCCGGAAAAATTCAAGTGCATGAATCAAAAAAGGAAATTTGCGCCGCTTACCCGCCAAGGCCAACCCGCTGCATCCTGCGCCATAGCGTCGTCCGGTCGATGCCAAGCAGTTGGGCGGCGATCGCCTTGCTACCGCGCGCCTTCTTGAGCGCAGCCAGCAGTTCGGCCCGCATGGGGTCGCGGGCCGTCGCCTCGCCAGTATCCTCTTCGTCCTCAGTGACCGACTGATTCAGAGCAGGCCGCTCAGGCACTTCGTGGCTGTAGAAAAGAATGTCCTGCGGCAGGCTGTCGACCTCAACCACCCCATTATCGGCACAGATAACGCTATGCTCGACCGCGTTCGACAACTCGCGGATATTGCCCGGCCACGGGTAATTCATCAGAGCCTGCCACGCCCCCTTGCTGAACTTGACCTCGGCCTTCTGGCCACGCGCTACCAAATCGTCGAGAAAGTGCTGGATCAACACCGGAATATCGCCGACCCGGTCACGCAACGGTGGAATCAACAACGGAATCACGGCGACGCGATAATAGAGGTCGCCGCGGAAACGGCCATGATCGACGGCATCGCGCAGATTGATGTTGGAAGCACTGATAAAGCGCGTGTCGACGGCGATGGTTTCGCTCGAACCAACCATGTGGAAGCGGCGCTCCTCGATGGCGTGCAGTAACTTCGCCTGCAGGTGGATCGGAATCTCGCCGATTTCGTCGAGAAACAGGGTTCCGTGATTGGCCGCCAGAAACTTGCCGCGTGTACGGTCGACCGCACCGGTAAAGGCGCCCTTGGCGTGCCCGAAAAACTCCGACTCCATCAGGCTCTCAGGTATGGCGGCACAGTTGACCTCGACAAAGGGTTGACCCGAGCGCCAACTCTCCTGATGGATCAGGCGGGCGATGCAGCTTTTTCCTGTCCCTGACTCGCCCTGCAGGAGCACCGATGCATCGGAAGCAGCAATCTGCCGAGCCCGCTCGAACAGGCGCATCATTTCCGGGCTGCTGGTCTTCAGGCCGCAGATACCCGGTGTCTGCAGAGTCGCCTCAAGCCGCCGGCGCGGACTGACATCGCGTACCACGATGATCCGCACCTCGCTCTTGCGGCTGCCGGGAAACATACGGCGGACGGTAATCTCGAGAAAGCGTACTGTCGCTCCGGAAGTCACCTTTTCTTCAAAACGCATCGCCCGGTCACTCGCCGCCGCGATCCCGTACTGGCTACCTGCGTCGAAAGCGGCGCGATTCATCCGCCGGTTCCAGTTGATCTCGCCGAAGTCGCTCAAGGTTCTGGGCTGAAAGTCCTTCGGCAAGCCGAACATGTCGGGGATAACCTTGTTGTAATAGGCCACGCTCCCGTCCGGAAGTGAAATGATGACCCCATCCTCAATCAGGTCAACCACCGACTCCAACAACTCACCAGGCACTTTTGTTTGCATCGCCCGCCCCCGTTGCAACATGATGTTGCAG
>Ga0209507_1001672_pt1 | contig 16863 bp, 14 predicted proteins | sample AD_UKC028_MetaG_FD_184414 | JGI IMG/M metagenome (GOLD analysis project Ga0209507, IMG submission 184414) | Active sludge microbial communities of municipal wastewater-treating anaerobic digesters from USA - AD_UKC028_MetaG (SPAdes) (version 2) | ecosystem: Engineered > Bioreactor > Anaerobic >...
GAGCGTTCAAATGATTTTGAGTTGGAAAGAACATGGCGGAGGCTACGTTTGCGGGTGGATGTTTCTGGTGCCTTGAGGCTGTTTTTTCGCAATTATCGGGTGTCGACCGCGTAACCTCAGGATACAGTGGGGGATTCAACGCAAACCCGAGTTATGAACAAGTTTGCTCGGGCACCACGGGACATGCCGAGGTTGTCAGAATCAGCTTTGATCCCAAGCAGATTTCGTATCGCCAACTGCTGGAAGTCTTCTTTGCAATTCATGATCCGACGACGCTGAATCGCCAAGGTGCGGATGTCGGAACGCAATATCGTTCGGCGATTTTTTCCCATTCCCCGGAACAGACTGCTGATGCGCGTGCGCTGGTGGAGCGTTTGAAGGAGGCCTTACCTGCGCATTCCCCAGTGGTTACCGAGATTGTCGATGCGTCGGAGTTTTTCCCTGCCGAGGCGTATCACCAACGATATTTTGCAACCAATCCTGGCCAAGGCTATTGTTCCTTCGTAATAAATCCAAAAGTCTCCTCCTTCAGGCGTCAATTTGCCGCACTACTCAGGAGTCCGGATCAATGAAGTCCATCAACTCGCGGGCGAAGCGTTCGCGTTGCCATTGATGCGGGGAGTGATCGGTGTCTTCATAGATGTGAAGCACGGCGTCCGGGATTTGATTGGCGACGTAGTGCGCGGTTTCAGTTCGGTAAAAGTTGCTCTGGCTGCCATAAACGAGCATTGATGGCACATCAATTCGTTGCAGGACATCGCGGTAGTCTGCGGCAGTCAAACTTGCCCAGCAGGCGATCAGGGGAAATGGGTTTTGGGCGCGCAGGGCATTGCGTGAACGTTCCCAGCCACTGGCGCCGGCAAGATATTTTTCCTTGGCGCGCTCGTTGAGTCCGAAAGCGGTCAATTTAAGTACGCCTTCGGCGAAATCCTCTTCGAGCCAAGTCATCAGTTCGCCTGCCTTGTCCTTCCCAAAATTGCCGTAGATTCCATGGTCCCAACCGGGTTCTGTCAGCAATTTCGGTGACTGATCAATAAAGCAAAGCTTGGCCAGGCGTCCGGTACCGTAATCTCTGATGTATTGCCAAAGCGTCAAGGCACCCATGGAGTGCCCGACAGCCACTACCTTTTCGAGATCGTAGTGCTCCAGCAGGTTGGCAAGATCTCTGGCCATTCTTTCGGCGGTAGGAGGCGTGCCATTTCCCAATGGGTGGCCGCCATGTCCGCGGGCATCCCAGCGATAAACGCGATGCCGTTTATGGAGCTCGTGCAGGAAAGGAAACCACTCCTGATGGCTGGATGTCCAGCCATGCAGCATGATAATCGGGGGGCCTTCCCCGGAAACCTTGACATGAATTTTTACGCCGTCGTCGGCAAGGAAGTGAGACATGGTCGCGGATATCCTTGTGAAGGGCGAAGTATAATCCGCGCTTCAATACGTATGGGTACGGAAATGTTCGACTGGAGAGATTACGGCAGTGGCATCGTCGCCTTCGACGCTGGCTATGTTCGGCCGATTCTGGCGGCCATTCATGTTGTGGTCGAGGCGGGGCGGGTTGCGTTCATCGATACCGGCAGCAACGACGCGCTACCGAATGCGCTCGCAGCCTTGAAAAAGCTGGGGCTGGATAGCGTTGCGGTCGACTACATCATCCTGACCCATATCCATCTCGACCATGCTGGCGGGGCAGGCAGCATGATGGCGGCGTTTCCCAATGCCAGACTGGTTGTTCATCCGCGTGGTGCGCGGCATATGGCCGAGCCCGCCCGGCTGGTAGCGGGTGTTACCCAAGTCTATGGTGAAGATTACGTACGGCGGGTTTATGGCGATATTTTGCCGATTCCTGCGGAACGAATCATCGAGGCGCCGGATGGGCATGTAGTGTCGCTGGCCGGTCGTGAATTACTGTGCCTTGATACGCCGGGACATGCCCGACACCATATCTGCATTGTTGATCGCAAGACGGGTGAGATTTTCAGCGGTGACATGTTCGGGCTCTCTTACCGGGAGCATGACGTGGACGGGCGCCCCTTCATCTTTCCGACGACCACGCCGACCCAGTTCGAGCCGGAGGCCATGCATGCTTCGATCGACCGCCTGCTTTCATTCAAACCAGAAGCAATCTACCTGACGCACTACAGTCGGGTCGGCAACGTGGCGCAGTTGGGTGCCGACCTGCATCGCCGGCTGGATGCGATGGTGGCTTGTGCGCGGAAGGTTGTCGGTTCAGGTGCTGAGCGGCATGAAGCGTTGAAGGTAGCGCTAACCGATTATCTGCTGGCTGAATTGCGCGCACACGGTTGTCCATTGCCGCAAGACAAGGCGCTGGAGATATGGGAAACCGATCTGGAACTCAACGCCCAGGGACTAGAGGTGTGGCTGGATAGTCGCCCGTCAACTTAACGGCGACGCCAGAACAATACCAGCATGATGCACGCGATCATCACCATCAGGCCCGTGGCATAGTAGAACCCGCCCGGACGTTCGAGCCAGGGCATCTGATGGAAATTCATCCCGAAGATGCCGGCAATCAGCGTCGCCGGCATGAAGATGGTGGCGACCACCGTCAGCATCCGGACTTCCAGATTGACGCGATGACTGACTGTCGTCAGGTGAACATCAAGCAGTCCCGTTGCGAGTTCGCGGAGGTCTTCGAGCGACTCGATGATATGAACGGTGTGGTCATATACATCGCGCAGATAGAACTGGATTTCCGGCGCGAAAAAGTGCGCATGTTCGCGATGCAGGCTGCCGAGAAGTTCGCGTAACGGATACAGATTGCGGCGCAGTTGGGATACACAGCGTTTGAACTGGTGGATGTTTTCCAGAACCGCCGGCCCCGGGTGTCCGAGAATCTCGATTTCGAGTTTCTCGGCATAATCGTCTAGTTGCTCGACCACCGCGAAATAGCTATCGACCACCGAATCGAGCAGCGAATACGCAAGCATGTCGGTGCCGGCGCTTCTGATATTTCCCCGGTCCGACCGCAGGCGCTGGCGGACCGGCTCGAAAGTCCGTGACTGGCGCTCCTGAAAGCTGAGGAGATAGTCTGGCCCGATGATCAGGCTGATCTGGTCCTGAACCAGGCTAAGCGGCGCAGTCGTGATCTCGTAGCGGTGCAGAACGACATAAAGATAGTCGTCATAGGCGTCCACCTTCTGTCGCTGGTCATTGTTGAGAATGTCCTCAAGTACCAGTGGGTGTAGCTGGAACGTAGTGCCGATGGCGCTGAGGTCGGCAGGGTCCCGGAGTCCGTAGATGTTTCCCCAAAGGTTCGTGCTCTGGCGCGTGTAGGCAGCTAGACTGGCGGTGTCCGGAAGTTCATTTTCGCTCAGGGAATCCGGACCAAAGTCGAGAACCGATATCGACGGCTTAGCCGTCTTGACCTCGCCAATATGAACCGGCGTGCCGGGCGGCATGCCAGCCTTGCGCGATCGCAGCTTTTTCGGCTTTTTCACTTGGTCAGCAGCAGGGCGATGGCACGCGCAGCAGCAGCCATACCGAAGACCGAGGTGACGCAGACCGACGAGCCGAATCCCGCGCAGTTCAACCTTGTCGGACCCGCTGATGCCTCACAGCTTGCTTGCGTAGTTGGGTAGCGCAGGGCCTCTGTCGAGAATACGGCGGACACCCCGAATTTTTTCCTGGTGTCCCGGGGGAATCCATATTCGCGACGCAATAGCGCACGAACCTTGGCCAGCAGCGGGTCCTGGACGGTCGCCGCGAGATCGCTGATCCTTACCTGCGTTGGATCGGTCTGGCCGCCGGCGGCGCCGGCAACGACAATCTGAGTCCCCTGCCTGCGGCAATGGGAAATCATCGCTGCCTTGACGCGCGTCTGGTCGATGGCGTCGATCACCACATCAAAGTGGGGTCGCAGGATCTCGGCCACGTTCTCGGGCGTGACGAAATCCTCGATGCAGGTGACGTTGCACTCAGGGTTGATGGCCAGAATGCGTTCAGCCATCGCGTCGACCTTGGCTTTGCCGTAGATGTCGCCGAGGGCATGAATCTGCCGGTTGGTGTTGGATTCCGCCACCATATCGAGGTCGACCGCAGCAAGCTGCCCGATGCCAGTCCTGGCGAGTGCTTCCAGCGTCCATGAGCCAACCCCGCCGACGCCGACGACACAGATGCTGGCTTGCTTCAGTCGCTCGGCCGCTGCGGGACCATACAAGCGTGCAACCCCGCCGAAGCGGCGCTCATGATCGGCCGCCATCAACGCTTGCTGCATCGTGCCGCCAAAGACAGGGCCAATATGATTTTTCCCGATTTGCTCATGATCTGCCGAGTTTAGCCGAAAGCCCCAGCTGAGAAGAAGGCCAAATCCTGATTTCCGTGTCTTGACGACCTGTCTGCCCACGCCTAAGATTCCGCGCTTACCCAAGAGCAGGTTTAATGTGACCGTGGAACAGCTTTACGCCCTGATCGGGCCTGACATGAAGGCCGTGGATGCGGTCATTCGCGATCGTCTTTACTCGGACGTCGCGCTCGTTCGCCAGGTTGCAGAGTACATCATCGGTGGTGGCGGCAAGCGCATGCGCCCGGCGCTCGTGTTGCTGTCAGCCGGTGCCATGGGTTATCAGGGCAGGCATCACCATGATCTGGCCGCGGTAGTCGAGTTCATTCATACCGCCACCCTGCTGCACGACGATGTGGTCGACGAATCTGCGTTGCGACGCGGTCGCGATACCGCCAATGCCATGTTCGGTAACGCGGCCAGCGTCCTGGTAGGTGATTTCCTCTATTCACGCGCCTTCCAGATGATGGTCGAGGTCGATGAAATGCGCGTCATGCGCGTTCTCTCCGATGCGACCAATGTGATTGCCGAAGGCGAAGTGCTGCAACTCATGAATTGCCACGATGCCGATGTCGATGAGCAGCGCTATCTGCAGGTCATCCGTTACAAGACGGCCAAGCTGTTCGAGGCTGCCGCACAACTTGGTGCCATTTTGGGCGGTGCCACACTCGAGGTCGAACAGGCATTGGCTGATTACGGCATGCATCTGGGAACGGCTTTCCAGCTGGTCGATGACGTTCTCGACTATTCCGGCCAGGAGGCAGATACCGGCAAGCATCTCGGCGATGACCTGGCCGAAGGCAAGCCGACGCTGCCGCTTATTTACGTAATGCAGAATGGGACGCCGGAACAGGCTGCCTGTGTCCGCCGGGCGATCGAGGAAGGTGGTCGTGATGATTTCCCTGCTGTCCTGGCTGCTATCCACGCCAGTGGTGCGCTTGGCCATGCCCGCCGTCAGGCGGCGCTTGAGGCCGAGCGCGCAAGAGAAGCTATTCTCTGTCTCAGGGATTCAAATTATCGGGAAGCTCTGATACAATTGGCAGCCTTTGCAGTTGAGAGGAATCACTAGAAGCCTCTCATAAAGCATCGGAGTGTAGCTCAGCCTGGTAGAGCACTGCGTTCGGGACGCAGGGGTCGCAAGTTCGAATCCTGTCACTCCGACCATTTAAAGCCCACGTAATTCATTGAATTACGTGGGCTTTTCATTTTCTCGAGCCCAGCGGCCATCATCTTGATGAGCCAATAATTGTGGTATTCTGAGCTTTGATTCAGCATGCTTTCCCTCAGCTTGGGTCATCGCACCCCGGCGTGCTTCTGCTGAAGTTTGAGTCGGTAAACTCAGGACCAACCAAGATGAAATACCTGCTGCTCATTGCTTTTGTCGCTGTGATCTGGTGGGTATTGAAGAATCGCTCCGGACGACCCGCGCAACGCCCCTCGAAGGCATCCCCTGATCCGGAAATGATGGTGATCTGCGCCCATTGTGGCGTGCATTTGCCGCAGAGCGACAGCGTCGACGAGAACGGCTTGTATTTCTGCTGTGAAGCGCATCGGCAGGCCGGCAAAGCTTCAGGCAGGCAGTGACCGACTGGCTGTCTTCTACTTGGGAGGCCAGTTGGCGTCCCTTCCAATACTTCAATCTCTATCGTCTGCTCCTTGGTGGCCTCGCGATGCTGGGTGCATTGTTGCCCGAGGGCTGGATTGCCTCGCTGCACCTCTCCTATTCGTTGATTTTCCTGCTGTCGGCTGTGCTTTACCTGTTTGTTGTCGGCGCTGGTCTCCTGGCAGCCATCCATTGGCAGCATCGATTCAATTTTCAGCTTTCGTTGCAGGTGATGACCGATGTCGCGGCGATCGGCCTGCTGATGTACACGGGGGGCGGTGTTGGCAGCGGCATCGGCGCCCTGATGCTGGTTTCGCTGGCAACCGCCAGCCTGGTTGGGCGTGGCCGCTTGGTGCTTTTTTATGCCGCGCTGGCGACACTGGCGACACTCGGGGGGCAGGTCTTCGGTGTCCTTTTCGGCGATTTCGAGCCGGCAACGATCGTCCAGGCCGGGTTCCTGTCGGCCGGATTCTTTGCAACGGCTATCCTGGCGCGCCTGCTTGGTCAACGCCTAATGGTCAACGAGGAACTGGCCCGCCAGCGCGGCATCAGCCTGGAGAATCAAAGCCGAATCAGCCAGCGGGTCATCGAGCGGATGCAGGATGGCGTTCTGGTGGTGGATAGCGCAGGGCGGGTGCAGCGGCACAACCCGATGGTGGAAGCTATGCTGGGTTCGGCGCCCACACCAGGGGTTCATCTAGCCGACTACTTTCGGCCGCTCGCTGCAGCGCTGGTGGACTGGAAGGTTTCCAGTAACGAGGCGACCACGGATTTTCAGGTGCCTGCCGGTGGCGAACTGCGCGCCCGCTTCGAACAAACGACAAGCAGCGAAGGGGAGGTTCTCGTATTTCTCGAAGACCTCGGTCGTATTCAGGAGCGTGCGCAACAGTTGAAATTGGCTGCTTTGGGCCGGTTGACCGCAAGCATTGCCCATGAAATCCGCAACCCGCTTTCCGCCATTGGCCATGCTGGCGAGTTGTTGCGGGAGGAGCGTCGGGGCGCGATGCAGGAGCGGCTATTGAGGATTCTGGCCGACAACGTGGCACGCCTCGACCGCATCGTCGCGGATATCCTCGAACTCGGCCGGCGCGACAGGATGCAGGCCGAGCATCTGGACTTGGGCAGATTCTGCACGCAGTTCCTCGAGAGCTTCGAGAATGTCCAGGGGGTAGTGCCGGGTGTCATCGTTCTCGAAGCGGCGGATGATTCCGGGATATGCTTCGATCGTAGCCACCTTGACCAGATATTGTGGAACCTGTTGTCCAATGCGGTACGCCATGCCAAGGGTGCGCCGGGCAGTGTACGCTTGCGGGCTTGTTCTGGCGCCGGAAAAGGACTGGTCGAACTGCATGTCATCGACGATGGCGGGGGGGTTCCTGAGGCCGCCAAGGCTCAGATTTTCGAGCCATTCTTCACGACCCATCACCTCGGGACCGGGCTGGGCCTCTTCATCGCCCGTGAATTGTGCGAGGCGAATGGCGCCACGCTGGAACTGGTGTCTGATACCGATCGTGGTCATTTCATTATTGTTGGGAGAAGCGACACATGTCTGTTGCCCGAAGCGAGCGACGCCCGCGCGGCGAATTGAGCCGTGTGCTGGTCATTGATGACGAGCCCGATATCCGTGAGCTGATCGATCTCACGCTGTCTCGCATGGGCTTGGCGGCCGCCTGCGCCGGCAGTGTCGCCGAGGCCAGGCAGGCGCTGGCAGATGGTGATTTCCAGCTGTGCCTGACCGACATGCGCCTGCCCGATGGCGATGGCCTTGAAGTAGTCCGTTTCATTGCCGAGCATCATGCACAGACGCCGGTCGCGGTGATTACGGCCTACGGCAGTACCGAAAACGCGGTGGCGGCACTCAAGGCCGGCGCCTTCGACTATCTGGCCAAGCCGGTGGGGCTCGAACAGTTGCGCGCCCTCGTCAAGTCCGCGCTGCGCGTTCCGGGCGGTCAGCATAAGGATGATCAGTTGCAGTCGCTGACCGGCGAGTCGGCTGCCATGCAGCAGGTAAGGGGGATGATCGAAAAGCTGGCACGCAGCCAGGCGCCCATCTACATCTCCGGCGAATCAGGGAGCGGCAAGGAACTCGCTGCGCGCCTGATTCATGTGCGCAGTGCCCAGTCCGTCGGTCCGTTCGTTCCGGTCAACTGCGGTGCGATCCCGGAAAATCTGATGGAGAGCGAGTTCTTCGGCTATCGCAAGGGCGCCTTTACCGGGGCCGAGAGCGATCGCGATGGCTTTTTCCAGACAGCCAGCGGTGGCACGCTCTTTCTCGACGAGGTTGCCGATTTGCCGCTGGCCATGCAGGTAAAGCTGCTGCGGGCGATTCAGGAAAAGCGGGTGCGCAAGGTTGGTGCCGTAACCGAGGAGCCGGTCGATGTGCGCATCATTTGCGCGACGCACCGGAATTTGCGCGATTGCGTCGACAAGGGAACCTTCCGCCAGGATTTGTACTACCGACTGAATGTCATCGAATTGCGCATGCCGTCGCTGCGTGAGCGAATGGAAGATATTCCGTCGCTGGTCGCCGCCATCCTGAAAAAGCTGTGCGGTGATGCCGTTCCGCAGATTTCCGCGGTTGCCTTGCAGGCGCTGGCCGCCTATCCCTTCCCCGGCAATGTGCGCGAGCTGGAAAACATTCTGGAGCGCGCGACGGCGCTGTGTTCTGGGGCGGCAATCGAGGCGGATGATCTGCAACTGGCGCCGGATGAAATGGGGAGTGAAAATCACGGGCGGGGTAGCGAGACGCTCGATGACTATCTCAATCGCCTCGAACGCCAGGCCATACTCGAAGCCTTGCAGAAGACCGAGGGCAATCGGACCGCCGCCGCCCGCCTGCTTGGCGTTACCTTTCGCTCGCTGCGCTACCGTCTGGAAAGGTTGGGCATCGAGTGATGCGCTGGCGGGGCGATGGCTGGCTGAAAGGCACGCGCTGGGTGTTTTCGCCAAACCAGGGGGGCAGGCCCGCCGGCTGCGAGGTTTCGCTGATCGTGCTGCACAACATCAGTCTGCCGCCCGATGATTTTTCCGGGAACTGGGTTGAGCGATTTTTTACCAACCAACTTGACCCACAGCTACATCCATACTTCTCGATGATTGCCGAGTTGCAGGTCTCAGCGCATTTTTTGGTGCGCCGCGACGGGCGTGTGATCCAGTTTGTCGGCTGCGACCGGCGCGCCTGGCATGCCGGTCGGTCGACCTGGCAGGGCCGGGAGAACTGCAATGATTTTTCGGTCGGTATCGAACTCGAAGGCAGCGACAGCCAGCCGTTCACGGCGGAGCAGTACGCGGTGCTGTGGCCGCTGATCGCGAAACTTCGTGCCCGCTATCCGATCCGCGCGCTGGCCGGTCACTGCCATGTGGCGCCCGGTCGCAAGACCGACCCCGGCCCCTGTTTCGACTGGGCCGCCCTTCGTTCCCGCTGTTCTGGCCTCGCGCTACCTGCCGAAGTAGGCGGCTAGACGGTTGGCGGCTTCGGCCAGGCGGTCGACGCCGGTCGTGTAGGCGAAGCGGATATGTCTTTCCGGCGCATTGCTGCCGAAATCCAGCCCGGGGGTGGCGGCAACGCCGGCCTTTTCCAGCAGGCCGCGGGCCAGCGCGAAGCTGTCATTGCTCAGGGCCGAACAATCGCAATACAGGTAGAAGGCACCTTCCGGGCGGGCAGTGATGCGAAAGCCGATGCTTTCCAGTGCCGGCGCCAGAAAGTCCCGGCGCGCCCTGAATTCGGCACGGCGCGCTTCGAGGATGGCGATGGTTTCCGGTGCAAACGCGGCCAGCGCACCATACTGCGCCGGCGCCGATGGACAAAGAACCAGGTTCTGGGCCAGCTTCTCGACGTCGCGTACATAAGGTTCTGGGATGACCATCCAGCCCAGTCGCCAGCCGGTCATCTGGAAATATTTCGAGAAACTGTTGATGACCCAGATGTCGTCGCCGGCGGCACAGGCCGTCGGAGCATCGGTTTCGTAGGTCAGGCCGTGATAGATCTCGTCGACCAGAAAATGCCCCTGTTTTTCGCGGCAGACCTTGGCCAGACCCTCGATCTCCGGCAGTGTCAGCAGCGTGCCGGTCGGGTTGGCTGGCGACGCGACGAGCAGGCCGGTGGTCCTGGCGTTCCAGTGCTGGCGCAAGAGTTCTGGCGTCGGCTGAAAGTTGGTTTCCGGCCCGACCGGAATGTTCTGCGGTCGACCTTCGTAAACCCGCAAAATGTGGCGGTTGCAGGGATAGCCGGGATCGGCCAGCAACCATTCGCTGCCCGGGTCAGCGAGGCAGGCGAAAGCGAGATTCAGTGCACCCGAGGCGCCGTTGGTGACGACGATGCGGCTGGCGGGAACCGCGACGCCATAGCGCTTGCTATAAAAATCGGAAATCGCTTCGCGCAGTTCCGGCAGGCCGAGTGCCTGCGTGTACAGCGTTTTACCCCTTTTTATCGCGTCGACCGCAGCATTCGCGATCGGCGCCGGGGTCGGGAAGTCGGGTTCGCCGACTTCCATGTGGATGATGTCCCGCCCCTCGGCTTCCAGCTGGCGCGCGCGGGTCAGCAGTTCGACGACATGAAAGGGTTCGATTTCGGCAAGGCGGCGGGCGGGGCGGTACATGGGGTTCTCCAAAGAAAAACGGCCACCGGGTTTGGTAACCCCGGTGGCCGTTCGATCTTAGCTTAGGCGTCGATCAGGCGGCATCCTTGAAGATGCCCATTTCAAACAGCTCGCGCTTCAGAACCAGCTCGCGTGGCATTTTCTCGCCCATCTTGTCGAACCACTCCTTGTGGCCCGCCAGTTCGGACTTCCAGGCGTCGGCGTCGATGGTGGTCAGGGCCTCGAATTCGGCCTTGTTGACGTCCAGGCCATTCCAGTCGAGATCCTCGAACTTCGGCATCCAGCCGAGCACGGTTTCCTTGGCGCCGACGGTACCCTTGCAGCGCTGGACGATCCACTTGAGGACGCGCATGTTGTCGCCGAAGCCCGGCCACATGAATTCGCCCTTCTCGTTCATGCGGAACCAGTTCACGCAGAAGATCTTCGGGGTGGCATCGACGGTCTTGCCCATCTTCAGCCAATGGTTGAAGTAGTCGCCCATGTGATAGCCGCAGAACGGCAGCATGGCGAACGGGTCGCGACGGACGACACCTTGCTGGCCGAAAGCGGCAGCGGTGGTTTCAGAGCCAAGCGTGGCAGCCATGTAGACGCCGTAGTTCCAGTTGAAGGCTTGGTAAACCAGCGGCACGGTGGTGGCGCGACGGCCGCCGAAAATGAAGGCGGAAATCGGTACGCCGGCGGGATCTTCCCAGGCCTCGTCGACCGACGGGCACTGGCTGGCCGGGGCGGTGAAGCGGGAGTTGGCGTGGGCGGCCTTCTTGCCGGCCTTGCCGTCTTCCGGCGTCCAGTCGTTGCCCTGCCAGTCGATCAGGTGCGCCGGGGCTTCCTTGGTCAGGCCTTCCCACCACACGTCGCCGTCGTCGGTCAGCGCGACATTGGTGAAGATGATGTTTTCCTTCAACGTGGCCAGCGCGTTGAAGTTGGTCTTCTCGCTGGTGCCCGGGGCGACGCCGAAGAAGCCGGCTTCCGGGTTGATGGCGTAGAAGCGGGTGACGCCATCCTTGTCGACACGCGGCTTGATCCAGGCGATGTCGTCGCCGATGGTGGTGATCTTCCAGCCGTCGAGGGTCTTCGGCGGGATCAGCATAGCGAAGTTGGTCTTGCCACAAGCGGACGGGAAAGCGGCTGCAACGTAGGACTTTTCACCTTCCGGCGACTCGACGCCGAGGATCAGCATGTGTTCGGCCAGCCAGCCCTGATCGCGGGCCATGTTGGAAGCGATGCGCAGGGCGAAACACTTCTTGCCGAGCAGGGCGTTGCCGCCGTAGCCGGAACCGTAGGACCAGATTTCGCGGGTTTCCGGGTAATGCACGATGTACTTGACGGTCGGGTTGCACGGCCACTTGGCATCCTGCTGACCCGGCTCGAGCGGGGCGCCGACGGTGTGGATGCAGGGGACGAATTCGCCATCGCTGCCGAGCACGTCGAATACCTTCTGGCCCATGCGGGTCATCGTGCGCATGTTGGTGACGACGTAGGCGGAATCGGTGATTTCGAAGCCGATGTGGGCGATCGGCGAACCGAGCGGTCCCATGCTGAACGGGATCACATACATTGTGCGACCCTTCATGCAGCCCTTGAAGATGCCGTTCAGCGTCTCGCGCATGACAGCAGGCTCTTCCCAGTTGTTGGTCGGGCCGGCGTCTTCCTTCTTGGCAGAGCAGATGTAGGTGCGGTCTTCGACGCGGGCGACGTCGGACGGATCGGAGAAGGCGAGGTAGGAGTTCGGACGCTTCTTTTCGTTGAGTTTGATCAGCGTGCCGGCCTCTACCATTTCGGCGCACAGGCGGTCATACTCTTCCTGCGACCCGTCGGCCCAGTGGATACGGTCCGGTTGGGTCAGCGCGGCGATTTCGGCGACCCATTTCTTCAGGCCTTCGTGTTTGACGTAGTCAGGTGCATTCAGCGGTGCGGTCATGGCGATGTCTCTCTCCAAGTTACTGAAATAGATAAACTTTACGCCAGTCGCCGGAAGCTGCCACCAAGACTTCGAGCGGCGCGGGGCCGTCGGCTGGGAAGCCGATAATTATGCATTAAATTAGGGTAAACATCTACTTGACTTTACCTGGCTAAGTGATATCCCCAACTTGGCGCCAGTCGACTGCATGGTATAATGTTCCCACTATTCAAAACGTGTTTTCATAATACGAAACGGAGGCAGACATGGATCCCAAGCAACTGCGCGAAGCCGCACTCTATTACCACCGCCACCCGAAGCCGGGCAAGATTGCGGTCACACCGATCAAGCAACTCACCAACCAGTACGATTTGTCTTTGGCGTATTCGCCGGGCGTCGCTTTTGCCTGCGAGGAAATCGTCGCCGATCCGGCCGAAGCCGATACCCTGACCGCCCGCGGCAACCTAGTCGGCGTCATCACCAACGGCACAGCCGTCCTCGGCCTCGGGCCGATCGGCCCTCTGGCGGCCAAGCCGGTGATGGAAGGCAAGGGCGTCCTGTTCAAGAAATTCGCCAATATCGATGTCTTCGATCTGGAAATCGACGAGCGCGATCCGGACAAGCTGATCGACACCATCGCCTCGCTGGAGCCGACCTTCGGCGGCATCAATCTGGAAGACATCAAGGCGCCCGAGTGCTTCTACATCGAGAAGAAGCTGCGCGAGCGGATGAAGATTCCAGTCTTCCACGACGATCAGCACGGGACGGCCATTGTCGTCGCTGCCGCCATCCTGAACGGCCTGCATTTCATCGGCAAGGATCTGAAAACGGTCAAGATCGTCACCTCCGGTGCCGGCGCGGCGGCGCTGGCCTGTCTCGATCTTCTGGTGAATCTCGGAGCGCCGGTCAGCAACATCTGGGTGACCGACATCAAGGGCGTGGTCTATGAAGGCCGCGTCGAGGAGATGGACGAGATCAAGGCCCGCTATGCCAAGAAGACCGATGCCCGGACGCTGAGCGAAGTGATCGCCGATGCCGATGTCTTCCTCGGACTGTCCGCCGGCGGCGTGGTCAAGCCGGAAATGGTCGTCAAGATGGCCGCCAATCCGCTGATCATGGCGCTCGCCAATCCGACCCCGGAAATCTCGCCGGAACTGGTCAAGAGCGTGCGCGACGACGCCATCATGTGCACTGGCCGTTCGGATTACCCGAACCAGGTCAATAATGTGTTGTGCTTCCCCTTCATCTTCCGCGGCGCGCTCGATGTCGGCGCGACGACGATCACCGAAGAAATGAAGATGGCTGCGGTCAAGGCCATCGCCGAACTGGCTCGCGCCGAGCAGTCGGAAGTGGTGGCCTCGGCCTATGGTGAAAAAGTCTCCGCCTTCGGTCCGGAATACCTGATCCCGCGTCCCTTCGACCCGCGCCTGATCGTCAAGATTGCGCCGGCCGTCGCCAAGGCTGGCATGGATTCAGGCGTCGCCACGCGACCGATTCGCGACTGGCCGGCCTATATCCAGGGGCTCAACGAGTTCGTCTATCACTCTGGCTTCATCATGAAGCCGGTCTTCTCGCAGGCCAAGATGGCGCCCAAGCGCATCGTCTTCGCAGAAGGCGAGGACGAGCGCGTGCTGCGCGCGGTACAGGTTGTCTGCGACGAAGGCATCGCCCGCCCGATCCTGATCGGCCGCCCCGGGGAGATTTCCCGGCGCATCGAAGCCGCCGGTCTGCGCATTCGCCAAGGGAACGACTACGAGGTGATTCATGCCGATGACTCGGAATTCTTCGACAGCCATTTCGACGAGTTCTGGCAGACCTATCATCGTCTGACCGAGCGCAAGGGCGTCTCGACGGACTACGCACGCCGCGAAGTGCGTCGTCGGGCGACGCTTTACGGCTCGCTGATGGTTCATCTCGGCTACGCCGACGGCCTGATCTGCGGCACCAACGGTCGGCATGAAACGCATCGCGAATACGTGCAGAGCGTGATCGGCACCCAGGACGGGCTCGATCGCTATTATTCGATGAATCTGCTGATGTTGCCGGGCCGCACGGTTTTCATTGCCGATACCTACATCAACTACGATCCGAATGCAGAGCAACTGGCCGATATGACCCTGCTCGCTGCCGAGGAAATCCGCAATTTTGGTATCCAGCCGAAGGTGGCGCTGCTGTCCCATTCAACCTTCGGTACGGCGGATACGCCGACCTCGCTGAAAATGCGCGAGGTGCTGGCCAGGCTCAATCAACGGGCGCCGGAACTCGAAGTCGATGGCGAAATGCACGGTGATGCTGCGCTGGACGAGCAGATTCGCCGCGATGCCTTCCCGAATTCCCGGTTCAAGGGGCAGGCCAACCTGCTTGTCATGCCGACCCTGGATGCCGCCAACATTTCGTTCAACTTGCTCAAGGTGGCGGCCGGCGACAACCTGACGATCGGACCCATCCTGCTCGGTGCGGCGCGTCCGGTGAATATCCTGACGCCGACGGCAACGGTGCGCCGGATCGTCAATATGACGGCCCTGACCGTCGTCGATGCGGGTTGATAAACAGTCTTAACTTATTGCCCTATCTATCTATTTTTGTTGATTTTAATAACTCTCCTGCTAAACTAAGTTAGAATTTGCAGTCAGTTGGCAGGAGAGTTCATATGAAACAAGGATTCAGGGCAGCCGTGCTGCTGGGCGCGTTGCTGGGCTTTGGGCTGGGTGCCCCGGTCCACGCGGCAACCGACGCCAAAAAGTCGCAGTCAGTGGCAAAGAAATCAGGTTCCAAGGACGTTGCTGCTGCTAAACAGAGCGGAAAGGCTGCGGGCGCGCCGGCGAGAAAGTCTGTCGCGACAAACGCTGGTAAGGCGCCAGCCAAATCGGCCACCGCTGCCAGCAAGGCACCGGTGAAATCGGCGTCTCGTGCCGCGCCGCAGAAAACCGCAAGTGCTCAAGGCTCGAAGAAATCGATGCGCAAGGTCAGCATGGCGGACGTGGACCCGCGTCGCCTGATGCTCTACTCGGCCTCGGCACTGGTCATTGATCAGGAAACCGGGCAGCCGCTGCTGGAAAAGCAGTCCGATACCGTTGTCCCGATTGCCTCGATTTCCAAGCTGATGACGGCAATGGTCGTCCTCGATGCCAAGCTTGACCTGAACGAAGTCATCGCGATTGGCGACGACGATGTTGATGGCCTCAAGGGTACGCGTTCACGTCTGCCGGTGGGAACGACGATGACGCGCGAGACGGCGATGCTGCTGGCGCTCATGTCTTCGGAAAACCGTGCCGCACATGCGCTGGGTCGTCACTATCCGGGTGGCCTGTCGGCCTTCGTACGGGCCATGAATCAGAAGGCGCAGGTGCTGGGCATGTCCAGCTCGCGTTTCGAGGAGCCAACCGGATTGTCCAGCAATAACGTGTCGACCGCGAAGGATCTGGCGCGCATGGTGGCGGCTGCCGCCCGCTACCCGGAAATCCGCCACTTCTCGACGACCGAAGAGGCGCGGGTCGATCTGAACGGACATGTCCGGGATTTCCATAACACCAATGCGCTGGTGCGCAGCGACAACTGGGAAATCGGCGTTTCGAAGACCGGTTACATTTCCGAAGCGGGGCGTTGCCTGGTCATGCAGGCACGTGTGGCCGACAAGCCGGTCGTGATTGTCCTGCTCGATTCCGCCGGCAAGATGACGCGGGTCGGCGACGCCAACCGCATCAAGCGCTGGATGGAAAGTGCCAGTCTGGTGCCGGATCGCCGGCCGGTCTGATACTTGCGCAGGCGAAGCGAAAAGGGGCTGCGCGAGGGCAGCCCTATTTTTTTATGCTGGAATAACCGAGCGCCTGTGAAACGCTGTCTGCCGCTTTCCTGACCTGGGCGACCCATGCCGGATCGTGGCGGTCGGCGGGTGCGGAGACCGAGAGGGCGGCAATGACGTGGCCTTCTTCGTCGTAAATGGGGGCGGCGACGCACTTGAGACCGATTTCCGCTTCCTCGTCGTCGTAGGCGAAACCGTGGCGGCGCACCTTGTCGAGTTCCTTCTCGAGGGCCGCCAGCGTCGTCAGCGAGCGCGGCGTCTTGCCGGGCAGGCCGGTGCGCTTGGCGTAATCGCGAACCTTCTGCTGCGAATCGGCAGCGAGGAACAGTTTGCCCAGCGAGGTCAGGTGCAGTGGGGCGCGGCCGCCTACGAGATAGACGACGCGCACCAGGGAACGTCCGGACGAGGTGCGTTCGATATAAACGATCTCGTCATCGTGCCGCGCGCCGAGGTTGATCGCTTCGCCGATGGTTTCGTGCAGTTCCTGCATGAAGGGCAGGGCGACTTCGCGCACGTTGATCCGCGACTTCACCAGGTTGCCGAGTTCGAGCAGGCGGATGCCGAGGCGATAGGTGCCGGCATCTTGGCGCTCGACGAAACGCGCCGTCGTCATGGCGCCGAGGATGCGGTGCGCGGTGGACGGGTGCAGTTCGGTGACGCTGG
>Ga0209507_1001678_pt1 | contig 16824 bp, 14 predicted proteins | sample AD_UKC028_MetaG_FD_184414 | JGI IMG/M metagenome (GOLD analysis project Ga0209507, IMG submission 184414) | Active sludge microbial communities of municipal wastewater-treating anaerobic digesters from USA - AD_UKC028_MetaG (SPAdes) (version 2) | ecosystem: Engineered > Bioreactor > Anaerobic >...
CGGCAGGTATTTCCGCTTCTGTTCCTCGCTGCCGAATTCGAAGATCGGCACCATGACCAGCGACGACTGCACGCTCATCATCGAGCGGTAGCCGGAATCGACGCGCTCGACCTCGCGCGCGATCAGTCCGTAGCTGACGTAATTGAGGCCGGCGCCGCCGTATTCGGCCGGGATGGTCGCGCCGAGCAGCCCCATCGCGCCCATCTCGCGAAAGATCGCCGGGTCGGTCTTCTCATGGCGAAAGGATTCGGTCACGCGCGGCAGTAGCCGGCCTTGGCAATAATCGCGCGCCGCGTCGCGGATCATGCGCTCGTCCGGGGTCAGCTGGGCGTCGAGCAGGAGCGGGTCTTCCCAGCAGAATTGCGCCTTGGCCATGGTTCGTCTCCACTCGTTCGATTGTCTTGGCGATTGTAATCAAGTCGGGAACCACTGGCAGGTCGTTGCGACCATGGAAGCAATGGCTGGCCCCGCGGTCGACCGGCAAAAATGGCAAGAATCCGGATGCCACTGGAGATCGCGCGGCGCGCGTCGTATCATCTCTGTGCTCGCAGCCGCCGCAGAATCAACTGAATGGGGGAGAGAACAATGAGCCATTTCCGCAGTGTGACACGCATTTCACTGCTTCTCGGGGCATTGTTGCCCGGCTCCGGCCTGGCCTTTCAGGTTGATGGTTTCTGGACCGGCATGAAAACCCAGCAGCTGGTCGCCGTGGCGGCGTCTTATGGTCTGGTGGCACGACCGGGTGCGGGTGGCTACTGGTTCGTCGGCACGTCGATACCCCCACGCGTTCTGGGTAAATTCGGTTTCTGTGGAAATTATCTGGTGTCCTACACCCGCAACATCCACTCCGATGCCGACTATGCCAACACCCTGGCGGCGATCTTCGCCACCTACGGCCCGCCGCGCAAAATGAGCTTCAGTGGCGATGTGGCAGGCAGTTCGGGGGATGGCGCCTTTCGCGCCAGCGGTGAAACCCGGTGGAGCCGCGGCCCTGATCGTGTCCGGATGAAATCGTATTTCGACTGGCGGCTCTACCACGGCCAGTTGCAGCGCGAACAGCCCGCCAGCGTCAGATACGAAACCAGCAGTCCGTGCAGCGGTTTTTGACCGGCATGGTTGAACCATAGGCCTTTTTTCTCTCGTTTCACCCGGAGAGCCTCCTCCGGTGTGGTCGACCGCGAAAAGTGCCCGATTTTCAAAGGCCATTGCTGAGCTGTTAACCCTTCGTCGCATCGTCCAGCCACAGTTGCCTCCAGCCTTCGTGGCCAAGGCGACGCAAGGTTTCGATGTTGTGCTCGAAAATGTCGGCGGCGTCGGGAAAGGCCGCCACGGCTCGATCGATGCTCGCCTCGCGCAACAGGTGCAGGGTCGGATAGGGCGCGCGGTTGGTGTAATTGTCGATATCGTCGGCGTCGCTGCCGGCGAATTCGTAACGCGGATGGAGACTGGCGATCTGGATGATGCCGACGAGTTCCAGCCGCTTGATCGCCGCATCGGCTTCGGCGAGGAAAAAGTGGAAGTCGAGAAAATCGCCCATGACCTCGGGGTGGATCAGCAGCGTGGTGTCGTGCAACTCGGGATCGGCCGCCGCCAGCGTTTGCAACTCGTGTTCGAGTTCGGCGAGCAGTTCGTCGGCAGTCTGCGCCCCGGTCACGGCAAAGCGAATTTGCTGCTTGACGTGCACCGCCTTGGCAAACGGGCACAGGTTGAGGCCGATGACCGCGCGTTCGAGCCAGACCTGCGTGGCTGCGACCACTCCGGCTGTAGTCGCCGCGTCGGCGGGCGGGATCAGTATGTCAGGCAGGGCGAACATTGGCTTCCGCCGCGCGGACAATGACCGGCGCCGTGGCCAGGCGCTGAAACAGCTTGCGTTCACGGATCAGCGGCCAGCGGTCGTATAGAAAAATCTCGGCTGGCCGCCACAGCGCGACCCAGGCGAAGATGATCAGGCTCTGCTCGATCGTTTCGAAGAAGCTCGACTTGGGAAAGACATTGGTCAGGCCGATACCGGCGAGTGTCGCGAACAGCATGACCAGCAGACCGACCGCCAACCCCTTGCGACCAAGGCGGCGCAGTTCGTTGAGTTCGATCTCCTGTTCGCGGGCCCGCAGTTCGAAGTGGTGTCCGATGGCGGCCGCGAGTTCCTTGGGCAGCGTCGGCGCTATCGTCGCGGGCGGCAGGTAGATGACAAGCTCGACGGGGTTGCCGGCGTCGATTTCGCGGGCATAGGAAACGATATGCCGTTCGGCTTCGCGGTCGAGTTCGCGCTCGCGAAAGGGGGCGGGATCGAAACTGTTGAACAGTTGTTCGACGCTTTTGATCCGGATTTCGATTTCTTTGGTGTCTGTCATGCCGAAAAATGATGTGCACGTCGAACATGGTGCCTGATGACCACCGCCAGCGCCACGAGTACCAGCAGCGGGTCGAACAGTACGTCCCACAGGTTGGCGAAGAGACCGCTGGCGTAGCCGGCGAGGTCGATTGCCAGAATCAGCAGCCAGCCGTCCAGCCGGCGCCACCAGAGCAGCGCCGCCAGCGGGAGGCTGGCGACGAGCAACGGCAGCGGCTGGTAGCCGGGCGCGTAGGGGTCGAACGGCCCGAAGCCGAGCGCCATGCTGTAGAACGGGATGGCGAAGGCGAGCAGGATCAGGGCGGATCGTAGTGTCAGTCGTGACCGGGTTTTTCCCGCCAGGAGCCAGATGGCGAGCGCCAGCAGGGTCAGTGACGGCGTGCCGGCAATGCCGTTCATCAATGCCGCGATGCCGGTTGCCAGCGCGATCGGGATCGCTGCCAGGCCGAGCAGCCGGCGCTTGGCGCCGAGCGGCAGCAGACTGACGAAGGCGCCGAAGATGACGCCGTGCGCTACGAAACCGTAGATCGTGGTCGCGCTCATGGCATTCCGCCATTCAGCCAGGATTCGTTGAAAACTGCATGCTTGATCCCCTGGCGGCGCCAGGTGTAAGCGAGGTGGATGCGGCCGTCGCGGGTCTGGAGCAGGGCCGGATAGGAGAATTCGGCGAGCGCGTCGGGGTCGCGCTCGACGCTTGGTGCCGGGCGCCAGTGCTTGCCCGCGTCGTCGGAAATCCAGAGCAGTAGCTGGTTGCGGTTGCCGGCGCCGTTGCCGGCGATCAGCAGGCGGCCGCTGTGCAGGCGCAGCAGGGCGACCGAGGCGTTCGGATTGGGCAGCGGCAGGTCCGCTGCGGTCATCCAGGTCGCGCCGCCATCGTTGCTGGTCGCGCTGCGAATCCGGCCCGGGCCGGGGCCGCCGTCGCGCAGGATGGCCAGCGCGTGCCGGGCATCGAAGGCGGCGACCGCCGGTTGCAGCGTGTGCCCGGCGTGGGTCATGCGCGCCTTGTCGAGAATCCGGCCATCCGCCGCCAGGCGCAGCCATTCGCCATGCTTGGCGATGAATTCGTGATAAGCCGGCAGGCCGATTTCGCCGTTGGCCAGTGCCAGCGGCGGAGTGCGTACCAGGGTGCTGATGTTGAAGAACGGCGAGGTCTGCAGACGTGTCGGCGGCGACCACGTGTTGCCGTTGTCGAGCGAGACGCTGTGATTCAGCGCGCTGCCTGCCCAGCCGCCGAAAGCGACGCTGACGAACCACAGGTGAAGCTGCTCGCCGCTGACGAAAAGCACCGGGTTGCCGAGTTTGCGTACGTAGCCTAGCGTTGCGGCGGCAGTGTCTTCGCGCGTGGCGATGGTGCGCGGGGCGCTCCATTGGTCATGGTCGAGCGTCGCGAACCAGACGGCGACATCGGCGGCACCTTCACGCGAGCCGGCGAACCAGGCAGCGACGACGCGGCCGTCGGGCAGTACGGCGAGCGTCGCGGCATGGGCGGACGCGGCGGCAGTCGGCAGCATGGCAGCGGCGAAATAGGGCGGTGCCTTGTCCGGCAGGCCTGCAGGGGCGGCGTCGAATTCCGGCATGGCGGGGGTCGGCGCCCGCCAGGCAGCAGCGGCGACGGCCATAATGAAAAGAAGGGGGGCCAGCCAGCGCGGCAGGGTCATGGCTTGTCGATCTCGAACCAGACGACGGTCGTCATCAGCGGCGCCAGGTCACGGTTGGAAAAGGCAGCCTTCCAGTCGGCAGCCTGTGCGCCGGTCTTGGCGAAACGCAGGCCGGAACCGTGCGAGGCGAGGGTCTGGTAACGGCCGACTTCGCGCGCCGCGAAACCGCCTGTGCCGACTTCGTTCTCGAAGCGTGCAACGTCCTTGCTTTCGAGGAAGACGAGGGCGTGCAGCGCATTCAGCTCGGCCAGATCGAAACGGTCCAGCTTTCCGTAATGACGCTGCGTACGCTGGCTGAGAATCGGCAGTAGCGCCGGTTGCGGTCCGTCGAACATGGCGATGTCGCGGCTCCGTCCGAGTTCGCGGACGTTTTCGGGAACGGCGTTGACACCGATTGCCGGAAACACGCCCCAGAGCAGCGCCATCCAGTAGAGCGCCGGGGCGGCCAGCGTGTGGCCGAGGCTGCGCTCCCGCCACCAGGCCCAGGCGAAATAGAGGGCTGGCAAAATCGCCCAGTACCAGCTGCCGAGGCCGAACCAGAAAACGAAGCCGGCGATGCCGAAGCCAAGCAGCAGCGCTAGTGTCAGGCCGAGACGGAACGGCCAGCGACTGCGCATTTCGGGCAGTGCCAGCGCGATCAGGATGGACAGCGGTACCAGCGAGCCGATCAGGTAACGGTCGAAACTCTTGATGAAGGCGAAGGGCAGGAAGGTGACGAGAAACCAGATCAGCAGCAGGCGATCGAGCGGCGAGCGCTTCCAGGCACCCCAGGCGGCAACGGCGAAGACGAAGACCCAGGGCGCCGCGACGTTGAGCAGGCCAAGGACGATGCCGGGCGAGAAATTGAAGAACTGGCGCGATTCGAGTTCGTCGGCGAGGACGAGGTTGGCGGCGTCCGGATAGAGGGCGCGGACGATGAAAAACCAGGGCAGCGCGAGCAGCGCGAAGAGTGCTGCGTGAGTGGCGATTGCCAACCATTCGGCGCGCAGACGCCCGATGCTCAGGCGGCCGCCGGCGAGCAGCGCCAGGCAGCCGCCGCCGCAGACGAGGGCGACGATGGGTCCCTTGGTCAGGAAACCGGCGGCGAGCAGCACACTCGTTGCGGTCAACCACCTTTTTTGCCCGGAATCGAGCCACGCCAGCAGGCTCCAGAAGGCGGCCGCGGATAGCGCGGCGACCGGCACGTCGAGCATCAGGCGGCGGGCTTCGCTGGCCATGCCGAGGGTACCGAGCAGGATGCAGCCGGCGAGCCAGCCGGTCTCGGCCATGCCCGAGAGGCGGCGAGCGATGCCGGCGGTCGCCACGACCAGCAGGGCGGCGAAGAGTACGGCGACCAGGCGGGCGCTGGTCAGTGAAATCCCGAACAGTTCGTAACTGGCGCGCCCGGCCCAGTAGACCAGCGGCGGCTTGCGGATGCGCGGTGCGCCATCAAGGAAGGGCACCAGCCAGTGATCACCCTCGATCATTTCCATCGGCGTGCGCAAGCCGAGAAAGAACTCGTCCTTGCCGGTCAGCCCGGTCGCTTCCCAGATGCCGGGCAGCAGCACCGCAATGGCGAGCAGGAACAGCAGCAGGGACTGGCGGGCGGGAGAGAGTGCAGGCATGGAGCGGGATTCTAACCCGCTTCCCCTGCCTTTCCCCTGATGTTACAGGCCAATTGGCGGGCTCAGCTCCAGCGCGGATCGGCGGTAAACAGGATGCCCAGCCAGGCTTGTTCCAGCGGCAGGCCGATGGCATCCCAGATTCTGGCGCGCAGGGCGTCGAGTTCGGGAATCGTTTGCGGCGCGAAATTCTCGCCGACGACAACATTGATCTCGATGACGTGGATGCGCCCCGTCTTGGCGATGTGGGTGCTGTAGCTGGCGATGTCGCATTCCGCCTCGATGGTGTGCATGACCGCATTGACGCGTTGCACCACTTCGTCGTCGGGGTTGGTAATCAGCAGCACCTCGCGCATATTCTCGTAAAGGATTTTTGCCGGCACTGGCAACAACAGCAAGGCCATCAGGGCGAGCACGCCGCTGTCCGCGTAACGTGCCCACCAGCTACTGTAGGGTTCCGGCAGAACCCAGATCATCGCAAAGCCGATCAGGGTGACGATACTGAAGCCAGTGCTGATCATCCACTCGCGCGCGTCATTCCGGATCAACTGGGAGTCGCTGCGCGCGGCGACCCGGCTTTCGTATATCCAGACGGCGGCGGCAACGGCGGCGCTGAGCAGGCTGTACAGCACCACATCGCCGACATCTACCGGGTTGCCGCCGGTACGCAGGCCCTCCAGACCATTGAACAGCGCGTAGAGGCAGACGATCAGCAGGATCAGGTTGTTGAAGCTGTTCACCAGTGGCTCGATGTGCGCGTAGCCGTACTGGAAGTGTCGGTCGGCCGGCTTTTCCACGACCTTGGCGGCGAACAGGTAGAGCCCCGAACCGAGAAGACTGGTCAGGGCGTAGAAACCGTCGAGCATTACCGCCTCGGAGCCGATGTACAGCCCGAAGCCGATGCCGGCGATGGACAGTCCGACGATGGTGATTACGGAGACGCGCAGTGTCTGCTGTTCAAGGCGGTTGGCCTGCTTCCTCGTCAGTTTTTCGTACATGAGAATTCCGAAAATTCGTGGATTCAGACGCCGCGATAATTGGGTTTGCGCTTCTGCATGAAAGCATCGATGCCTTCGCCGGCGTCCTCGCTCATCATGTTGCAGGCCATGACCTCGCCGGCGTAGGCGTAGGCGTCGTCCAGCCCCATTTCGAGTTGCCGGTAAAACATGCCCTTGCCCATGCGCACGGCGACGGCGCTCTTGGCGAGGATGGACTGGGTCAGGCGTTCGATTTCGCTATCCAGTGCATCGGCCGGGACGACGCGATTGACTAGGCCTTTGCTCTTCGCTTCCATGGCGTCGATGAAATCGCCGGTCAGCAGCATTTCGAGCGCCGCCTTGCGCCCGAGGTTGCGGGCCAGCCCGACGGCCGGGGTCGAGCAGAAGAGACCGACATTGATGCCGGAGACGGCGAATTTTGCGACATCGGCGGCAACCGCCAGGTCGCACATCGACACCAGCTGGCAGCCGGCGGCAGTGGCGATGCCGTGCACGCGGGCGATGACCGGTTGCGGCATGCGCGTCAGCGTCAGCATCAGGTCGCCGCACTGCTTGAACAGCGCCTGCATGAAACGCTTGTCGGGATTGGCGCGCATTTCCTTGAGGTCGTGCCCAGCGCAAAAGGCCTTGCCGGCACCGGCGATGACGACGACACGCACCGTTTCGCTGGCGGCGATGTCATCCAATTCGTGCTGCAGCGCGGTCAACAGGTCTTTCGACAGCGAATTGAACTGGCCAGGGCGGTTCAGGGTCAGCGTGGTCAGGCCGTCGGCGCGGTCGGTGCGCAGGACGAGGGGTTCTTCGAGGATCATGGCGTCTCTCCGGCGGGCATTGTTATCGGGTTCTCAGCGTAGCGCCGCCAGCAGTCACGTCAAGTGGCGGTTGCAGCCCGGAGTTTCAACCGCCGTGACGCAGCGCGTTGCCGATCAGGGGGCGTCTTTCTGCTTCGCCGCCGGCGCCAGATGCCAGTCTGACGGTTTGACTACCTTGGCGTGATCCGGGTCGCCGAGGTAGTGTGGTGACATGATCTGCACGTTGTATTCGTTGAATATGTCCTGGATGCTGGCGTGCAGCATGGTCATCACCTCGGCGCGCGGACGCGGTTCGCTGGGTACGGCCTGCGCGACGAGGCGATATTCCGGGTAAAAATCGGATAGCGCCGTCTGGAAGACGCGTGGCGGCGGTGTTTTCAGAATGCCCGGTGTGCGATTGGCCGCCTCGATCAGCATGGCCTCGACCTGGCGCCACGGGGTGTCGTAGCCGATAGTGACCGTGGTGTCGACGATGAAGCCCTTGCCCTGTACGGCACGCGAGTAATTTTTCGTTACCGTGCCGGTGATCAGCGAGTTGGGAATGGTCAACTCTTCGCCGAGACCGGTGCGGATCGTCGTCGTGAAGGTGCCGAGGCGTGTGACCGTGCCCTCGTTGTCGCCGACGCGCACGTATTCGCCGACCTGAAGCGTGCGCGTGTAAGTCAGGATCAACCCCGAGGCGGCCTGGCCGACGACGCTCGATGCACCGAGCGAGACCATCAGGCCGAGCAGCACCGAGAGACCCTTGAAGGCATCGGTCTCGGCACCGGGAAGGTAGGGATAGGCCATGGCGACGGCAAACAGCCAGATGCCGATGTTGAACAACTGGCGCGTCGTCGGCAGCGTATCCAGGCCCAGCCAGGCGGGCGCGGACCGCCCGTGCGACAGCCGCTCGAGGAAGCGGCCGAGGATCCTCACGGTAAAGCGTGCCAGCAGGAAGATGATAATGGCGATGCCAAGGCCAGGGATGGCGGCAATGACGCTGCCGCCGATCTTGATTGCAACCCCGACAAAGTAGTCGTTGAGGCGCTCACCCCACGGACGTGTGTAGGGGAAGCTCGAGAGGACAAAACTGAGCCATTCATAGACGAGCATGGCGATGAGTGTCCAACTGATCAGTGCAAGCACGCGGCGCAGCAGGGGGATCAGGTGTTGCCCTTCGACTAACTGAGTACCGCCGATTTTCAGCGCGGTTACCTTGCGCTCGGCGATCACCGTGAGGAAACTCGAGAAGCGGGCGCGCAGCCGGCTGAGTCCCCATAGCAGCAGCACAAGGGTCGCGGTCGCCGCAGCCGCCCACGCGGCCCCCTTGAGCATGGCTTTCAGGTTGCGCGCCTCGTTGGTTTCGGCGATGACCTGCTCGAGGTTGTGCGCCGCTTGGGCGGCTACCTGTTCTGGCGTTTCCTGGCGCAACGGGTCCACATCGCCGGCGGTGACGACGAAGGCCAGCGTGTCGCCCATCATCACCAGTTGCCCTTCGGGGTTATCCCTGACGGCAACATTGTGTTCTCCGCCGCGCGACAGGGCATCTTCGACCGTGGCTTTGGCGCGCGCGGCCCGAGGGTGTGGTGCAACGCCAAGGAAATCGCTGCGGAAGACGACGACGGTCCGGTTGAAGATGACCAGCGGTACCTCGTTCGCGGAATTCGTCCCGGCTCCGCTCTTGTCTGCCGCTGCGGCGGGCACGGTGGCAGGCAGGGCCAGGCAGAGGATGGTGATGAGACGAAGGATGACGGACATTCAAGACTCCACTAGACAGGTGCTCCGCACAGCTGTTTGGCGCCGTCGGGAATGCGGTGATTCTAGGGATTCTCTGAACGACCCGTCAAATTTTGCTGCGTTGTCATAACGATTCATGAAAATGGGTGAATTTTGACCGTTGACCGCAACAGCCCCAAAGGGCCGATTGTTCGGCGCGGATGCGGCGCCGCGTTAAAATGCAGCCTATGACCCCCCCGCGTTTTGTTCACCTTCGCCTGCATTCGGAATATTCCGTGACCGATGGCATTGTCCGCCTCGCCGATGCCGTCAAGCGCGCGGCGGGGGATGGCATGCCGGCGTTGGCGCTGACCGATCTCGGCAACCTGTTCGGGTTGGTCAAGTTCTATTCGGCGGCGCGCGGCAAGGGTGTCAAGCCGCTTGCCGGCGCCGATGTCTGGATCGCCAACCCGGCGGCGCCCGAAAGTGCCAGCCGTTTGTTGCTGTTGGTGCGTAACCGGGAGGGCTACCGGCAACTGTGCGAACTGCTGACCCGGGCCTATCTGGTCGACGGGCGGCGCGACCGGGCGGAAATCCGTCGCGAGTGGTTCGCCGAAATCGGCTGCGACGGTTTGCTTGCACTGTCCGGCGCGCATCTCGGCGACGTCGGCGAAGCGCTGTTAAATGGCAATTTCGATCTGGCCGGCGAACGCGCCAAAGCCTGGGACGCGATTTTTCCCGGAGCCTTTTATCTCGAAGTGCAACGCTACGGGCAGCCGCAGCAGGAAACCATCGCCCAGCAGACGGCGGATCTGGCCGGCGAACTCGGCCTGCCGCTGGTCGCCACACACCCGATTCAGTTCATGAATGCCGACGACTTCCAGGCGCACGAGGCGCGTGTCTGCATCGCCGAAGGTTACGTGCTTGGCGACAACCGGCGACCTAAGACCTACACCGCCGAACAGTATTTCAAGACGCAGGCCGAGATGATCGAGCTGTTCGCCGATCTGCCGGAGGCGCTGGAAAATTCTCTGGAAATCGCCCGCCGTTGCAATATCGAGCTGACGCTGGGCAAGAACTTCCTGCCCGACTTCCCGATTCCGCCGGGCATGACCATCGACGAGTATCTGGTTGCCGAAGCCGAGAAAGGCCTGGAACAGCGTCTGATCGAACTTTATCCCGATCCGGAGGAACGCCAGAGGCGGCGGCCGGAATACGACGAACGCCTGATCTTCGAATGCAGGACCATCCTGCAGATGGGCTTCCCTGGCTATTTTCTGATCGTCGCCGACTTCATCAACTGGGCCAAGAACAACGGCGTGCCGGTCGGGCCGGGGCGGGGTTCCGGCGCCGGTTCGCTGGTCGCCTACAGCCTGCGCATCACCGACCTCGACCCGCTGGCCTACGCGCTGCTGTTCGAGCGCTTCCTGAACCCGGAGCGGGTGTCGATGCCCGACTTCGACATCGACTTCTGTCAGGACAACCGCTGGCGCGTCATCGAATACGTCCGCCAGCGTTACGGTTCGCAGGCGGTGTCGCAGATCGTCACCTTCGGCACCATGTCGTCGAAAGCGGTGATCCGCGATGTCGGTCGCGTCTTCAGTCTGCCGTATTCGCTGTGCGACCGCATTTCCAAGATGATCCCGATTGTCCAGAACAAGCCGGTATCGCTGGCCGAGGCGCTCGAGCAGGAGCCAGCGCTCAAGGAACTGATGAACGACGAGCGCGACGGCGAGTCGGTCCGCGAACTGTTCGACCTCGCCGGTCGACTCGAAGATTTGACCCGAAATGTCGGCATGCATGCTGGCGGCGTGCTGATCGCGCCGGGCAAGATCACCGATTTCTGTCCGATCTATCAGGCGACCGGTAGCGATGCGTCGCCGGTTTCGCAGTTCGACAAGGACGACGTCGAGAAGGCAGGGCTGGTCAAGTTCGACTTTCTTGGCCTGCGCAACCTGACGATTATCGAGCTGGCCGTCGAATACGTTCGCCGGATGACCGGCGAAAAGCTCGATCTGATGAGTCTCGGGTTCACCGATCCCGCCGCTTACCAGATTCTGAAGGATGCCAATACGACGGCAATCTTCCAGGTTGAATCGGAGGGCATGAAGAAGCTGCTCAAGAAGCTGGCGCCCGACCGTTTCGAAGACATCATCGCCGTGCTGGCGCTCTACCGTCCCGGCCCGCTCGGCTCCGGGATGGTCGATGACTTCATCCTGCGGAAAAAAGGCCAGCAGAAGATCGATTATTTTCACCCCGACCTGACCGCCTGCCTGTCGCCGACCTACGGCGTCATCGTGTACCAGGAACAGGTGATGCAGATTTCGCAGATTATCGGCGGCTACACGCTCGGCGGCGCCGACATGCTGCGCCGGGCGATGGGCAAGAAGAAGCCGGAGGAAATGGCCAAGCACCGGGCGACCATTGCCGCAGGCGCGGCACAGAAGGGTTACGATCCGGCACTGGCCGAGCAATTGTTCGACCTGATGACCAAGTTCGCCGAGTACGGCTTCAACAAGTCGCACACCGCTGCCTACGCCGTCGTCACCTATCACACCGCCTGGCTCAAGGCGCACCATTGTGCGGCCTTCATGGCGGCGACCCTGTCTTCGGACATGGACAATACCGATTCGGTCAAAATCTTCTACGAGGATACCGTCGCCAACAAGGTGAAGGTGCTCGGGCCGGATGTGAATGCCTCGAATTACCGCTTCGAGCCGGTCGACCGCGACACCATCCGCTACGGTCTGGGGGCGGTCAAGGGGACCGGCGAGCAGGCGGTCAATGTCATCCTGAAAGCCCGGGAAAGCGGCGGGCCGTTCAAGGATCTGTTCGATTTCTGCCAGCGTTGCGACAAACGCATGGTCAACCGGCGCGCCACCGAGGCGCTGATCAAGGCCGGTGCCTTCGACAGCATCGATTCTGAGCGCTATAAACTGCTCGCCTCGGTGGGCATTGCGATGGAATTCGCCGAGCAGGCCGAACGCAATTCAATGCAGACCAGCCTGTTCGATGTCGGCCCGGCGGCCGAAGAGCATGCGCCGCAATATCTTGCGGTCAAGCCGTGGGACGAAAAGGAACGGTTGATGCAGGAAAAAACAGCGCTCGGTTTTTTCTTCTCCGGCCATCCCTACAACACCTGCCGGAAGGAGTTGATGCGTTTCATCCGCCGGCCGCTGGCGCGCCTGGAACCGGCCAGGGAAATGACGACGATTGCCGGCCTGGTGGTCGGCGTGCGGACTCAGATGACGCGGCGCGGGAAAATGCTTCTGGTGCAACTCGACGATGGCACCGGGACGGTCGAAGTTTCTGTCTACAACGAGTTGTTCGAGGCCGAGCGCGGAAAGATCGTCACCGACGAAGTGCTGATCATCGAAGCAAAGGTCAGCCATGACGATTTTTCCGGCGGTATCCGCGTCACTGCCGACAAGCTGATGACACTGGGCGAAGCGCGGGCGCGCTTTGCCAAGCATCTGCTGCTGCGCATGAATGGCGATTCGGACGCGCGCAAGCTGAAATCGCTGCTGCTGCCGTTTGCCCCGGGGTCGGCGCAGGTCCGCATTCGCTACCGCAACGCTACCGCCGAATGCGAAATGGTGCTCGGCGACGCAGTGCGCGTGCGCCTCGACGACCTGCTGCTCGATGCCCTGAACGGCTGGCTGCGTCCGGAGAACGTCGAGATCGTCTATCAATGATTAGGTCATCGACCGCGCACTGCTGGATGAGGTGAGCGCCGAGGCGCAACGTGCCCCGCGCCGGCGCCGGCCGTTCGACTGAGGCTGCGCCAAGGTCACACGCTGCAGATACGAATCTGCATCGTCGTCGCCATCAACCGGTTCTCGCGTACCGCGGGGCACTGATCATCCGCGGCCTCACCAGCTGAATCCCACGCCGGCATAGGGGCCGGCGAAGCGCATGTCGTAGGCGAAGTTCTCCTTGCTGTAGTCGAAGGCGACGACCCGATAGCCGAGCTTGCCGGTGATGCCGGGCGAGAAAGCGTAGTTGGCGCCGGCGATCACCTGCCAGCTCAGGTCGGAGCCGGCGCTGAAACCGCCGACGTCGGCATAGCCGACCAGCGTCCAGTGTTCGCCAACAGGATGGCGAATGCGCGCGCCGATGACCGGATCGACCCAGTGCGCCTTTTGCCCGAAGCTGCGTCCGAGCGCCGGCAGTTGCGGCAACGTCACTCGCAAGTCCACATCGCCCTCCACCGAGGCGTAGCGCAGGCCGCCGAACAGGTCGACCTGGCTCGGTCCGTCGCTCACCCGGTAGCTCGCCAGCAGCGTGTACATCTGCTGCGTGACCGTGCCGTCCGCCGCCAGTGTCACGAAACCTTGCAGCCCGGTGACGGCGGCGGTGTCCGAAACCTTGAAATAGACGGCGTCGAAGAGCACGCCCCAGCGGCCATTGCGCGCTTCGAAACTGCCGCTGGCGGCGAAATCGAGAACCTTGAACAGGTCGGAGAAGTCCTGCTGCACGTTGAGGCCCTGTTGCGGGCGATTGTTGATGGCGAGCGTGCCGTCCAGCCCGGTCGCCCACAGGTAGGGCGTGGCCTCGAAGCGCCACGACTCTGCTGCCTCGTCCGCGGCCACTGCCGGCAGCGGGCTTGCGAACGCCCCGGCGAGCAGCGCCCAAGCTACGGCAGGGCAGCCGCGGCGATGCGATCCAAAAACGCCGGCCACCCGGATTTTCGTGGGCTGGGCCGCTCCCTTCGTTGCCGGCTGGCGCATCAGTCACCCGCCGAGTTCGGCGGCAGCAGATCGGGCACTTCGAAAGGCTTCGGACCCACCGTCGGCGCTTTCGGGGCCGTGCCCGGCAGCATCTCGAAGTTCGGATGGAAGACCACCATCAGGCTGCGCAGCTGGTCGAACGGCTTGCGGTCGCCCTCGAACTTCGCCTTGCCGGCCTTGATCAGGTCGTCGAAGGAACTGGCGCCCATCATCACCTGGTCGAGATCGCTGCGGTTCAGCGTGATCGTCAGATCCGGCTTCGGGGCCTGTTCGCCCTTGATGTTGGTCAGCGTCGCGTTGCTCAGCTCGATCAGGTACTTCTCGCCGTTGTCGGGCGTCACCAGATTGATCGTGAAGCGCATGCCTTCGGCCTTCCTCGGGTCCATGCTGATGCCGAGGAAGTCGAGCCACTGCTCGGTCGACATCGCGCGGATCACGTCGGGTCCGCTCGTCCGGGGCGGGGTGCCGCCGGGGAGGCCGTTGCGCAATTCATAAGCGCCCTGCAGGTAGATGTTGCGTAGGCTCGGGCTTTCCTTCTGGTAGCCGAGCTGCTCGAAGGCGTCGGCCAGCAGGTCCTTGGCCGGCTGGTTGCGCGGTTCGGCGAAGACCAGGCGGTTCAGGATTTCGGTCGCCTCGCGGTACTTGCCCTGGGCGATCAGCTGCTTGCCCTTGGCGATGATCTTGGCGGAGCCGCCCATCATCTCGACGTATAGCGGCGCCGAATCCTTCGGCGAGAGCGGGGCGATGTTGGTCGGATTGCCGTCCCAGTAGCCGAGGAAGCGGTTGATGACGCCGCGGCTGTTGTGCTGCTCCGAGCCGTGATAGCTGTGCGCCGGCCACTGCTTCCACAGGCTGTCCGGCAGCTTGTAGACGTTCTGGATCTCGTTGACCGTGACGCCCAGGTTCGCGTAATGCAGCGACTGGTTGTTCAGGTTGGCGTAGGTGTCGCGTTGCGTGCGCATCACTTCCTGGATGCGCGCGTTGCCCCAGCGCGGCCAGCTGTGCGAGGCGAACATTACTTCGGCTTCCTGACCGAACTTGTAGAGCGCCACGTTGATCTGCTTCGACCAGTTCAGGGCGTTGCGCACCGGCGCGCCGCGCGGCGTGTAGATGTTGTGGATGGTGCCGGTGATGTTCTCAGCCGCCCAGAAGGCCTTGAACTGCGGGAAATATGTGTTCATCTCGGCGGGCGCCTCGGTGTCCGGCGTGTTCTGGAACACCATTTTGATGCCGTCGAGCGTCACTTCCTCGAAGTCCTTGCTGATGATCACGTTGGGCGGGATCAAACCGGTGTTGCCGTTGGCGACATTCTTGCCGATCGACTGGTCCACGTGGCCGTGCGGGTCGCGCGGCAGCAGCACCGCGTAGGAGTACTGCGTGCGCCGCGACATGGCGTTGCCGGCGAAGACGTTCTCGGAAATCGCCTCGCGGAGGAAGCCCTCGGGGGCGATGATCTTGACCTTGCCGCTGGTGACATCGGCTTCGTCGACCACGCCGCGCACGCCGCCGAAGTGATCGACGTGCGAGTGCGAATAGACGACGCCGACGACCGGTCGCTTGCCGAGTTTTTCGTTGATGAATTCGAGCGCGGCGCGGGCGGTTTCCTTGGCGGTCAGCGGGTCGAAGATGATCCAGCCGGTGTCGCCCTTGATGAAGCTGATATTGGCCAGGTCATAGCCGCGCACCTGGTAGATCTTGCCGGGCAAGACCTCGTAGAGCCCGTAGGCCATGTTGAGCACGGCCTGGCGCTGCAGCGACGGGTGGATGCTCTGGAAGTCCTTGCCCTGCAGCAGCCACTGGTAGCTGGCCATGTCCCAGGCGACGTGGCCGGCATCGGCCATGATCTGCTTGTACGGCGGCTCGGCGATGAAACCCTTCCTGGCCTCGTCGAAATCGCGCTTGTCCTCGAACGGCAGGGTGGCGGAGATGCCCTTGCGCAGCTCGATGGTGAACTTGGACGGCAGCGTGCCTTTCGGGTCGAAGTGCTTGCCAGATGCGGCGCCCGGATTGGTGACTACCTCGCCGTCTGCTGCCGCGTGGGCAGCAGACATTGCGCCGCCGCTGAAGGCGATGGCCAGCGCGGCAAACAATTTTCCTGAAAATTTCATGAGATGCTCCTTATTCTTGTTGAAAGGCTTGCCACTGCGGTAGTACCCAATGCGCGATTACTGCCGGCCGCCCTTGATATTGCCTGCCACGCCGCCGGCCGCGGCGCCGATGGCTGCGCCGGTCCACGCATTGCCGCCGGCAATGGCCGCGATGCCGGCACCGCCCGCGGCGCCGATGGCTGCGCCACTCATCGTTCCCTGCTGACGCGGGGTCATGTCCGTGCATCCCGCAACACCCGCCATGGCCGCAATGGTGATGATCATTCCAAGTCGTTTCATGATGGTTCTCCGTTACTTGTTCTTCTGGAGGCCGGGAACGGCCATTTCAAACCAGATGGTCTCGATGACCGGGCGCTGCAGTTTGCCGGGATTTGCGGCATACCAGCGGTTGAGTCCTTCGCGCACGCTGTCGAGCGTCTGGCCCTGCAATCCCTTGATCAGGCGCGGCACGATACTCTGCTTGTCGTTCGGCGGATTTCCCTCGAAGTAGGCGTTCTCGACCTGTGTCAGGTTGGCGACACCGATGAGGTAGGCTTTCTGCACATCTTCCGATGACCTCGTCCATTGTTCGCCGGTGACCATCGGGATCTCCGCCGCCCGGGCTAGGGGCGCGGCTACGCTGGCAACGGCGAGGGTCAACGCCAGAATCAACTTTCCTGAATAGTTCACAAGACACTCCTTTTCATATTGAACCACTGCTGTCCGGTTAAATAGTGAATAGATTCAGTTGGTTGCTTGGACTTGGGTTTTCCGAACTGTACTCGCCATCCGGAAACGCTTGCTGCAAGGGCATCTTCTCGAAGAGCGTGAGCGATAGAACCTGTAACAAAGTGTAGAGAGAAACGTTGAGATTCAGTTTTTTCCGAACG
>Ga0209507_1001680_pt1 | contig 16793 bp, 29 predicted proteins | sample AD_UKC028_MetaG_FD_184414 | JGI IMG/M metagenome (GOLD analysis project Ga0209507, IMG submission 184414) | Active sludge microbial communities of municipal wastewater-treating anaerobic digesters from USA - AD_UKC028_MetaG (SPAdes) (version 2) | ecosystem: Engineered > Bioreactor > Anaerobic >...
GCAGCGCAGCCAGTACCATGAACTTGACCGACCACGCCTTGCGGATGATCTGTTGCCAATCGGGTAGTAGCGTCATTTCACCACCTCCAGCCAGACGGCGTTTCCGGCGCCTTCGGCGACTTCAAGTAAGGCGAGAAGCCTGCCGAGAGAATTTTGTGATGGAACGATGCCATTCTTGCCACGTACTCCACCCAAAACGAGGTCGCAGCCACGACAAGCGCCAATCCATCCGAGGTCATAGGCATGACAGAGAACTTTTCCATGAACATGCGAGAATTGTGTTGCTGCCTCAAATCGTCCATTTGGTAGATCATCGCGTCCATTGCCAGCCTCGCAGTAACAGAGAAACATGTTGTCGGCGTACAGGGCGCCGTCCTTCACGGAGATCTTCATAGCTTTATGTGATCTTTCGCCCAGGCCAAAGCCGCCCAGATCATCCCAATCAACGAACAGAGCCAAATCACAAGGCGACCAATGATCTTCGAGCCATTCAGGACGGCAATCAGTTCGTCGATAGAGGGTTTCACCTCGGCCTCCATCAAAATATGTGTGTCGAGTTTTTCCCGTAGAGAAAACTGGCTTCCCTTGATGCACTCAAGCGCATCATCCTGCTTGTTCAGCCTTTGAAGAATGATCCCGACGAGTTCGTTGTCGCTCATTGCGCACTCTGCACACCGATTTCCAGACCATTTTCATCGCGGACAATGTATTGTGGCGCTGATAGGGCAGACGCCATACCCTGAATTCCATTCATGATCTGGCGCAGCATGTCCATGTTCGGATCAATCGCGCCGGCCTGATCTACCTTTGTTGAGTCGTCGGAATTCGGCGCTCCAGAGAACTTGGACGACAGGATTCCAGCCGCCAATTCCATCAGCTTTGTTTCCTTTTCGGCCTCGATCTCTGCCGCCTTGATGCGCTCGGCGCTGGTGATCTGCATCTGTTCAAGTTCGCGTTTCTGCTGATACTCGATAGCTGCTTTTTGTTTTTCCAGTTCCGTTTCAGCCATGAACTTCTGCTGATCGGCCTGAAGTTCGATCTGCTTGGCCTGCATCTGGCCCTGCTGCTTGACCTGCTCCACTTCTAACAAAGGATTGGATGGCGGCTGCTGTGGTTGCTGCTGTTCGCTCGGGTCAGTAAAGAACTCGTTGCCATCAGAGAATCCTGCGTTCTCGGCCAGGCGCTTAGCAGCCGCATATATGTTCTTCGGCGTCGAAACGCCAATCGCCAGGGCTTCGCGCTGCACCTGGAGAATCGACATGAGGTGCTGCAACTGCATATCCTTGTTGCCCGTTCCCAAGCCGACCGCGATAGTCATGTCGGTACGGGTTTGCCACTGGCGTGGATCAACCGGAATCCACTTATTGTTCAGGCGGAAAATCGTCGCCTTGTCGGAATGCTTCTTCAGCAGTTCGTGCGTCAGTTGGAACAGCCGCTTGACGCCAGATTCAGCAAAGATGCGCGCCACCAGTTCCATGCGCTGCTGCGCCGCCGACATGATCTGATTTATGCCAGTCGCCGTCTTGTTCAGCGAATTTGCATCAAGCCCTTGGTTGTACTTAGTGATCCCGGTACGATTTTCTTTCTGCGTATCAAGATAGCTCAGACCTTCGATAGCAGAAGCGCCGGTATTGGGATGGACCAGCGGCATGATGGCCGACATGGGATCGCCCTGCACGCGAACGATGCCACCCGGACGCGATACCAGCATGTCGTCAAGATTCACGCGGTCAGATATGGCATAGCGGCCATTGTTCGCCAGATACAAGCCATCAAGATACTGACGCATGACCGTAGAACGGATTAGCTGCACGTCCTGAACCAAGTCAGCCAGCGACAGCCCGACATGCCTATGGGGCATTGGCAGCGGGCATAGCGCCGCGTAATAGACGTTCTCGGCTTTGCCGGAGTAGATGATTTCTGAACCGACGATGTAATAACGCATCAGTTCGGCTATGCCGTCACCATCGGCATCAATGCGCATTGTTACATCGCGGAACCACACCATGCGGGTAGAAGGGTCTGCACCTTCATAACCTTGATCGTCTTCATCGTATTGATTGCGGGCCGTCGAAATACTGTCATCGTTTGACGTTTCGTCGTAATCGCCAATCTCGTCGGCAATGTCAAAACCCATCAGGCGGATTTCAGAAATGGTCTTGCGCATCCGATGCTCGATATAGTTTGCAACAGAAAGATCAACCTTGCGACAGGCCATATCAACCAGGATTTCTTCTGGCGGCACCGGGTCAATGCAAACCCGGCCAGTCTTGGTTACACGCTTTACGGTGACGTTGTAACCAAGCTCAGACTCTTCGGCGGCAACAATCTCAACGCCCTGATCCTGCGACAACATCGTCAGTTCTTCCACTGACAGATTATGATAGTTGTCTTCAGTTACGTCTTCAGAGGTGTCCCAATAGACCTTGACGTACCCTGTTTTCATCATCAGTGCATCTTTCATCCACGTGTACATGGACATGAAAGAGTCATTCTGCTGCATGACTACGTGATTTACGTAAGACGTTTCCTGTTCGGCGGCATCAACGTCTTCAGCGCCTTTGGGCGTGAATTCGACCGCCTTGTCGCCAGCCGTGAATATCTTCAGCAGGCTCGGCAACATCCATTCGATTGTTTCCAGCGTGTCGCGGGTAACTACTTGAGATCGCCCATCTATCTCATTGCCGAACGGCTTACCAAGATAGTAATTGAGCGCCTGTTCGCGCTCTGCATTCAGCGTGCCGGATAAATAGCCGTAAGACTCTTTCGCCTTGGCTTCGATTGCGGCAAGAATCTCGGAATCGGACAATCCACGCGAATTGCGTTTATTGCCTGTTGATTCTTGGCCTTCCTCTAGGTCTGGATTCATTCGCCGCCTTCGTCAGAACCGTTTCCGGTTTCGGGATGCCCTCACGAACATTGCCCACTGCATTTTCCAATTCAGAAACTCGCCGCTGCAAGTCCCTGATTAATTCTAATACCTGATGCCCGTTCATATTATACCGTTTTATTTATTCAAGATTATAAGTCAAACGATTCCATTATTCGCGTAGTTAATCGGCTTCCATTGCTCATTGCTCATTGAATCAGCAGCAACGCACATATAACGAAACACATCTGCGCCGTGCGAATATTCATCATGCAGCGGCGGCCCCGGCTCATTGGTTTGCGCGTTGATCTGGCGCCTATACCGTTTCAGGCAATCGATTAACCGTGTCGTGCCTGGCTTGTGGAAATAAACCTGATTGAACGACATGCGCGCCGCCTTTATTCCGTTCTCCAAACCGATCTGCGGAATGATCTCAACCGACCATCCCATCTTCTGCATGATCTCCTGCGAACTCTTGCCGGTCTTGAAGTCTCGCGTTGCGCCATCATGCGGCAGAAACAGTTTCCCATAGTTAAGATTCTTGTTTCTCAGCATGGACGAATAGAAATCGAGCGTCTTGTGATCGTCCTCGATATATTCAATCACCCGCAACTCGGAACGGACCTTCTGGCACAGGATGATTGCCATTGAATCATTCCATCCAAGGTCGAATACCGCATGGACCTTCAGCAATGGGTCATAGGGAACGTTACAGATGTTGCCTGATACCTGCGCCTTGCCGATTTCATCAGCGTAGATAGCGCCATCCACAGCGGCCTTGCACTTGCCTTCCCAAATCCATTGATAATCCTCTGGATTTGTTTCCTGGCAATGGATGCGCTCTTTCTCCAACACATCGGGAAACCACGGATTGTCGGAGTAATTGACCGATACCGAATAACAGTCAGGCGGTGCGTTCTCAACGTAACGCTTCCATACTTCGTCCGTGTCTAGTTCAGGGTTGAACGATACCCATATCTCTGAATCAGGCTTGCGGATGGTCGGCACGAGAATATCCAGTGACTTCTTGGAGACAGTCTGCGCCTCCTCGATCCATACGCGGTCAATGCCTTCATAGCTCTTGATGCTTTCTACCGTGTGATTGGCGAGACCAGCGAAGACGAACAGCGAACCATTCTTGCCGCGAATCTCTGTCTCTGTGGAATCGAAGAACGCGCCCAATCCAATTGCCTGTATCTGGTCATCAAGCAGGCGCTTTACGGATTCCTTGATTGATTTCTGCACCTCGCGTGTACAAAGAACGCGGGTTGTCTTTGAGAACGCCTGAAGCAATAGCGCCTTGGCGAATGACCAGGACTTACCCGAGCCTCGCCCACCGTAGGCAACCTTGTAACGATAGGGCGTGAATAGGAATGTCAGCTTGTCCGGTATCTGGACAACGAGGTCAGACATTCTTGGGCGCTACACCTTGGACGATGATCTGCTTAAATTCACCAGTCGCATGAATGTTCGTATCGTTCTCTGTAACCGTTGGAGCGTTGCTCATGACCTTGTTCAACAGGAACTTGGCGGCATCTATGCGGGAATTTGAAACATCGTTGTCATCAAGTGCATGATCTTGCAACATTTTAATAAGCAAGGTCGTCTTGATTTTCTCCTTCATGTTTTCAATCTTTACAGGATGGAGAGGTTTCTTTCTTGCTGCCATGTTGCGAATTCCTCACGGATTGTTCGCGTCATTTAATTAACGCTGCTGCTGCTTTCAATTCCAGTCGTGCGGCTTGCACGATAGGCAATGCCAGATCAATCTGGGTATTCAGGTCGGCAATCTGCGCTTGGTAATCGGCCTTCTTATCCTTGATCGATTGAAGCTTATTCTCCAATTCACTCAGATTGGTAGCAAGCCGAATAACTTCCTTGATCTCTGCGCTGATTGCCATTTTTAATATCCAGTGTTTTGTTTATTCTAACCCATCATTTGAATCAATGGTATTTGGAATAAATCACTTGTTTCTATTTCGTTGTGACTGATTCCGTTAATCCACAGCCCCATAGATTTCAGGTATTCGCTATCGGTTGTCCGTTGGCATCCGTCGCACTTGCGGTCAATTGCCCGGCGGTCGTATCGGCATAGGCGGGTTATGGTGTATTGCTGGCATCCGTAGGTCATGATTATTTGTTACCTCGGGTAAATCCATGCCGGGTCTGTAGAAAATTGAATCATTGCGATCTTTGATTTTCCACCGTCTATTTTTTCTTTTAGCTTCTCTGCTGCGTCACATAATTTGTTATAAGCCTCTACGGTTCCAACCTGCGTTTCCATTGAGCTTATTGCAAGCTCTAGTCCATAATCACATGGTCGCTTTATCTTGGCTGGAACATGTCGAATAGTTGATTGTTTTGTTTCAAGTTGATGTATTTCGGCCATCTCAAAATCCCTTCGCGTAATACTTTGCAAACTTGTCGCGGCACTTGCCGCACATTTCATCTACCAGCCGTGAAAAGTAGTCGCCACAACCACTGCACTCGCCAGCCGAACCAACCGGAATCTCAGCAGCTTTCCGCATGGCTTCTTTTACGTGGTCATCAATGACGGACTCGATAAAATAGGTGGCGCGATCTGCTTCATCGCCGTTATTTGGTTCGCGGTCAATTTCCACGCTTAGACCTCATTGGTGCCTTCGACACCACGTTTTTGACGAATTGCCGTCCGATGGTTAAGCCAATGCATAGCCTCTTCAAGCTTTGTAATAGCCAGTGCGTTTTCACGGCACGCATATGCTCCAGACTGAAAGCATTGCAGCCTGTGAATCACGATGGCTATCAAATCTTCTTGGTGGCATCCATTTACTCCGTGCTCTCCAATAGGACCGTTATGGAATCGCACCACTCCAAATTCTCCGACATGGGTATCTGCAACACCCGAAGTCATCGGCGCACGCGAAATACAGTATTCATGGAATGCTGCGCCAATACCCTGCTCATCCATTGCAAATACCTCTGTAAAACGACTGCTGCCAATTTCAATTTTTTCCATTTTGTTGCTCCTTTAGTTTTTGCCTGTATTCGGCCTTGATGGCTTTCAATTCTTCAATCGTCCATTTGCGCGGCGTGTTGTCTGCTTCCAATGCTTCCACCCGGGCGAGTCCAATCCTGGCAATCAGTCCTATGCGGTAATCAACGGCATTGCCTGACCCGTAGCGGTTATCCTGTTTGGACTGGGCATGGCAGTTGTCTTCATTGAAACGAAGGTGCGGCGCGCTCCCCCTTGACCGATAATGACCGGCATCCACGTTGTTTCCTGACCAGTCCAGCGGCCTGCCGGATGAAATGCAGTTATGCCCGGCCAGTTGATCCCTAGTCCTGATGAAAGCGTTAAACACGGCCTGGGCTTCTTTGATCCACTCGCCGCGAGTTTTCAGTTTCAGTTTCAGAATCTTACGGCTGACGACTTCGGCGACGCGCTCCGCCTTCTCCCGGCGATTCTTGGAGCGTTCGGCCATGATGATTCCGAGCTTTACCTCGCAATCGAATGAGCAGACGTTTTGCAGTGCTTTGCCGGGCTGAAAAAGTGATTTGCATATTCTGCAAGCACGCAGTTTCTTTGGCAGGCTCATTCGATTTCAACCGGCTGTTTTCTAAACACGACGTCATTCATGGCGCCCCATGCGAGTACGTACTCGACCAGGCTTGAGAACCTGCGCTTGCTCATCGCTGCAGTAGATTCACGGAGATTGACCACTTCGCCCTCTATTCCAATCACCATTTCAGCCGGCTGGCCGGTGGCGATGGCGTGGGCGGAAACCATGATGACCTTCCACTGAAGCATTGAACGCTTCTTGCCCATCCATTCGCACTGATTGGCGATGTCGGTAAGCAACGGGTGCAGCAAGGCGTTCTGTTCAAGCGTTCTACTAGCTTCGCCAATACGGACCACATGACCCTCTGGCGCAGATAGCACATGCCGGCAGATGGCCTTGCGGGCGGTTTCTCCGGTGATTACTAGCGGCCTCATGCTTGTGCGGCCATCGAATCAGCAATCTTCCGGGCCTTCCATTCTTCCCGGTAGGTTTCACACTCAGCACGCGCCAGTGCTTCGGCCTTCTCTTTCGGCAATCCGCCGCAGAAGTGCATGATCGCGGCGCGCTCTGAATATTTTTCTTCTAAACAAATGTCAAATTCTTCCATTTTTTTTACCTCCTATTTGCTTTGGTGCAGTCAAAGCAAACAATGGGTCCATTCCTAACTTTGAAATCCGTTGCCAAACATGATGATAATTAGCTCCATATATTTCGCACCATTCAGCAAGAGTTTTTGACTCACCAGAAATATCAACAATTAGATTATTTCTACGATTACGCTGTTGAGTTTTCCAATCAGCCCATCGGACGTTTGAAGGCTCGTAATTTCCGTTACTGTCAATTCTGTCAATCGTGTGGTTTCTGCTTGGAGCCATACCAACGTCTGCAATAAAGTTCTCGAATGAACACATCCATCTGTCACATACAGTTACGCCACGTCCTCCATATTCCTTAAACAAATAATATGTTTCTTTATAGCATCGAGACTTCATATGGCCCCAAGCGTAATATTCTTTTGTTTTGCTCAGACCATGCTTTCTACGACCATTACCTCTCGCATAGAACTTTGACCGTTCTTCGATGTTGATTTCGTCAGTCATGCTGCCATCCGTCCATAGCCGTTAATCTGATTCTCGCTGGTGAAATATTCATCCCATACCCGATAGCGTTCTTCGTGGTCGTCAATCGTTGCCGGCACTTCAACGCCAGCCTCCTTGATGAACGTCATGCCAGCGCGCAATTGGTCCGGTCCTGGCGCGAAGTCTTTACGTAGCAGAACTTTCAAATCTTCAATTTCTTCGGCGGTGAAATCGCCATTGGCAACCTTGTTTTTTGCCCAAATGTCGAATTGCTCTTTGAAGCGTTTTGTCACTTTGAAATCAGCCACGGTATCTCCCGTCTTTCCAATATTTTTTGTCGGCTTTCCGGTAATCCAGAATCCACAGCAGGCGCGAAATGAACTTGAGCATCAGAAGTCCACCATTGATTCTTCGACATAGCTCTGAAAGTCGAAACGCTTGGCGCGGTCTTCGTGGCCTTCCAGGTACTGATTGCTATCAAGGTCGAAGTACAGGCCGACAGAACCCTCCCACTCGCCATTACGCTGCTTGTCACAGCGAAGAATCGCGTCACAATCCAGTTCGGTTTGCTTGCCGTCCTCTTTCAGCTTGTTCCGCCATACGGAAAAACAGGAGTCCGCCAGATCAGTAATCGCCCCGGCGCCGCGCACGTCCATCTTTCCCGGCGCCTTCATTTCGTTCTCGCCCTTGCGTGAATGAGCAACGAGCGAAACGTGGCAATCGTGCAGATTCTTGAAATCGCACAGGCGTTCTACAAACGCTTTCTGGCCGTTGTAGTCGTCTTCTGCGATGCCGATCTTCAGCAGGCTATCAATGACGAAGTGATTGATTCCGTATCGCTTGCGGGCATAGGCGAACACTTCCAGGACGCGATCACCTCTGGCAGTCCCGATGTAGTCGAATACCCATAGGCGTTCATGCAGCCATTCGATAGCCTTGTCGATGTCTGTCCGGTTGTTGTGCTTGCTGCCAAGCAACTGGCGCACCATGCGGTACAGCATCAAGTCGCCCTTAAGCTCGAACGAGGCGATACATACCCGCTCACCGCGCTTCATGGCGTTTGCCATGACGTAGCTCAACAGCAGTGATTTCCCGTGACCATTCACGCCAGTCCAGATCGACAATTCAGACGGGCGCAAGCGAATCATGCTGTGCGTCTTCACCCAAGGAAGGGCCGTACCCAACTCGTCATCATTGGCCGGGAAGAAGCGGCGCATGACGCGATCCCTGAACATCGTCGGCGATTTCAGTTCTGCCGGGTCTTGCGTTGCCGAATTGGCAAAGGCTTGGTCAATCTCTGCCTTCGGTCGACCAAGCACCAGGCATTCATTGGCATCCTTCTCGGGCAGCGTGACAACCTTGCACCGTTCTACCCCGAGCCGCTCGATGACCAGATTGCGGCCAGCAATCCCGATTTCGTCATTGTCGAAACACAGGTAAATCGTTGAGAAGCGTTCCAGGTGGTTGTACTCGTTGTCGATCCACGCGAGATTCTTTGCACCGGAGAAAACAGACAGCGCCGGATAGCCGTATTGGTGGAGAGAAACCGCATCAATCTCGCCCTCGCAGATTGTCACCTCGCGGGCGTTGTCGCTGATTGCCTGCCAGCCGAAAAGCATCTGTTCGCACCCGGACTCAACGCGCATATCCTTTTTATCGGCGATGTTTCGGCGCTTCATGTTGCACAACTCGCCGTCCCGAAGATGCGGGAACACCACGTACTTTCCGCTGGCAGCAAGGCGGTAGGCTTTGATCGACGCGGGCGCCAGCTTGCGGGTTTCGGTAAGCCACGTCATGACTTCACCAACCGGCGACTTGATGCTTTCCGGCCTGGCCGGTTTCGGGAACACGCGCTTTTCGCGGAAAGTCTGATCGACCTTTACCCCGAGAAAATCCGCCGCATCCTTCAGGGCAGACACCAGATTGCAACCGCGCACTGCCATCCACAGATCGAGCAAGTCGCCCTTCTCGCCGGATGAAAAGTCAGACCAGACGCCGGCCTTGTTTCCGTTCAGATGCACCCCGAGACTATCGCCGGCATCGCCACCGACTGACCCGGCACGCCACTCCGGGCCTTTTTTCTTGCCACCCGGCAGAAGGTATTCGGCGACCTCAAGCGCACGGTCAGCCAGCAAGCGGGAAATGTCGCTGGCGTTCATACGAAGTTCCTTGTCCCGGCAACGGCGAGAATCGCATCGGACTGGCGCTGCTTATCGCTTCGCACGTCATCGCCAAGCGGCAATTTGTCATCAAGCAATCCTCGATACCAACGCGGCCTGAATCCAGCCCATCCGTTACAGCAGGAAACGCGGATAGCTTCCGGCAAATCAATCCCGACCGATGCCGCACTTGATTCGATGTCGCTCAATGCAGTTTTTGTCAGCGGCAATCGCTTTGCCTTGCGGATAACAAGCCAGTCGGACGCGATTTGACGATCTACGCCGGCAGCCACAAGGTCATCAACCCCAAGCGGTATTTCCTTTTTTTGTTTTGCTGGAGCAGGAACGATTTCCGACACACACACATCGCCGTCAGGCGGTGAAGAATTTTGCGGTGTGTTTACTTCCTTTCCTTTCCCTTCCCTTCCCTTCCCTTCCTGGGATTCTGGTATTTCTTCAACGCTTCCCGATTGCTTCACCGCTGCTTCACTAGTGCTTTCTGTGTCGTATACATATGGGGCCGGATGCTTCTCTCCTTCTGTCAGTTCTTTCCCGGAAAGTCGTTGATGCTTCTCGAACGTATGAATTACGCCGTACTCTTTGCCGTCGACAACGTACCTGTGAAGCATTCCTGAAACCTCAAGAATCCCAAGAGTCGTCGCCATGTCGAACGGAAGGAACGGGAGGATGTCGAGCTTCAACGTGCGCGGCTTCCACTCAAACCGACCTTTGCTATCGCAGTGACCCCATAGCGCCTCGAATACCATCATCGGGTACATGCCTGGGTTAGCAATCTCAAGGTCTTGCAGCAATTCATGCCGGAAGAAGTCGGGTTTTATTGTTCTGATACGGGCCATCAGGCGCCGCCTTTCAGGGCGAGTTTCAGCGTTTTGCACAGCAGCACAACCTGGCGAGACTTCACCTGCTGGTTATTCAGCTTGGCGATCTGCTTGGCCTGGCTATTTGCTACTTGCCAAAGTGATTTGTTATCAGTCATTAGAATTTACGCAGCGTCTAAAGAGAACAAATCTTTCTGCTCAATGCTTTCATTTCTTTCATGCAATGCCGATTCAAGATTACGAACGGCCTGCTTGAAATACGATGATTTTAATTCTGCACCAATTCCTTTTCTTCCCATTCTGACGGCTGAATAAACCTCACTTCCGACGCCCATAAATGGAGTAAATACAGTTTCTCCAGGATTGCTGCGCATCTGAATTACGCGGTCAATAACGTCAAGCTGCAACGGATGTACATGCTTTTCGTCGTCTTCGTCGCGTGACTCTTTGTAAGGCAATACCCGTTCAAGGCGAATATCATCCCATATTGATGAGGCATAACGACGCCAAATCCAATGGCTGAAAATGTTTTGTTTCTGGTCTCCATCGAATCCGCGCATGGCCCGCGTTTCGCTAGGCATCTTTGAATCATCGCCAGCATACTCAAGGAACCCAACAGGGTTTGCGATCTTCACCTTATTTTCGCCGCGCTTACGGAAAACAAGCAGGTAATCAGCAGAGGCAACTCCGCACTCGATTGAGTCTTCTACTGCGGTCTGGTGGGCGAGATTCTTTTGCATCGTGCGACGACGAACGCCTAGAGGTTCTTTCCAGATTGCATGGCGGGCAATGAAGTCGAACCCTTCTTTCTGATGCAGTCGGATTATGTCGCCTGGAAAGTCAGTATAGCTGGAAAACTGGCAATTACCATTCGGAACGTCCATGCAATGAACGGCAGTGCAACGCCCGTCCATTGTGATACGGGAAATCTCCTTGACCACGAATTCATAATGCTCGAAAAAGTGGTCATAGTCTCGACAGTTAGACATGTCCCTTTCGTCGGAACTGTAGTTATACAGGCCGCCGAAAGGAGGCGAATAGATGGAAAGGTGAATAGATTCTGCCGGAAGCGATCTCATAACATCCATGCAGTCGGCGTTATAAGCTGCATAGTTGCTCGTAATGACTTGATCTTTTGCGTTCATACCCATGATGGCACCTCGATTCGGTTAATGTGTTCGTTAGTTCGCTCAATTCCAATCGCGTTATTCATTTCCGCGACCAGATTTGCAAACATTGATTGAGCCGCTACTGCTTTGCGGTTCAGGTTTTCCAGTACCTTTCGCTGACCTTCAGTATGGATAACATCAACCACTACATCCATCGTTTGACCGAAACGCCAGCAACGGCGAACGGCCTGGTAATAGGATTCATATGAGTGCGACGGGAAGTAGGTGATGTGGGCGCAATGCTGAAAATTAAGACCTAGAGCGCCAATCTTTGGCTTAGTAATTAGAACGCGAATCTGCTTGTCGGCAAACGCCATGAAGCGTTCCTCTTTTACTTCGTCCTTGTTCTTACCGCTGATCTGAACAGCGCCAGGTATCATCTTTTCCAGCGTGTCACCCTCTTCGTCAAGGTGGCACCATACGAGCGCGGGCTGGTCGTGATCTACCAGCTTGGCGACCATCTCGCAACGTTCGCGGATAGTTGCCCGCTGTTCCTGTCTTTGCTCAGGAAGGGTAGTCGCCGGAGTTTCAAACAACATTCCATCAGGCCGGAATGCAGAATGGACTAGGTGTTCTTTTTCGATCAGTGACGGCAAAAGGTATTCACCATCATCAAATCCTAGATCAGACGGTTTCCGCATGGCTCTAGCCCATGAACAAACCCATCTCCAGAAAGGCAACTCCGCATGGCCTTTGAATCGCCATTTAGGAGCCTCTCCGTAGTTGCGACGAGTTGCTGAATTGTTCATGTCATTCTTGAAGAACTTGTTAAGCATGTCAATGAACCCGAGATACCCTAGAGCCTCAGATGATGTACCAAGTTCGATGTAGTCATTCGGCGCTGCGGTCGCTGTGCAGAGCAAACGATACGGAGTCTTGCGCATGAATTCCGTAATCTCTGCTTTGAACGCGCCGTCAAAGTTTTTCAGAATTGACGACTCATCGCAAACCACTCCGCCGAACATATGCGGGTAAAACTCATGAAGACGTTGATAATTGGTAACGATGATGTCGCCGGACACCTTTTCGCCATGCGACCGGCGAACATCAATCCCGAATTTCGCACCCTCTCGGACGGTTTGCTGTGCCACGGCCAGCGGGGTCAGGATCAATACGGGTTTGTTTGTATGCTGCGCGACATTCTGCGCCCATACGAGGCTCTGGAAAGTCTTACCCATGCCGCAATCCTCAAACATTGCGGCGCGGCCTTTCCTGACCGCCCATTCCACCATTGCCCGCTGAAAGTCTTTTAACCCGTCAGGCATGAACACAGGGTCAAACCCGTGGTCAGCTCCTTGATTGGCTTTTGACTGTAAAAATTCCTCGTACTCTTTCATGTGATAAACTACTCCCGCTTGATAGGAACCCGCCGAGGTGTTTGCGCACCGATGACAGCGGGTTTCGTTTTGTCTGCACTAGGTATCAGACTTCTCCGTGTGGCAATCAGCGCAACGAAATCCCATCTTCCAGCCGCGAGACTTACGGCCCTTGATCGACTTTGAATGGCCGCATTCCGGGCAACGGAATGTCAGGAACATAGTTCCGCGCATCTTTTCGTGGTTGTCCGTAGCGTCACGGAAAGACTCTATGTGGCCTGGTTCTGCGGAATAGCTCATTCACCCTTGTCCTCAGACGAGTATCGGAAGATGCGCTGGCATATCCATAGCGTTACCGGAATGGAAATGGCGACATAAGCCAGTGCAGCGAGGAATACGGTTAGCGTGGTCATTGGCCTATTCCTGTTCCTGTTCGGTCATATCTGCCCCGGCTTTCCCATCGCTTACCCTTTGGCGGAAAAATACCCCCGATGCCGTACAGGCCATCAGGGGTTGCGAAGTCCCGTCAGATGACGGGCGGAGGGAGACACTGGTTAGCACTTGGCGGACCTTGTGAAATAGTCGGCCAATGCCTGAATGCTTTGCACGCCAGGATTCGGCGTGACGCCTTGATAAATCTTTGCCAACGTCGAGTATGGAATTCCCGTCGCATTGGCAATTTCTACATGGCGACCCTTGTTTTGCTCAAGGTTGCGCAGCACGTATTCGAGTAGCGTTTCTGATTTCATGTGCCAATTATCATCCAAATTTGGATTTAGCGCAATGTCACCAAAAGGATTTTTTAATGCCCGACAATATGTACATGGGAGACAAGACAAGACAGATCATGTCCATGCGGCTGACCTATCTGATGGGCGTCACGCCGTCACTGGACACTAACGAGAAGCTGGCGGCCAAGTCTGGCGTTAGCTATGGCACTGTGCGCCGCGTTCGCAAGGCAGAGCCGACCGATGTACAGATCGGCCATGTTGAGGCCATAGCCGGATGCTTTGGTTTGAATTGCATTGTGCGCCTAGCTTCAGGATGGCGCAACGCGTACGAAAGCTATATCGTCATACGGTAGTATGCAGTTTAAATAAACGACACTTAAGACTTCCTTAAGACTTGCGGTCGACGTGGATTTCAACGTGTTTTTGGATTGTGCGGTCGTTTTTGGTGATCTGGTATCCACTTGAGGAACTGTTCAAGGTTTTCAGCATCGACTACATACCAGCGTTTCCGCGCCACATCCCACTTGGCGCCTATCCGCTTGGCTTCTTCTCTGTCGCTGTACGGCACCAGCAAATCAACTCGCATCACATTTCCTTTGGTGAAGTCTTAGGCTCTCCGGCAACAGCCCACCTACCCAACAAAGGGTAAGCAGGCTATTCACGTTTCCCTCGGAGCCAGCCTTGAGGAACCCGGCAAAACGCAATCGCAACCTTGCGTCTATTACCCTGGCTTTCCTGGCGTTTACGCAGTCTCTCGCGGCCCAAGGTACAAGCAGTGTAATTCCACCGCTATTAACGATGGCACCACAGGCATAACCCCCGCTGCCGGTTGAGTAGTCTTCTGTCCGGCCCTACCCCGAGTAGTCAGAACGTTGTGGGCTGTGTCTGCTAGGACTGCTTGCGCAGTTGCCATCTTCGCTAGTGCTGACCCTTCACCGATAGACCCTACTCAGCAGCTAGCCGCCAAAGACAAAGCCCCGGAGAGCTTTGTGAGCTAACCAGGGCTTCGAGCATTTTGTTCTAGCACTGGCAGCTTGGCGGCGTCTTCAGACTCACTGAACTAAAGACACCGATAGGGCCGAACCCTATCTCTACCAGTGAGTGCTAGATCGGGTGCCACCCCGATATGCTTCGCATTGTACACACTTGGATAAAAATATCAAAATTAGTATTGACATGATTAGCCAAATCTGGATAATTGGAATCAGCAACAAAGCAACACGAACCACCAGCAACAAGCAACGAGCCGCAAGCCAGTAAGTACGGAACAAGTACCCAGGGGCGGTAAGAAGCCTAGCAACACAGCTTCAAGCCTAGCCGCAGTTGAGTAACAAATCATCACCGGATTAGTAGTTAGCAACACAAGTTTTCAGTCAGGGCCAACGGGAACGGCGCTGACTTTTTTACACCGGAGGACGCCATGAAACACATCGCCTTATTCGCACAGATATCCGCATTTACTATGAGCTGGTCAAGCAACCGAGCCGATGCAATGGCCGCCGCTGCAATCTTCGCTGTGCTGTGTGTAGTGGTTGTCCTCATCAAGAGCAACGCAAAAGTTAAGCGGATCGGTCAAGCGGCGTAACAGCAAATTCAAGTCGCCATAGATAAAGCAAGGCTACCTAGAACGATTCGCACCTTTGAGGGCCGCTACTTCCCTGACGAACTAAGTAGTAGCAGGCCTGGCCGACCAAATCGGCCTGCAAGGCGGGAAGTGCCTGACGATGCGACCGAGAGAGGTCACTTGTAGTACCCGGCGGCAGTTCGGAGTTACGAGAACAGGTCAAAGGCTGAGTACCGAAGCATACCTTCAGGGCCGCCGGGGTTTTTCAACAGCGAGGGGATTATGAACAACATTCAACAAGTTTCATTGCGCGAACAGCCGCAGATTCTTCGGAACTACAAAGAGTTCAACGCGGCAAATGACGACAAGAGCTGGTCGCTGATTGAGATATTCGGCGTGCTGATGCTGGCCTTCTGCGTGTGCTTCACGATTCTATCAATCGCTATTCCAGGGACGCTCTGATGACCCGCGAACAAATCCGCCAGCACCAGGACCATCTGGAAAAGATGGACTCGCTGTCAGAGCGAATTCTTAATGTTGTATGCGCGGTTGCTGGTGGTGCATTTGCGCTTGTGATGTCACAAGTGATTTCAATGATTGGATCATGACATGAGCAACTATGAAATGCCGGTATGGATTGGCGACAACGCAAGCACGCGCATAAACATCGTTGATCTTGATGATGGCGAAATTCTAATTTGCTTTACCAGCGAATCAGTCTCAACCACTGCCCGTATCTCGCTCGATATCGCTGAAAAACTGGCCGTCAATATCATGATGGCGGTCAGTTCCAATCAACTGAAGGCCGCAGCATGGGTAATGATGTTGCTGATTCTCGGCATTGCCATTGCATCACGTTGCGAGAAAGTAGAAAGAGAATGACCAAGAAAAAAACATCTGTTGTCGCAGTCGAAGCGACCGAAGTAATCACTTCGTATAAGGGGTTCGACAAAAACATGAAGTGCCGCGACTATCAGTTCGAGATCGGCAAGACATACACGCACGAAGGCGATGTAGAGGCTTGCGAGTCAGGGTTTCATGCCTGCGAATATCCGCTTGGTGTTTTTTCATACTACGCGCCGCCATGTTCTGTTTTTTGCGTCGTTGAACAAAGCGGAAGCCTGTCGCGTCATGACAAAGATAGCAAAATTGCATCGTCGTCGATTTCTATCAAGGCGTCGATTGATCTGCCGGGACTGGTTGCGGCTGCGTTTGAGTTTGTCACAAAACGCTGCGAACATGTAAAAGCGCGGCACTCTAAAGGCGACAGTTCCGCCAGCAGTGCCACGGGCTACAGTTCCGCCAGCAGTGCCACGGGCGACAGGTCCGCCAGCAGCGCCACGGGCTACAGGTCCGCCAGCAGTGCCACGGGCGACAGTTCCGCCAGCAGTGCCACGGGCGACAGTTCCGCCAGCAGTGCCACGGGCTACAGTTCCGCCAGCAGTGCCACGGGCTACAGTTCCGCCAGCAGTGCCACGGGCTACAGGTCCGCCAGCAGTGCCACGGGCTACAGTTCCGCCAGCAG
>Ga0209507_1001689_pt1 | contig 16765 bp, 13 predicted proteins | sample AD_UKC028_MetaG_FD_184414 | JGI IMG/M metagenome (GOLD analysis project Ga0209507, IMG submission 184414) | Active sludge microbial communities of municipal wastewater-treating anaerobic digesters from USA - AD_UKC028_MetaG (SPAdes) (version 2) | ecosystem: Engineered > Bioreactor > Anaerobic >...
AGGTCCAGGCGTTGCGCTACGGCGAGAATCCTCACCAGGCCGCCGCCCTTTACGGACATTTCAACGACTATTTCCGCCAGTTGCACGGCAAGGAACTTTCCTACAACAATATTCTGGATCTGACCGCCGCCGCCAGTCTCATCGCCGAGTTCCTGGGCGGCCCGCCCACCCTCGCCATTCTCAAGCATACCAACCCCTGCGGAGTCGGGCAGGGGAGCGATCTGCGCGATGCGTGGGACAAGGCCTTTGCCACCGATCAAAAGGCCCCTTTTGGCGGCATCATCGCCGTAAACGAAACCTTGAACCTCGCTTGTGCCGAAGCCATATCCGAGATCTTCAGCGAGGTCATCGTGGCTCCGGATTTCGCGCCCGAGGCCCTGGAACTCTTGCAGCGCAAGAAGAATCTTCGGCTGCTTCAGCTCCTCCAGAATCCCCAAAGCGCCATGCCCTGGGATATTCGAGGCGTCGGCGCCGATTCATTCCTGATGCAGGAACGGGACCAACGCGAATTGACTGAGGCCGATATCAAAGTTGTCTCCCAACGCCAGCCCACCGTCCTCGAGCTCCAGGCCATGATGTTCGGATGGAGGATTGTCAAGCACGTGAAGTCGAACGCCATTATTTATGTCAGCGCGGATCGCACCCTCGGCATCGGCGCGGGCCAGATGAGCCGCGTGGATGCTAGCCGGATCGCCGCCTGGAAGGCCGGCGAGGCCGGGCTCTCCCTCAAAGGCAGCGTCCTCTGCAGCGACGCTTTCTTCCCCTTTGCCGACGGCCTGGTTGCCGCCGCCGAAGCCGGCGCCACCGCCGCCATCGAACCCGGCGGTTCCGTCCGCGATCCCGAAGTGATCGCCGCCGCCAATGAACGAGGCATGGCCCTCGTGTTTACCGGAATCCGGCATTTTCGGCACTAGTCGAATCCGAATGGCCCGACCCGCCGCTAAAAGCCCGACCAGGATCTCAGCACGTGCGCACGGTAAAAGTATCATTGGGATCACGGAGCTATCGCATTCGAATCGGCGATGACCTGCTCGATGTCCTGGGCCGCGAATGTTCCCGGCTTGATCTGGGAAAACGATGCGCCGTCATTACGGATACCCGTGTCGCCCCGCACTACGCCGACCGCATCCTTCGCGCCCTCGGCGCACAGGATTTCCATCCTCGCCTCATCGTCATCCCGGCGGGAGAATCCTCGAAAAGCCTCCCGGTTGTTGATCGCTGTTACCAGGAACTGTCGGACCACCGGCTGGATCGCCAGTCCTTCGTCGTCGCCCTTGGGGGCGGAGTCGTGGGCGACTTGGCCGGCTTCGTCGCCGCCACCTATCTCCGAGGCATCGGTTTTGTTCAGGTCCCCACCACCTTGCTGGCCCAAGTCGACAGCTCCGTCGGCGGCAAAGTCGGTATCAACCTTCGATCCGCAAAAAATCTCGTCGGCGCCTTTCACCAGCCTAAACTTGTTCTGACCGACCTGCGTGTCCTGGACACACTTCCCCCGCGCGAGTTCCGTTCCGGCCTGGCCGAGGTCATCAAATACGGCGTGATTTGGGATCCCGCCCTTTTCAGACTCTTGGAACGGAGCATGGGAAAAATCCTGTCGCGCGACAGAGCCGTTCTGGCAAGAGTCATCGCCCGCTGCTGTGACATCAAAGCCGAGGTCGTCACCCAAGATGAACAGGAAGGCGGCCTTCGGGCCATCCTGAATTTCGGTCACACCATCGGCCATGGCATCGAAGCGCTCGCCGGCTACGGGCGCTATCTTCATGGGGAAGCGGTCGCTATCGGCATGGTCGCCGCCTGCCGGCTGTCCCATGCCCTCACCGGCTTGAGCCGGGACGAAGGCGCGCGGATTGTCAATCTCCTCAAACAGGCCGGTCTGCCCGTCAGCGTCCAACTGACCCATCCCCGCAGAACCCGCCTGTTCGAGATCTTGTCCCTCGATAAGAAGACCAGCGGAGGCCGCCCCCGTTTCGTGTTGGCCCACAGAATTGGCCATGTGCTCCATGGACAAGAGGTCCCGCCGCAGTCTATCGCCGACACCCTCGCCTCACTCTCGGGATCAGAATTCAACTCATTAGCCACACCCTCACGGCCACGATCACGTCAACAGCCCTGTCCCCCGGCTGGAAAGGAAAACGATGTCCAACGTGAATGAACTGATCGTGCGCGAGTTCTTCGAATTGAAAGGCTTCTTTGTCCGACAGCCCTGCAAGCACGTCGCCACATCCCGACGCGATGAGGAGGAAATCGATTTGCTCGTCGCCAACCCCCGTCCTCAAACCGCGACGACGCCTCTCCCATTCGTTTTGGCCCCCCATGACCTGGCTTGCATCCCCCACGCCCTCATCACCATCAAAGGCTGGCATTCCGAAACCTTCAGCGTGGCTTTCATGTCCTATGAGCCCGATTTGTTCCGGTTTATGGAAGAAGGCCCCCTGAATCAGGCCTCGCGGTCTTTTGAACCCGGCTCACGCCTTGTCCGTCTCCTGGTCATCTCCTCCCTTCCGCAAACCGATGACCTCCGCCAACAAAGCCTCCAGTTCCTCCGAGACAAAGGCATCGATGGCGTTCTCCTTTTCAGTGACATCCTCGCTGAATTAATCGATCAAACCGAGGAAAGACGGAATTACCAGAAATCAGATCTCCTGCAGCTCATCCGGCTCCTTAAACATTATCGTTTCTTTCGTGAGCCTCAGCTGGAGCTGTTTCGATCCCGGCGCCGTTCGCCCCGTCAGCGCCAAACTCGTAAATCTCAAACCTCTCCGTCTGCCCCCACCGGAGAAGACCCCGTCGCCACACCATGATGCTTGTCATCGATAACTACGATTCCTTCACCTATAATCTCGTCCAATACCTGGGCGAAATGCAGGTGCCCCTCAAGGTCTGCCGCAATAACGAGATCACTCTCTCCCAAATCGAACAGCTCCATCCCGACCAGATCCTGATCTCCCCCGGCCCTTGCTCGCCACGCGAAGCCGGCCTCTCCAACAATATCATCCGCACCTTCGGCGCTCGAATCCCCCTGCTGGGCGTCTGCCTGGGACACCAGTGCATCGGCCATTCCTTCGGCGCCCGTGTCGTGGTGAACTATCGCATGATGCACGGCAAAACATCTCCCATCCTCCACAACCAACAGGAGCTCTTTGCCGATATCCCCAGCCCTTTCCACGCCATCCGCTACCACTCGCTCGTCATCCAACGCGAGTCCCTCCCTGACTGCCTCGATGTCACCGCCGAAACCGCCGAAGGCGAAATCATGGGTGTCCGGCATAAATCCCTCCCCATCTGGGGAGTTCAGTTCCACCCCGAAAGCATCCTGACCGAACACGGCCGCGACTTGCTCCGCAATTTTCTCGCCCTGTCGAAGATAGCGAAATCAAGAACTGCCCCCCCCCGGACGGTAGGCTGAAAAACAGTAAACAGGTCTGAGGCTCGCTAGGCAAACTCCGCCGCCCGTGTGTCGAATTCCCGCTGCAGCTTGTTGCACATCAGATCGCAGAGCTCAAACACACAACTGTCCGCAATCGAATAAAATACGTTCGCCCCTTCCCGCCGCCGCCCGACCATTACCGCTTCAAGTAGCAAGGCCAGGTGTTTCGATACGTTCGCCTGGCTGATCCCCGTCGCAGCCACCAACTGGCTCACATTCATCTCGCCCCCCTGAAGCGCATGCAAAATCCGCAGACGCGAAGGATCCGATAAAACCTTGAACCGGTTCGCAATGATCTGAAACGCGGTATCCGAAAAGACCTTGTGGGTTTTCTTGTTCATGCTGCTATTCTCACCGCCCGCCTCGCTTACGCCCCCCCCTCAATGGCAGAGAGGCTCCTGCGCTCGGCTTATTCGTATATGAGATAATGAACATAACACCAACCCGCCTCGCCTTGACAAGGCCGAAATCCGCTTCTGTCAATAGATTAATTATTATTAATGATCGACGTTAGAAACGTTTACTTTTGTGCGGCTGTCGGGTTCAATGGGACGGCATCAATAGATTGGATATCTTGGGGTTGCATAGCCCCGCGGGTCGGATCAAAATCCCGGCTCCGAAGAATCAATCACTTTTCAGTTTACGAACAGGTTGATGTGTGTTTTAGTGAATTCGGTTTGTCGATCGGATGCAATCACGCATCCATAATCTGGAGGTCCTATGATAATGAAGCGGTGGCTTTTTGTCGTTTTGATGATCCATATCGGCGTGGGGATCGCCGACGCCAGGGGACAGTCGGCTCGGAGGGTTTGGGTGAGTTTGGATGGGGTATCCAAGGAGGGCACGCCGATTCAAGCCGAGGTGTTGGACACCAATCCGAAGGAAACGCAGGTTCACTTGAAAGTGCCGGGGGTTTGGCGCAGCACCGAAACCTACGGAGGAAGGACCTTCACACGACTGTGGCTCCCGGAGGTTCAACTGGCAGGCAAGGGCATTCCGTTACGCCAGGGGGAGCGCGGATGGTATGATTTTCCCGAAGAGACGGGGTATCCTCCGCTGCCATTGGAGCGATATCAGAAAGGTTTAGAGACGGGGGTGCCCAGGCCGGTGTTTCCGGAATCGGCGGTCGGCAAGCAACCCCGCACGTTGAAGGAGATGATGGAATTGGGGATTGATCCAGCCGGGGCGCGTCCTGGCATACCGGCTTTGCGTGGATTCATGGCGGTCTCTCGAAACACAAGCGTCAAGGAGTTGATTTTGGAGCGGGCCAAGCAAGTCACCCAGCCTCTGGCATTGGGGGCGCCCTTGATTCCGGCCGGCTATGAAGGCTCGGACCAGTTTCGTCCTCCCGAGGACGGATACACACCGCCCGAACTGGTGGACGAGGAGTTCTACGGGCAATTCGAGGGTTCATACTGGGGCGCCGAGGCGACTTTTTCCGAGATCTCAGGTTTTGGTTCTTTTGCTGTGTCCGAGCTGCGGGTGCCTTTGGTGGAGTATGTCAATGCCAAGGAGGTGCGGATTGTGATCGATGTGGTACTGCTGCTGAAGCACCTGCAGGGAGTGGAGGATTTTGACTGCCCGATTTCCTGGGACAGCTGGATCTATAATTTGCCATTTATCAACGGTCAGGCGCTGCGGGAATCTCTGACCGCCAAGGGACTGCGGATTGAGGCGTCCCGAAGCGCGCATTATCTGATTCTGACACCCCGCGATTACCGCGATGAGTTGGATGAGTTCGCGCTCTGGAAGCAGAGCAAGGGTTTGAACGTGGATTTCGCCTACGTGGGCGCCGCCGCCGGGGACGATGTCTTGGCGGACCGGAATCAGATCGATGGTTATATCGAGAAATATTTTCAGGAACATTACTGTCACGGGGTTTATGTGCTATTGGTGGGTGACGTCGAGGCGTTGCCCGCGGGCCGGAGCACGCGGGTGACCGGCAACCCGGACGGGGCGGATGGGGACTCCGATCATGTATATGAAGTTCTGGGCAACGATCGGTTTCCGAGTCTGTATGTGGGACGCTTATCGGTGGATTCGGCAGAGGACCTGAAGGCGCAGTTGGAGAAGATCCTGCGCTATGAGAAATCGCCTGCGGTGGGCTCGTGGCCGAGCCAGGTCACCCTGGCTGCGAACAGCCAAAACAACGATGACAGTTACGGGGTCAGCCCGTCGTTTCCTTCGAAATATGCGCAGGCGGTGAACGAGATCGCCGGTTATGGCGGGTATGATTCGCCGCCGGCATTCCAGGTCTTGCACGCGGGGGCGGCGACCGCCACTGCGACCCGCGCGATCAACCAGGATGTCGTGGATGCGATCAATCGGGGACGCGGCCAGGTTCTTTATCGGGGCCACGGAGGGGGTAGCGCGTGGCTTTCGGGCTGGGATGGATCCAGCACAACCGGGGCCAGTTTCACCTCTTCAACCCATCTGCCCATGCTCAAGAATCCGGCATTCCCGATTGTGTTCAGCATTGCCTGCCAGAACGCGCGTCTGCGCCTGAGCGATAGCATTGCGGAGGAATGGATGTCATTGCCGAATGCGGGTGCGGTTGCACATTATGGAGCCAGTGTGAATTCCAAGACCGGCGAGAACCACGAGCGGGCCAAAGGAATTTACCGGGCCATTTATGAAAGCGGCTTTACGCGACTGGCCCCGGCGCTAGCGGAAGCGGAGCGCATTTCTCACAGTGTCACGGGTGGAGGCTCCAGCTGGGATAACAACACGTTCTGCTACCTGTTGCTGGGCGATCCCGAACTCACTATTCGCCGAAAATCCGTGGTGGGCGAGTTCCACCTCCAGGCGAATTTGCGTTCCCTGAAGCTCGATTCGGCGGTGGATGTGATTGATTCCGCGGGGAAACCGGTCAGCCTGGCTTTGGTCAACGCCACCCTCGAGGATGGATCGAGGCGAAACGGTTTCACCGGAGCCTCGGGCCAGCTCGTGATTGCCGGCGTCAGCCCCGACAAAATCGTGCAGCTCGATATTTCGGCGGACGGTTACCGCCCGGAGACCGTCAACACGCAGCCGGAACGGCCGGTATGGGTCAGCCTGGACGGCCAATCGCAGCCGGGCGCTCCCATCCGGACCGAGATTGTGTCCACAACACCCCAGGAGACAAAATTGCAGCTGACGATTCCGGGCTACTGGCTGCGCAACGTGACCTATGGCGGCGAGCTTTTCACCCGCATCGAACTGCCCGCCGCCCAGCTCCAGGGCAAAGGCATACCCGTCCAGCTCGGCGAGCGCGGCTGGTATGATTTTCCGGCGGAGACCGGCTACCCGCCGATGAACTCGGAGCGATATCGCCGGGCCTTTGAAGTTGGCGTTCGCAAGCCGATCTTTCCAGCGTCTGCCATCGGAATGATGGCGCCATCGACAGGCAAGGAGATGGAGATGCTCGGCATCGATCCGGCCGGCGCGCGTCCCGGGATCCCCATGCTCCGGGGGTATCTTGCGGTTTCCCGAAAGAACCGCGCGGAAGATATCGTCTTGAAGAATGTGGAAACGTCGACAAAGACCATCGACCTGAACGCGCCCCTGGCTCCGGCGGGATACGAAGGAGAAGACCAGATCACGCTTCCTCCGATTATTCCTCCGATTGTTGATCTTGTTCCGGGCTATAATCCACCCGAGCTGATTGACGAGGAGTTCTACGGTCAGTTCCAGGGCTCGTATGCGGGCACGGAACCGCCGCTATCGGAAATCAGCGGTTTCGGGCCGTTCGGCACGGTCCAGGTGCGGATTCCGCTGGTGGAGTATCTTTCCCCAACTCAGATCCGTGTGGCTGCTTCTGTGGTTCTTTATGCTTCGCATTTACAGGGGGTCGAGGACTTCACTTGCCCGATTTCCTGGGACAGCTGGATGTTCAATCTGCCCTTCATCAACGGGGAAGCCCTTCGCGAGTCGCTGACCGCCAAGGGCCTTCGGATCGAGGCCTCGCGGAGCGCTCATTACCTGATCCTCACGCCGTTCGATTATCGCGATGAACTCCAGGAGTTTGCGCTGTGGAAACAGCACAAGGGTTTGACGGTCGATTTTGTTTATGTCGGAACGGGGGGCGGCGATTCGCTGGCCGCCGATCGCAACGCCATCGACAGTTACATTGAGTCTTACTTCAAGGAGCATTACTGCAATGGCGTTTATGTTTTGCTTGTGGGCGATGTCAATACCATCCCCGCAGGGCGCTCTTCGCGGGTGATCGCCAATCCCGATGGCGCTGATGCCGATTCCGACCACGTCTATGAGGTCCTCGGTTCCGACAGGTTCCCCAGCATGTATGTGGGGCGGTTGTCGGTGAATTCCGCGAATGACCTCAAGAATCAACTGGCCAAGATTCTGTCCTATGAACGCTCGCCGGTTCCGGGGAATTGGCCGCGCCGGGCGACGCTGGCGGCCAACAGTCAAAATGACGACGACAGCATGGGCGTCAGTTCCTCGTTTCCGTCGAAGTATGCCAAGGCCGTTAACGAAGCGGCCGGTTATGGCGGTTATTCGGATCCGCCGACTTTCCAGGTGCTGCATGCCGGCGCCGCCTCGGCCGCCGCGACACGGGCGGTCAATCAGGATGTGATTAATGCGATCCATAACGGACGCGGCCAGGTGCTTTACCGCGGTCATGGAGGCGGCAACTCCTGGCTCTCCGGCTGGGATGGTTCCAGCTCGTATGGCACAAGCTTCAGCGATGCCGCGCATGTGTCGCAGTTGACGAATAACGCTTATCCGATTGTTTATTCCATCGCCTGCCAGAACGCGCGTTTGCGGCTGAGCGATTGCATTGCCGAGGCCTGGATGAGCCGGGTGAACGGGGGCGCCGCCGCCCACTGGGGCGCCAGCGTCAATTCATACACCAGTGAAAACCATGAGCGCGCCAAAGGCATCTTCCGGGCCCTCTATGAAAGCGGATACAACCATCTGGGACCCGCTTTGGCCGAGGCGGAGCGTATTTCCTACAGCACAACCGGCGGCGGAGACGGTTGGGATAACAACACCTTCTGTTATCTGCTGCTCGGAGATCCAGAAATGTCGGTTCGCCGCGAGTTTATTGCCGGCAACCTGCGCCTTTCGAGTGAGGTGCTGGCCGCCAATCTGGGCGCTCTGATTAAAGTCCAGAATAACGCCGGTACCCTGGTTCCCGGCGCATTGGTCAGCGTGGATCTCGTCAATGGAATCCGCACCAACGGATTTACCGGCGAACAAGGCGAGCTCGTGTTGGCGGGGATCAATCCGGATGTCATCCGGGGATTGGCTTTGTTTGCCGACGGTTATCCCGCGGAGATTCTGGGATCATCGATCAACGATCGGCTCCGGCTGTCCGCAATCGGTTTCAACCGGCTGGGACAGTTCCAGTTGCGGCTGGAAGGCCCCACGGGCACTTACGAAATTCAGGCATCATCCGACTTGGCAAAGTGGCAATCGATTGGGACCGTTGTCATCAAGGCTGAGCCGGTCGATTTCCTTGATCAACGGCTCTTGATATCGGCGGAACGCGCCCGATTCTATCGCGCGGTTGGCCGTCCATAGACCAAGCTTCATGGCGTTGCGTCACTCCTGTTGCGGTCTGGCATCGTCGACAGGAGTGATTTTTGTACGGGCGATGGTTTGAATCCGCCCTTCAAATCGTTTTGCCACCTCGGGATGGACTCCAGTCTGGAAAACCATTAAGTTGATGACCCGTATGAACCATGGCGACGCATCGCATGAGCTATCTCCGGATACACGGCAGACGAATCGCGTTGCCCAGTATACGGGCGAAGTGGTGTATGTTTACGCCTTTGACGTTGCTTATGAGATCAAGCGTCTGCCGGTTCGAGAGTTGATGGGCCAGCCTCTGGCCCAGTTTTCAGTCGATGCCTCGAAGCGCGCGCCCCGGCAGTTGTTCTTTTACCGTCCGCAAATGGTTCGCCTGCCGCCGCTGGAGAGAATTGGCCCGCATGGTCCTGTGCGGGTTCAGCGCGTGGTTAAGCTGCTGCCGGTGGGAGCCGTCAGCATTACGGTGAGGGTGCCCTTTCGGGTGGAGCGCATCGAGGATCTTGTCGTCTACCATGACCTCCAATTCACCAACGGCGCCTTGTATGAAGAGGTGCGTCAACTGGCGGACGAAGTCCGATTGGAGCTCGCCCCCTATTGCGTTCGGCCCAAAACGCAACTGGTCGATGAGGAGGCTTACACAGTGTTCTGCATCGAGTCCCCTTTAATTGCCATGGATGGCCGGCAGTTGGGCAGCGAAAGCTGGCACCAAGCGTATCGGCGCGAGATCGCGGCTTTGCTCACCCAGGAGACCGAAGGCGACCGCCTCTCGAATCAGGAGGCCTTCGAGAACACGGGCCGCTACCTGAGTTACTACCAGCACGATCTGGTGGTCCTGGACTGGGATGCGGCACTGATCGTCGATGAGCGTCGCAACTTCGATGAGGTGCTTTATATCATGGAACTGGCCAACCTCCAGCTTGCCGAACTGGAGGCTTACGATCGGATTCTGGACGACGCGTTGGACCGCTGCTATCGAGATGTCGGAATGCAGGCCCTGCGCAGCCGGGCCAACGTGTTGCGCGAACTCCGGGAAATCCGCGTCGATTTTGCCCGGCTCAGCGACGAGCTCTCCAATATCTCCAAGTTTTTCGGGGATTGGCACCTGGCCCGGATTTACGAGAACATCTCGGCAAGATTCCATCTCCCGGACTGGCACAAAGCCCTGGACGGCAAACTGAAAACCCTCGACGACCTCTACCAGATGCTGCAGCAGGATCGCGTCAACCGTTGGATGGTTATCCTGGAAATGACCATTGTCCTGCTTTTCATCCTCGACTTGATTATCCTGGTGTGGGCCGAGCATTATTGAAAAAGGAAAGTATGCTGCTTGAATTACGCGATCCCATTGAGTGCGAGTTCGATTTGCTGGCTTTGGGTGAAATTATGCTGAGATTGGATCCCGGCGCTGGGCGGATTCGGTGCGCGCGGGAGTTCACGGTATGGGAAGGGGGAGGGGAGTATAATGTGGCCCGCGGACTGCGGCGTTGTTTTGGCCTCAAGACGGCCGTATGCACTGCTTTGGCCGATAATGAAGTGGGCCGGTTGATCGAGGATTTCATCTTGCAGGGAGGCGTGGACACGAAATTCATTCGGTGGGTTCCCTACGACGGTGTGGGACGCCAGGCGCGAAACGGATTAAACTTCACCGAGCGCGGCTTCGGAGTCCGCGGGGCGGTCGGAGTGTCAGATCGCGGGCATACCGCCGCTTCCCAGTTGCGTCCTGGTGATTTTGACTGGGATCGCATCTTTGCGCGGACCGGGGTGCGCTGGCTGCATACCGGCGGCATTTTCGCGGCCCTCAGTGAAACGACGCCGCTCCTGGTCCTTGAAGCCGTCCGCAAAGCCAAAGAGCACGGAGTGGCGGTTTCCTATGATTTGAATTACCGGCCGTCCCTCTGGAAAAGCATCGGGGGACAAGATCGCGCCCGGGAGATCAACCGCGAAATCGCCCGTCACATCGATGTCATGATTGGCAACGAGGAGGACTTCATGGCCTGTTTGGGATTTCAGGTGGAAGGCGTCGATGAAAACCTCACCGCTCTGGATCCGACCGCGTTCAAGAAGATGATCACGCAGGCCGTTCGGGAATACCCCAACTTCAAGGTTGTGGCCACCACCTTGCGGGCCGTGAAAAGCGCCAATCGGAACGACTGGGGGGCGATCTGTTGGGCTGGCGGCCAGTTTTATGACGCGACATCCCGCCCCAACCTCGAGATCTTCGATCGCGTCGGGGGCGGCGATAGTTTTGCCTCGGGACTGATCTATGGACTGATGGCCTTCGAGGATCCTCAGAAGGCCGTCGAGTATGGGGCCGCCCACGGAGCGTTGGCGATGACCACGCCGGGGGATACCTCGATGGCGACGTTGCGCGAAGTGGAAAACCTGATCCGAGGAAAAGGCGCCCGCGTGCAGCGATGAATTTCGGCACGCGCTGGCCAATGAATGATTTATGAAAAGACTCCTGTTATTCAGCTTGGTGATGATACCCGTTTTGGCTTCCCAGGGCGCCGCACGCGAACCCCTGGCCTTGTGGCCGGATGGCGCCCCTGGAGCCTTGGGGATCAGCACCAATGATGTGCCCACCCTTACCCCGTATCTGCCTGAGCCCGACAAAGCCACGGGATCAGCCATCGTAATCTGCCCGGGAGGAGGATACGCTCATCTGGCCAAACACGAAGGAGAAGGATACGCCCTTTGGCTTAGTGAACAGGGCATTGCCGGTTTTGTATTGAAATACCGCCTCGGATCCCATGGTTACCGGCATCCCGCCATGATGCAGGATGCCGCCCGCGCCATAAGACTGGTTCGCTATAAAGCCGCAGACTGGAAAATCAACCCTCAGAAGATCGGGATCATGGGCTCTTCAGCCGGGGGCCATCTCGCAGCCACCCTGGTCACCCATTTTGATCAGGGAGATGCCACAGCCCAAGATCCGGTCGATCGCCAGAGCAGTCGCCCCGACCTGGGCATTCTTTCCTACCCTGTGATCACAATGGGAGAACACACCCATCACGGTTCCCGACAGAACCTTCTTGGGGCTAATCCTGCCGATGAACTGATTCAATTGCTCTCCAACGAAAAACAGGTGACGGGCCGGACGCCTCCCTGTTTTATCTGGCATACCTATGAGGACAACGCCGTCCGAGTGGAAAACAGCCTGGATTTTGCCTGTGCCCTGCGCAAAGCCGGCGTGCCCTTTGATCTGCATATCTATGAAAAAGGCGGCCACGGCATGGGGTTGGCCAACGGCCATCCTTGGACCCGGGATTGTCTTTACTGGCTGACTGCTCGCGGATTCCTAAAATTCGATTAATGGTCTACCCCCCCTTGAGGCTTCGGGAACCCTCCAGACCCCGCGAGCCCTGCTGAAAAGGACGGGTCAGGGCCGGTTGAGCATGTAAATCAAATAGCCAAAAAGCGCCGAAAACAAGGCGCCGAAGATCAAGGTCCACCGCAAAACCTGCCAGTGGTGGCGGCGATTGCTGCGACCCATTCCCGGCAAAAGATAAAAGCGATGGGCCTCTTTGTTTTTGCGCAAGCCAAACATCAATGGGCATGTTCTTATATCGACTTGTCTCGGCTTTTCAACGCAGAAATTCCCATTCTGACACAAGGATGAGCTTGATTCCATTCGCGGCTTCCTCCAGCATAGGCATCGTATCGTGAGTCGCTTTGAGTCCCGCCGGATTCCGGAGTGATCCTGCGCGATGCGAAATTGCATGAATGGCACACCTGATGCGTCATTGAAACCGTATGGCAAACGCCGACCAGCGGCCGCTCGATTTAACACCGAGGCGATCCCTCTTCCTCAAAACGGGTTTCAAGAGCGACTCTTTTTCCTGGCGGCGTTCCTGAGCCGGCCGGGCCGGATCGGCGCTATTGGACCCAGTTCGCAGGCCCTGACCGCCGAAATGCTTCAAGGTTGCCACCTGGACAAGATGGAGAATGTGGTCGAGCTGGGGCCCGGGACCGGCGCGTTGACCGGGGCGATACTAGCCCAGATCGGCCCTAGAACCCGCTTTCTAGCTGTCGAGCTCGATGAAGGCTGCGTTAGCCACCTCAACCGAAAGTTTCCCCGGCTCTCAATTGTTCATGACTCGGCTGAAAATCTCCAGAGCCTGCTAAAGCAGCGCGGTATCCAGCACCTCGACTGCATCATCAGCGGACTGCCCTGGGCCAGCATGCCCGACAGTATTCAACGTCCCACTTTTGAGGCCGTCATGAAGAGCCTGCGTCCCGGAGGCACTTTCCGGACCTTTGCCTACGTGCATGCGAGCTGGTTTCCCACCGCCAATCGGTTCCGACGCCTCCTGGAAAAGCACTTTGCCTCTGTCGGCAAAAGCCGCGTTGTCTGGAAAAACCTCCCGCCCGCTTTCGTCTATCAGTGCGTGCGTTGAGTCCCGATCCCTTCCACATTGTCCTGGCGTTCATAACGTTTCTCCTGATCTTTTCGGGTGAAATGGCTCCGGTCCTATCTCACAGCCGTCCCGACGCCCCTGTGCCTTCCGTTTCTGCCCGCCGCGTTGACGCCCCCTTGGAGGTCGACGGCCGTCTGAACGAGCCGTTCTGGGCCGACACGCCGATCGGCTCCAATTTCATCGATACCCGGACCCATAAGCCCGCTGATCAGCAAACGCGGGTTCGCTTGGCCTATACCCGAGAATTCCTCTACATCGCCGTCGAATGTCTCGACGATCAGCCCGAGAAGATCCGAGCTGTGGAACGTCGCGAGGACCGCGAGTTCACGGCGGATGATTGGGTCGAAGTCCACCTGGATCCCACCCACAGTCATCAAAGCAAATACGCTTTCTTCGCGAACCCCCTCGGTACCCGGGCCGATGCCAATGAAGGCCCCTCCGGCGTCTTTAATCGGGGGTGGTCGGCCAATTGGGACTGCGCCGCCGCCCTCACAACCAATGGCTGGACTTTCGAAATGCGCATTCCCTTCAGCATCCTGAATTACGAACGGCGCAATGGCCAAACCTGGGGGCTCAATTTCACCCGCGCCCTCCGGCACACCGATACCACCAGCTTCTGGAGCTACAACCCCACCGACGAATATAAACCCCGCAACTTCGGCCACCTGACCGGACTCGATCTTGCCGACTCGGTCTTCGACAGAAACTGGGAGATTAGATTCTACTACTTCAAAACTCTGAAGAATATCTCTCACTTTTTGCCAAGATCATCAAGCGGCCATGAGCGCGATGACTTCGTCGATTGCGTGATCGACCTTGTGATAGGCGCGTTCAAAAGCCGAATCGGGCACGTGATCCGGGTTGGGGCGATGGCGAAAGAGCCCGAAGGCGATAGGGCCATAAATGCGCTTGCGCAGTTGCACCAACAAGATGGCCAGTTTCTGGCCTTTGACCGTAAAGCGATAGGCATGGGAATGGGGGATACGTTCGATGAGCCCATGGAGCCGCAGCTTGCGCAGATCATAGCGGATTTGATTGAGCGTATAGTCCGGTTCCTTGAGGCCGAAATCCTCCAGGATCGCCCGCCGCAACCGGGTCGCCGTCCATTGCCGCAAATGGCCGCTGGCCCCTTGGAGGAGCACTTCTAATAGCCGTAGGATCCGCGTCTGTTCGAGCTTAATGCCCGAAACCTTCGTCTTGCCCTGGATGACGGGCTTGGCCAGGCGAGCGATCACGTCCAGCTGGCCGTGAACGTTCAAATGCCCGGCCTGCACCCCGGCAAATCGATCGGTGACTTCCTGGAACTTCCGACGCAGGATTTCCCAATGGCGGAGGGATTTCTTGAGTTTGAAATCCTGGACCCGGTTACAGACCAACTCCAACCGCAGAAAGGTGGCCGCTTTCTCATACTGTTTGAGGAAGGAGTTGCGCCAGTAGGTGCGAAAGACATGCATCCCATGGTCCATCCGTTCCATGACATTCTGGAGTTTGCCCTGGATCCGGCGCATCCGTCGGCCCCCAAACAGGACGGTGAGCCGGTCGGCGGTCAGGAGATAAAGCCCCAGTTCGCAGGAACGCTGAAAGATCGACCGGATCGGCCAACTCCGCTTGAAGATGAAATTGCGGCAATACTCGACTTGTTCGACGACGTAGAGGCGGTGCAGTCCTCCCGCTGCGGCCCGTTCCTTGGGGGAAAACTTTGGGGACACGATAAGCGTCCAATAATCGATCCGTTGCTGAAGGACCTGGGCGCTTAAGCCATCGGCTGCCGCCTGGAGCCGGGCCGGATCCTGGGTCGAAACAAACCGGTTGTCATCCTTAACATAACCCACGCCTTGGCGGTCCAGTTCTTGGGCAATGTAGTTATGCCCATTGAGGTAAGCGGTCACCGAGAACGGCAGAAACGATCCCACCCGCAGCACCATCGGTCCGACGACTTCATCCAGGATGTAGAAATAGTAGTGGGTGTAACGGCTCCGCTGTTTTCTCAGGATCTGGTAGTGGGGATCTTGGGCCGCATACTTGGGGGGGATCACCCGGAAGGTCCAACCCTGTTCCAGGCTTTGCAGGATGTAATAGACGCCATAGTGTCCGGCCCGGAGCCAGCGGTTTTGCCGGGGCCGGACCAACTCCTCTTTGCGCGTTCCCTTGACAGGCCATTCCAAGGGTAATCGGTGATTGCGAGCATACTGCCGCACCCATTGCTGATAGTCGCGGGTGCGTTGACGCAGGAGCTCTTGGGTGAGTTGAGGATGGCCGCAGACCTGGCGAAAGAAATACACCACCTGGTTTTCCCGCAACAAGCCCAACAGATGGCCGTGGATGACGATGCGGTCAAAGCCATGATAAACCCATTGCAGATAGGGTCCAAAGAGTTTAAGAAAGAGTTGCATCGGCGGTTTCTTCGGGCTGGGCAGCCTGAAGTTTGGTTTAATTGTTCAACCGCCGATGCTCTCATAAAACGGGCGAAGACGGGGAGCCTAAAAAGTGGCCTGGGGGGGTGGAACAATCGCCGCTCCCAACTCCATAAGTGAAGTTTTGCGGTCGCCGACCGTACCGCGTAACTTCATGAATTCCAAAACGCTCTCGTCGGCGACCGCAAAATTTCAAATATCTTTGGCTAGACTTTACCGAGCTAACGCTCCGAATACCGGCATAGGCAACACTCTCCGGTTTGTTTTCATGCGGGGCATCGGGCTGGTCCTGACGACCGAGGTTTCAAGCGTGATCCATCGGACGGATCGGATCGATGAGGATTTGGGACACCGAGCAGGTGGTTATTCTGGTGCTTGACCGGGGAGGGAGTATTGGGCACGATAGCATGTGTTTTCAGACAAAGAACGAGGTTTTATGAAGCGTTACACTATTGGCGTGATGGGGGGGGTGGTCCTGGCGCTGACGCTATTGCTGCTGCGTTCCTGCATTTCGGGTAGCGCGCCGGTTACGGCCGACGCTTTTTCACCGGCACCGCCGGCGGTGGATTCGGGTTCGGTGTCAATGTTATCGAATGTGGTGTCGGGCTCGACCGCTGTTGATTTGAAGTACCAGGTTCAGACGGGTGTCGGGAACGAAATTGAATATCACTCATATTGGGGTTTTGGGGGAGGGGGATCTGATGAGGATCCATTCATCCAGGAAGTACGGAAGCGCACCAGCCGGCTGAGTTATGTGTATAACAGCCAGCTGAAGGGGCGTCTCTGGTCAGCAGTTGAGCACGAGGGCCGCAAGGTTATTGCGCTCTATTTCGACCTGGACGGCGACGGAAAGCTTGCCAACAACGAACGCATTCTCCCGACCCGCAAGGTGGATGATCACAGCATTGAGTTCATCACGCCCGATTTCTCCTTAAAGAGCGAGGATGGAAGCGCGTCGTTGTTTCGGGTAT
>Ga0209507_1001694_pt1 | contig 16755 bp, 14 predicted proteins | sample AD_UKC028_MetaG_FD_184414 | JGI IMG/M metagenome (GOLD analysis project Ga0209507, IMG submission 184414) | Active sludge microbial communities of municipal wastewater-treating anaerobic digesters from USA - AD_UKC028_MetaG (SPAdes) (version 2) | ecosystem: Engineered > Bioreactor > Anaerobic >...
TCTTCCAGTCGTCCGAGATCTACGGCGGCCTCGGCTCCGTGTGGGACTACGGTCCCCTGGGCGTCGAGCTCAAGAAGAACGTCAAGGACCGCTGGTGGCGGGCCATGGTCCACGCCCGCGACGACATCGAGGGACTCGACGCCGCCATCCTGATGCACCCCAAGGTGTGGGAGGCCTCCGGGCACGTGGCCGGCTTCACCGACCCGCTGGTGGACTGCAAGACCTGCAAGGCGCGCTTCCGGGCCGACAAGATCCAGGACGCGCAGTGCCCGCAGAAGCCGAGCAAGCACCCGGGCGAGCACACCACCTGCGAGCTCACCGAACCCCGCCTCTTCAACCTGATGTTCAAGACCTTCATGGGACCCGTCGAGGAGTCCGCGGCGGTCATCTACCTCCGCCCCGAGACGGCGCAGGGCATCTACGTCAACTACCTGAACGTCCTGCAGGGCTCGCGGCAGAAGGTGCCGTTCGGCATCGCGCAGATCGGCAAGGCGTTCCGGAACGAGATCACCCCCGGCAACTTCATCTTCCGGACCCGCGAGTTCGAGCAGATGGAGATGCAGTTCTTCGTGAAGCCCGGCGCCGACGCCGAGTGGTTCGAGCAGTGGCGCGAGCTCCGGATGGCGTGGCACCACGCCCTCGGCCTCAACCCGGCCAAGCTGCGCTGGCACGAGCACGGACCGGGCGAGCTGGCGCACTACGCCAAGGCCGCCTACGACATCGAGTACGAGTTCCCCTTCGGGTGGAACGAGATCGAGGGGATCCACAACCGGACCGACTTCGACCTGCAGCGGCACCAGGCCGCCTCCGGCAAGAAGCTCGACTACTTCGACCAGGCGGCCAACGAGCGGTTCGTGCCGTACATCGTCGAGACCTCCGCCGGCGCCGACCGGGTCACCCTGACGACGCTGGTGGACGCGTACCGCGAGGAACAGGTAGAGGGCGAGACCCGCGTGGTGCTCGGCTTCCATCCCTCCATTGCGCCGATCAAGGCGGGCGTCTTCCCGCTGGTCAAGAAGGACGGGATGCCGGAGTTCGCGACCCGGCTCTACCACGACCTCAAGCGGCAGGTGCCCGCCTTCTACGACGACAGCGGGGCGGTGGGGCGGCGCTACCGGCGCATGGACGAGGCCGGCACGCCGTTCTGCATCACGGTGGACGGCCAGACGCTTCAGGACGGCACCGTGACGGTGCGGCACCGGGACGCGATGAACCAGGACCGTGTGGCGGCGGACACCCTGGCGGCGTGGATCAAGGAGAGGACTGAGGACTGAGGACTGAGGACTGAGGACTGAGGACTGAGGACCGAGGACTGAGAACAGGGGCGGACGGATGAGCGGCAACCTGCGGGAGATCGGCGGGCGCAAGCTTCGGCCCGAGAGCCTCATGATGAGCTACGGGTACGACCCGCGGCTCAGTGAGGGGGCGGTGAAGTGCCCCATTTTCCAGACCTCCACCTTCGCCTTCGAGTCGGCCGAGGCGGGCAAGGCGTTCTTCGAGCTGGCGTACGGCCTCCGGGAGCAGCGGAGCGGGGAGGAAATGGGGCTGATCTACAGCCGCCTCAACAACCCCGACCTCGAAATCCTCGAGGGGCGGCTGGCACTCTGGGACGAGGCGGAGGGCTGCGCCGTGTTTGCCAGCGGCATGGCCGCCATCACCACCTCCCTCCTCGCCTTCCTCACCCCCGGCGACGTGCTCATCCACAGCGAGCCGCTCTACGGCGGCTCCGACCACTTCATCAAGCACTTCCTCCCCCGCCTCGGCGTCATTCCCGTCGGCTTCCAGGCCGGGGTGCCGATGGCCGACCTCGCCGCCGACCTGACGGCGCGGGTCGCCGGCCGCCCGGTGGCGGCGGTGCTCCTCGAGACTCCCGCCAACCCGACGAACGCGCTGGTGGACATCCGGGGGATCGCCGACCTGGCCCACGGTCTCTCGGCGCCGGGCCGTCCCGCCGTGGTGATGGTGGACAACACCTTCCTCGGCCCCGTCTTCCAGCACCCGCTGCAGCACGGCGCCGACCTGGTCATCTACTCGGCGACCAAGTTCATCGGCGGACACAGCGACATCATCGCCGGCGCGGTGTCGGGCAGCCTCGCGACGATGCTCCCCGTACGCACCCTTCGCACTTTCATGGGCACGATGATGAGCCCCTGGTCCGGGTGGCTGCTGCTCCGGAGCCTCGAGACGCTCAAGATGCGGATGACGGCCGCGATGAAGAACGCGCGCTACGTGGCGGACTTCCTGGCGGAGCACCCCAAGGTGCAGGCGGTCCACTACCTCGGGCACCTGACCGAGGACTCGCCGATGTTCGACGTGTACCAGCGGCAGTGCGTGGCGCCGGGCTCGATGATCTCGTTCGACGTCGTGGGCGGCGAGGCGGCGGCGTTCCGCTTCCTCAACGCGCTCTCCATGGTCAAGCTGGCGGTGAGCCTGGGCGGCACGGAGTCGCTGGCCGAACACCCCGGCTCGATGACGCACGCCGACGTCCCCCCTGCGGACCAGGCCCGGATGGGCTTCACCCCGGGGCTGGTGCGGCTGTCGGTGGGCGTGGAGCACTATGAGGACCTGATCGCGGATCTGGCGCAGGCGCTCGGCGCTGCGTAGCGCGGCGGGGCCGGTGGGCAGCGGGGCCGGGAGGCAGGACTGAATGCGACTCGATGACTTCAGGGCCCTCGTGGCGCGCCTCAGCAAGGAGGTGCCGGAGGAGTTCCTCGACGGCATCTCTGAGATCACCGTATCGCCCCGCGCCGTGCCGCATCCCACCCGGGCCGACATCTTCACGCTCGGCCACTGCATCCCCTTCCATGCCGGCGACACCGCCGCTGCCGACGAGATCCAGAGCCGGGTCGTGTTGTATCACGGCTCGTTCCGCGCCCTGGCCGAGCTCGATCCCGACTTCGACTGGCGCACCGAGACGTGGGAAACGCTCACCCACGAGCTCCGCCACCACCTGGAGTGGCGGGCCCGCGAGGGGGCGCTCGAGGCGTTCGACGAGGCGGCCGAGCAGAACTTCGCCCGGATGGACGGGGAGCCGTTCGACCCGAGCTTCCACCTGAGCGGCGAAGCGGTGGCGGAGGGGGTGTACCAGGTGGACGACGACTTCTTCCTCGACCGGGTGGTCCGGCGGCTCCCCGAGGTGCTGGAGTTCGGCTGGCACGGCCGGTCGTACCGCGCCACAGTCCCCGCGGGGGCGGTCCTCCCCGCCTTCCTGACGGTGGAGGGAGTCGACGACCCGCCGCCGGGGGAATTGGTGCTGGTCTTTCGCCGGCGAGGGGGGCTGTTCGACCTCTTCCGGCAGGCCCGGCCGTTCACCGGCGTCGTGGCGGCGGAACCGGCCGCGGGCGATTAACTTTCGGGCCTCGACTCATGCGCCGGAGGGATGGAATGCGGGGCACGTTCCTGTTGGGATTGGCACTCGTCGCCGCGCCGCTGGCCGCCCAGACGACCACCGCGGCGTACCGGGTGGGAGTCGTCAGCGAATCGGGCGACATCATCACCTGGCTCCGCCCCGAGGGCAGCACCCTGGTGGTGGACAAGGTGGTGCCGGTGGGGGTCATGCCGGCCGACATCGACGGCCCGCACAACATCACCGTCTCCGCCGACCAGCGCTGGTACTACGTCTCCATCGCCCACGGCACGCCATACGGGACGCTCTGGCGGTTCGACGCGAGCAACGACACCCTGGCCGGCCGCGCCCAGCTGGAGTTCTTCCCGACCACCATCTCCGTCTCCCCCGACGGCGAGTTCGCGTTCGTGGCCAACTCCGACTTCCACGGCGACCACCCCCGCGTCAATTCCATCTCGGCGGTGTACACCCCCGACATGATGAAGATCACCGAGATCCCGGCGTGCGACATGCCGCACGGCGTGAAGGTGAATCACGCGGGGACCGCGGTGTGGGCCTCCTGCATGCACAGCGACGAGTTGCTGCAGATCGACGCCGCCACCTTCGACATCACCCGCCGCGCGAAGACCGGCTCCGGGATGGCCATGCCCGCCGCCGCCGGGGCCCACGCCGGCATGAATCACGGCGCGCCGGCCACCGCGCCGGCGCCCGCGGCCGCTCCTCCCGTGGACAATGAGTGCGCCCCGACCTTCGTCAGCGTCTCGCGCGACGACCGCACGCTGTACGTGGCCTGCAACCACAAGGGGACGCTGCAGGTCTGGGACGCCGAGTCGCTGACGATGCGCGCCGAGATCGCGGTGGGCGCCGGCGCCTACAACGTGGAGCCGTCGCCGGACGGGCGGTTCGTCGTGGTGACCAACAAGAAGGCGCAGAGCGCGAGCGTGGTGGACGCCCGGACCCTCAAGGAGCTGGCGCGGGTGCCGACTACCAAGAAGATCGTCCACGGCGTCGCGTTCAGCCCCGACAGCCGGTACGCCTACGTGACGCAGGAGTCCATCGGCGCCGACCCCGGCGCGGTGGACGTGATCGACCTGACCACGCTCACCAAGGTGAGCACGACCCCGCTGCCGGCCCAGCCGACCGGCATTGCCATCCTCAAGCGCTGAGCGGACCTGCCATGGTACATGAAACGGTGACCACGCTGGCCGGCCCCGAGGTGCTCCTCCGCGCCAAGGCGTTCTTCACGCAGCGGATGCCGCAATCGGCGGCGTTTCCCGAGTCGGAAGGGCCCGGATACCTGACCCTCCGCGGCCAGGGGGGCGAGGAGATCGCCCTGGCGGTCTTCCCGGCGGACGGGCACACGCGGGTGCGCGGCTCCACGCTCTTCTTCGACCAGGCGCTGGCGCGGTTCCTCTCCACCCTTCCGACGCCGTCGGCGGTGCCCGCATGAGCGACGACGGGATGCTGGTCCGCGTCACGGTGCAGGACACCTGGGATACCGTGGAACTCAAGCTGCCTCCCACCGCGTCGGTGGCCGAGCTCAAGCTCCGCGCGCTGGTCATGATGCACGTGGCGAACGACCCCGGCGGCTACGAGGTCAAGTATCGCGGCGCCTCGCTCCGAGACGAGACCGTATCGCTCGAGTCGGCGCAGGTCGTCGACAACGCCGCCCTGATCGTGCTTCCCGTCCGCCGACGCCCGGTCAAGTAGGCCCCTTTCCTCCCTCGGCGGGCACGATGGCCGTCGCCGTCTACAGCCACCCCAGCTGCACGCTTCACGACGCGGGCCCCGGACATCCCGAGGCCCCGGGGCGGATCGTGGCCGTGATGGAGGCGCTGGGGGGGCTTCCCGGCATCGAATTCCGTACCGCCACCCCCGCCACCCCCGACGTGCTCCTCACGGTGCACACCGCCGAGCACGTCAAACACTTGCGGGATACCCACGCCGCGGGGGGCGGTCGCCTCGATCCCGACACCGTGATGAACGCCCACAGCTGGGAGGCGATGCTGGCCGCCACTGGCGCGGTGCTCGAGGCGGCGGGCCACGTGCACGCCGGGGCGGGCCACGCCTTCGCGGCGGTGCGGCCGCCGGGCCACCACGCCCTGGCCGACCGCGTCATGGGGTTCTGCCTCGTCAACAACGCGGTGCTCGCGGCGCGGCGGTTCCAGGCGCTCGGGCGCCGCCGGGTGCTGATCGTGGACTGGGACGTCCATCACGGGAACGGCACCCAGGCGCTGGTCGAGCACGACGCCGAGGTGCGCTTCGTGTCACTGCACCAGTCGCCGTGGTGGCCGTTCACGGGGGCGGCGTCCGAGCGAGGCGTGGGCAATGTGTTCAACGTGCCGCTGCCGGGCGGGCTGGAGCCGGAGCAGTACGTACGCCAGCTCTGGCTGGCCATCGAGGCGGCCACCAGGGACTGGACGCCGGACGCGATCATCGTCTCGGCGGGGTTCGACGCGATGGCGGGAGATCCGCTGGGCGGGTTCACGCTACAGCCGCGCCACTACCGGGTCCTCACGGAGCGACTTCGGGAGCGGATCCCGGCGGCGCCGATCCTTGGCACCCTCGAGGGCGGGTACCTGCCGGGACGGCTCGCGAAGGGCGCGGCGGCGTTCGTGGCGGCGCTGGGGTAGGCGCGGTAAGTTTCCCGTATCACACTCGACCGGATCAATCCATGCTGCGTCTCCAGGCCGAATACCTCCTCCTCCGCACCCGGCATCCCTTCATCATCGCCCGGGGCGGGCAGAGCGATTACAAGACCGTCTGGGTGCGGCTGACCGACGGGGACGGCCACGAGGGCTGGGGCGAAGCGGCGCCGACGAAGTTCTACGGCGAAACCCCGGAAACGGTCATGGAGGTACTCCAGAATTACGCGCAACACCTCCCTGCCGATCCGTTCGACCTCGAGGAGACCGACCGCCGCCTCGAGACGGCGCTCCGGGGCAACCCCTCGGCGCGGGCCGCCCTGTCCGCCGCCATGCACGACCTGGTGGGCAAGCGACTCGGCGTCCCGGTGTACAAGCTGTGGGGCCTCGACCCCGCCAAGGCGCCGATGTCCACCTTCACCATCGGGATCGACACGCCGGAGCGGATCCGGATGAAGGTGCAGGAGGCTGCCGAATACCCGATCCTCAAGATCAAGCTCGGCAGCGACCGCGACCTGGAAATCCTGCAGACCATCCGCGACGCCACCGATCGTGAGTTGCGGGTGGATGCCAACTGCGGCTGGACCGTCAAGCACACCATCCAGATGCTGCCGGTGCTCGAGGAATTCGGCGTGACGGTGCTGGAGCAGCCGCTCGTCCCGACCGACGTGGAGGGACTCGGGGTCATCCGCATGGCCGCGTCCATCCCGATCATCGCGGATGAGTCGTGCCGGACCGCGAGCGACATCCCCGGCCTGGTGGGGCAGGTGGACGGCATCAACATCAAGCTGGCCAAGTGCGGCAGTCTCCGCGAGGCGATCCGGATGATCGCCGTCGCGCGGGCGCACCACATGACGGTCATGGTCGGCTGCATGATCGAGAGCTCGCTCGCCATCACCGCCGCGGCGCACTTCACACCACTGGTGGACATCGTGGACCTCGACGGCGCGGCGCTCCTGGCGGAGGACCCGTTCGTCGGCGCCACCATCGCGGGCGGCCAGCTCCGCCTCCCCACCGGCCCGGGGCTCGGCGTCACGCCGCGATGACCGAACGGTACGCGCAGGTCGCGCTTCCGCTCCCTCTCGCCACTCCCTACACCTACCAGATTCCCGAGACCCTGGCCGACCGCGTGGCGGCCGGGGCGCGCGTCGTGGTGCCGGTGCGCGGCCGCGAACTGATCGGCATCGTCACCGCCGTCGAAGTGCCTGCCCCCGAGATGACCGCCCGCTCCATCCTCGCCACCCCCGACGACGAGCCGGCGCTGACGCCGGCGCTGCTCCGCACGGTGGAGTGGATGGCCGGATACTACGGCGCGCCGATCGGGCTCGCGCTCAAGGCGGCGCTCCCGTCGGGCTTGTGGGGCGGCAGTGAAGTGGTGGTGGATATCGCCGCGGCATCCAGGGTCCCGGGCGGCACCGGCGCGGAAATCCTCCAGTGGCTGGAACGGAAGGGCGGGTCGGCGTCGGTTCCGTCCATCGCCCGCGGGATGAAGCGCGGCGTGTGGGACGCCGTGGATCGCCTGGCGCGCGTCGGGGCGGTCACCCTTCGCGTCGTGCCGCCGGACACCGGCGGTGGCGCCGTGACCGAGCGGCTCCTGGTGATTCCCGACCGGCGGCTCACCCTGCTCGAGCGCCAGGAGGCGTTCGGGGGCAAGCCGAGGCAGCGCGCGCTGTACGAAGCGGTGGAGCAGCTGGGCGGCAGCGCCCCGGTTGCGCACCTGCGCACGCAGCTCGGGTTCAGCACGGCGCTCATCCGGGCGCTGGCCCGCGGAGGACACGCCGCCGTCGAGGAGGTGGAGCGGGTGCGCGATCCCTTCGCCGGTGAAGTGGGGACGCCGCCGCCCGACGGACTCTCCGGCGACCAGCAGCGCGCCCTCGCCGACATCGAGGGGCTCTCCGCGGGGGAGGGCGCGCTGCTCTTCGGGATCACGGGCAGCGGGAAGACGTTCGTCTATCTCGAGGCGATCCGGCGCGGGCTCGAGACCGGCCGCGGCGCCATTATCCTGGTGCCCGAGATCGGCCTGACGCCGCAGACGGTTCGGCGAGTCCGTGGCATGTTCGGCGACGACGTGGCGGTGCTCCACAGCGGACTTTCCGACGGCGAGCGGGCCGACGCCTGGCGCGCGCTGCGGCGCGGGGAGCGGCGCGTGGCGGTCGGGGCACGGTCGGCCATCTTCGCGCCGGTGGCCGCGCCCGGCGTGATCGTGGTGGACGAGGAGCACGAGGCCACCTACAAGAACGGCGAGTCGCCGCGCTACCACGCGCGGGAGGTGGCCGCGGTCCGTGCCCGGCTCGAGGGGGCCCGCCTGGTGCTCGGCAGCGCCACGCCGTCGCTCGAGAGCTGGTCTGAGGCGGGCCCGGGCAAGCGGCTTCGGCTGGTGCCGCTGCCGGAGCGCGCCGGAGCGGGGAAGCTGCCGCCGGTGGTGCTGGTGGACCTGCGCACGGCGCCGAAGATCCCCGGCTCGGGCGCGATACCCTGGTCCGAGGAACTGGACGGCGCGGTGAGCCGGGTGCTGGCCCGCGGCGAGCAGGGGATGCTCCTGCTCAACCGGCGCGGGTTCGCGGCGTTCCTGCAGTGCCCCGACTGCGGCCACGTGCCCGAGTGCCCCTCCTGCAGCATCAGCCTGACGGTGCACCAGTCGCCGCCGGCGCTCCGCTGTCACTATTGCGCGCACGAGGCGCCGCTCACGGAGCGATGCGCGGCCTGCGGCCACGCCGTCGCGCAGATGCGCGGCGTCGGCACGCAGCAGCTGGAGCGCTGGCTGGCGGAGCGCTTTCCATCGGCGCGGCTGGCCCGGATGGACCTCGACACCACCAGCACCAAGTGGGCCCATCACCGGATCCTCGGCACCGTCGAGCGGCGGGAGGTGGACCTCCTCCTCGGCACGCAGATGATCGCCAAGGGACTCGACTTCCCCAACGTAACGCTGGTCGGCGTGGTGGACGCCGACACCGCGCTGCACCTTCCCGACTTCCGTTCGGCCGAGCGGACGTTCCAGCTGATCGCACAGGTGGCGGGCCGCGCGGGGCGCGGCCCCGCGGGGGGACGGGTGGTGGTGCAGACGCGCCAGCCGACGCACCACGCCCTCCTCCGCGCCGCCCGGCACGACGCCGAGGGATTCCTCGGGGAGGAACTGGCGCTCCGGGCGTCCCCCGCCTATCCCCCCGCCACGGGGCTGGTGAACCTGGTCGTCTCCGGCCGGGAGGAGACGGCGGTGGGTCGTGTGGCCGCGGAGACGGCGGAGTGGGCTGCGGCGCTCGCCGAGCGACACGGGCTCGAGCTCACGGTGCTGGGGCCGGCCCCCTGTCCGCTTGCGCGGATCAAGGACCGCTGGCGCTGGCACGTGGCGCTCAAGGGAGATGGAAGCGTCCTTGGGCGCGTGGTGCGGTATGCCGCGACGCGACTGGCCGGGTCGGGCGAGCCGCGGGTGACGATCGACCGCGATCCGGTCAGCTTGCTCTAACCGCACGCGCCGTGCAGGTTCAGGCCTTCCCCCAGCTCCCCACCCCAGAAGGACCAGATGACGAATCCGCCGAACGCCCGCCTGGGATTCCGCCCGCTATCGATGGTGCTCGGTGGGGTAGGCATCATCGTGCTGGCCGTCACCCTCCTGATGCTCTACGTGGGAAGGATCCTCGTAAGCGACGAGGCGTTCGCTGACCGGGTGGGCGCCAGCCTGGCGGACCCTCGCATCGGCGAGTTCGTCGCGCTGCGCATCACCGATGTCGTGATCGAGCAGAAGCCCGATCTCACGGCGTTTCGGCCGATCCTCGTGGCAGTGACGCGCGGGATCGTCACCTCGGCGCCGTTTCGGGGTTTGATCCGTCCAGCCGTGATCAAGGCCCATCAGGCGGTGCTCTCCTCGACGGCGGAGAACATCCTGCTCGCCATCCCCGATGTGGGGGTGCTCGTTCAGGAGGCGCTGGAAAACATTGGCCCCGACGCTGCGGCCCGGGTGCCGGCCACGCTTCGACCGGTGCTGGAAATCGACAAGGCGGCGCCGACCGTCCGCGCGGCGGCCAGGGTGCTCGGGTCGCTGGAGACCCTCCGCGGGTTCGGACGCCTGGCGCTCCTCGGCGGCGTCGGCTGCCTCGTCCTGGCCGTGGTCCTGTCGCCGACGCGGCGCCGGACCGGACTATCGCTCGGCGTCGGGGTCGCGACGGTCGGCGTCGTCCTGGCGCTGGTCGTGCCGGCTGGGCGGCTCCTGCTGGCGTCGGCCATTCCCGATGCCGCCGCCGCTGGCGCCGCGGACGGGCTGTGGATGGCGTTCTTCGCACCGCTCAGGGGCGTCGGCATCATCGTCGCCATCGTCGGCGCGGCGCTGGCGCTGATCGCCCTCCCTGGCGACAGCGCCGAACCTGGCGTGATCGGGCGGCAGGCGTGGGAGTTCGTGTCCCGCCACCGCGAGCGTGCCCTGGCGGAAGCGGGACGGCTGCTCGCGCTCGGGCTCGCCGGGCTTGCCGGCGTGGTCTATCCGGGAGCCGCGCTGAAGGTCGTCGCGGTCGCCGCGGGCGCGATCCTGATCCTGAGGAGCCTTGCCGGGTGGCGGCGGCTGGCCCAGCCGCACCTGCCGGAGGAACTCCGTCGAGCGCGGGAGAACGTGCACCTCTGGCCCACGGCCCTGGCCGGCATCCGGATCGTGGGCCTGCTGGCGCTGGGCGTCGGGGCCGTGGCGGTCGTCCTGCGGATTCGTCCTCCGGAGCCGCCGGTCGAGGTGGTGGCAAGTGGTGGCGCCTGCAATGGCGCGGTCGAGTTGTGCAGCCGCCGGCTCACGAAGGTCGTCTTTCCCGGGGCGCACAACGCCATGGGCTCGGCCACGAACCCCGCCTGGCTCTTTCCGAACCAGGACCTCGACATCCAGTCGCTGCTGGATCGCGGCGTGCGGGCCTTCCTGCTCGACCCGTACCGTGGCAACGTCATGGGCGACAAGGTCAGGACGGACTTCGACGCCACTCCGTATGCCAAGCTCAAGACCGCGAACGTCATCGGGAACGAGGCCTGGGCGGCGGGGATGCGGATCCGTGAGCAATTCACCGGCGAGCTTGGGCCGAGCGGCCTGTATTTCTGTCACGGGTACTGTGAGCTCGGGGCCATTCCCGTCGTGCCGACCCTGCGCATCTTCACGGACTTTCTCGCCACCCACCCGGGCGAGGTCCTCATCATCGACTTCGAGGACTACGTGGTGCCGGCGGACGTCGATTCCATGTTCGTGGCCAGCGGGCTCATCGACTACGTGTACAAGGGTCCCATCGAGCCGGCGTGGCCGACCCTCGGCGAGATGGTGGAGAGCGGCGGCCGGGTGCTGGTGCTCGGGGAATACGACGTCGGCACGCTGCCCTGGTATCACCTCGCGTGGAGCGGGCTCGTGGCGGAAACGCCGTACACCTTTCACACGCCGGAGGAGTTCTCCTGCCGGGCCAATCGGGGGACGCCGCGCGGCGACCTCTTCCTGATCAACCACTGGATCGAGACGACCCCGACGCCGAAGCCGAGCAACGCGCAGATCGTCAACCAGCAGGACGTAATCGTGAAGCGGGCGCGGCAATGCCGCCGGGAGCGGGGGATGACGCCCAACATCCTCGCGGTCGATTTCGCCGGCATCGGGGACGTGGTTGGCGCGGCGCGCGCGCTGAACGGATTGCCGCCGGTGGCCGCGGCGCCCTGAGCCCGGCAGCCCGGCATGGTCGAGGGGGATTCGACTTGAATCCCCTCTCGGCCACCCCTAAGATTCCCCTTCCTATGGCCACCCCCCGCTACACCCCACCCGACTTCACCAAGGCCCCCTTTGCCGGTGCACCCGCGGCGCGGTTTGCGCCCCTGCCGGCCGACGGCGTCCTGCCCGAAGACTTCTTCTCCACCTCGAACCTCCCGACCTACGTCCACCTGGGTGGCGGGAAGTGGGTCATGCCCACCCGGCCCCGGATGGACTGCGTCATCGTCCGCCGCGGGGAGGAGCTGACCATCGCCGAGCCGCGGCGCCTCAAGGCGGGGGAGCAGGTCGTGATGGGCGAGGCGGAGGACGGCAGCCACGGAGTGTACGTGCACTCCGCCGGGTTCCTGGCCGGGGCGCACAGCGGGAACGAGTTCCGCTTCATGTCCACCGAGGTGAGTCGCGAACGCCCCGTGAACTACGAGGAGCTGGCGGCGCGGATCGGGGAGGAGAAGCGGCGCGGCGGGTACGTGATCTGGGTGGTGGGGCCGGCGCTGGTGCACTCGCGCGCGCGGGCCGACTTCGAGTGGTTCATCCGCAACGGGTATGTGCAGGCGGTGCTGGCGGGCAACGCCGTGGCGGTGCACGACATCGAGGCGGCCATCTTCGGCACCACCCTCGGGATGTCGAACACCGGCCAGCCCACCGACGGCGGCCACGGGCTCCACATGCGCGCCATCAACCGGGTGCGCGCGCTCGGCTCCATCGAGCAGGCGGTGGGGAAGGGGCTCATCAAGAGCGGCATCATGCACGCGCTGGTCACCTCGAAGGTGCCGTATGTGCTGGCCGGCTCCATCCGTGACGACGGCCCGCTCCCTGGCGTGGTGCAGGACTCGCTCGCCGCGCAGGACGCCATGCGGGAGCACGCGGTGCGCGCCACCGGCGCCATCTTCGTGGCCACCGCGCTGCACGCGATCGCGGTGGGCAACATGCTCCCCGCCTTCCACACCCATTACGACGGCGTCCCCAGCGAGCTCATGACGATCTGCGTGGACCAGACCGAGTTCGTGGTCAACAAGCTGAAGGACCGCGGCACCCACCAGGCCTACGGCGTGGTGACCAACGCCCAGGACTTCATGCACGTCCTCCGCCTCTACGTGGAAAAATGGGAACAGGCTACCCGCTAGCCGCACCGCCGGAGCCGGGCGCGGGCGCCGGCTGGGCGCTCCTCGCCGAGGCGGTGGCCACCCAGCTCCCGGTGGCGGACCTGCACGGGCTCTGGGTGTTTCGCCCGTTCCGGCGCGAGGGCAAGGAGTACGGCACCGCCATCCTCTCCCGCGTCGAGGGCGACCGCCTGGTGATCTACACGGCGCGCTACGCCCACACCCTCAAGGGGAAGAAGCGCGGCGAGTTCGTCTCCGAGTTCGCCGAGGTGGGCCGGGGGCCGCTCGAGGCGCTGGACGAGCTCGTGGCGCTGGTGCCGAAGCGCACCGAGGAGGAGCCGCCGGTCCAGATCCCGCTGGAGCGGTGGTATCCCGTCGAGGCCGATGGCGCACCTGACCTCGGCTGAGGCCGCCGACCTCCTCGAGCGGTTCCGCAACTACCTCCGGGAACACCGGCTCCCCGTCACGCAGCAGCGCGACCTCGTCGCCGGCGCGGTGTTCACTTCTCCCGACCACCTGACCGCCGCCGCCGTGCACCAGCGCCTCTCCCGGCAGGGGAAGCAGGTCGGCATCGCCACGGTGTACCGGACGCTCGAGCTCCTGGTCGAGAGCGGGCTCATCCGGCTGCACGAGTTCGGCGACGGTTTCCGCCGCTACGAGGGGGCCACGCCGCAGGGGTCCCACGGGCACCTGGTCTGTTCCTCGTGCGGCGGGGTGGAGGAGTTCACCACCGAGCGCCTCGAGCGGATGCTTCCCATCATCGCCGACGAGCACCAGTTCCGCTATCGCACGCACCGCGTCGAGCTGCACGGCACCTGCCGTGACTGCCAGCGGCGCGCCCTGGAGGGTCTGTGAGCACTCCCGACCAGATCAGCTTCCTCGTGGCCTTTGCGGCGGGGGTGCTGAGCTTTCTCTCGCCCTGCGTCCTGCCGCTGGTGCCGAGCTATCTCGGCTTCATCACCGGGATGACGCTGGAGGAGATGGGCGGCCGGCGCCGGATCGCGATGACGCACGCCCTCCTCTTCGTCCTCGGGTTCGGGCTCATCTTCGTCATCCTCGGGGCCAGCGCCACCGCCCTCGGCTCGGCGCTCAAGTACTACCAGGTCTGGCTGCAGCGGGTGGGCGGCGTGCTCATCATCCTGTTCGGGCTGTACGCGCTCGGCGTCTTCAAGTTCGCCTTCCTGCAGCAGGAGCAGCGGGTGCACCTGGACCGGAAGCCGCTCGGTTACCTCGGGTCGGTGCTGGTGGGGATGGCGTTTGCGGCGGGATGGACGCCGTGCATCGGGCCGATATTGGGAGGGATCCTGGGGATGGCGGCCACGCAGGGCGATGTGGGGCGGGGGATGGCGCTGCTCGGAACCTACTCAGCGGGGCTGGCCGTGCCCTTTCTCGTGGCGGCGTGGGCCATGGAGAGCTTCCTCGACTGGTTCCAGCGGTTCCGGAAGTACCTGCCCTGGGTCATGCGGGCCAGCGGCGTGCTGCTGATCTTCGTGGGACTCCTCATGGTGACCGGCGAGTTCACCCGGCTCGCGGGGTGGCTGCAGAGCCTGACGCCGGAATTCCTGAAGGGAAGGCTGTAAGCGGGTCAGCGGGGAAGCGGGGAAGACCTCCCCGCTTCCCCGCGTTCCCGCTTCCCCGCCTAGTTGTTCTGCTGTCCCCCCACCTGCAACGATTCCAGCACCCGATCGAGGGAGAAGCTGCCGGCCTTCTGGCGCGGCGGATAGTCCTTGAACGTGGACAGGAACTGGGCCACGTAACCCTGGGCTGGCACCATCAGGTACATGTGCTCGATGTACCACTTGCCGTAACCGATTGACTCGTGGTCGGCGATTTCGAAGGGATCCGACCGCACGTTGAAGAGCTTCGGGGCGCGCAACGGCACGAAGGGATCCTGCCAGACACCGAGTCCCTCGGCGCGCTGCTCCTGGAACACGAACTTCCACTGATTGAACCTCAACGCCACCAGCACACCGTCGTCGTTGAAGTAGAAGAACTCCTTCCGCGGGTCCGGGCCCTTCCCGCTCAGGTAGTCCGTCAGGTTGTATCCGTCGAGATGGACCTTGAAGGTCTTCCCGCCCACCGTGGTCCCCGTTAGCAGCTGCTGCGTCACGTTCGGGTTGCCCGCCGCCGACACCAGGGTCGGGACCCAGTCCTCGTGGGACACGGGGTCGTTGAGCACGGTGCCCGGCTTGACGGTGCCCGGCCAGCGGATCATGCCGGGCACCCGGTAGGCGCCTTCCCAGTTCGACGCCTTCTCGTTGCGGAAGGGGGAGCTGCCGCCGTCGGGCCAGGAGAACTTCTCCGCGCCGTTGTCGGTCGAATACATCACGATGGTGTTGTCCATGATGCCGAGGCTGTCGAGGAGGCCGAGCAGCCGTCCGACCATGGCGTCGTGCTCCACCATGCCGTCCGGATAGACGCCGAGGCCGGTGACGCCCTGGCTCTTGGGCTGCAGGTGGGTCCAGATGTGCATCCGGGTGGCGTTGAACCAGACGAAGAACGGCTTCCCGTCCTTGTGCGCCTGCCGGATGAACTTGACGGCCGCCGCCTCGAACTCTTCGTCCACCGTTTCCATGCGCTTCTTGGTGAGCGGGCCGGTGTTCTCGATCCGCTGGCCGCCATCGGGCAGCGCCCAGGTGTGCAGCACGCCGCGCGGGGCATACTTGGCGCGGAAGGCGGGGTCCTTCGGATAGTCCGGGTCCTCAGGCTCTTCCTCGGCGTTCAGGTGATACAGCGAGCCGAAGAACTCGTCGAAGCCGTGCATCGTGGGGAGCATGGCGTCGAGGTCGCCGAGGTGGTTCTTGCCGAACTGCCCGGTCGCGTAACCCAGCGGCTTGACGAGCTCGGCGAGGGTCGGGTCCTGGGGCTGCAGCCCTTCCTTGGCGCCGGGCAGTCCCACCTTCAGGAGGCCGGTCCGGAAGGGACTCTGGCCGGTCAGGAACGCGCCGCGGCCGGCGGTGCAGCTCTGCTGGCCGTAGAGGTCAGTGAACAACGCCCCCTCGCGGGCGATCCGGTCGATGTTCGGCGTCCGGTAGCCCATCTGGCCGAGGTTATAGGCGCTGACGTTCCAGTAGCCGATGTCGTCGCCCCAGATCACGAGGATGTTCGGCTTCTTGGCGGCCGTGCCGGGGGCCTTCTGTGCCTGCGCCCCCGTCGTGAGCGCGAGCGCGCCCATGAGGGCCAATACAGCAATTCGCTTCATCACGACGCTCCATTGCCAGGGGGAATCTTCACCGTCCTCAGTCCTCAGTCCTCAGTCCTAAAAACTAACCACACCGAAGAAACCGAACACGCTCCGCGTGACGGTCGGCTCCGAGTCGAAGCCGAGCAGCGCCGCGTTCTCGAACGTGACGCCCAGGTCGCTCGAATACGACGCCCACTCCCCCTTCAGGCTCACGTCGATCCCGCGGGGGATCGGGGCGTTGCTCCGGAGCAGGAAGAACTCGAGCCCCGCCCCCCAGTGCGTGGTGTTGGGCCAGAGATTGCTCGCTGGAAAGAAAGTGGGCTGCCGGACCCAGGGACCGTCGGAGTCCGCCAGCGGCACCCCGTCGGTGCTGATATCCACCGCCTGGTACCAGCTCCAGCCGTAGCCGATCTTCACATACGGCTGCAGCCCGCCGGTCAGCAGGTTGTACCGGATGCTGCTCGACAGCTCGTAGAACTTGAGGGTACCGGTCACGTCGAACGGGTCGTCCGCCGGGCGGCTGGCGAACGGCACAGAAATGCTGAGCCCGCTGCTCGAGCTGTGTAAGGTGTTCTCCGTCACCCAGCGCTTGCCGAGGTAGAACGCGATCTGCACGGCGTAGGAGGTGGCGTTCTCGGCCACGTCACTCTCCTCGCCGACCACCTGGAGGGTGCTGTCCACCGCGTACGCGCGCTCGAGGATCTCGTTGAGCTGTGGCCCGGAGAGAAGCAGCGCCGTCCATTCAGGCTTCATGTCGGCGGTCAGGA
>Ga0209507_1001695_pt1 | contig 16751 bp, 16 predicted proteins | sample AD_UKC028_MetaG_FD_184414 | JGI IMG/M metagenome (GOLD analysis project Ga0209507, IMG submission 184414) | Active sludge microbial communities of municipal wastewater-treating anaerobic digesters from USA - AD_UKC028_MetaG (SPAdes) (version 2) | ecosystem: Engineered > Bioreactor > Anaerobic >...
CAGAACGCGCATACTCCAGACGCACCTAACCAAAAGACACCACAGGTAGAAGCAACACCCCCCAACCACGGGACACACTGGCAACAAAGCCACGGAAAAACCCCAGGGGCTACGCCACTAGTAATACGCAGGACCTTGACCGCTTTTATCGACTGGCCAGTTTGCGGGCCGCCGTGGCGCTAATTTCCATTTCCCTTCCCACTTCCGCCCAGGTCAGCCCCTTTGCCCGGAGCAGCCGAGCTTGCACCTGTCGCTGTTCAGCACTTTCCTTGACTGTTTCCAGGTAGGTTACCCGATCCACGGCCTTGCGGGGACGCTGGCGATCTCGTTCCGCTGCTTCCCCCACCAAATATTTATGAGCACGCTCATAAATTAGTCAGCTTTTCAGCCAATTCACGCGGTTTTGTAATTTCATGTGCAAATACAAAATTATCCAACACCACGATACGAAAACGGCACTAACCCAAGAAGTTCCACCACCCAGCAACAAAAAGCAGAAAAGAGCACACCCCCCCAGCCCACCAAAACAAGAACCGGGCAACCAAGAACTCCCCACGCAACAAAGCCACGCAAAAACCCCAAGGGCTACGCCACTAGTAATACGCAGGACTTGACCGCTTTTACCGGCTAGCCAGTTTGCGCGCTGCTGTTGCGCTAATTTCCATCTCTTTTCCCACGGCTGCCCAGGTCAGCCCCTTGGCTCTCAGGACCCGCGCTTGCGCCCGCCGAGCTTCCGCCGTTTCCAAGTAGGTAGCCCGATCCACCGCCTTGCGGTTGCGTTGCCGGTGACGTTGCGCCGCTTCCCCCATCGTGATGATGGTCTTTAAGTGCGGGATTTCCGCTTCCTGAACGTCAAATAGCGCCAGGAGCGTGCTGTTTCGTGGGGTATAGAGCGGCGGGTAGTGCTTGCCGCCAAATTCCACCTTTTCCCCCGCCTCGTAGCTTTGCGCCTTGTGATAGAGCGTGGAGAGCACCGAGCGCACCTCCTTGTTGAAGTCGGGACAGACTTCCCGAACCAGCGCCTTGGCTTCCTGAAACAGCTCACTGGAATGGACCGCCCCCGAGAGGGCCAGGAAGTTCAGGCACCAGTGAAGATATTTGGAACGGTAGCCGTGGGGAATGCCGTGCTCTATCCAGCCCCGCAAGCGGGCCAGCGTTCGCAGGTCTTCTAAGCGATCCCAGGCCAGTTGTCGGCCCGAGAAGGAGCGGAGTTTGCTGATCTTGCCGCCGGGAATAACCGTGAGACGCACCCGGCGACGTTCTTCTTTGGCTTGCCGCTCTTCCCGGATTTTCTCGCGGTCTTGGGGGAGAACCGCTTGGGTGAGCCATTCAAAGTTATAGCGCTGAATTTCCCCGTCTTGCTCATTGACCCAGAGGACCCGCACCCGCTCACCGGAACGGGTGTTGACGGTATCCACGAGGCGCAGGAGGCGGCTGGCATCCCGTGCCCCTGGATCAGCCCCGAACGGCTCCAGATTCGTGACCAGTTGCTTTTGCACGGCGTTCCAGCGGGGCAGCGCCGCGCGCGGCAAGGGGCGCTCCAAGAGCCACTTGACCTGTAAGCCGCGCCCACTGTAGAGAATCAGCGAGGGCAGGGGCAGGTTCCATTCATCCAGGCAGTAGCCTCTGACCCGCCGATCCAGGGCTTCCGGGGATTCCCCCTTGAACGGCGTTTTGTAGGTATCCAGATCGACAAAGCAGAGCGAAAGGCGCAAGAGATGCACGATGCGGCGATTGGGCTTACAGAATTCGGCTTGGGAAATCCAGGTATCCCGCGCCGGGTCCAGGGCGTCAATCACCGTGGGCAGTTCACTTAAGCGATAAGTGCGCTGGACTTTGGAGGAGAGCCGGGGCAGAGCGGCCCGTTGCGCCCGCAGGTCGGCCATCTTCTGGGTGTTGGGAGGATCAAACAGCGTGAGCGGCGCGGCTAGGAGCGCCTCCAGTTCCCGCTCCAGACGCCGGCGTTCTGCCCTGACGGCATTCATGCGCCGAGCCAGCGTGGGATCGTCCCAGAGCACGGTAAAGAAGCCGTGATCTTCGGGGTGATGATAGAGTTCCGCCTCTTCCAGACCGGTGAGCAGGGGCGATAATTTAAGCGCCGCAACCATAGCCCGTCTCCCGCGCTTGAATTTGGCGGAGGGACGGACTACCCTTTAGGGTGCCGATGTCCCACGTTGAATGCGTATTCGGTGCGCCTCGTAACCTTTCGCCCGCCAAAGCAATCAGGTTACGGGGCGTTGATTTTTTTGCGCCCATGATTCTTGTCCTTTGCGTTGTGCCTATCGCTACAGAATAGTAACTCCCCCGATAAACTGCCACTTTCTGTAGTGCTAACCCCCGCCTCTTCCACCCTTTTTCAAATATCCCCATCGTCGGCTGGTTAATGCTGAACCGGTTCAGCATTTGTCAAATTCGGGCGGAACGCCTGACCGTTCCGCCAACGGGCAGAGGGCTACCCAAAAATTTCCGCTGAGCGAAACGGCGAAAATCCCTTTGACCCGCTTGGGCATTCTCACGAGTCCTTGCTAGACGCACGCTGCTATGGTATGAGTATAGTATTAATGTAATACCAAAAAGGTAGCAATCTATGATTATTGTTTCAGGAGGCACCAAGGGCGGGAGCGGCAAAACGACCGTGGCGACGAATCTTGCCATTATGCGGGCGGCATCCGGTCGAGAGGTTCTGCTAGTGGATGCGGATGACCAGGAGACGAGCACGGATTTTACCATCCTTCGCACTGAGAAATGGGCCGAGGCGGGTTATACGAGCATCAAACTCACCGGGGCGGCGGTCAGGACGGAAGCCAAGAAGCTCAAGCCTAAATACGATGATATGGTGATTGACGCCGGGGGTAGAGACACCACCAGCCAGCGGGCGGCGCTGGCTATTGCTGACGTGCTGCTGGTGCCCTTCGTTCCCCGAAGCTTCGATGTCTGGACCTTGGAAAGAGTCGCCGAATTGGTGTCGGAAATTCGCACCATCAACCCCCATCTCAAGGCGTATGCCTTTATCAACCGCGCCGACAGTGTGGGCAGCGACAACGCCGATGCCGCCGAGGTGCTTCAGGACACCAAAGAACTCGATTTTATTGATGTGCCCATTGGGGCCAGAAAGGCTTTTGGTAAAGCCGCTGCTCAAGGCTTAGCCGTCTTTGAGCTAAAACCCCTTGACCAGAAGGCGATTGATGAAATGGCCGCACTCTATCAAGTCGTTTTTGGGAATGTTTGGCGGAATAAGGCGACTGAGATGGCCAGTGGGCCAGCGGAGAGCGCCCAATGAGCACGATTACGAGAAAACCTAAAAAGACGACGGCGCATCAAGAGAGTCCGGTGAGTGAGGCTCAGATTGAACGCATCATTCGTAAAGGGGGAGGGGTTCCTACCACCGGCAATGAAGAAACCCGGGTGGTCAACCTTCGTGCCCCAGTCGAAGTGATCGCCCAAGTGGATGAAGCGGTTGCCACGAGGAAACCCAAAATCTCTAGGCATTACTGGCTTCTTGAAGCGGTTCTTGAAAAGCTGGCACGGGAATCAAAATAGTATTAAAGTAATGCCGTTTTGGTATTATGTTAATATTATTATGGCAACTTAAAGCCCACGGGTTGAGGGGTGACCTGTTGCCAAAAATTCCAGAAATAGCATAAATCAAGTAGCTTGGAGGCGTGCAGGGTGTATTCAGCGCATGAAAGCCCGAAGCATGGAGGTCAAAGAACAAAGAAGGCTTTTTATGTCCCCCGTTGATCCGAAACCAGCAACCCCCCTTACTCCCCGTCAACGGCGGTTTATTGACGCCGCCGTGGACATTCGGGAGAACGAGCCAGAGTCCGAAGACAAGGCGTTTATGACGCGCTACATGGTGCAAGCCACCTTGCCGCATAGCGCCCCGAAAGGAAATCCCCCCACCTGGACCCGTGTTAATGGTGACTACACGCTTCGCATTCGGCCCGGCTACATGACCGACCCCAAAACCAAGGAAGAAAAATGCGTAGGCTATCCCTTTGGGAGCGTGCCGCGCCTTCTCATGTTCTGGATGACCACGGAAGCCCTAAAGACGGGATCGAGGAAACTCATCTTTGGCAACAGTCTCACGAAATTCATGCGATCCATTGGACTGAATCCCGATAACGGGGGAACCGGTGCGAAGCGCAGTGACGCCAGGCGGCTGCGTGACCAAATGGAGCGGCTTTTTCTGGCCACCATCAGCTTTGAGTATTCCACCCTAGAAGCCCGGTGCTGGAAGGATATGGTGATTGCTCCTGAAGGGGAGCTTTGGTGGAATCCAAAAACCCCTGATGAGCCGGTATTTTGGGATAGTTGGATTGAACTCGGGGATAAGTTTTATGAGGCCATTATTAGCTCGCCTTTTCCTGTCGATATTCGGGCGATTAGAGCACTCAAGAACTCTCCACTGGCTCTGGACCTTTACGCCTGGACGACTTACAAAACATCGACGGTATCACGGGCCAATAAGCCACAGCGCATTTCCTGGATTGCCCTGCAAAAGCAGTTAGGGGCCAACTACAAAGACGTGATGAACTTCAAGAAGGCTTCCAAGGAGGCTTTTTCCAGAATTACCACCGTCTATCCGGGACTCCGGCTTGATGAGGTCGAAGGAGGTATTATTATCCAACCTGGACGGCCTGCCATTTCCCAAGTCTCAAAACCAAAAGTTTAATCATCTTCTCCCTTTTAGCGATGAGAGGATGAAATAACCATCCTCCCTATCGGCTAAGCGACCCTTCTACTTTCTGGTAAATAATACCAAGATAATACTAAAATAATACCAACATAATATCAATAAAATACCGCTAGGATAGTGGCATCCTATCAATGCGGTATTGGGTTTTTACATGTTGATAACCCTGTGAAAATACTAATTAAAGAGAAAGTTATCAGTGATGAAATGGTACCACCCCCCAAAAATCAACAAATTCAATAAATACAACAACTTAGCTATTAGAGGGGGTGATGAAACGGTACCACCCAGGGGTGATGAAACGGTACCACAACCTATATATATATTCCTATATGTACCTGTATTAGAGGTGACCCGAACTGTTAATAACTTTTCCCACTACCTAAAAAGGACTCGGCTACGCCGAGACTCTTTTATTTTTTAGGGACTCATTGCCGTCCCTCTTTAAGCGCTACCGCGCTTAAATTCACCCGGCTAGGATATTTTCCTAAAGGGTGGAAAGTGGGAGGTTACGGCCAGCCGCCAGGCGACTATCCCCCCGAGAGCCTGCTAGCAGGGCGGTAATGGGCGTATAACGGCGTTTTAGGCTTAGGGAGTGGGTTAGGTAGGGGTCAGGGCTTACAAAGCGCTCAGAAGGCTTCTAGGCGCTCCTGGCAGGGCTTAAAAAAGAAAAGGCCAGTGTTGCCACCAGCCCCTTCCACCCTTTACGGCCATCGGCGTCCCCGCCTGTGCCGTGCTCTACGGTTTACTACATCCCCGACCTCCGGCCAAGCTGAAAAACACTCTAAAGCGTGCTTGATGGGATTACTCCCCATCAAACGGGCGGTAACTCCGGCGCTTGCGGCGAATAGCGGAGTAGGGGAGGAGAGGGAGACCCGCCGTTTTACGCTTGCGGTTGACGGTTTTACAGATGGACAACACCTGACGATACACCGGACGGTAGGGTTCAAAGGGCAGCGTTTTCAATTTCCACGCTAAAGCCTGGGGGGTTCGGCGCAGGGCGAGCTGGAGGAAGGCGGCTTTGAGATTCCGGTAAGTTTCCTCATCTAATCCGACCAAAACGCGACCGTTTTGGTAGGTGATCGTATAACCGAATAATCGCATAGGCGATTCCCGCACATCGCGAAGGGCGTTTTGTTCTTCGGCAAAAAACAGGTGCTCTCCCTGAGTGGCCAGGAGGACAAAGGTATTGCGGTAGCGAAGGTATTGGACATTGGCGAGTCCTTTTTTCTTGAGGCGGTAACGCTGAAATTTGGACATCTCGATTTGATATTGACTCAAGATTTTACGGTCGATTAACCGATAGTTTTTGCCTTTTGGAATCTGACCGATGACATAAAAGCAGTAACCTCTTTGCACATAACAAACGGCGGCCTGCTGAATCAATCCACCGACCGAGCGAGCCAAATAGCGATAGGACATAAGCTAAATCCATGAGAGGTTTCTATTGCACTCTGTCGTCAAATCTAACCGGTGCAAAAACGGCCAAAACCTCTAGGTTCTACTTAGTGGTAGCGGCCCTGGTTGGAAGCCGAAAATGCTTAGTTTTCGACCTAAGAGAAGGGATTGTTTTAAGGCACAATCCCGAAGCCGAAAAATCCTTTTGAAGAACGACCGCAAGAACCCCCTATGAGAACCTTTAATAGGAACCGCAGGTAAAACGCTAGCGGTATAGAAAAGTCCTCATCATCCGATTTGTTGCCTCAAAACAAGAGCGACCAAGCCCCGGTTATGACGCCACAAAGCTTTCCACGAAGGAGCCAAGCACTTTCCAACCCTTCGCCCGACCGAATCCTGGCCGGGCGTCGAGGGAGAGTTACTACGCTTGCACAAAGTTGATACGCACTGCTCGTCACGTCTTTCGTTGTTGCCTTTGCGCCTGGACACCACTCCGAAGCGCGCAAACGGGCGATGACTGCCTTGCCACCGCACCGCTGGGTCAGAAAAAGACCCACTTCTACTTGACGCACACTCCCACACACCTGCGTTTGAATCACTCGTCATGACCGTCAACGAGCACCGGGGGCTTATTCCGGCAGCAAGTGTGCTTCCCGGATTAGTGAAGTTCTACATTTCCAAAGTCGCGTCGCTAGGGTATACACCCGTTCCTTCAACCTATGTGCCTGTTTGCCAGGCCATACTTTACTTGAGGGGAAACGATTTATTCCCTCAAGATTTCAGCCAACCGAACCTAGAAGCATCCGCTTACCGTGGTGGTTGAAGGCGCTTTGCAGTTGGGCACCGCCTCAATGGAAACTGACTGGCAAGCCCTTACGGGCCTTTCATGGTTGAGCTATTCGCGGTCTTGGATTTGCCAAGAACCCCGGAAGCGTCGACTTCCGGTCATGGTTGTCGCCAACAATGAACTCCCCACGCCAGCCAGGTTAAACGAACCTTCTTGGAGGCCCGAATCCCCTGGACGGGATTTTCACCCGCTTGGAACATCACGACCTGGAGAGTTTTTGACTCTCCAGGCATGTCTCCGTCGCCCTGGTTAGAACCTGTGAAATAAAAAGGGGGTCAGACTATCGGATAGAATGACGGGATTACTCTTTAAGGGCATCCATTTCGCCCGTTAAAGGATTACTCCGGCAAGCCTCCGTCGAACTGGGCGAGCACGTCTCCATGCAACCCAGCTCCACGAGCAATACGTCTTGAGGAGCCACCCTCAAGCCCTTAGCCGAAATGGTGTGGTATCGGTTTACTGGGAGTATTTGCACGTATCAACAATGTCAGCCAAGTTTTCCTACTCGGGATGACCGGATGAATTTAAGGTAAAAGTGCATGAGTAGAAAAGAGGAAAAATGCAGTCGGGAAGCGGAAATGTGCGCGAGGACGATGAGGTTTTAGCAGTCTTTTTGGGCGCAAAAAGGGAGCAGCTTCCACCCTTTGAAAAATATCCTAGCCGGGTGAATTTAAGCGCGGTAGCGCTTGAAGAGGGACGGCAATGAGTCCCTAAAAAAACGGTTAAATCATCAAAAAAAGGCGCAAGTTGACCGAATAAATCCGACAAATCGCCAAAAAACCTCCAACTTTTCTTTTTCTTTTGTGCGGCTTACGCCTATACCGAGCGCCGAGCGCCCGGCGTCAGAGCCGTTAGCACGGCCCTGACCGATGCGCTAACGCGCCCGCATTTAAAAAGCCGCGCCGGAGGCGCTCGTTTGTAAATGCGACAACAACCCCCATCCCCCTCAAGGAGAAGAGACCGCTAAGAAGAAGTGGCGGCCTAGCGTATTACCGTAGCTATTTTATAGCGTTCACCCTCTCCATTTCTTACCACGAGGCCCGAGATACGCTTGGGTTTAGCAGCGGTCACCGTGACGACGCCGTAAACGTTTTTGGGAGACTTGGCGCAAATATCTTCGGCGATGACACCCCGACCGGGCACGATCAGCGAGTAGTCTTTCACGGGGCTTGTGCCGTCATTTTGCTTCATGCTGATGGTGACGATTTCCTTGGCAGTAGCGGAGTTGCCGAGGTAAAGCGTGCAGCCCTGATTGAGATAGGTGTTATACGAACCTTTGAACGCCGCTCCTATCGGTTCCTTCAAGGGCACCGCATACATATTCTTGACCCCGCCGTTATCCGTGCGCCCGTAGTGGACGACGTTGCCGATGAGACTTCCAGTATGCGAGCTTTTGGCGGTGAGCAGCCCCGTGGAGTGAGCGAGCAGGGTATCCAGTGGCAGATGCAGCGAGCTATAGGCTTTCAAGTTGTGGGTTTTAGAGTAAAGGCGCTTTTTGCCCGTTTGGTCATAGAGATTGAGCGCGACCGAGACCTTTTTGTTCAGGGTATTCGCCAGTTCCAGGATGGCACTGCCCGCCGCCGTATCTACCGGCGCAATGAGGGTTTCTCCACTGCCCACGGCAGCGCTAAAGGGATAGGCGGAGGTAAAGGAATCCGCGCTACTAGAGTTGTCATAAAGATAGCGAATCCCCCGGAGTTGGTAATCCACCGTGTTATCCGTCGGCACGAAGCGGGCGAGTCCGGCCTGATTCCCCCAGGCGTGCCCGGAGTAGTCATAACGAGCGCCATCGCGGAGGTTGACGCTGTAGGTTCCAAGTTGTGTTCCCGCCAGGGAGTGGAAATAGAGCGTTCCTTTCAAGCGTTTGTTGGAGACATTGGAGAGCTGCACCCAGTTGGCAACTAGGTTTCCGGCGTCGCTTGAGTCCAGGCTCGGTTGCCTGGCGTTAAAGAGCAGGGCGCTACGGCCCCGCGAGGGGTTTTCAAAGGGCAGGGCAAAGGCAAATTGGATGGAGCCGTTTTCGCCGTATTTGTAATAGACCATGCGCCCGTCAAGACTGCCCGCCGCCGCGCGTTCATAGGTCGTGCAGACCTGACCGTAGGAGTTGGGTTCCCGCCCGCCCATGTCATGCACTAGGAGGTCAAATTGCTGATGGCCCCGGAGGAAGAATTCGTAGGTATCTTTTAAATGCCCCCGAATACTGCGAAGTTCGGTTTTGACACGGATTTTCTTGGTGGTTAAGTTGACGTGCTCCATGATGTTATACATCCCGCCCAGGTAACCATTCCATTCGGAGCAAAGGGTGGTGCGAAGCTTGGGGCTTTGGCTCCCAGGGTCTATGGGGTTAGTGCCGGTCGAGGCTTCTTCACTGTCTGAAACCCCGTCATCGTCGCTATCGGCATCTTCGGGGTCTGTGCCGAGCGCCTGTTCTTCCGAGTCGATAAGCCCGTCACCGTCTGAATCTTCTGGCACTGTGGTGGTTGGCGCCGGGGTTGTGGTAGTGACAATGGTTGTGGAGCCGCCGACCGAGGTAGTGGTTTCCACGGTAGAGGTTGTTTGAGCGGTTGACGTGGTTTCCACCGTGGAGGTGACGATGACCGTGGAGGTGGTTGGCACAGAGGTGCTAGCGATGGTTGTTGTGGGTTCCACGGTTGAGCTGGTGGCGAGCGCCGTCGAAGTTGTGCCGACCGTCGAAGTCACTTCTACCGTGGTAGAGCTGGGTTCCACCGTCGTTGTCGGTTCCGTGGTGGTGGTTGGAACAGTGGTTGTGGTGGCTATCGAACTCGTAGAGGTCGTGGTGGCCGGGTTATACACGGTAGTAAAGTCATGCGTGATATCGCCCGTGACGGTTCCGCTACTGGAGGTGGGAGTAAAGTCGTAATCCGTGAGCGTCGGGGTAATCGTGTAGCTTGTGTCGTAGGTAACCCCCGTAAAGCTATAAGCCCCGCTCAGATCCGTGGTGGTGTTACCCAATGCGCCAGCACTTACCGTGACGCCGGAAAGTGGGCTACCACCGACCGTAATCGCTCCTGAAAGGGAGTGGGTAGAGAGAACGACATCGGTAGGAGTTAAGCGATTAGTCGTAGACCCGTCGCCGAGCTGGCCGTATAAGTTATCCCCCCAACATTTGACCCCCCCGGCCGTGGTCAGGGCGCAGGAGTGGGCACCATCCAGGGCGATGGCTTGCAGGCCGTTTGCTAAGCCGGTTGCATCGACCGCCGTAGTGCGGGTCGTCGTAGACCCGTCGCCGAGCTGGCCTCTATTGTTATATCCCCAGCATTTAACCCCGCCCGAGGACGTCAACGCGCAGGAGTGGTTGTTGCCCAGGGAGATGGCCTGAATGCCGCTTAAAAGCCCCAACGTGTCTACGGGTGTAGAGCGGTCAGAGGTAGACCCGTCGCCGAGCCGGCCGTAGTAGTTATACCCCCAACATTTGACCCCGCCCGAGGTCGTCAAGGCGCAGGAGTGGAGTTGGCCCAGTGAGAGAGCCTGAATGCCGCTAGAGAGGCCAGAAGTATTTTCGGGCAAAAAGCGGTCAAAGTTAGACCCGTCGCCGAGCTGGCCGAAGAAGTTATACCCCCAACATTTAACCCCCCCGGCCGTGGTCAGGGCGCAGGAGTGGAGAGAACCCAGGGCGATGGCTTGAACGCCGGTTGCTAAGCCGGTGACATCGACTGCTGTAGTGCGGTTAGTGTAAGACCCGTCGCCGAGCTGACCCCAGCCGCCATTCCCCCAACATTTAACCCCCCCGGCCGTGGTCAGGGCGCAGGAGTGGACAGAACCCAGGGCGATAGCTTGCAGGCCGGTTGAGAGGCCGGTTGCATCGACTGCCGTAGTGCCGGTATTCGTCGACCCGTCGCCGAGCTGGCCGTAATTATTCCGTCCCCAACATTTGACCCCACCGGCCGTGGTCAGGGCACAGGTGTGGTATTCACCCAGGGCGATAGCTTGCACGCCGGTTGCTAAGCCGCTGACATTGACCGGTGTATATCGAGAACTCGTAGACCCATCGCCGAGCTGGCCGTGTAAGTTCCATCCCCAACATTTGACCCCTCCGGCAGTGGTCAGGGCGCAGGAGTGGGAACCGCCTGCATCGATACTTTGAATGCCAGAGAGTTGGGCCATGCCGAGGATTGGCCAAAGCACAGAGCTAATAAAGAGTCCCAGGAATAGAAGGCTTCTCCTAAATTTAAATGTGAGCCGCATAAAATCATCATAATTAGGGAGTTAATAATATGTTCCCCTTAAGATGAGATATCGGCATCAACGACAGAAAGACTTTAGCGGTTTTTTTAAAAGCACCTAATTTCCCAATAAAGATGGGGAGTTCCGAACGAAAAAAAGCGGTAGGATTTTAGCCTTAAATTGTAATTTAAAGCGAAAATACTCGACTAATAGGATAGGAACCCCGATTTTCCACCCTTTTAGAAGTATCCCAGCAGGGTGAATTTAAGCGCGGTAAGCGCTTAAAGAGGGGCGGCAATAAGCCCCTAAAAAAACGGTGTGACAGTCGGTAAGCGACCAATGAAAGCCGAGAACGTTAGCCCGCTGCTCTTTAGTATTCCACCCGAAACGTCGGGCTATCTTCTGGCCGATTCTTGCGCTTGTCATAGAGGCGTGTGGTGGAGACATTGGCGTGTCCTAGCCACTCCTGCACTTTGGCAATATCGGCGTTGTGTTCTAAGGCGTTAGTGGCAGCGGTAGCCCGCAGGGAGTGGACGCAGAAGCCGTGGACTTCGGCGTTGATGCCCACCTGTTTTCCGTAGCGCCGGATGACTTCCCGATAGATCGAAGTGGGGTTTAAGGGCTTAGCCAGTGTTCCGGTTGAATTGTTTTTCACTGGGCGAAAAAGCGGCCCCCCTAAATCATCACCATGCCCGGCAGTTTCCAGATATTCCTTAACGAGCCGCGCGGCTTTCGCCGCCACCGGCACGAAGCGGATTTTATCGCCCTTACCTTCAATGCGCAGGTGCAAGACCCCCTCGCGATGCTGGAGATCGCGGACACGGAGCTTACACAGCTCCTCACGGCGCAGGCCGTGATAAAGGAGTGTTGCTAAGATCGCCCGATCCCGTTTGCCCTTTAGGGTGTTTTCAGGCGGGGCAGCGAGCAAGGCCCGCGCCTGAACGTCGCCCAGGGCGGGAGTCAGCCCTTCATTATTATTGGCCTTGGGGCGCTTCACGCCATCGACCGGATTGTGGGTAATCGCGTTTTGCTCACAAAGATAATCAAAAAGGGAAGACAGGGCCGCAAGCTTGCGCCGAATGGTGGAGGCGGCTAGCGTTCGCCGCGCTAAATTTTTGCGCCAGGCAATGAAGTGGGCGCGGGTGACGATCCGAAACTCTTCAGGCCGATTGATCCCGACAAAGCCCATAAAGTCCTTAACGTCTTGCTCATAAGCCCGGCGCGTTCTGACATTTTGAATATTGGCAAACCACTCCAGTTCGGGCGGCACATCGGCCAGCCCCTGAAATTCCGCCGCCGTCAGCACGCGGGGAATTAAATCTCCAACAGTCATTATTTCGGTATTGTTCATAAAAACCACCCTACCCTGGGGTTGGTGGTTTAGGCAAGATAATGAATTTTATGTTGCCTAAACGAGGGGGAGGGAAAGGCGCTAAGCTTTAGTGTTGGAAAATAGCGCATCGAAAGTTAGTGGCTATCGAATCAAGTGAACCTAGCTGGACGTTCAGAGCGTCTAAATGGTAGCTTGCGGAATATTACCCGTGGCAAATCTGAAATATGTAATTATATTGTTACTATAACCACATCATCAGGATATATCTGGCATCAATGAAACTTTCCGACTTTCCCCTGGTAGCACTTCCAAAGCGAGTAAGAAATTGTCCTATTCTTGAGGCGGTCTTGGAGGTTCGCTTTGAAACAGGTTTTGATAACGACGCTATTTATGGGGCTGTATATAGTGTTGTTAAGTCCGATTGGGCAAAGGGAGATAAATTACCTATTACTGAAATCCCCCATTTTATCCGCGAATCAGATCCAGCACTTAAATTTAGCCCTCATTATCGTTTGAAAAAAGATAATTTATTGCTGCAAATTGGACCGGCAGTGATCTCTCTTGTATCAAAAAGTCCTTATGTAGGTTCAGATATCCTATTCCAAGAATTCGATACCGTCTTAGATAAACTATCAACGACAGACATCTTTCAAAGATTTATTAGAGTTGGAGTTCGTTACATTGATTTTTTTGATAATAATATCTTTGATGGATTAAATTGCAGTTTCTCTTTGTGTGAGATTCCAACACATCCCCAAAGAACTCTGATACGAACAGTGATCGAGGGTGAAGATGGATTTGATTTAACTTTGCAGCTTGCTGGACGTGTCATCACAGAAACATCTAATCAAACAGGCTTTGTGTTTGATATTGATACCGCATGTGAATTACAAAACTCAACTTCTATTGACGAAGTGAAACAGCTTTTAAAGTCTGGACATACTCAGCAAAAACAACTCTTTTTTAGCTTATTGAAACCAGAAATACTAGCAACGATGGAGCCAGAGTATGAGTAACCTTTATGCGGCTACATGGGGTAACCACACTGACTTTTTTATGGTAAACCCATTTATGCCTGGTATATCAAAGCCAATTAATGGGCCACTTATTCGGCAACCATGGTATTTTGAAAACCAATCTACCCCCACCGCTTCAACTCTTTCTTTCGAGGGGATTCAGCTACAAAGAGCTTTATCAAAGTTCGCCTCTTATCTTATTGAAAACAGCAGAGATATTGAACCGGAGTATGTAAAAATCGTCGAAGAGAACTTTTGGGATCTAATTGCTTAAAGCTATCATGCAATTTAGTAACGAAGATATTTCTAAATTTTTGCCCCAATATCTATCCGATGATTCAACTGTCAATCTCAGGAAAGAGCTAGAGAGGTTTACAAAGGGGGTAATATCCCGCTCGTTATACACTAACCGTTTAGCTCAGGAAGAAACAATATTTCAAGGCGATGCACTTGAAGGAATGTTAGTTGTTAAATTACCTGATACCAAAGTCCAGCCTGCAAAATCAATTATTCTTTCCAATAGCTGCGATATTGATTTGAATAATCAACGCTTTTTTGAATCAATGATTGTTTATGCACCAATTATTGATTTTGATAAATACGAGCAGGCGCTAATAAGAAATCAAATTCCATCATCTAAAATTAGGAACCATCTTACCGATATTCGCCAACAAATAATTACTCAGATATTTTATCTTCCTGCTGGAGGTTCTTTAGCACGAGATGGTATTGTTTTTTTAGACCGCATCTGTAGCTGCATTAATAGTTCTGTAGATCGTTCTGACATTACAAGCAGACGATTATTTACCCTTAGTGACTTTGGACATTACCTGTTTTTATTCAAACTATCCCTACACTTCACCCGCCTCACGTCAAAAGTGGACAGGGGGTATTTATAAGCTGCAACATTCACTAGCGCGAACTAAGCAGCAGTTGCTCGATCAGTCTCCCCTTCCGCCTGTGTAAACTGGTTGATCTCAACATCCCCTTGCGGAAAGTGGGCCACGATTCGCAAATCTCCACCCATCGCTGCAATAAAGCGTCTCAAGGTGCTCACATACATATCGGTTTGGCCTTCCATTTTGGATACCGCTGCTTGGTTCATACTGAGCATGGCAGCGACCTGCTGTTGAGTAAGCTGAAGCGCCTTGCGAAGCTCTTGAAGAGGCATTTCGGCCATAAGCTGGCGGGTATGCGCTTCGATACGTTCACGCCGTTCTTCGGGCATCTTCTCAAGTAAATGACGAAACTTTTTGGCCATTAGAGTAACCCTTCCTTTTTCAATAAATTGAGGTGTTCATCGTAAAGTTTGTCAGCCAGCGGAATAAAGGTGTCATACCAGCGGTCATCACCGGTTTTCTTCCCCCCAACGAGCAAGAGGGCCATCCGCCGGGGATCAAATGCATAGAGAATCCGGTAAGGTTCCCCTTTGTGTTGAACGCGAAGTTCTCGCATATGACTATGTTTTGAACCGGTGATACCTGAACTTTGCGGGAACCCGAGATGCGGCCCCAACTGCTCCAGGAGCAACACTTGGGCTGCCACTGAGTCTTGTTCCGCTTCGCTCAAAGAGTTCCACCAGTCACCAAACTCGTCGGTATATTCCACTTCCCAACTCATAATATTCCTATAACATAGAGGTTATATATCTTTCAAGTTATATTTATTAATCTTGTAATGATTACGCAATCTTTTGATAAATAAACACTTCCTTGGTCTAAAAGGGTTCTTCAAAACCACATTATCTGATCTACCCATGCCTCTCAACGAAGCCGATAAGCCAGATGCATATCCAATTCTTATTACCAAGCCCGCACCCCGCCACCTCCCTCAAAGCAGACTCCCTGCCTACCAACTACCCCCCATGATCACCACAGAAAACGAACGCGATCATTTATCTTGTTTATCCCACGGAGACCTTTTGATGGTACGGCTATCAAAGCGGAAAACAGTGTCGATCCTATCGACTGTTTGCCTCCGGCATATTTTTCCTGTTCCATAGTTCCCCAAACCTCAATCACGGGAGACTCAGTTTTGGACCCGCGCTTAGCCCAACGCCTCGTCGGCGCAGTGGTCATCACCGCGCTAGCCGTGATCTTCGTGCCGGAACTGGTGGAACAGCGGAAACAACCGGTGGTTGCGGAAGAAACCACCGCGTCACCGCCCGCACCGGATGCGCCACAAAATATTAAAACTCCAGCCCTGACCTTTTCCGATCCCCAGCCACCTCTGGCCACACCTTCGGTTGCCGATTCCACTCCTACAACACCCGCGGTACTGATCACCGCCACGCCTATCCAGCCCGAATCGCCCCCGCCCGCCGCACCCATTGGCAGCGACGCCCAGATCACCAGGGTCACCCCAACACCAGAAGAATCCACCCCGACCGCTGTTGCGAAGAGCACACTGGGAAAAGCGATCCCTCTCAAGACCACACCGGAGACCAAGGCCGAACACAGCGCCACCGCCAAGACCACCCACCGCACAGCCCCAGAGAAGGCCCCCCACCGGACCGTCACCGTCGAACCCACCACGCCGCCCCAGATCACGCGGAGCACCTCACCAAAAGCCATAGCAGCCACCCGACACCCACCGCTGACATCAGGCAAAGCTCCCACAGCCACCCCACTCCCAACAACCCCATCGGTCACGCCGAAAGCCACCAAGCCTGCCGCAAACCCAAAGCCACGACCGCTAGCCGCAGCGGCCAAACCACAAACTAACCAACGCCCAACAAAGTCCATCCAGCCTCAGCCTAACATCGCAATGCCGAGTGCACCCCCCACCCCAATTCAGGCAACACCGACGAAACCAAAACCCGAGAGTCCTTGGGATACTTCCAGTATGGGATTTAATCAAAAATGACAGTCATCAGGTGACTGTCAACGCAGATTAAGCCGAGAAAAACACCCCCCGCATACCGCTGACCCTCTTTAACACCGGCCCGAAGCAAAAACATCCCTGTAGAGCGCAGACAAGCCGTCATCCATGACGGGGCCGCCCCTGTTCTCGCACTTCCGTGTGCGAGAACAGATCGCCATCCATGGCTTGGCGGCTGCACCTCACAAGGGTAACGAGATACAAAATCAGAGCAGCAAGCACACGACCGCCATCCAACCCCCCTAAACCACAGCGGCTAAACCCGAGGGCAGAACGCGCATACTCCAGACGCACCTAACCAAAAGACACCACAGGTAGAAGCAACACCCCCCAACCACGGGACACACTGGCAACAAAGCCACGGAAAAACCCCAGGGGCTACGCCACTAGTAATAC
>Ga0209507_1001700_pt1 | contig 16728 bp, 21 predicted proteins | sample AD_UKC028_MetaG_FD_184414 | JGI IMG/M metagenome (GOLD analysis project Ga0209507, IMG submission 184414) | Active sludge microbial communities of municipal wastewater-treating anaerobic digesters from USA - AD_UKC028_MetaG (SPAdes) (version 2) | ecosystem: Engineered > Bioreactor > Anaerobic >...
CACAGCTTCGAGAAGGCGGAAATCTCGCCTTCGCCGAAGCCGACGGCGAAGGTGCCGTAAATGTCGTAAGTCGTTCCCTTCGGCGCCCCGCCCTTGCCGCCGCTGACTTCGCGCTCGCGGGCGACCAGCGTGTTGCCTTCGACCCAGAAGACGTTGCCGTAACGGCCATACTTGCCGTAGCCACGCCCGAGCGGCACGCCGTAGGAGGCGGTCTGGACGGCGAGGTCTGACGCGCTCGGCGGCGTACCCTTCGGCCCCTTCGGCGGGTCGATGTAGCCGCCGGCCATGATGCCGATCTGGGCGCCGTAGATGGCACCTGACGGCCCGCCGATGAAGAATCCGGCGATGCCGCCGACCAGCCCGCCTGCCGCCTGCCCGACGGTACTCATGCGGCCTCCGTGAAGCGATAGACGCGGACGATGCGCGCCCGCCAATCGTCATCGAGCCGATGTTCGCAGACTTTGCTGTTCGATTTTCCGGTCTGGCACAGCGCATGCACTATGCCGTCTGCCTGATAGTCCGGGCTGAACCCGGCATATATCGCCAGGTGCTGCGGGTCGCCAGAGAAGCGCATAACCAGCACGTCACCCGGCTGCATGTCGCTCAATGCCACACGGCAGAGGCATGGCTGGCTGTCAAGCGCCGATTCCAGCAGGTTGTCCGACGGGTGGCGGCTGTAGCCTTGCTGGTCGAAATAATCAAGGCCGAGTTCAGCGGCGACATGCACCACCAGCCCAGCGCAATCGAGCGCCCATCCTGGCGTTCGGCCCTGATGGCGGAATGGCGTTCCGATCTGGGCGCGGGCGATTTCGACGGCGCGGCTCATGCAGCCCCCACGCGGATGTAATCGCCGGATTGCGGCATGTCGGGAAAGCCGAAGAAGTTGATGATGTTGCTATTGGCCTTGCAGTCGGCTCGGCGCCGGCGGCATCCCTTGACCATTGAATAGGCATCGCCGATCTGCGGCGGGTAATACTGCGATTCGTGCAGGGTGATCGTGCCGTCGGCGGCGTAAATTGAATGGTGCCGGCGGCGAACCAGTCGGCGGCTTCGGCGCGTGACGCATCGCGGAAGACATAACCGCTGGTGACGGCGGTCAGCGTGCCGGTGACGGTGACTGAGGCGGCGCTGATGCCGCAGCCTGAATCCCACGGCGTATGCTGGCACGAGGCGGTGAACAACTTGCCGAAGGATTGCCCGAGGACGTCGACCAGCCCCATGCCTTCGATCCGGTAATGATCGTCCTGTAGCGTCGTCTTGCCGAAGAAGCCGGCGCCGATTTCCTCGTAATCTTCGACCGGCGCCAGGAAGTTGCACTTGAAAATGAAGACGCGGGCGTTGTCGAAGACGCCGGAGGCCAGCGCATCGCGGGTCACGCCGCCGACGGCGCAGATACCTTCGAGATCCATGGCCGGCGGCGACATGGAAGACGATGCGCCATAGGCGGTCGGCTCGTATCCGTAGTCGGTCTTGTACACCGTAGCGTTGCTCATGGTCAGGTCGAACGGGTACGAGGTCAGGCGGACGGTGGTGCCGTTGAGGCATTCGATCCGCACGCAGGTGGCGGCGGTCTGGTAGGGCGCAACGGTCGCTTTCATGGGTTGAGCAGCTCGATCAGCTTCAGCGAATCGACTGGACGCCATCCCGGGTAGTCCATGCCGACCGGCAATTCGGTCGCGAACCGGACGGGGAAGTCGAATTCACAGCCGCCGCTGACGACGGCGCCGGCGCCAGGGTCGGGCGCGATCGTCACCAGCCCGGTGGTCGTCGCAACCGTCACTCCGCTCGTCGTCAGCACGCCGTCGACGCCGATTTTCGCCGTGCCGGCAACCGGCTTCTTGATCAGGCGGGTCGGGTACCCGGTCGTGCCGGCCGCCTTGTCGAGGCCATAGCGCTTGCACAACTGATAGATGCCGGCGCCGACGCGGATCAGCGTCTGGTCGAGATGCGTCGGCACGCCGCGCGGGCCGTTTGTCGACCACTCGTCGAAGCACCGGACGCGGAACCCGGCGTACGTGCCGTGCGCCCGCATGTAGACATTCACCACCTCGGTCCACAAGTCTTCGCGGTCGAGCATGTAGCTCGCATCGAATTCGCGCTTCGGGTACGGGTGAATCAGCGAGCGGTACTCGTTTCCGCCGGCAACGGTCACCGTATCGACGGAGAATTTTTCCGTCCAGGTCGCGCCGTAACGAACGAGTTCGGACAGTCGCTCCTCCAGAAAGTCGGCCATCAGGCATACCTCCGCGAACCATTCACGGCGCTCGCCATCGAGCGCATGCCGGAAGCGGCGGCGCGCTTGACCTGTGCCGGCTCGGCGGCGCCGTAGAAGTTCTGGACGAGCTGCAGCGCCTGGCTGCCGCCCTGGCTGCCCGGCTTGTTCTGCGCCGCCGGAACGATGCGCTCGCCTTTGTGGATCTGCGCCACCATGTCGCGCGGCACGAAATCGGTGCCGACGTCGAAGCTGGGGAGGATGTCTTTCAGCACGCCTAATGCTGAGCCGACCCAGCCCCCGACTTCGCCGGTCTTGCCCATGTCGCCGAACATGAGGTTGCCAAGCTTGGCAGCACTGGCATCGGCGGCCATGCGCTGCAACGCCTGCCCCCACTTCTTCGCCATGCCGTCGACCCCTTCGGAAAAAGGATCGTAGAGAAAATCGGCAAGTGTGTTTTCAATATTTTTGACGGCGCTTTTAGTGAATTCATCCATCTCGCCAGTCGCTTCTTTTGTCTTTTCGGAGACCTTGTCGAGGCGGGCGACGACGGCTTCGAGGTATTGCTCTTCGCTGATGCGGCCTTTTTCGAGGGCGGCGGTCATGAACTGCATGTCGTCGCGCACAGCTTCGAGCTTTGCGGTCGGGGTTTCGTCGAGCAGCTTGTTGAGGCGGGCCAGTTCGTCGGCGGCGGCCTTGGCGGCGCCGCTGAGGTCGTCGCGCACGGCGGCGACGATGGCTGGGTCGAGGCCGGCAGCGGCGAGCTGGTCGAGTTTTTCAAGCTGGCGGACCAGCTCGGCGGCCTTGACGATGTCGGTCTTCTCGATGGCCGAGGCGATCTTCTGCGTCAGTTGCTGGTCGTAGTCGGTGAAGCCGGCGCCGGATTCGCGGGCGGCCTTGCCTTTGCCGCCGACCTTGGCGGATGCCGCGCCGCCGGTGAAATTGAGCTTCTTCTTGACGTCGACCGCAGCAGCGCCGGTGCTTTTCAGCTTGGCGATGTTTTCGTCGAGGGCGGTGGAGAAGAGCTTGCGGGAGAGGATGGCGTCGGCATCGACGTAGTATTCCTTGCCGATGGCCAGGGCGCCCTTGAAGTCGCCGGTCGCGACGGCGGCGACCTGGGCGGCAGCGGCACCGATGCCCTTGCCGACGATCTGCGTCATGCGCACGACACCATCGAAGGCATCGATGACGAAGGCCGCCGCGCGCGCCGCTCCTTCGGCCCACGACTGGATGCTGCCGTCGGCGGCCAGATCCTTGGCGGCACCGCGCACGCCGTCAGTGCCGTTGATCATGTCGATCATCGTCTTGACGAAGGTATTGGCCACCGGCAGCACTTCGGCGCTGATCGTCTTGGCGACAGCGGATTGGGCGAGCGCCAGGCGCTTGAGGTTCTTTTCGTATTCTTCGGCGGTGGCGGCCTGTTCGCTGGTGACCTTGACGACCAGATCGCCGCTGGCGGCGAGGTCTTTCAGGTAGGGCAGCAGTTGCGCGCCGGACTTGCCGAGCAATTGGGTGGCGATGGCGGTCTTGCCGGCGCCGTCTTCATATTCGGCGAGGCGGTCGGCGAGCAGCTTGAGCTGGTCGGAGGTATCGAGCAGGCGCATCTCGGCGGGATCGAGGCGCAGCGCCTTGAAGGCGGCGCCGGAGTCGCTAGCTTCGTCGCCGACCATCGCCGTCGACTTGGCCAGCTTGACCATGGCGCCCTGCAACTGGTCGACGTCGGTGCCACTGACCTTGGCGACGGCGACCAGACCGGAGACTTTCTCGGTGGTGCTGCCGACGATTTCGCCGAAGTCGTCGAGCTTGGCGGCGCCTTCGACGTAGTTGTCGAACACGCCCTTGAGCGCGCCGACGGAGAGCGCGCCGGCGAGCCCGGTGAGGACAAGGCCGACGCCCTTGAAGGCGCCTTCCATGCGCCTGGCCGCGCCTTCGGAGAAGCTGGCCATCGTCTTCATGTCTTTCTCGAAACTCGCCATGCGGGTTTCGAGATCGATCGATAGCTTGGCAATGGCCATCTCAGGTTTCCTTGGGTTTCTGGTAAAGGGCGATGACGGCGAGCCGCTCGAGCAGGCCGTCGGGGTCGGTGCAGCCGAGCCAGCCGGCGATCAGCGGCAGGCCGGCCCAGTTGAGGCCGCCGGTGCCGGTCTTCAGCAGGCTGGCGACCTTGAAGGCAAGGTGCTCGGCATCGCTGAGGGCCGGGAGGGTTTCGCCGTCATACTCGACGCCGGCGGCGGCATCGAGGTGGGCGGTCAGTTTTTTGCGGTGGCGACCTTCGCTTCTTCGTGCGCCAGGATCAGGCCGATGATCTTGTTGGCCACGGCGTAGAGCGGTTCGCGGCGGTCCTCGATCCAGATCGCCCACAACTCGGCGTTGAACGGCACGGCGTCGCTGCTGCCGGCCGGGGTGAAGTCGGCTTCGGTGAAGCCATCCCAGTCGACGACATGCTTCTTCACTTCCGGCAGGTCGGCCTTGATGCTGGTGACCTTGCCGCCGTCGTCGCGCACGAAGAGCTGGCGGGTGTCGTATTCGGACGGCCGGCGCACGCGGACGCGCTTGCCGGCTTCGAGCGGGAACCATTCCGCACGCCCGGCGAGGGCGGCGGCGATCAGTTGTTCCGGGCTCATCAGGCGACAGCGGGCAGGAAGAGGACGGAACCCTTGACGGTGACGTCGAAGGAGCCGGTGCCGAGGGCGCCCTGGCCGACGTTTTCGCCGGGAAGCGAGGGCTGGCCACGGAAGATGCGCTGGCAACCATCGGAAAGCGTGATGCGGAAGACCAGGTAGGCTTGCGACAGCGCGGCGGCGCGGATCAGGCCGAGGGCTTCGTCGTCCGTGGTGTCGAGCTTGAGGTCGATCTTGACCGATTGCGCGGCGAGCAGGCCGTTGGCGTTCTGCTTGATGATGTCGAGCAGGACGGTGGTGTCGATCGGGTCGGCAGCGCCGCCGCCGATATCGTAGGACGCGGCGCGCGAGACGGTCGACCAGGCGGTGACCGGGACGAAGGTGCCGGCGGTGTAGGCCGGGTAGTTCGTCGTGTTGATGCCTTGCAAGGCGAACGAGTCGGTCAGCACCGTATCGACGCGGGCGGCCTGGCCTTCAAGATTGACCATGCCGGAGACGGCGTTGAAGTAGCCGGCCGAGCCATCAAGCAGGGCGTGCGCGGTCGAACTGGCAACGCCGGGATTGGCGAGCGAGACGGCGGTAACGGTTTTTGCGGCGCCTTCGGTCTTGCCGATTTCGACGCGGACGTTACGGCCGATCAGGGGAGTGGTCATTTTGCTGCTCCTTCAAATGAAAAAACCCGCCGTAGCGGGTGGTGGTGGGCGGGTGCTGCAGTTCGGCGGGTCAGCCCCACCAGGTGATTTCGGTGACGTCGGCGAACTGGCCGACTTCGGCGTCGAAGCCGGAAAAGCGGTTGTCGTAAGGCACGCCATCGGCCAGCAGCGCCGCGACGATCTGGTCGCCGACACCGCTGGCCGCCGTGCGGGTGACGCCCCAGCCGACGATGCGAAAGCGCGTGGCGGTAGCGGCGATGCTGTTGTCGAGACAGACTTCCGGGTTCGCGGCTTCGACGCTGTAGACGACGGCGGGCAGCGGCTTGTCTTCCGGGATCGCATCGGGGTAGATGCGCGTCGAGACGAGCGCAGCGAGGCCTGCCGATCCGGCGAGCACGGCGTAGAGGTCGGTTTCGGCAGACATGTCAGGCCCCCGGTTTGTTGAGCGCTTCGATGGCCGGGATGGCTTCGCGCTCGAAGACGGCGAGCGCCTGCGGCAGGGCATCGGCGCCGGCCTGCAGGAAGTTGCTGGGCTTGCTGCCGGGGTGCCTGACCTGCTTGACAACGCGGCCGCCGAAGGCGAGGCCCTTGGCGGTCAGCGACTTGATGGTGTGGGCCTTGGTGCCGAAGGCGACGAAGCGCCAGTAGAAGGGATCGAGCGGGTTCTTGGCGCCGCGATTGCCCTTGCCGGCCGGCTTGATGTTGACGAAGACGCCGACGTTGCCCTGGCTGCGCGACTCTTTCGAGACGCGCACCGACAGCTTGCGCTTGAGCAGGCCGCGGGTACGGTAGGCGGTCGGCGATGCGAGTACCGGCACGGCGGCGCGGGCGGCTTTCTGGACAACCTTGGCGCCGGCGCGCAAGGCCTTGACCAGCACCTTGCGCCGCAGTTTCGATGGCAGCGCAGCCAGTGCGCGCTTGAGTTCGTCGATGCCGTTGACCTTGACGGAGACGCTATCGGCCATTGCGCACCCCGTTGCTGGCCATGATCTCGAGCGTGCCTTCATAGGGGCCGGTGCCGGGGATCAGGCCGGTGATGTCGTAAGGCGCCGTTTTCCACAGCAGACGCATGTCGACCGTGAGACCGGCACGCTGGCGGACGATGAAGCGGACGTCGACGACCTGCTGCGTCTGGTTGGCAGCGTAGAACTCGCGGCCGCGCAGGGGCCGGGCTTCGGCCCAGACTGTGCAGACGTCTGTCCAGGTGACGACTTCTTCGCCGATGGCGTTTTTCGTCACGCTCTTCTGCTGGAAGGTGACGCGCTCGGTCATCTTGCCGGCCGGGATCATCAGGCGGCCTCGTACAGGCGATAGGGATCGAGCAAGCCGGACCAGAAGCGGTCGGGGATGGCATAGACCTGCCCTGCCCCGCCGGTGGCGCGGTTTTCGTACATGGTGCCGATGGCCAGCAGCATCCATTGCTTGATGGCTTGCGGGACGGCGCCGGCGAGGCCGTAGCCGCAGACGTAGCGGACGCGCACGGCGTTGGGCACCGGCCAGGTGGCGGGCCAGGCCTTGCCGTAGGCGGGGACGACATAGCCGGGTTCGTTGTCCTTATCGAGCAGATAGTCGGCGGGGTCGAGCGTCTGTTCGGCGCCGCTGGCGGTGTCGAGGTATTTGAGCGAGGTGACGGACTGGATCGGCGACTTGCGCAGGACGAAGGCGTCCGGGAAGGTGTCGTGCACCAGCTCCCATGTCTGGGTGACGAGGGCGCGGCCGGTCTCGTGTTCGGCCTGCTCGCGGGCGGCGACGATGAGCGCGGTGATCAGCGCATCTTCGTCAGTGCCGTCGACGCGGCAGTGCAGCTTGGCCGTGGCGAGGTCGAGCGGCTCGCTCGCCGGGGCAGCGATACGGATAAGGGCCATGCGGGTTCCTGTCTAGTGCAGTGGGCGGCGGCCGCCGGTGACGGCGGGCCGGGTGGTGTTCGTGGCGGATGGCCGGGCGCCTGACGCCATGGCGAGGCGCTGGCTATTGGCGTCTTCCGGCCGATCTGTGGCGCCCGATTGCGGGCGTTCGCCAGTTGTCAGGATGGCGCGGCGGGTGGCGATCGATGCGGGCCGGTCGCCGGTTGTTTCCTGGTCGCGCTGGCCGGTTGCCTGGCGCAATGTCGGGCCGGCACCTGCCGGCGCGCGGACGAAGCCACCGGCCAGCAGGCCCCAGGCGTTGCCCCAGGCGGCGGCCCAACTGGCGCCCCAGGCGGCCATTTATACCGGCCCCCAGGGGTCGCCTTCGGTGCCGGCGCCGTCGATGGTGGCGCCGTTGACCTTGGCGACGTCGACCGGGATCGTGGTGGCCTCGAGCGCGGCGACGACGGCGGCGGCCAGGGCGTTGAGGTCGACGCCGCCGGTGGAGGCGGTCGACAAGGCCTTGCCGGCGCTGCCCGCTGTTTGGTGGCTGGCGAGCATGGCGTTCCAGACGGCGGCGGCGATGCTGGCCGGGGTCAGCTCGCCGCTTTCGATGGTGCTGCCGGTCATGTAGCCGAGGCCCATGATGGTCGAATGTCCGTCGATGCTGATCGTCGCCTGGCCGGTAAGCGAGGCGATGGCGCCGATGACGGCGGCAGAGTCGATGGCGATGGTCGCCTGGCCGGTGCCGTTGATGGTGCCAACCACGGCGGCCTGGCCGTCGATGGCAATGGTGGCACTGCCGGTGGCGCCGACGATGAGGCCGCCGACGGCGCTGGCCTCTAGGGTGATGGTGGCATTGCCGACGGCCGGGTAGCCGAGTTCGGCCTGCGCGGCCCCGTTGACCGCAATGTCGGCGCGGCGGTAGGACTTGATCGCCCCGCCCTTGACCGGCATGACCCAGCCGCGCGGCGTGCCGGACGGGATGCCGTTCAGGTTGGCGATGCTGACGCCGCCGACGACGGTGGCTTCGCCGATGTTGAAGCCCATCGCCAGCGCGGGCGAGGCCGCGCGGGCGCGCTCAAGGGCGAGCGCGCCCGCGCCACCGGAGAAGCGGTAAGGACCGCCGCCGGCCCGGACGCCGTTGGCCAGCAGCATCAACCGCCCCAGCCCACGTCGAGGGCGAAGGTGAAGGGCGAGTTGGCTGTCGTTGCGCCGGCGCTGAAGACCATCCACGCCAGGCAGGCGCCGTCGGCGATCTTCGGGGCGCTGTTGATCTGATTGACCAGATCGCGCTCCGACCACATGCCGGATACGGGAATGCTGATGTCGGCCAGCGGCTTGACGAGGCAGACGGCGAGGACGCCGGAGCCGGTGTAGGCGGTGCCGCCCGACAGGGTGAGCGACTGGATGCTGCGCACGCCGGTATCGCCGCCCTGCAATGGCAGGAAGGGACCGTAGCGGCCGGCGGCGTTGCCGGAGTGCAGCACCCTGGTGGCGTAGGCATCGGCCGCGGCGCCACAGCTCGGGGCGCCCTGGAAGGCGCGGGTGGTGGTGCCGGCGGCGTTGGTGTAGCTCGAGGCCGACAGGTTGGGGCCGCCGGCGGTCGGGGCGGTGACGCTGACGATGCAGGCCTGGACGCCGTCGCCGTTGCCGTAGCGATGGGTCGGCGTGCCGGTCAGGGTACGGGCGCCGGTGCCGGTGACATCGGCGCCGGTCAGCTTGTAGTAGCCGATCAGGTCGACCAGCTTGGCTTGCCACGGGGCGCCGGCAGCGGCGACGAGCGAGGCGCCGACCGACAGCAGGTGCTTGGTGGCGGCGCCGCCGGGGTTGCCGCCGTGCTGGATGCCGATGATGCCGGTGCCGTCGCCGGTGGATTCGTTGCAGCCCTGCCAGGCGAGCGACGAACCGGGGAAGGTGCTTCCGTTCGGCGAGCCGTTGTTGGCCAGCAGCAGGTGCCAGCCGCCGGCGGTGTGCACCGGGCTGGTGATCTTGGCGCCTTCCGGCCGGATGTATTTGCCGGCGGTAAGCTGGGTCAGCAGGTCGTCGTGCGAGGTGTAGCCCATTTACTTGCTCCAGGCGAATTTGCAGAATCCGGCGAAGATGCCGGCGGCGACGCTGCCGGTGCAGTTGCCGATGAAGTTGATGTAGTCGCCGTCGTAGATGCGCGGGGCGCCGGGGTGCGTCTGCACGAAGTTCTTCTCGGCGGGCGTGTTGATTTCGCGGGTGGCGAGGTCGGCAAGCGGATCGACCAGGACGAAGGCGAGCAGGCCGCCGGCCGGGGCGATGAAGGTGACGCTGGTGATCAGATCGACACCGGTGTCGCCATCGGCCAGGGCGGCAAACGGGCCGCGGGCATTGGCGACGGCGGCATCGCCGGTGGCCAGGCTGGCGATGTTGGTGACGGCGGTATTGAGCGCGACGGTCGGCGAGGTCTTGTCGGCGCCGTTGCGCTGGTAGTTGAAGGTAAGCGAGCCGCCGCCGGCAGTCGGCGCGACGGCGACGATCATCACTTTCCAGCCGGCGGCCGGCGGGTTGAGCGCGGCGATGGCGTTGGTCAGATCCTGCTGGTCGAGCGAGTCGCCGTCGATGAACGGGTAATACAGGCCATAGCGCAGGGCCTTGAGGCGCCCGACACAGTTGGCAGTTGGTGTGACGGCGTTCCAGTCGGTCAGGTGCATGCTGCTCGGCGCCTTGTCGTCGCCGTGGAAGATGCCGCGCAGGCCATCGAGGCGGGCGGCTTCGAGCGGTGCCGCCGCGTAGTATTGCGGCAGCGGGTTGCCGGCGGCCATCGACAGGTCGACCCAGCCGAGCGCCGACGATGCCTGCGACGGCACCTTGCGGAAGCTGCAGAAATGGGCGCGGCCTTCCTGCTCTGCCAGGATCAGGTCGCGGGTGCCGTTGAAGCCCATGTCAGGCGGCGTTGATGGTCAGGCCGCCGGCTTCGATCTGCGGGCGGATGTTGAGCGAGATCGGCAGATCGTCGTCGAGGGCGGCGACGATGCCCATGGCGATGGCACCGGAGGCGGTATCGCACCAGACGGCATGGGTGGCGGTCTGGGTGGCGCCGGCATCGGTACGCTTGCCCCATTGCAGCAGGTTGGCGTTGGTGCGGGTGTCACCGCTGCCGCTCCAGGCGGTGGCCTTGGTCAGGGCGATGCGGGCATAGCCGGTATAGGTGCATTCGTTGGCCAGCGGATCGGCTTCATCGACCGAGGCGCCGGTGACCAGGGCGAGATAGCCGGTCGCCCCGGCGCGCCAGGCGGGATCGACACCTTCGAGGAAGATGTCGAGGGCGTCGGATTCGGATGCGTTCGAGAGGGACATGGTTATTCCTTGGTCTTGCGGCGGGTGGTTTTTGGCGGTTTCTGGGCGTCGACCGCAGCAGGAGCCGGCGGCGGCGCATCGAGATAGACGGCGACGCGCGCTTCATTGACCAGGTGCGCGGCGAATGTGTCGGAAACACGGGCGATGTCGCCCGGCATGAAGCCACCAAGGACGCTGTTCGCGCCGCTGGCGGTGAATTTGATCTGTCGCATGATGGAAGTGCCCCGGCCGGAGCCGGGGCTTATTCACTCATCCGGCGATCAGGAGGCCGGCGGGGTCAGGTCGCCGCCACGGATGGCGGCGGGGACTTCTGTGGCCAGGGCCAGGCGGCGCTCGGCGCGGATGGTGACCAGGTTCTTGGTGAAGTTGTCGCTGTCGGAATCGGACAGCTCGACGACGACGCCTTCGCGGTTGTAGATGGTGCCGGCCTGGCTGAAGGCGCCGACGGCGAAGAGGTCGGCGGTGACGCCGGCGGATTGGACGACGGGAATGCCGAAGAGCAGCGGGCGGCCGCCGTCGTCATAGCGGAACGGCACCTGGCCGGCAGCGGTGGTCAGCAGCTCGGTTTCCATGGTCGCCCAGTCAGCCGGGTTGAGCAGGATACCGGTGGCCGGGTAGCCGGCGTTGTACAGATCGCCGATGACCTTGCGGATCAGGACGAACTTGGCGAGCGTGGAGCCGAGGGCGCCGGAGAGGTAGCCGTGGGCGGTGTAGTTGCCGGAGTCGAAGATGCCTGAGATGTTCGGCGCGCTGCCGTCGCCGATGGCGATCTGGGTTTCGACGCGGCGGTTAACACCGTAGCGCATGCGGCTGTCGACGTAGGCGGCGAGCGCTGCGTTGTCGGCGGCCAGCTGGCGGCTGATCTTGATCCAGTGGGCGACGGTCGAGACGGGCATGTTGACCAGCGACCAGGTGAGCGCCGATTCTGCCTTGGCGGCACCCTCTGCGGCTTCCGCTGCGGAGTTGGTGAAGCTGGCTTCCTTGGTAAATTCGATGGCGTTGGAGCTGGTCGGAAGCGCCGGGAAGAGGCTTTCGAGCGTCAGCATCTGGAAGGCGCCGGGTACGACACCGGGCTTGCGGTCCGGGGCGACGTTGGCGTCGGCGCCGGTCAGCGTGTTCTTGACTTCGAAGCGCGCCTTCTGGGTGTTTCCGCCGGCGAAGGCGGTGTAGACGGCAGACTTGGTGAATTGCTCGCCCCAGGATTCGGCTTTGGTTTCCAGGTCGTCGCGGGCGCTGCCCTTTTGCTCGATCTGCAGGAGGCGGTCGGCGAGTTCGCGTTGCTTGGTGGCCAGGCCTTCGATGGCGGCCTTGGTGTCGGCGGATGCCGTGCCCGTAGCCTTGATTTCGGCCTCGGTCTTTTCGGCGAACTTGATGAGCTGGGCTTCGATGGCCTCGCAGGCCTTCATGACGGATTGGATGTCAGACATTTGGTTTCTCCAAAGTAAAAAACCCGCCAGGGCGGGTCTTGTCTGGTTGAGTACGGGATTTACAGCGGGATGCGCGCCTTGAGCCGGTGCATGACTGCGGCCAGCTCATTCATTGCCTTCGCGTCGACCTCTTCAGTGCCAGGCTCCCCCCGGCTGAAAATGATCTTTGCGCGAGCGACCAGCGCTTCGGTCGCTCCTTTGGTGAGGCCGCCTGCATCCCGCAGGAAGCGCTCGAAATCTCGGATTGTTTCGATCTGCTCGACTTCGTCTGCAGTCTTGATGTCGGTGACGCGGGCCTCGGCATTGGCGGGGTCGGTGACGATGGAAATCTCTTTCAGCGCCTTGATGCGGTGAATGACGCGCACGCCGTCGGCGCGGCGCTCAGTGGCTTTCGAATCGGGAAGAATGGCTACAGACAGCCCCGTGACAAGGCCGGATTTCATGCCCCAATAGGCGTCGACCGCGCTGGGCATCTGCATAACGAGGCCAGCATCGCCGAACAGGCCGCGATCGTCTTCCTTGAGACCGCGCCACTTACCGACCGGCAGGGCGTTGTTGAGCCAGCCATGATTGACGTAGACCGGAACTTCACCACCGTCCTTGAGCACTTCGGCATAGGCGCCAGGCATGATGATGTCGTTCTTGGAGTCGACGTTGCCGAAGATCGACCCGTAACCGCTGAACGCGCCTTCGGCGGCGGCGAACTTGATGTCGCAGTTATTGAGCGACAGGGTTTGATTGATCAGCATGGGCTGCTCCTTGAATCTGGCCGAGCATGTGCAGCGGCGCGAGGTTGGTCTGGGCGGTGAGATCGTTGGCGGCCGGATCAGGCGGCAGGTTTTCGAGCTGGCGGCATTCGTTGCGGGTGAAGATGCCGTTCTGCGTGGCCTTGCTGTAGATGTCCATGCGGTCCTTGAGGCTGGCGCGCAGCAGGGCATCGAAGCTGAATTCGACGGTGTAGCGGGCGCGTTGGGCCGGAGTCAGCACGCGCTTGGTGACGGCTTGTTCGATGCGCACCAGGGCGGGACGGACGGTGAATTTGTAGAAGCCGTCGATCAGTTGCTCGATGCCGCTGCCCCAGGCGGTGACGTTGCTGTGCCCGACGAGGACGGGCGGGACGCCGAACCAGCGGCAGAGTTCTTCGACGCTGAAGCGCCGGGTTTCGAGGAGCTGCTGGTCTTCCGGGGTGAGGTTGACCTGCTGGTATTTCATGTCGGCTTCGAGGACAACGAGGCGCGAGGTGCTGCCTTCGGCCATCTGGCCGAAGTTCTTGCGGATGGCTTCGCGCTGCTCGGGCTTGAGAACGCGGTCGATCATCAGGATGCCGGAGGGCTTGCCGCCATTGGCGAACAGACTGGAGGCGGCGGTCTGCGAATTGGCGGCCTCGCTGGTGGTGGCGCGCATGTGGTCGAGGCGGTCAAGGCCGATGGTGCCGTTGCCGATGTCCTTGATGTGGAGGACGTTGTCGGATGAGAGGACGGCGACGTTTCCGCCAAGGGCGTAGCGATAGACGACGCTGCCGTCCTGGAGGACGTGGACTTCGACCTGGTCGGCAGACATCGGCCATAGGGCGATGGCTTCGTTGTTGGTGCCGCGCTCGATGCGGGCGTAGGCGTTGCCGCGCAGCAGCAGATTGAGGAGCATGGCGACCCAGAATTCAACGGGGGTCATGCGGGAATTCGGGCTGTCGTGCAGCAGCTGGTAGAGCAGCGCGTCACGCGCCAGCTCGCGCTTGCCGTTTTTGCTGGTGTAGACGAATAGCGGCAGGCTGGCGATGACGTTGGCGAGCAGCCAGATGCAGGCCCAGACGGTCGATAGCTGCATGGCGCCGTCAGGCGAGACGGGCGCGGCGCCTTCGATCAGCGCGCCGGTAGTGCCGCCGCTCTGCTTGCCGGTGTTCTCGCCAAGCGACCCGCCCCAGCCAAACCAGCCGAGGAAGGAGGTGAGGTATCGATTCATGCGTTAGCCGATCAGGGGTTCGTAGATGAAGTCATCGATGGCGCTTTGTTCCGGCGCGACGGCCAGCGCCCGGTTCATGGCGACGATGGTGGCGACGGCGGCGTCGATCTTGTTGCTGGCCCGCGATTTGCGCGGGAAGATGTTTTCGTTGCGGTCTTCCTGGACTTCGACGTTGGAGAGCATCCAGACGTAGGCCGGGTTGCCGTCGTGGTGGAAGCGGCCGGCGTCGACGACGGCGGCGATCTCTTTCATCGGGTCGGACAGGTAGCGGACTTGCTGCGGGATGTCGACGACGGTGAAGCCTTCGGCGGCAAGGTTGGCGCCGAGCTGGTGGCCGCCCCAGGGGTCTTTGGCGACTTCGCGGATATGGACCTGGCTGGCGTCTTCGATCAGTTCTTCCTGGATCTGTTCGAGGTCGATCATGTTGCCCGGGGTGGCGATCAGGTGACCGCTATGGACCCAGGCCTGGTAGTGGGCATTTTCCGGTTTGTCGACGGTGGATTGCGGGACGTAGTTGCGCGAGAAGGCGTAGTAGTGGCGGCCGTCGTCGAGATCGCGCCAGCAGAGTTGGACGCGGCTGGCAATGTCCTGCTTGCTGGCCAGGTCGAGGCCGGCGACACAGCCATCCCAAGCGTGGCTTTCGATGCTCAGGGCGCTGTCGCCGGACTGCTGCAGGTTGTGCAGATTCAACCATGGCGAGGCGGCGGCGACCCAGACGTTGAGGTGCTTGGTCTTGAATACGTTCTGCTTGCGGGTATCGGCGACGGCGTCGCGCTGCTGCAGCTGGAGGTACTCGGCATCGATGGAGATGCCGTAGTTCGGGTTGGCTTTCTGGAGGGCGAGGTCGCTGGTCCAGTCGTCGTCGTCGTCCATGGTGAAGACGATGCCGAAGCGCTGGTCGTTTTCGATGGTGCCTTCGAGGATCTTCTGCAGCTCTACCTGGTGCAGGTAGCAGGGGCCGGAGATGTCGGAGCCGGCGGTGGTGATGACGAGGATGAGCGGCTGCGAGCGGGCGCCCATGCCAGTCTGCATGGTGTCGAAGAGTTCGCTGGTCTTGTGCTCGTGGTACTCATCGACGATGGCACAGCTGGGGCTGGCGCCGTCGCCGGGCTTGCCGATGACGGGCTCGAACTTGCTGTTGTTTTCGGCAATGGAGAGGTTGGAGACGTTGACCATGATGCCGTAGGCCTGGACGAAGCGCGGAGTGGCGCGGGCCATGAGCAGCGCGGGGCGGAAGACTTCCATGGCCTGGTCTTGCGAGGTGGCGCCGGAGTAGACTTCGGCGCCGAATTCGCCGTCGGCGGAGAGCATGAAGTTGCCGATGACGGCGGCAAGCGTGCTCTTGGCATTCTTGCGCGGGACGATGATGTCGGCGACGCGAAAGCGACGCTTGAAGGTGACTTTGTGCACCCAGCCGAAGATGCTGGCCAGGATGAAGACTTGCCAGCGTTCGAGCTTGATGAGCTGGCCACGGGCGGCCCAGTCGCCTTTGATGTGGGGCATCAGTTCGGCGAACTTGCAGATGCGCTCGGCGGGGTGGTAGGTCTTGCCCTTGGTGTCGGTGAGTTCCGGGTTCCAGACGTAGGCGAATTCGCCGGCTTCGGCGCGGGCGAGGTCGTTGAGGTGACGCTGGCAGGCGAGGCGGTGCCATTTGCAGGCGACGACCTTGCCGGCGACGACGTCACGGGCATAGGCCGTGGCGATGTCGCCGTAGGATGTCGGCGTGCTGGTCAAAGCTGGGCCCACTGGTCTTGCGTGCCTTCTTCGAAGAGCTGGCCCTGGCGGTTGTCACTGGTGCGGACGCGGGCACGGGCACTGGGCGAGAGGCCGAAGAGATCAAGGTAGCGGCGGACTTCGGCAGAGGCGTGGCGGCCGACGACCCAATGGTGCGAGTAGGTAAAGTTGCCGTTGGCGGTCTTGATCATGAGGCCATCGCCGCCGGTGTATTCCTCGCCCTTGGCTTCGGCTTCAAGGCGGGCGGTCTCAGCTTGCTTCATGGCGCGCGAGAGCTGGTTCTCGGCCCAGACCATCTTGGCCCAGGCCTGGCAGTAGAGCACCAGGGCGGCGCGGTCGAGTTTCGAGACGAGGCCGTAGCGCTCGAGCTCGCCCGAGATCCGCTTCCATTCCTTCTTGGCCTCGGGCCAGATCCACGAAGGGAAACTTGGGATCTCGACTTCCGGCTGGAATTCGTCGAGCAGCGCCCCGAGCGGCTTCTTGCTGGCGTTGCCGCGCAACAGATGCACGTTGCCAGGCAACGGCTTCGGTCCTCTCTGTCCCATGGCAATCTCCGTAAACGAAAAAACCGCCCGAAGGCGGTTTGTTGAATTGGTTGCTGGTCTCTCCCAGCTGTCACGACTATTTCACGTCTCACTCATGGCCACATGGCCGGATCGGTGGGGCTTGCAGCACAGCTACACACCTCGTCGTTCTCCCCTTTCGCTCGCGGGTAGGTTGTTGGTGGACAGTGCTGATCTCTGGCATCTAGCTAGGCACAGCTTCAGGCTGCTAGACCGCGAGCTGTATTCAATCCCTGTGCGCATCAGCCTGCGCATTCACCAACACGACTGGAAACTAAGCACTCTTGAGAATGCCATTTGGCGACAAGCTTCCAGTCATCTTGGTGCACACGTTTGCACACCGGAGGGCACCCCCTCCCCCACAAACCCCCGCACGAAAGTAAATGCC
>Ga0209507_1001702_pt1 | contig 16722 bp, 25 predicted proteins | sample AD_UKC028_MetaG_FD_184414 | JGI IMG/M metagenome (GOLD analysis project Ga0209507, IMG submission 184414) | Active sludge microbial communities of municipal wastewater-treating anaerobic digesters from USA - AD_UKC028_MetaG (SPAdes) (version 2) | ecosystem: Engineered > Bioreactor > Anaerobic >...
GGCGCGGAGAGGGCCGATAGTTAAAAGTTTTCGGGTTTCTAAATCATGAAACCAAATAACCTATTGACGTTGCGTTAAAACGTAGGGCATACTCGGGTTTCTACCTACTCCGAGGACCTGAAAGTGACTACGAAAGTGACGATTGACGCCCACGCCGGATGGCCGGTGAAGGTGACGTTTGTGAGCCTGGACAGCGAAGGCAAGCCGACGGACGTGCAGCGCGACGAGACGGTGCCGGCGAATACCACGCGGGACTTCTACGTTCACAGCCACATGGAACTGCATGTCAAGGAGATGCCGACGTGACGCTCGAAGCCCTAATTGCCCAGCGCGACGACCTGCAGCGCCAGATCGACGCGCTCGAAGCCGAGCGCCGCGCCGGCCTGATCGCTCGCGCCCACGACGCCCTGAAGGCGCTCGGCGTCTCGGCCGCTGATCTGGTGCCGGCGCGCGTTGGCCGCAAAGCCCGCTCCCGCGCGCCCGCCCCGGTGCGCTACCGCGACGGCAACGGCAACACGTGGACCGGCCGCGGCAAGCAACCCGTGTGGCTGCGCAACAGCCTGGCGGCCGGCGCCACGCTCGGCGAATACCTCGTGACCGCGGCATGAAGACCGCGCTGGCCCTGTTCACCGTCGGCGCGATCCTTTGGTGCCTGTTCTGCGTGGCCCTCGGGGCTGCCGTCGCTGTTCTGGTGAGCGGCTGACGTGGAGAAGCGTTGCCCGAAGTGCGGCGCGGTCAAACCGCTGGAAGCGTTCCACCGGAACGCCCGACGCGCAGACGGGCGCGCGTGGGAGTGCCGAACTTGCGTGGCAGCCCACTACGTCGCCAACGCAGAGAGGCTGAGAGCCAAGCGGTACGCTGAGGTGGACCGCGTGAAACTCGCGCACGCGGCGTACCGTGCCGCCAACGCGGAGACGCTGAGGTCTAAGGCGCGCGCCTACCGCGCCGCAAACCTAGAGAAGGTCACGGTCGCGCAGGCGGCCTACCGCGCCGCTAACGCAGAAAAGCGGAGGGCCAACCGCGCCGCCAACCGCGCCGCCTACGTGGCGAACACGGCGCGCTACCGGGCTACGAAACTGCGCGCCACCCCGGCGTGGGCAAACCTCGATACGGTGGCCGCGTACTACGTCCTGGCCGCCGCGATGACCGAGGCGAGCGGGGTGCGGCACGAGGTCGATCACATAGAGCCTCTGCGCGGCAAGCACGTTTGCGGGCTGCACAACGAGTTCAACCTGCAGGTGCTGCCAGCCCCGGACAACGGTCGCAAAGGCAATCGCCCGTCCGAGGTGCGGGCGCCAGTGTGCGTCGGCCCAGTGCCGCCGAAGGGGGGCGCGGCATGGCGCTAGGCCACGGCGGGGAGCGGGCGGGCGCTGGCCGACCCGTGGGCGGCGACGCGCTGAACGGCGGGCCCGAACGGGCAAAGGCCAAGGTCGACTTCGAGTTCGAGAAGGCCCGTCACGAGCGCCTGAAGGCCGACGAACGTGAGTTTGAACTCGGGATCAAGCAGGGCGAATATCTGCCGCGCGAGAGCCAGAAAGTCGCGGCGGCCACCGCGTTAGCCATTTTAACGCAGAGCCTACGCAGCATCCCCGACAACCTCGAACGCTCACTCGGCCTCGGCCCCGAGACGGTCGAGCAGGTCGCCGTCGAGATCGACAACGCGCTGGCCGAGGTGGCGCTCGCCTTCCGCGCGATGACGCGGGAATGAGCGCGGCTCCTACGAGTATGCGCTGCACCTACTGCGGAGCGAACGCGCACACCGCCCCCAACTGCCCGAAGACCTGGGGCGGCCAGGGCAACCGCAACGCGATGCGCTGCACCTACTGCGGCGGGCGCGACCACCGGCACTCGTCGTGCCCGAAGCTGGGCCGAGCTCGCCAGCCGGACAACCACATCCTCGACAAATGACCGACCTCGAACTAGCGATCTCCGACGTGTGCGCAGCGTGGCCGGCGCTGCAGCCGCCGAACCGCATGCGCGTGAGCGAGGGCGCAGCGACGAACCTGCGCATCGCCAGGCCGGGCGGCGCCTCGGGCTACTGGGACCCGCGCGAGACGCCCTACATGATCGAGCCGGTCGACATGCTGGCGAGCCGCAAGCACGCGGCCGTGTGCTTCGTCGGGCCGGCGCAATCGGGGAAGGCGCTGGACGTAAGTACGCCAATCGCCACGCCGACCGGGTGGACGACGATGGGCGAGGTCGTCGTCGGCGACAAGGTTTTCGACGAGGCCGGGCGGCCGACAACCGTAGTGTTCGCCACCGACCACCAGCACGGTCGAGAGTGCTACGAAGTCAAGTTCTCCGACGGCACGACCCTCGTGGCCGATGCCGACCACCTGTGGTCGGTCGAGCGGTTCTACTGGAAGGCCCCCAACTGGCGGCTAGAAGTGAGGACGACGCGCAGCCTGATCGATGACCTGCGTCTCGGGGTGAAGCGGTTTCGCTACCGCATCAGCGTGGCGAGTCCGCTGGCGTGCGCGCCGCGCCCGTTGGCGGTCGACCCCTACCTACTCGGGGTGTGGCTGGGGGACGGGGTGACGCGGCAGGCGTGCGTCAGCGCCCACGTCGACGACGCAGGGCACTACGTTGCCGCCTTTAGCTCGGCGGGGCACGCCGTGTCGTCGCGGCCTGACGGCGCGAACACCGTCGCGCTGCAGATCGACCGACGCACAGGCGACCACTGCGCGAGGGGCCATGACGTGCGCGCCGAGCCGCGCGGCCCCGGCGGCGAGTGCCGCCAATGCGACCGCCTGAAATACCGTCGCGTCAGGCACGGGGAGAGCCACCCGCCGGGGGAGGCGTTCGCCGATTCGTTCACCGGGCGGTTGCGGCGGCTCAGCGTGCTCGGCAACAAGCATATCCCCGCGGCGTACTTGCGCGCCAGCGTCGGGCAGCGCTGGGCGTTGTTGCGCGGGCTCATGGACACTGACGGCACGTGCGGGGCAAGCGCCGCCAGCGCCGAGTTCACTACGACGTTGCCCGCGCTGCGAGACGGTGTCGCCGAACTCCTGTGCTCTCTCGGTTTGAAACCGACGGTTCGTGCGAAAGCGACGGCCTGGACCTACAAAGGCGAGCGCAAGACCGGGTCGGCGTTTCGCATCACGTTTCCCATCCCGGCCGGCGCCGCGCTGTTCTCCCTGCCGCGCAAAGCGGAGCGTTGCCGGACTACCGAGTTGCGCGAAGTTCGCTACCGCACGATCGTCGCGATCAAGCCCGTCGTCTCGCGCCCGGTGAAGTGCATCCAAGTCGCCGCCGAGAGCCACTTGTACCTCGCCGGCCGCAACATGGTCCCCACACACAACACGGTCGGGCTCGGCGAGGGCTGGATGGCGCACGCCGTCGTCAACGACCCGGGCGACATGCTGATCGTGCAAATGACGCAGGACAAGGCGCGCGAGTACAGCAAGCAGCGCATCGACCGAGCGATCCGCAACAGCCCGAACCTGTGGGCGATGCGCGGCGCTTCGAGCCGCGACGACAACCTGCACGACAAGCAGTTCCGCAACGGCATGTGGGTGCGCCTGGCGTGGCCGACGCCCTCGAACCTCTCGTCGACCAGCTACCGCTACGTGTTCCTGACCGACTACGACCGCGTCGAGGACGACATTGGCGGCGAGGGCGATATGTTCTCGCTCGGCCTGGCGCGCACGCGCACGTTCCTGAGCCGCGGCATGCTGGCTGTCGAGTCGAGTCCCGGCCGCCCAGTCGTCGACCCGTCGTGGAAACCGTCGACGCCGCACGAGGCCCCGCCCACGAAGGGCGTCCTCGGCATCTACAACCGCAGCGACCGTCGCCGCTGGATGTGGAAGTGCCCGCACTGCGCCGATTGGCTCGAAGCGAAGCCCGGCCTCGCCCTCTTCAACCTGCCGCCCGACGACGAACTGAGCGAGTCGGTGCGAGCGCTCGACATCGACGCGTTCGCTCGCGACTACGCCCGTGCCGTGTGCCCGACGAACGGGTGCCTGATCGGGTTCGAGCACCGCGAGCGCATGAACCGCACCGGCCGCTGGCTGCAGGACGGCCTGGTGCTCGACGACCACGACCGCGTCAGCGGCAACGCCCGCGAGTCGTCGATCGCCGGCTACTGGCTCGGCGGCGCGGCGGCGACGTACATCACGTGGGAGACGCTGCTGCGCAAGCACCTGCAGGCCTTGCTTGAGTACGCCCTGAACGGTTCCGAGTTGGCGCTGCAGACCACGGTCAACACCGACCAGGGCATGCCGTACACCAGCCGCCACCTGGCCGAAGCGGCGTCGGTCGCCACCGACCCGGCCTCGCGCACCGAAGACCACGAACGCTACATCGTGCCCGACGAGGCGCGGTTCCTGATCGCATCGGTCGACGTGCAGGGCGGCAAGAACGCGCGGTTTGAAGTGCAGGTGCACGCCATCGGCGAACACCAAGAGGAATGGCTGGTCGACCGCTACCCGATCAAGCTGTCGAAGCGCGAGGGCATGGGCGACGAGTTCGCGCCGATCGACCCGGCCACGCACCCCGAGGACTGGGATCTCATCACCGAGAAGGTCGTCAACTCCACGTACCGCACGAACGACCCCGACCGCGAGATGCGCGTGAAGCTGACGGTCGTCGACTCAGGCGGCGAGGACGGCGTCACCGACAAAGCGTACGCCTGGTATCGGCGCGTGCGCCAGCAAGGCCTGCAGCACCGCGTGAGACTGGTCAAGGGCGCCAGCGGCAAGGATCTGGACTGGTACACCCGCGAGACGATGGTCGGCGCCCAGCAAGGGCAGGGCGACGTGCCGCTGTACCTGCTGAACCCGAACAAGATCAAGGACGTGGTCGCCGCGTGCCTCAAGCGCCGCGCCGCAGGACCGGGCTACTACCACTTCCCGAAGGCCAAGGGGCCGAAGAACCCGCAGGGCTGGCTGCCGCCGTCGTTCTTCGAGGAACTGGCCGCCGAGGTGCGCAACGAGCGCGGCGTGTGGGAGCAGATCCGCCTGCGCAACGAATCGCTCGACCTGTGCTGCTACATCAAAGCTGGCGGCATGATGCTCGGCGTCGACCGCAAAGGCTTCTGGGATGCGCCGCCGCGGTGGGCGCGGCCGCACGCCGACAACAGCGAGGTCATGAGCCCCGAGGCGCGTCGGGAGATGCGAGCGCCGACGGCTGTGGTGCCGGTGCGTCGGTCGAGGCCGTCGGCGTACCTCGCCTGACGGCCTCCGAGGCTCGGTCGGCGGCGGCCTCGAAGTCGCCCGACCGGGTGCTGTAAAAGGCGTCGGCCGGCGGTCGCCCGAACTTCGCCGCGCGGTTTGCGTAGGTTCGATACGCACTCGTGGCGGCGATGAGGTGTGCGGTCGCGTCGGCCAGTGCGTCGCGCAGCCGGTGGATCTCAGCCGCGCACTCGCCGTGCGGGTCGCCGTCGGGTTCCTCGTCGAACATAGGTCAGCCTTTCCCCGCCTGATAGCGGTCGTACGCGACTTTAGCCGCTGCGCGCACGCCCTTGGACGCGTTGCCCTCGCCCAGCACCAGCAGCCGGCGCCAGGTGAGGTCGTCAACTGTGATCGTGCGCCGCTCGATATGCCCGGCGAGGCCGGGTTCAACTTTGGGTCCGGGTCGGTGTGCCATGCGCGGAACTATACGACCAATTGCGCTTAAACGAAATACTTGCGATAGGTTTTTTGTTCCTCACGAGGGACACTCGCCGGCACTATGGCGGTCACTCAAGAACAAGTTGATGCGTTGAATCAGGCGATCGCCGACGGCGTGCGCCAGGTCACGATCAACGGCCAGTCGACGACGTACAACACGACCGCCTCGCTGATTCAGGCGCGTGACGATCTGCAGTCGAAGCTGAACGCCGAGACGCTGCGCGCCGCTGGCAAGGCGCCGAACAAGCGCCTCTACCTGTACCAATCGGGTCGGGGCTACTGATGGCCCGGCGCAAGCGCGCGGTGCAGCCGCAGGCGAAGTACGACGCCGCCGGCACTGGCCGACGGATCAAGTCGTGGTCGCCGCCGTCGTCCGGCCCGAACCGCGCGATCACGGGTCTGCAGAAGATCCGCGACCGCGCCCGCGACACGTCGCGCAACGACTGGGCCGGCGAGTCGGGCCTGCAGAAGTGGGCCACGAACCTCGTCGGCACCGGCATCGTTCCGCGGTGGACCGACAAAGCGATCACCGACCGATTCCTGAAGTGGGTTCCGATCTCCGACGCCGACGGCGTGCTCGACTTCTACGGCCTCGAAACGCTTGCGACGCGCTCGTGGCTCGACGGGGGCGAGGTGTTCAGCCGGCGCCGGCCGCGCCTGTACGTGACGAAGGACGCCGCGCCGTTGCAGGTGCAGCTGATCGAGCCCGAGTTCTGCCCGTTGTTCGACGCCGACCAGTGGCCCGGCATGCCGCTCGGCAACACCATCCGCCAGGGCATCGAGCGCAACAAGCGCGGCGAGCGCATTGCGTTCTGGATGTACCGCGAGCACCCCGGCGACGGCGGCCTGCTGTCGGCGCCGACCGCCGACCGCCTGCTGCGTATCCCGGCGCGCGACATCATCCACGTGTTCGAGCCGAAGCGTCCCGGGCAGCTGCGCGGCGTGTCGCAACTCGCCCCCGTGCTCGCCCGCCTGCGCGGGTCGATGGACATGGAGGACGCGGTCCTCGAACGCCAGAAACTCGCGAACCTCTACACGTTGTTCATCACGCGGCCGGCGCCTGACGCCGCCGACGTGGACATCGACCCGTTGACGGGCCTGCCGGCCTACTACGGCACCGACGGGTCGCCGATGGTCGGCCTCGAACCCGGCATCGCGCAGGAACTGCGGCCTGGCGAGGGCGTGACCTTCGCGAACCCGCCCGAGGCCGGCACGACGTTCAGCGAGTACATGCGCACCACGCACCTCGGCACCGCCGCGGGCGCCGGGCTGCCGTACGAACTGTTCTCGGGCGACATCAAAGACATCAGCGACCGCACGCTGCGCGTGGCGATCAACGAGTTCCGCCGCTTCGCGCGCCAGCGCCAGTGGCAGATCCTAATCCCGATGTTCTGCCAGAAGGTGATCGAGTGGTGGGCCGAGGCCGACGCTCTCGGCGGCGGGCTGCCGCTGGACAAGCTCGACGCCGCGAAAGCTCCGAAGTGGAGTCCGCACGGTTGGGAGTACATCCACCCGACGCAGGACGCCGAGGGCAAGGCGAAGCTGATCGAGATCGGCGTCATCTCGCGCAGCGAAGTCATCGGCGAGCGCGGCGACGACCCGGCCACCGTGGACGCCGAGCGCGCAGCGGATCTGAAGCGCTCGAAGGACCTCGGCCTCGAACCGCCGCCCCCGCCAGCGCCTGTCGCGCCCCCGCCGAAGGCGCCCCCGACGAAGGCCGAGCTTGAGATGGCCGACCTGGCGATGCGCGAGCGCCGCGCCACCGTGGCCCGGCTCGAAGCACCGCCGGCCCCGCCCGTGGCCCACGAGACGACGCCGATCGAGCACCTGATTGCGGGGCTGCTTGCCGCGCAGGCGACCACGAACGGGCACCTGGCGACGCTCGCAGCGCGCGACCCCGCCATCCACAACCACTTGCCGGCCGCCATCGTCAACGTCGAGCCCACGCCGGTCGAGATCCACGCGGCGCCGGTCGAGGTTCACGTCGGGCCAACGCCCGTCACCGTGGTCAACGAGAACGTCGTGAACGTCGAGCCGGCCGAGGTCAAGGTCGCGCTGCCCGACCGCCAGATCACGTCGGTTATCGAACGTGACGGCAAGGGCCAGATCGCCAACTTCACCCAGACGGAGACCACGCTGCAATGACATACGTCAAGCACATCGGCGTCGGCCTGACGCAACTGCTGAACACCGTGCTCGGCGGCTGGCCTGACGAGTCCACGTCGAGCCGCCTGTGGCGCTTGGAGCGCCAGGGCAAGGCGGCCGGCCGGGTGTTCCGGCCGATGGTCGACCGCCTGTTCTTCTGGCAGCCCGAGCACTGCGCGCGAGCCTACGCGGCCGAGCGCGAGCGCTATCACTTACCCCCGCTACTCCGCGGCAACTCCTGAGAGGCCATCATGCCCATTGCATCGTCCGACATTAAATACCGCCTCAGCGGCGGCGGCTCCAACACCGACCCGAACGCAGCCCTCGGCGGCGCGGTCAGTTCGACCGACGCGGCCTCGACGATCTTCGACAACGTCGGCAGCGCGGAAGCGACGGCCGGCGATACGGAGTACCGCTGCGTCTATGTCAAGAACAACCACGGGTCGCTCACGCTGACCAACCCGAAGGTGTGGATTCAAGCCAACACGCCGAGCGGCGACACGTCCGTCGAAATCAGCCTCGGCACCAGCGCCGTGAACGGCACCGAACAGACGATCACGGACGAGGACACGGCGCCCACCGGTACGACGTTCGTGTCGGCCGCCAACGAAGGCGCAGGTCTGTCGCTGGGCGACCTGGCGCCGGGCGCCACCAAAGCCGTGTGGGTCAAGCGAATCGTGTCGGCCGCTGCGGCAGCTGCGAACGACTCGTTCACCCTGCGCGTCAAGGGCGACACGCTGCCTTGACCACCCACCCCCTGCGCCCTGACGCGCGATAGGAGAACTACAAATGACACTGACGCCTCAACAGCGCACCGCTCTGCGCTCTGCCATCGAAGCCGACCCGACAGCCAACACGCTTTTCGTGGACGGCAATCTGGGCGGGCTGGCCGACTACTTCAACGCGCCGTCAAGCCCCACTACGTGGGTGTGGAAATCTGCAGTCCCTACCGCCGATCTGTTCGATCAAATCGCGTGGGCAAACATGACTCCGAACGGTTCGCCGGGCGCTGATGCCGCGTGGACAAATCGCAGCCTTGCGTGCCAAGGAAAACAGTTCAATCTGCAGACGATACTTGTCGGCCGCGAGACTATCAACCCGAGCAAGAACCGCGTTCGTGACGGTCTACAAGACGCATTGACCGACCTGCCCAGCGGCAACAACGGCAACCTAAGACAAGCCGGGTGGGACAATGTTCGATCACAACTTTTCCGTGCCGCTACGCGCTTTGAAGCGCTGTTCAAGACTGGCACAGGAACAAACGCGGACCCTGGAAAACTTGGAACAGGAGTCGGCGGCAGCGCCATTGAAGGCGCTGTTTCGTACACCGAATTCATGGGCCTTTAATCATGGCTACCGTACCCACCCGCTATTTCCTTGGGACGGCACAGACCGTCATTAACACGGCAACGGACATAGCCGCCGGCAACTTCAGCGGCGCCCCAGCAGCGACGTTCGACAATACCAGCGACAGTGCAGTTCCCTACGCGACCGACGCGCTTGCAATGTTGGAGGCGCCAGATTGGGCCGCTGCGCCTGTGGCGGGAACGGTTGTCTCGCTTTGGGGCGTACTGAAAAACATCGACGGCACCGACGACGGCACCGACGCGCCGAGTGGTTCAGCAGCAGGCGGAGCGAGGTTTTTTGGCGCATGGATCATCGCCGCCGCCGATGCGTTACAGCGCCGCACGATCAACATTGACATCGCTGGATGCAACGAGGTGGATTTCTACATCCAGAACGGCACAGCGCAGAACATGAACAACGACGCGGGCACGAACTGCGTCGTCAAGATCACCCCCTTTGCGCTGGGCGTGACAGTGTGACGCCGTGTCGCTGATTGTTTCAAGAGCAGCGCGAATTAGGCAGCCGGCAGGCTTTGCCCGGATTGCGCCTGCGTGGCAGTCGCGCGTTGTGGCCTGTATTCTGCCGAGCAGTCGGCTCGACGTAGTCAATGGCGGGCTGGCGCTTAGTGGAACAGCGCCGAGCATTACTGTCACAGACTACGGCATAGCAAACCAAGCGAACGGGTCTGGGCTGCTGTACAGCTCGTTCCCGGCCGGCGCTGTGTCCAGCGTTGCCGGAACAACGCTGTTGACGGCGGGATACAGAAATACAGCCGCAACCGCATTCCACGCGGGGGCTGGAGAGAACGCTTCGACTGGCGGGTTCTTCACTGTTGAATCTAACGGCACCTCGAATATTTACTTTCGAATCAGAACGGTTGCCGGCACAGACATATCAGCTTTCGACTCATCCAATGCCTCGGTACGCGGAACAGCCAACTGCGTGACAGCGTTTAGGCTGACCAGCCTGACAAGCGCAACCTGCAGCATCAACGGCGTCGATGCCGGAGGGCGCTTAATTGGTTCTGGCGCGACTGGAACTCCCGCATGGACACGATTCTCCGTCTGCGGATTGATGCGTGATACGGCAAGCTACGCAACGTCGGGCTCGTCGCGCTACGCTTTGGCGGCCCTTTTGGTCGGGCTGACCCAAGCGGATGAGCGCACTTTGTCGAATAACCCTTGGCAAATATTCGCCCCCCAAGAGCGCCGCATTTGGGTGCCGGGCGCAGGCGCCGCCGTCCCCGACATCACCGCCGTCTACGCCGACAGCGTGACCACCAGCAGCGTCACCCCGCGCGTGACGCTCGACTTCGCCTGAGCGATGGCGAACACCCTCTACGTCGCAGTCTTCACCGCCGCCACCAGCGGGGTGACGTGGGCGCGTGCCGACATCGGAAATGGGCGGGACGGGTTCAGCTCGGGCGGCTACGTCGATAGCCTGGTTGACGCTTCGATCATCACCAGTGATGGCGACGAGACGACGACGGCGATCACCGGGCTGACGCCTGGCACTGCATACAAGGTCTGGGCCATCGTCGATGACGGCTCGACCAGCAGCAACAGTGGCACGCCGCAGGTCAGCTCGTCATTCACGACGGTCGCCCACGTCGAGCAGGACCTGAGCGCGTCCTACGCGATCGTCAACGGCGTCCCGCAGGACCTCGCGGCCACCTACACCGTCATCAACGGCGTTGCTCAGGACCTGAGCGCCGCCTACGCCATCCGCGGCGCCGTCGAGCAGGACCTGAGCGCCGCTTATGCGATCGTCAACGGCGTCCAGCAGGACCTCGCTGCCGCCTACACCGTCATCAACGGCGTCCAGCAGGACCTGAGCGCGGCGTACGCCATCCGCGGCGCCGTCGAGCAGGACCTGAGCGCCGCTTATGCGATCGTCAACGGCGTCCAGCAGGACCTCGCTGCCGCCTACACCGTCATCAACGGCGTCCAGCAGGACCTGAGCGCGGCGTACGTGCTGGTCGACACGGTGTCGCAAGACCTCGTTGGCGCGTACGGCGTGGCCGGCACGGTCGAGCAGGACCTGGCCGCAGCGTACGACATCCTGGCGACGGGTACGGTGTCGAGCGACTTCGCCGCGACCTTCGTGGTTGTCGGCGCAGCTGCGCAGGACCTTAGCGCCGCGTACGGGGTGCAATCGGCCGTCGAGCAAGACCTGGCGGCGGCCTATGCGATCGTCAACGCGGTCGCTTCCGACCTGAGCGGCGCCTACGCGATTGTCAACTCCGTTGCGGCCGATGCCCCGGGCGCTTACGCCATTCTCGACGACGTGCACGCCGACCTGACGGCGTCGTGGTCGGTCCCCGGCACAGTCGCCGCGGACCTGGCAGCGGCGTACTCGGTCTACGGCGGCGGCGGCGGCACGGGCGCCTCGGCAGAGGAAATCGCCGAGACCGTGTGGAACTGGCTGATCGAGGGCATGCGCGCTCGCGAGCACCTGACAGTGCACACCGCAGCGTTGGCCGGCAACAGCGATGGCGTCGGCACCGACACCGAGACCTACTACGGCCGCGACGGCGTCACCCCGCGCCTGATCGTCACCTTCGATGGCTTCGGGAACCGGGCCTCGACCACGCTGAACGGTGCATGAACTACCGCGGCAAACGGCTATTCGCCGGCCGCCTGTTCGCCGGCCGCCTGTGGGGCCCGCCCGAGGTCGACAGCAGCGCATCAGTGTGGCCGGGAGCGGGCGTCATCCGGCGCAAGCCCGTGCCGAAAAAGCGTCGCCGCCGCGATACCGACGACGACGTGCTGCTGTTCCTACTCCGTTAAAACGAAATACTCGCGCTAGGTATTTTCCAAACTGCTCCCCAGAATCGGGGCAGTATGAAAAATTGGTACTCGATCAAAGCCGTGTCCGACGCCGTCGCCGAATTGTCGGTGTTCGACGAAATCGGCTTCTGGGGCGTGCAGGCAAAGGACTTCGTTCGCGAGGTCAAGGCAATCGCCGCCCCGACGATCAAGCTCTACATCAACTCGCCCGGCGGCAGTGTGTTCGACGCGGTGACGATGTTCAACGCGCTGGTGATGACCGGCAAGACGATCGAGGTCCACGTGCTCGGCATCGCTGCCAGCGCGGCCAGCTACCTCGCGATGGTCGGCGGCAAGGTCGTGATGCCCGACAACACGTTCATGTTCCTGCACAACCCGATCAACGGGGTGTACGGCAATGCCGAGGACATGCGCGAGATGGCCGACGTGCTCGACAAGATCGGCGCCTCGCTCACCGCCACCTACGCCAAGCGTTTCAAGGGCGACGAGAAGGCCCTGGCCGACATCCTGGCCGCCGAGACCTACCTGACGGCCGCTGAGTGCCTGCAGTACGGCCTGTGCGACGAGGTCGTGCCGGCGATCGAGGCCACGGCCAAGTTCGACGTTGACCACGTGCCCGAAGCTGTGCGCGCCGTTGCGTTCAAGCCGGCCGCACCGAAGGCGACGAAGACCGCCGCCGACCACATCAAAGCCGCGCTCGCGGCGCAGCCCGACCTGGCCGAGTTCGAGCCGGTGTTCGCCGCCGACGTTTCGCTGGTCGACGCGGACACGGCCGGCGCTGCCGTCGCAGCTGCCGCTGAGATCCGCACGTTCTGCGCGATGACCGGCATGCCTGAGCGTGCGCCGGCCCTGATCCGCGCCCGCACGTCGGTCGCCGCGGCTCGCAAGGAACTGGCCGCCGCGTTGGCGCTGGCCGACGAGGCGAACCCGATTGACACCGCGCCGAAGGGCCCGGCCGCCACCGCGGCGCCGCCGGCCAAGGCTCCCGTCACCACCGCATCTATCTGGGCCAAGGCCCGCAAACGCCAGGAGTAGTACATGCCCACCTTGACCGAAGGCCGCCACACCGCCGAGTTCCTGCGCTCGGAAGCCAACGGCTACCGCTCGCGCGAGAAGATCACTGTCGACTCTACCGCCGCGGCCCTGGTCGCCGGCACGGTGCTCGGCAAGGTCACTGCGACCGGGGATTTCGTCGCCTACAACGAGGCGGGCACCGACGACGGCCGCCGCGTGGCCGCCGGCATCCTGTACGCGGGCGTCCCCGACGCTGCCGCCGACCAGGCGGCCGTCGCCATCGTGCGCGACGCGGAAGTCTCGCGCTGGGCGCTCACGGGATTGGACGCCAACGGCGAGGCCGACCTGTTGGCCCTCGGCATTCGCGTCCGCGACTGACCCCGCACTTTCAAACATACCGCAGCAGGAGCACACATGCCCGCATTGGACATTTTCAACAGCGACGCTTTCTCGGTCATCAACCTGACCCAAGCGATCAACGACCAGCCGCACCAGCCGACCAAGCTGGGCGACATGGGTCTGTTCGAGGAATCGGGCATCAGCACGACCTCCCTGATGATCGAGCGTAAGGGTAATGCCCTGCAGCTGGTGCAAACCTCGCCGCGCGGCTCGATCGGCTCGGGCAAGGCCGACGACAAGCGCAAGGTGATCTCGGTCAGCACCGTCCACCTGCAGCGCAACGACGCGATCATCGCCGACAAGGTGCAGAACCTGCGCGCCTTCGGCACCGAGGGCGACCTGGCCGCGGTACAGAACGTCGTGAACGAAAAGCTCGGCGACCTGCGCCGGGACATGGACCTGACGCTGGAATGGCACCGCATGGGGGCCCTGAAGGGCCTGCTGCTGGACGCTGACGGCAGCACGATCATGGATATGTTCACCACGTTCGGCCTGGCCCAGCAGACGCACGACATGGTGCTCGACAACGACGCGACCAAGGTGCAGATCAAGCTGATGGAAGCCAAGCGCAAGGCCGAGACGGCGCTGGGCGGCAAGATGGTCAACGGTTGGAAGTGCCTGTGCTCCAACGAGTTCTTCGACGCGTTCGTGGGGCACGCCGCTGTCGCCACCGCGTTCTCTCGCTGGCAAGACGGCGCGTTCCTGCGCGACGACCCGCGCAAGTCGGGTTTCCCGTTCGGCCAAGTGCTGTTCGAGGAATACGTCGGCGCTGTGGGGGCCACTCGGTTCGTCGCCGCGAACAAGGCGTACCTGATCCCGATGGGCGTGCCTGGCATGTTCAAGGGTCACTATGCGCCGGCCGACTACATGGAGACGGTCAACACGCTCGGCCTGCCGTACTACGCGAAGCAGGAACTGATGCGCATGGGCAAGGGCGTGGAAGTCGAGGCTCAGACGAACCCGATCTTCTTCAACACCCAACCGAACGCGGTCATCGAACTGTCGATCTGAGCGATGGCGCTGGGCTACATCGCCCGCGCTCTCGCCAAGGGGCTCGCCAAACTCGGCGAGCCCTCTTTACTTGACGGGCTCGACTGCGGCAACGTAAACCTGCAACGCGACGTGATCGAGTACGCGGGGATCGGCGACACCGCGCACGACAACCCCGTGGTGCGGCAGGACATGGTCACGATCGGCCGTGAGTTCGAGCCGCGCGTCGGCCAGGCGCTGCAGCACCCCGACGGCACGTTCCGGCTTGACCGGCTCGTGCAGGACAACCGCTACACCCGCCAGTTCATCGTCGTCGAGACGACCGCACCGGTGCCCGTCGTCGCCGACCTGGCGGCCGACTTCGAGGTCGAGCCGTGAAGCTCATCGTCGACGCCAAGCAGGCGATGCCGGCGCTGGCTGAACGCCTCGGCCGGATCTCGGGCAGCGTGATCGGCCTGGCCGCTCGCGACGCCGTGAACGAGGTCATCACGCGGTTCGAGCGTGACTCGTTGGCGGGCATGACCGCCGACATCGGCTTGACGCCGGCGTACGTGAAGGGCAAGACCGACGTACGGCTCGCTGCGTCGTCGCTGAACCCGAAGGCCGAGATGGTCACGCGGGGCGACCTGACGATCCTCGGCCGCTTCCCGATGCAGCAGCTGACGCAGTCGGCGCCGCGGGCGAAGGGCGACCCCGCCCGCGGCATCCCGTCGGGGAGCAAGCAGGCGGGTGTGCGCGTCGGTATCCGCCGTAGCGCGCCGGCCGAGCGCGACAAGTGGTTCACGATGCGCCTGCGCGCGGGCGGCGGGCCTGGCGCGAACGAGGGCGTGTTCGTGCGCGCCACTGGCCGCAGCAAGCCGAAGCACATATACGGCCCCGCGCCGTACTCCCTGTTCCGTCACCAGATCGGCCTGCGCGCGAGCGAGGTCGAGGTCGACTTGGCCGACACCACGGTGCGGACGATCTCCGACCGCGTCGAGAAAGCCCTGGCATGAGCGCGTCCCTGCACACCGCCGAGGACATCGGCACCGAACTGAGCACCCGCCTGGCGGCGTGCACCGTGGCGTTGGGCGCCGAAACGGACCTGGGCACCAGGGTCTACCGCGGCCGGCGCCGCATTGACGACACCATGATCCCCTGCGCCGTGGTCATCGAAGGCGACGATGTGCCTGACCGCGGCAACGTCAAAACGTCCTATAAGCTCGACCAGCGGTACGTGCTCTACGCCTACGTGCCGTGCGACCCCGACAACCCCAACGACGCCGCGCACGCCGCGATCCGCGACATGAAGCGCGCGGTGTTCAACACCGAGGGCGCGGCCGACCCGAAGTTGGGCGGCCTGGTCCGCGACTGCGTCTACCTCGGCCGCGACATCGGCCCCCGCGCGGACGGCGCGAGCTTCGTTTTAGCCGCGATTGAAATTGGCGTCGAGTATGTCGAGAACGTGGCGAACCCGTAGCGTTAAAACGAAATACTCGCGCTAGGTTTTCCCTCGGGCCAACCCTAGACTTGCCCTGGTATCGGACCTTATCTACTTCGGAGTTAACACATGGCTGCACGTGGTTTTCTAGGCGCTGGCGACCTCTACATGGCGCGTCAAGTTGCCGGCGTGTGGGAGAACTACTCGGGCCCGTACGAGGCCACGAAGGTCGAGATCAAGCCGAACGTCGAACTGAAGGAACAGGTCAGCAAGGGCCGTTCCACCTACGGGCAGGTCATCGAGACGGTTGCCATCGCGCAGCCGTCCGACCTGACGATCGACCTGGCGGAAGTGAACAAGGAATCGCTGGCGATCGCTCTGCTGGGCACGACCGCCGCGCTGGCGCAGTCTTCGGGCACGCTGACCGAAGAGGCGATCGTCGCCAAGCTCGACAAGTGGGTGCCGCTGTCGAAGGCCGCGCTGACCGGCTCGCAGACTGTGGCGCACACGACCGGCACGCCGGTGTACGTCGACGGCGTCGACTACATCGTCAACAAGCAACTCGGCTGGATCAAGGCCCTCGTCGGCGGCGCGATCACCGATGCCCAGTCGATCGAAGTGACCACGACCTACGGCGCGATCACCGGCACCGAGATCAAGGGCTCGACCCAGACCCAGCTGCGCGTGCGCTTCAAGCTCGACGGCAAGAACTTTGCCGACGATCTGCCGTGCATCGTGACGGTCCACGAGGCCGTCATTGCTGCCGACGCCGCGTTCGATTTCCTGGGCGACGACTTCGCCACGGTGACGATGCCCGGCCGCATGAAGACCCCGGCCGGCTTCGCCGAGCCGTTCACCGTGCACCTGCGCGACGCCTGATGAGGGGGCGCCACGGCGGGGGCGCCAATGCCCGCCACGCATGAACAGCACCGGATGACTCAATGGCGACGGCAAGCAAACGTGAAGTAAGCTTTGTCGTCGGAGTCGAGACGACTGGCAGTGCGGAGAT
>Ga0209507_1001712_pt1 | contig 16685 bp, 15 predicted proteins | sample AD_UKC028_MetaG_FD_184414 | JGI IMG/M metagenome (GOLD analysis project Ga0209507, IMG submission 184414) | Active sludge microbial communities of municipal wastewater-treating anaerobic digesters from USA - AD_UKC028_MetaG (SPAdes) (version 2) | ecosystem: Engineered > Bioreactor > Anaerobic >...
TTCATCTGTGCGGGATCTTCATGCGCACCGGGATGAGGCGGAACATCTTCTTCCTTTTCAACAGCAGGTGCCTGGGTTTCTTTTTTAACAACAGGTTCTATTTCCTGGATATTGTCAACAACAAAGCTCGTAAGACGTTTACCCTTGGCCTTGAAGCTCTTAACGCCAATGAATTCAGCCACCTCAATTATCTCATTATCACGGGTTTTATGCTTTCCTCCGAACTGGATCTCTAACCTAGGATACTCAACCTCGGTAAGGCTTACAAGCCTCGACTCGGCATCTTCATTTATGAAGCATTGTGGCTTTTCAGATTCCTCAATAACAAAGCGCTTTACGTAGTAGAATTTCTGTTCGGCATCCCAGTAAACTGCCGAATAAACTTTACCCGGCCTGAATTTTTCAATAACAAGTAAATTTTCTTCAAAATGATTGGACAGGTCAAATCCTGAGATCCTGAAGAATCCGTTTTTCGTTATGACAAGTATCTTATCTTCAGCGCTGAACTCTCCAAGGTAAGTTCCTCTGCCGTCAACATTAAGCCTGAATACAGCATCATCGAACCATATTTTCCTTCCGCCGAGTGTTGACAATCCTTTTTCCTTGAGAGCTACCTTATGTACAGCATTCCGTGTGAGGATATTACCCATTGATGATTTGCCCTTAATACCTAGCTGCCCGAAATCAAATTCGAACGAAAGTTTTTTCAGTCGTGCCTTAGGTTTATGATGTACATTAATCACCTCGGCCTCCCCGTTCGGATTGACACTCATATAAACGATCTTTGACCCCTGAGTACCCCTTGTGAGGTTATATTCCTTATCACGGGCAAGTCCGGAAATGGAGCAGCGCTTGGCAAGCAGAGGACCATCTTTACCATCCTGATAAACAATATTATATATGGTCCGTTCGTCATTTTTCAGGAATATGCCTGCATAGAGTATATCGTTACCTACAAAGACCTTTTCGGCCACTTTTGTGACAAGATAAACTCCGTCCTTCCGTATTGTAATAACATCATCAATATCGGAACAGTCGCAGATGAACTCATCCTTTTTCAGGCCTGTACCAATGAAGCCTTCCTTGTAGTTCACATAAAGTTTGGCATTGTTTGCAACAACTTTTGCTGCTTCAATAGTGTCAAAATTCCTTATTTCTGTCTTCCTTTCCCTGCCCTTTCCGTATTTCTTCTTAATCTGCCTGAAGTAATTAATGGCATAAGGAATAATATTCTTCAGATGATTGTTTATCTCCTCAAGTTCAACTTCCAGTCCCTTAATATGTTCGTCAGCCTTCTTAACATCATATTTTGAGATTCTCTTTATCTTGATCTCGGTAAGCTGGATTATATCTTCACGGGTTACGGTTCGCAGCAACCTTTTCTTGAAAGGAGCCAGACCCTTGTCTATAGTTGTTATAACACCTTCCCAGGTTTCAACTTCTTCAATATCGCGGTAGATCCTCTCTTCAATAAAGATCTTTTCAAGTGACGACATGTGCCATTCTTCCTGGAGTTCCGCTTTTCTGATCTCGAGCTCAAGCTTCAGGAGTTCAACTGTTTTATCGGCTGAATGCTTCAGGATAGTGCTGACACCCATGAACGATGGCTTGTCCTCAACAATTACACAGGTATTCGGAGAAATTGAATACTCGCAATCAGTAAATGCATAAAGGGCATCGATTGTCATATCCGGAGAAACGCCCGGCATAAGATGGATAACGATTTCAACATTTGATGCTGTATTGTCATCAATCTTTTTGATCTTGATCTTTCCCTTTTCGCTGGCTTTAATTATTGACTCGATTAGCGTTCCTGTTGTTTTTCCAAAGGGTATCTCTGTGATTACAAGCTCTTTCTTGTCAACTTTTTCAATCTTAGCCCTTACCTTAACGGCCCCTCCCCGCTTTCCGTCATTGTATTTTGAAACATCAACAAAACCTCCTGTGGGGAAATCGGGATAAAGAACAAAGTCCTTTCCCTGAAGGTAATCTACTGAGGCATCAATAAGTTCATTGAAATTATGAGGCAGGATCTTCGATGCAAGCCCCACCGCAATTCCCTCACCACCCTGTGCAAGCAGTAATGGAAATTTCACCGGAAGTGTGACCGGTTCTTTATTCCGTCCGTCATAGGAGAGCTTCCACTCTGTTGTCTTGTGATTGAAAACAACTTCGAGGCCAAATTTCGAGAGACGCGCTTCGATATATCTTGGAGCTGCTGCGCCATCGCCTGTAAGGATATTTCCCCAGTTACCCTGGGCATCAACAAGAAGATCTTTCTGCCCGAGTTGCACGAGGGCATCGCCTATAGAAGCGTCACCATGAGGGTGAAACTGCATAGTATGACCGATGATGTTGGCTACTTTATTAAAGCGGCCGTCATCCATTCGCTTCATTGAATGGAGTATCCTTCGCTGAACTGGTTTAAGTCCGTCATTCAGGTGGGGGACAGCTCTCTCAAGGATCACATAAGAGGCATAATCAAGGAACCAGTCCTTGTACATCCCCGACAGTGCGGTTACAGAATGAAGAGCCACAGGCCCTTCAGGACCAGCCCCGGATTCTGCGGCATTATTTAATTCAAGATCATTCTCTTCCATAAATCAGGTATGGCTTGTAATGCTATACAGCTAATTGTTCTTCGACTTTGTCCTCCTCAATCCTGAGGTTGTCAATTATAAAATCCTGGCGCTCCGGTGTATTCTTACCCATGTAAAATTCAAGGTATCCGTTAACAGCGTCATCCTTTTTCATCCTTACCGGTTCAAGGCGTATGTCCTTGCCAATGAAATTCTTAAACTCATCCGGGGAAATCTCGCCAAGTCCCTTGAAGCGTGTTATCTCAGGATTCGGTCCGAGGGCTTTGATAGCCCTGGCCTTTTCTTCAGGTGTATAGCAGTATTTTGTTTCTTTCTTGTTTCTAACCCTGAAAAGAGGGGTCTGCAGAATAAACACATGTCCCTTCTTCACAAGGTCGGGGAAAAATTGCAGGAAGAAGGTCAGCATAAGAAGCCGTATGTGCATACCATCAACATCTGCATCAGTGGCAATAACAACATTGTTGTATCTCAGGTTCTCAATGCCGTCTTCAATATTTAGTGCAGCCTGCAGGAGGTTGAATTCTTCATTCTCGTATACGATTTTTTTCGTAAGTCCGTATGAATTAAGCGGTTTGCCCCTGAGACTGAATACAGCCTGTGTCTCTACATTCCTCGACTTGGTGATTGAACCGCTGGCTGAATCGCCCTCGGTAATGAAGATTGTCGAATCGAGTTTCCTGTCATCAACAGTATTATAATGAACCCTGCAGTCGCGAAGTTTCCTGTTGTGAAGGCTCACTTTCTTAGCCCTGTCCCTGGCAAGTTTCTGTATTGATGAAATTGCCTTCCTCTCCTTCTCCGCATCCTGGATCTTCTTGAGGATTATCCTTGCAGTCTCTGAGTTCTTGTGCAGATAATCATCAAGCTGTTTCTTTATGAACTCATTAATGAAGTTTCTTACAGAAGGGCCTTCAGGGCCCATATCCTTCGACCCAAGTTTCGTTTTTGTCTGTGATTCAAAAATAGGCTCTTCCACCTTTATGCTGACAGCAGCAATTATTGAGGAGCGTATATCTGCAGGATCAAAATCCTTCCTGTAAAATTCCCTTATAGTCTTAACAAGCGCCTCCCTGAAAGCCAGAAGATGGGTTCCTCCCTGTGTTGTGTTCTGTCCGTTCACAAAGCTGTAATAATCTTCTCCGTACTGCAGGCCGTGAGTGAAGGCAACTTCAATATCCTCACCCCTGAGGTGAATAAGCGGGTAAAGGCCTTCCCTGTTCATGTTCTCATTGAGAAGGTCAGACAGCCCATTCTTTGATAAATACTTGTTACCGTTGAAGTTAATTATAAGGCCGGCATTCAGGTATACGTAGTTTTTTATCATTGATTCTACGTATTCCGACATGAAGAAATAATTTCCGAACATCTGTTCGTCGGGTTGAAAGATCACCTCAACTCCGTTCTCCTCATCTGTTTTTGCAAGCTGATGGTCTTTTGTTGTAATACCGTGCTCAAACTCTATTGCCTTTACCTGACCGTCACGGAACGAACGTATAAGGAACCTCTCCGAGAGGGCATTTACAGCCTTCACACCAACACCATTCAAACCTACTGACTTTTTGAAGGCCTTTGAATCGTACTTGGCACCGGTGTTCATCTTCGAAACGGCATCGAGCAATTTACCAAGCGGAATACCCCGGCCATAGTCGCGGACCCTGACCTCTCTTCCGTTTATATCAACATCTATCTTCCTTCCATTGCCCATCATGTACTCGTCAATTGAGTTGTCAAGAACTTCCTTGAGAAGTACATATACGCCGTCATCCTGCGAAGAGCCGTCACCAAGCTTCCCGATATACATACCCGGCCTCAGCCTGATATGTTCACGCCATTCAAGGGTCTTAATATGTTCTTCAGAGTATGCGACTGACATTTTTTCGAAATTTGGGCAAATATAAGAATTTAGAAAGAGCCATGAGTTGTGTATTTTTCAACAATCAGTAAAAAGATTGAAACAGTATTCATGCTAAATAACATATTTTCAAAGGATTCCGCAGAGTGAACATTTCAGTGTTAATACCACTGCAGTTGATAAACATGAAGCCTCAGTCGAGTATCCCCATCTGTTTCATGAGAATCGCGGCATTCATCTTGCGTGTAAGGCCATCCCGAAGGATATAATCGAAGCTTATCCTGTCATTATCTATCTCAACCTCAAAACATTTGTTGAAAAGTGTCCCTTTATACTCCTGTTCCAGGTCTCCCAGCGAAAGATCATGTGTGGCTATTATTCCCGTTCCCCCGTGTTCAATAAGCTTTTTTATGAACAATTTCGATCCGAGGCTCTTGTCGCCTGAGTTTGTACCTTTAAGTATCTCGTCAAGTATGAATAATACCGGCTCTCCGGATTGCACCAGGTCTTTAAGTGTGCCAAGCCTTCTCAATTCAGCATAGAAATATGATTCATGCCCTGATAATGAATCAGTTGTGCGCATGCTCGTGAACAGTTTCACCGGTCTGAAAGTCATGCTGCCAGCACAAACTGGCGCTCCTGACATGGCAAGAACAAGGTTGACTGAAATAGTCCTTAGAAAAGTGCTCTTGCCTGCCATATTGGCCCCGGTAATTACACATACCTGGCCCTTCTCGGCAATTTCAAAATCGTTGCAAATCCTTTCTTTGCTGTTAAGAAGAGGATGTCCGCCTGACTTTATTGCCAGAACAGTCCCGTTTTCAGCGATGACTGGAAATACATATCCCTGATTATTAAATGCATAGCCGGCGAGCGAAATGAATGCATCGGTGATGCCAAGCATTTCAAGCCAGCCTGAAAAGGAATCCCTGTACTTCTTTTTCCACTTCTCAAGTCGCCAGATGCATTGATAATCCCATAGCAGAAGTCCGTTGAGTGCAATGCCAACAATAAGGTTGAGCCTGTTGTCGAAGGCCCGTATAATTTTCCCGAGTTTCCCGACTGCCTCCGCTGCAGAAAAATCTTTTCCGGCAAGCCCTGACCTTATACTGATCATGAGCTCCGATTCAAACCTTTCATTTTCAAAAAGGCTTATTAGCCTGTTCATCGACTCAAGCTGCAGATACCTTTTTGATAATGAAGTATGCAGCCTGCCGGTATTCCTGATGCCTGAGAAAACATACAGCAGGTTTATTGTAATAAGCGAAGTGAATATTGAATAATGAAGCAAACCGGCAATAAGCAGGGACAGGGCAATAAGCGTTGCAAGAGGAAGGATTATAAACAGGTACCTGTGAATTCCCCTTATTGATGATTTGCTGTCAGCTATCCATGAGATAACTGATTCAAGGTCTTTCTTTTCAAGAGGGTTCGTCATGCCCTGTGCCTGAAAATCCTGCCTCCACTTTGCCTTAATTGAAAGCTCCTTTATGGCCTGCTGTCGTTTTACAAGTTCAGCAGCCAGCCGATAAGGCTCTGAAAGCCATCCTGCAAGTATATCCCGTCCATGACCGGTGACAGTTCTGTTTATGTACTGAAAAAGTGATGCTGGTCCGAAAAGATCAATATCATTCGAAAACGGATGCCCTGCATCAGCGTATTCAGTGCCCTGATCCATAGATGAAAAATCACCAGAGATAACTGCAGCCTCCCTTGCATTTATTACAGAAAGATTTTTCAGGTATTCCTTTTTGGAAGAATGTACCATATAGACCTTTACAAGCCACAGAAAAAGTGAAAGCATAAAAAGTGCAGTAAAAATTCCCGGGACTATACCGCTTGTAAAAGCCAGCCAGGACAGGATAAAACCTCCTGCAAATACAACAAGTCTTATAATCGATATAATGAAAAGACTTTTTTCCTCCTTTTCTGCAAGAGATGAATAGTTATGCGCTGCCTTTGTATATTCCAGTCTGAGAGTTTCCTGATCCATTTTAAAATGTCATTGCAAGTACTTTCATTATACTTCGGCTGTTGTAAAAATCCGAGCCTTTAAGGTCAAAGTTCCAGGTCCATTTTTCAGTGTCAAAACCTGCAGGAAATCCGGCAAGAGCTGTTTTCACAGTTTTCACCTCACCCGACTTTGAGGTAATAACTTCTTCATAATCTGTAACAAGCACAGATTTATGTGCTGCCAGAAAATTGAGATGTTTTTGCTGAACAGATCTTCTGAATTCGTTCAGCTCATTTTCGCCTATCCCTGCCTTCCTCTGTAGATACCTTACAGGCAACACTTCAAGCTGTGTAAGAAGGTTCAGTGAAATTACCAGACCGGGATCGTAATCAGGCTTATAATCTGGTATTGAAACATCTGTGAGGCTGGCAAGCCTGCTGAAAAACGGGCGTGAATGAACTTTCCTGTATACTTCTTCAATCAGACCTCCGGTGACATCGCTTTCGACTATCCGTATTTTACTGATTTTCCCGGCCTGCTGAATAACATCCGGTGGATGGACTATATCAACAAGCACTATTTCATTCACTGTTTCAGCCAATTCGGCAACAGGAAGCTCAAGAAGCCAGCCGCTTCCGAGTACGGTAATCTTCTCAGGCTTATGGATCCTTACCGCCCTCATGACATAATCACGACAGCGTTTCAGATGACTGTCCCAGCCTGATTCCTGCTTAAGGTGACGATAGATAAGTCCCTGCTGGTAATCATAATATCCCATCCTGTTAAGAATGCGCCTGTATGTGCCTGGATGACTCAAATTTATATTCTTTTTCTGCGTATCTCAGCAAGTTCTGTTTTAATTATTGCCGACATCTTAAGAGCAAGCTCCTCAGCTTTACCGGTTCCAAAATCTTCAGGAAAAACAGGGTCAAGCATCCTGACTGTAACGTCATGCCCCATGCCGAAAATAAGACCATGCTTTGGGAGTATTCCGCCGGTACCATCAAGTACAACAGGAAGAATGGGAACCTTTGCCTGCAGGGCAAGCTGAAAAGCTCCCCGCTTGAAGAAACCTGTTTCTCCGTTCAGCGAACGTGTGCCTTCAGGGAAGATCATAATGGAAGTACCATTATTAAGGCAGCTAAGCGCTTTTTCCATCATTGCGATCTTGCTTTCTTCATTTCCCCTGTCAACACTTATATAATCTGCCATCCTGAGGTACCAGCCAAGGAAGGGAACCTTGTCATTTTCAATTTTCGATATCCACTTGTACCTGTAACCAAGGGTGTTCATTACAAGGATGTCAAGTATCGACTGGTGGTTTGAAATTACAACATAAGTTTTCCCTTCAGGTACATTTTTAACTCCTGTTCTTGTGAAGCTCTTCACAGGTATAAGACTGAAATAGATCCTGCTTTGCCATATAAGTATCCTGTGCATCACCCTCCTGTCATTATCGAAAGGCAATACAAGCAACCATGCAAGAAAGGTAAACGGGAATATTACAAGCAGCAGGAATATGCCGGCCACCCATACAAATAAAGATCTCAATACTATCATTGGTTGTATTGTTTCTCTGTGAGCTCCGAAAAAAACTGAAAAGCTTTTTTTAACCACAAACACAGAGATAAATCCTTTATTATTTCTTTGTGATCTTTGTGCATTTCTTTGTGCTCTTTGTGGTTAAATATTATTAAAATATACATCTCAGAATAAACTGAAAACACTCAGGCCTTTTATATTCTCTTTTTCAATGACCTCTGCCAGTTCATTTACAATATGCTTTCTCCCGGTGAATTTACTGAAAATCTTCTTTAATTCGGAATCTTCAGCACTGCACTCTGTAATAATTCCCTGCTTTATCTCAATCCTTAACTGACTTCTGAGTGACTGACAGTCAATTTGTTTAATTAATTGATAATCTGGCCCATACGCATAATTCCATTCCCAGGTCCTGTATTTAGTATTTGCAAGGGCCTCAATAATTGCGGTCTCAGTATCAGTCAGAAAATACTTTTCAGTGCCGGGAAAATTCAGAAAATAATCCTCCATTCTTTTTCTGAATCCTGAAATATTTTCAATTGCCGGCAAAAGAGGTTTCAGGTTCGCCACAGATGAAGGATTTGAATTAACTGCCCTGGTTATATAAGCTGAAGTATCCCGCCTTAGTGAAGCCCTGAGAGCGCCGAGGTCAGAGTCAAAGAGAAGCGTCCCGTGATGCAGAACCCTGTTTCGGTGAACATGCTCGGCATTTCCCGATATTTTCAAGCCGTTTACCTTAAGATCATTTTTCCCTTCAAGCCTTGCCTCTATGCCAAGTGAAGCCAGAAATCCGATGACCGGGGCTGTATGCTTCTGAAAATCAACCTGTCTGCCCGGCTCACTGTTTCGTATAAATGTGAAGTTCAGGTTGTTGCCATCGTGAAATACTGTTCCTCCGCCTGACAGTCTTCTTATAACAGGGATGTTATTAAGTGTAACATATTCAGTATCAGTTTCCCGGTGGAGACACTGATGCTTACCGATAATTACTGATGGCGAATTGGTATAGAGAATAAGAAACTCCCTGCTGCTGTTCTTCAGAAGGTACTCCTCGGCACCGAGATTGAAGAATGGATCATTGGCCGGAAGCGTGAGGCAATTCATTGAAATACTCCCTCTTTTCAAGGATTTGTTTATCTGTAAGCGAATACAATTTATAAACAAGCCAGCCAATGAAGGCACCAAGTAAGGACCCGCACAGGACGTCACCAGGGTAATGAACTCCAAGGTAAATCCTGCTGTAACCCACAATCAGAGCCCACATAATTAATGATACTGTGTACCATCTGCGGCGAATGAACAGTAAACTGAACACTGCCACAAAAAAGGAGTTTGTTGCATGTGAAGAAACAAAGCCGTACAAACCGCCGCACTGACCCTTAACAAGGTGTACAAGCCCTTCAAGAGCGGGCTCATGGCAGGGTCTGAGCCTTTGAAATGTGTTTTTAAAAAGATTGACAGAGGTCTGGTCGGCGAGCGTGATGCCAAGAATTATAAAAAGAACTATTACGGGAAATTTCCTTTTGTAAGTCTTTCCAAGGTAAATCAGGATAGCTATATATAAAGGTATCCATGTGAATTTACCGCTTATTATATACATCACCTGGTCCCAGAAAGGACTATTCAGTGAATTAAGATAAAGCAGCAGCTGCTGATCGAGATGTACAAGCATAACTATCAGAAATTCATTTCCTTCCAGATCATGTCCTTAAGTGTCTGAATACCAAATCCTGTCAGTGACGAAAAGAATACCCGCGGCATGTCCGGCAGGTCTTTGCGGATTTCATTCATAAGCTCCTCATCAAGCATGTCCGATTTAGATATGCCAAGCACCCTTTTTTTATCGAGGAGTTCAGGATTGTATTCTTTCAGCTCATTAAGCAGGATCTCATATTCCTCCCTTATATTTTTGCTGTCGGCCGGAACAAGGAAAAGAAGCATTGAGTTGCGCTCAATATGCCTCAGAAACCTCACTCCCAATCCTTTACCTTCATGAGCGCCTTCAATTATTCCTGGTATGTCGGCCATAACGAAGGACTTGTTGTCGCGGTAACCTACAATCCCAAGGTTAGGCACCAGGGTTGTGAAGGGATAATCGGCAATTTTTGGTTTTGCAGCCGACACAACAGAAAGCAGCGTCGATTTTCCGGCATTCGGAAAGCCGACAAGACCTACATCTGCGAGAATCTTGAGCTCAAGTATAAATTCCTCTTCAATGCTTGGTTCTCCGGGCTGTGCATAACGCGGAGCCTGGTTTGTGGCAGACTTGAAATGCACATTTCCCAGACCTCCCCGGCCACCCTTAACAAGGATCTTCTTCTCGCCATGTGCAGTGATCTCAAGCGTCTGCAGACCCGATTCTGCCTGCTTTGCTATTGTCCCCAGCGGAACCTGTATTACCACGTCTTTCCCGTCTGCTCCGGTTGACTGTTGCCGGCTTCCGCTTTCACCATTGCCGGCAAAAATATGGCGCTGGTACTTAAGGTGAAGCAGGGTCCACATCTGGTCATTGCCTTCAAGTATAATATGTCCGCCCCTGCCTCCATCGCCTCCGTCAGGACCTCCCTTGGGTTCAAATTTCTCCCTGCGGAAATGTGCAGATCCTGCACCGCCCTTTCCTGAGCGGCAGTAGATCCTGACAAAATCGACGAAGTTAGACTGAGACATATACTATCTTACTATTTTCTCCATGTGAGTGGCAAGCCTGCCGAAAATATCATCAATACTTCCCACACCGTTAACCGGCTGGTAAAGGCCCTTCTTATTGCAGTAATCAATAATAGGTTCTGTTTTCTCCCTGTAAACATCAATCCTGTTTTCAATAACCTTCGGGTCTTTATCATCAGGTCTTCCTGACCGCTCAGCCCTGAGTATAAGTCTTTTAACGAGCTCATCATGATCAACGTCGAGAACAAGCATGCTGTCAATCTTCATCCCGCGGTCATTGAGCATCTTCTCAAGGGCAACAGTCTGGGCAACAGTACGCGGGAAACCATCAAACAGGAAACCTGCCTTATTTTTTGTGCTGTCGATCTTAACAGCTATCATCTCTATAACAACCTCATCCGGAACAAGTTCACCCTTCGACATTATCAGGCTCATTTTCTTCCCAAGCTCTGTTCCTGCAGCGATCTCAGCGCGGAGCATATCGCCTGTTGACAGGTGAAGAAGATTGAATTTTTCTGCAAGCCTTACTGACTGTGTTCCCTTGCCTGATCCTGGAGGGCCGAAAATCAAAAAATTAACCATAGTGCAAATATTTATTAAGTATTAGTTATGTTCAGCTTATCAAAGTATATATTGAAGGAAGGTTGCGCCCGAAACCATCGTAATCAAGACCGTAACCCACAACAAACTCATTAGGTATTTCAAAACCCACATAATCAAGTTTTACCTTTCCCTTGTAGGCATCAGGCTTATAAAATGCAGTGGCAATCCTTATTTCAGCAGCCTTGCGCATAGTAAGCTCTGCCATAATTCTATCGAGTGTATGGCCGGTATCTACAATATCTTCAATAACAACAACTGTTTTATTGCTGATATCTTCATTCCATCCGATCAGTTCCTTTATTGAACCCGATGATTTTGTCCCTTCATAAGAAGCCAGTTTAACAAAAGAAATCCTCGCAGGGATCTCAAGCTTTCTGAAAATGTCAGCAGCAAAAAGAAATGCTCCGTTAAGTATTCCAAGGAAAACGACATCCTTCCCTTTAAGTTCCCTGTTCATTTCTGCAGCCAGTTCCTCAACTCTTTTCATGATCTCCCTCTCTGTGATCATTTCTCTGAAATTCTTGTCAAGGATTCGTATTTCCTTCATCATAGCGATCGCATTATTTGCCGCTGCGAAAATATGAAAATAATAGCTTATTTTTGTACTTGTCAGAAAGTTAATTATATAAAATAAATATATGAAACCTGTTGTAAGTATAATAATGGGAAGCACTTCCGATATGCCTGTGATGGAAAAAGCTGCTGAGATACTGAATTCTTTAAGGATACCCTTTGAAATTAATGCACTTTCGGCACACAGAACACCTGCTGAAGTTGAAAAATTTTCAAAGGAGGCGGCAGGACGCGGCATTAAGGTGATAATAGCTGCAGCCGGAATGGCAGCACATCTTCCCGGAGTTATAGCTTCAATGACCTCAGTGCCTGTTATCGGTGTTCCCATAAAAGCCTCGCTTGAAGGTCTTGACGCTCTCCTCGCCATAGTTCAGATGCCTCCCGGAATACCCGTGGCTACAGTGGGCATTAACGCTGCACAGAATGCCGGAATACTTGCAGCTCAGATAGTTGCCCAGAGCGATGGTGAAGTAATGAAGGAGCTCATTAAATACAAGGAATCCCTCAAGAAGAAGATTGTACAGGCAAATGAGGAACTTAAGGCGGTTAAGTACGAGTACAAGACTAACTGAACTATGGATTCCCGCCTGCAACAGCCTTAAGGAACTCTGCAGGTGTCATGACTGGCAGTGCTGATTTCCTGTAATCCCTTGTATTCCGGGTGATAATTACAGAGATCTTTTTGTTTTCAGCAGCACTGAAATATTGAATTCCATCCTCAAAATCCGGGAAATCAGACTGGAGGGATCTCTTTATTGAATTTTCATCAACCTTCAGAATATCTATTATTTCCGCCAGGGATTCAAGTTTGGCAATTGCCCTGTTGTGAGTTTCAAGCTTCCTGAGAAGGTAATAAAGGTTGCTGAAACTCAGAGATGAAGTATAACCATGAAGCTTATTCTTATCAATCAGGGTAAAAATTACCGCCGCTTCCCTTGAATATGGTTTACGGTCGATAAGAAAATCAACAATCACATCCGTATCAATAAAAATATCTGTCATATCACAGATACTTTTTCGTAAGGTAATCAGCAATCTCTTTTCTGTGATCAAAATCATCCGGCACGGAAACACTACCTAGAAGAGATTTGACCCTCGGTGTGAAATCCGATTCATCAACCGATGAATTACCGGTGACCAGCATCAGATAATTCTCTACAAGGAAAGAAAGACTTTTCCCCTTGCTTTTTGCATAGATCTTTGCCTTCCTGGCAATATTCCTGTCAATACTAAGCGTAAGTTTTGCGTCCATCTTTTACGTATATTTCTTTACACAAATATACGTAATAATTCCCGTTTTATAGTTTTATTTTATATATCCCCACAGTCATAGGCTTAACGGCAATATAGTTTTTCGTCTCCCAGTCAACCACTTTAATATCAACCTGGCGTTCTTTACCTGGTTCGTTGTATGACATCGGATCAGGATTTGAAACCTCATGGTAACTGACTGCCTCATTAGTTTTTCCGTTCAGGCATTTCAGGTTGAAATCATGGCTGACTGTATCACAGTTGACAACAGCCACTGTCAGCAGGTTGTTGACTGTATCTATGGCAGCAGCCACATCAAGCAATCCGCTATATCCCTGTATGTCAAGCGGTTTATGACCAAAATGCTCCCTGTAGAATTTCAGAATTATACCTGTTGTCTCAAACTCCACATCTTTTTTTGTTGTCTTTATTGCACCTATAACGTTCACGGTCTGGGCATAATTAGCCATGTAGTAAATGTCGCTGTTCCTGAAATATTCATGCAGTCCTTCGGCTGTACCCATCCCGTCCCTCCAGAAATAGCGGCACCCGAGTTCACCATACAGGTAATCTCCATACCAGTAATTCCATTCATCCATAGCAATCCGTATATCCTTCTCAGCCAGCCCCGGTATTTCAGTGCGGTACTTTCTGTGAATATCAGCCACCCTTTTTATGTTGTCCTTAAGCTGTGCCACATGCACCCTTACATCAGAAGTATCCTGGCAATAGATGTGCTCACTGAGCAGCTCCATGTGGTCCTTACCCTCTGCAAGCATTGTTCTGCTCCATTCACCTGCAGCTCCGACAGCCACAGTTACAATTGAAGGATCAGCTTTCTTCATGGCTTCGACAACAGAAATATGTTTTTTAACATATTCTGAAAGAGGAATATGACCGAGCTGCCATTCACCATACATCTCATTTCCAACTGCCCAGAACTTTACTCCATAAGAACCGGGATGTCCGTTTTCAGCTCTCAGTTTGCCCATTGGTGTATTTTCAGAACCATTGATATATTCAACTTCCTGAGCAACTCCCTCAACAGTTCCAAGACCGGTGTTGACAGCTATATATGGCTGAGTGCCAATAAGAGAGCAGAGATCCATAAATTCATGTATCCCGACATCATTATGCTCAACTCCTGTCCATGCCGGATTCTTCCGCGGAGGTCTTTTGTCGCGGTCGCCAATGCCGTCACGCCAGTTGTAGCCGCTTACAAAATTTCCACCAGGCCATCTGTAAACAGGTGAATTCAGTTCCTTCAGTGCAGCAACAACATCCTTATTAAAGCCGTTAATATTATCTCCGGGCATGAGGGATACTGTGCCAATCCTGTAAGAGCCAGGGCCCGTTCCTGTTATACTGAGGATTGCATTTTCAATTTCATTAGCGGGAGTGAATGAAAAGTCATAAGTAGTATAGGCTGCCGGAATATCAGTGATCTCCCTTATTTCAACAAGTTGTTCTTCACCCTTAAGTATAACCAGTTTTATTTTTGATTTTGGATCGGTTGCTGAAAGCACAATTCTTCCATTATACTGCAGCCCGGGTTTAAGGAAAAGTCCTTCCTGTGAAATTCCGGCAGCTGTACTGCCAGCAAGGATTATTTCCGGGGTGTGCTTTCCCGTGAACGGATTTTTCTCAGTCATTCTTACCCTGCCTGCCTGTCCCACAGTTTTCCATGGCGAAGCTACAAGTATCTTAAACTCACCTGCATCCCAGTAAGCATCTGTTCTTACTCCCCAGGGTTCATACTTATCTGTCACTGGATAATAGAATTTCCGGTCCTCAAGGAGCTCAGCCCATATACCCCCATATATGCATCTTCCAAGATGTTCAGTAAACTGCCCGTATATATAAGGTGAAATGTTTTCCTTCTTTTGTGACAGATCGATTGTGACTGTCTCACTGCTTTTAGGTCCGCAGGAATTAAAAAGAACAGTAAGAAGCATCAGTGAAGCGGAGATGGTCAGGAGTTTTCTCATGGGAATCAGCTTTAGTTTCAACAAATTTAGAAAAGTTTCAGAGTTTCAGAGAATATTTTTATCTTAGTGATACATTTTGAAACAGTTGAGCTCGCTGCGCACATTATCTGTTTCCTTTATATTCATTTTCACCTCTTTAACCTCTTCCGGAGCCGACCGTTACAGGCTTTCCGCAGGAGCAGCCGAAGCAGGTGCGGGATATGCTTGCATAACCGGACGGGGATTCTGGGCATCCTTCCAGAATCAGGCTCTTCTTGCCGGACAAAATTCATTTTCTACCGGAATAAATTACGACAACAGGTTCAGTATGAGCCAGCTTGCAACACGCAGTGCGGGAGCAGTTATTCCTGCCGGAAGAGCCTCCCTTGGAGTTGTTTATTCAACATTCGGCTATTCTGATTTTCACAGGATGTTCAGCGGATTAGCCTGCGGACTGCCCCTGTCCGACAAGCTTTCAGCAGGGATACAGATAGACTATTTTGCTGAAAAGGTGCCCGGTGACTATCTCGATCTTGACCTTATTACAGGTGAACTTGGAATTGTATACAGGTTCGGAGAGAACTCTGCTCTCGGGCTTCATGTATTCAATCCGGTTCCCAACAGTGTAAGGAAGACAGTTTTGCCAACTGCAATAAGAGCAGGAGCAGGTACAAGTCTTAACAGTCTTCTGAATGCCTGTGCTGAAGCTGAGATGACGTCGGAAAATGATCTGCTTCTGAGAATGGGATTTGAATATGAAGCCGTGAGGAACTTCCGTATTAGGGCCGGTTTCTGCACCGAAAACACTTCTTTCAGCTTCGGTGCGGGCTACCAGGTAAAATTCGCTGCTGTCGATCTGGCATTCTCAAGCCATGATAAGCTTGGGATAACTTCTTCTGTATCAATAATATTTAAATTTAAATAAGTTCTTATTAACCACAGAGTTCACAGAGGAATTCACAGAGAACACAGAGAAAAAGGAATGATTGAAAATAGTATTACAAACACGATAATAGGACTGGCTATTGACGTTCACAGATCTCTGGGTCCCGGGCTGCTTGAAAGTGCATACAAGGAATGCCTGTTTTATAAACTGACAAAAGAGGGATTAAAGGTCGAGAAAGAGAAAGCAATGCCTTTAATCTATGAAAATGTCAGGCTGGATTGCGGTTACAGGATTGATCTGCTTGTGGAGAACAAGGTAGTGGTTGAAATAAAGAGTGTTGAAAATCTTAATGAAGTTCATATTGCTCAGACTCTGACATATATGAAGCTGGGCTCATACAGACTGGGCCTTTTAATTAATTTCAATGTATACCTTCTGAAAGATGGCATCAAAAGACTCATTATCTGACAGTAATATACATTATTTGCCGGGATTGAAACTCTCGGTGCCCTTTGTGAATTCCTCTGTGAACTCTGTGGTTAAACGATTTAAAAAATTTCATGGGCTTGTCTCAATAATTTTATCTGCAACTATATTAAATACCATTTCCGTATTTTCACAGGAACTGGTATTACCAGAATATATTTTATCAATTGCAGAGGAACTTGCTGCTGATGATTCTGACCCTGAGCTTGTTGGCCTCTATATTGAAAAACTGTATGAACTGATTGATGATCCCGTTGACATCAACTCAGGTGATCCTGATGAGCTTAACCGTCTGTTTTTCCTT
>Ga0209507_1001716_pt1 | contig 16646 bp, 13 predicted proteins | sample AD_UKC028_MetaG_FD_184414 | JGI IMG/M metagenome (GOLD analysis project Ga0209507, IMG submission 184414) | Active sludge microbial communities of municipal wastewater-treating anaerobic digesters from USA - AD_UKC028_MetaG (SPAdes) (version 2) | ecosystem: Engineered > Bioreactor > Anaerobic >...
TACGCAGATGAGTCTTAACGGTCTTGGGGCTTAAGAAAAGCTTTTCGGCAATCTCTTCATTGGTCATGCTATGGCTGATCAGTGCCATAACCTCCATCTCCCGCGGGGAAAGCATTTCCAGTTTTGCTAGATTCAGATGGGTGAGGGATTTAAGCTGATCTTTGTTCCTCCATACTTCTCTGGTGCATTGATCTAAAACTTGTGTGATCAGCGCCGCGTCGAACCAGGTCTCCCCCCGGGCGACCACGCGAATACATTTAACAAGTTGCTCGTCACCCAGCGCTTTGCGGAAAAACCCCTGCACCCCCCCCTGGATCATCGTTATAACGTTTTCCTCGATGTAGTGTTCGCCAACGACGATGACCTTCGTTGCTTTCAATTTTTCCCTATAATCGAGGATTCTTTCCAAATCCAGGGCCGCAGAATCTCGCAAAGTGGCCTGATCAAAGAGGAGAATATCCGGTGGCTGCTTGATCATTTGCTCCACGAAGGCGATGAACTGTTTCATATCGATCTCATAATCTTTGATGATGATGGTTTGGAGGAGGGTGATGTCTTTCTCTCCACGAAGGCGATTTGCAAGTCGTTCCAGATAATCTTCTTCAAGTGCGATTATAGACAGCTTGATCTTCTTCATCTTCAATCTCCTGCTGATATTCAAATTGCCAGAGTGCCGTCGGCGAAACTTAATCCACAGAAAACGCTATCGCTTAAAAGAGATGAGATAATTTACAAATAACTCACAAGATGTCAATAATTTATTGATGGATGGATCGCAAACCATAGCTCACCCTAAAAACTGGACAGAGCAATACAGTGAGTTTTAGCCTGCCAGGAGCCGCGATGCTGACTTTCAGATAGAAATCATTAATTCTCGTTGATGCAGCCAAGTGAGACAATCTTTTCCCATGTCTTTTCTTCTTAAAATCTTGAAACATCGGAACAGTTTTGATACGCTCCGCCGTACAATTTTGTAACGGGAACGATTTTGTTGCATGTTGTTCTCTTAGAAAGGACGGTTTTCATGAGCTTTTCCCAACGGATTTTTTGCGGCGAACTGACAGTGGATCAGATCGGCCAAAGTGTGCAGCTTTGCGGCTGGGTGGATGCCTACCGCGATCACGGCGGCCTGATTTTTATTCATCTGCGCGACCGCAGCGGCATTGTGCAGATTGTGTTTAATCCGGAGACGACCCCTCGCGACATCTGCGAGGCGGCCTCGACGCTGCGCGCGGAATACTGTGTCACCGTTACAGGTGAGATCAAAAAAAGACTTCCCGGCACGGAGAACCCCAATATCGAAACCGGGCAGATCGAAGTGGCGGTAAGGAATTTGACAGTTCTTGCCGAATCCGATCCGCTGCCGTTTACGATTTCTGACAAAGCCATGGTGGCGGGCGCGGAAACCACCGGTGCGGAAAGCGTTGCCGAAGAGTTGCGGATGCAGTATCGCTATCTGGACATCCGCCGACCGGCCATGCAAAACAATCTGCTGCTTCGGCACAGAATTTTCCAGTGCGTGAGAGAATTCCTTGACGCGCGGGGCTTTGTGGAGGTGGAAACGCCGGTGCTCACCATGAGCACGCCCGAAGGCGCGCGCGATTATCTGGTGCCCAGCCGCGTGCATCCGGGAAACTTTTACGCCCTGCCTCAGTCGCCGCAGCTCTTCAAACAGCTATTGATGATCGGCGGCCTGGAACGTTATTTTCAGTTGGCGCGCTGTTTCCGCGATGAAGACCTGCGCCCCAACCGCCAGCCGGAATTCACGCAGCTCGATATTGAAGCGTCTTTCATTGACGAGGAATTTCTCTACAATCTCATTGAGGAACTCACAGTGAAAATGTTCGCCATCGGCGGCATTGAACTTTCGCGGCCTTTCCCGCGCATGACTTACACCGAAGCCATGGAAACAACCGGCTCGGACCGTCCCGATCTGCGCTTCGGCCTGCGTTTTGTCGACGTCACGGATGTCTTCGCCTCCACAAATTATTCCATTTTCCACCAGATCCTCAAGCGCGGCGGCTGCATCAAGGGAATCAACATCAAGGGGCAGTCCGAACACTTAAGTAAAAACGTTCTGCAAAACGAGTACGCGAAGGAAATTGCGCCGTCGTTTGGCGCCAAGGGTATGACCTGGATGCGCGCCGAGGGCGGAAAGCTCGAATCCAATATTGTTCAGTTCTTCAGCGCGTCGGAACTCAATGAACTGAAAAAACGCTTCGACGTCCAGGATGACGACGTCCTGATTATGGTGGCCGATCCGTCTTATTCAACGGTCGCTTCCGCTCTGGGGCAGCTTCGTCTGCATCTGGCCCAGCGCCTGGGTCTTATTAACGAAAACAGTTTTTACCCGGTCTGGATTACTGAATTTCCTTTGTTTGAAGCCACGGAGGAAGGCGGCGTTACATCAAGCCACCATCCCTTCACCGCGCCGGACCGCACAGATTTCAACCCGAAAAATGTGGAAGAGCTTCTGGGGCTGCATTCACGCGCCTACGATCTGGTCATGAACGGCGAGGAGCTCGGCGGTGGAAGCATCCGCATCAACCACCGCGATCTCCAACGCAAAATCTTTGCGGCACTGGGGCTCACCGAAGACGACATGAGAGAAAAATTCGGCTTTTTCCTGAGGGCCTTTGATTACGGAGCGCCGCCGCACGGCGGCCTGGCGCTGGGCATGGACCGCACGGTGTCGATGATTTTGCGGACGTCGTCTATTCGCGAAGTGATCGCCTTTCCCAAAAACCGCTCCGCCGCCTGTCCGCTCACCGGCGCGCCATCGGTTGTGAAACAGGAGCAGCTGGCTGAACTAGGCCTGCTGAATCTGGGCGGCAAAGAGGTTCTGCCCGGAACCGCCGAGAAGGAAAATCTGCTGGACCGCGTCTCCTGGGTATCGCGCATCGGCATTGCGCCGGAAGAGCGGGCCGTCATGGAAGAGATTCTCAAACAGGCGGAGGCGCTCGCGAAACAGGTCGCCGATTGCGCGGGCCGCGAAGAGCCGATCCGTTCGGTCACACCGGGAGTTCACCGGACGCGCCCGGGTTTGGAAGCCAGACGCTCAGCATGGGCCGAATCCGGGAAACTGATCAAGAGCGCGCCCTCGGTCAAGGGCAATTATTTTAAAGTCGCCAATATTCTGGAATAAAGGAAAATCTATGGATTCAATATTTTGCTACATCAACCCTGACATCCCCGATACATTATCCGGTTCACTTCAAGGAAGAAAAATTGCCACCCAGCCCAACATTCAGGTGGCCGGCTGGCCCGCGGAAGCCGGATCGCAGGCGTTGGCCGGATTTAAAGCCCTGGAAGACGCGGCCGTCATCGAACGTCTGACGAAAAACGGCGCGAAAATGGCGGGCGCCACGCATATGAGCGAGTTCGGCTTCGGACTGGTCGGAAGTACGGCCGGTCTCGCGATTGCGCAAAAGAATGCCGACGCCGAACTGATGCTTGATCTGGCGGGCGAGATTCGTCTGGCTGCCGCCCACGCCGGCCTGTGGGGATTCAAGCCCGGATACGGCGTGGTTCCCCGCGTGGGAATAACCGGCCTGATTCCGTCCATGGAAGCCTGCGGCATTCTGGGAAAGACCCCCGGCGACATCCGCGCCATTCTTCAAGCGGTCGCGGGGCCGGACGAAAGAGATTTTTCACAGCCCGATCAGGCGCCGCCCGATTTTTCTCAAGACGGCATCGAGCCGGGAAAAATAACGCTGGGTGTCATTGACGAGGCAATCAACACGTTGTCCGTCCAGGACCGCGATGCCTTTAAAAAAGAAATGGACGAACTGAAAAAAGCGGGCTTCAGCGTCAAATTCCTGTCCTGGCCGGACTATGCGCTTTGTTTAATGGTTCATCAGATTGTCGGGTCCGTCGAGGCCTCCTCGTGCGCCGGACGTTACGATTCCGTGCGCTACGGAAAGCGCGCGCCGGGCGCTAAAAACTGGAACGAGATGTATCTTCAATCGCGCGGCGAGTCATTCGGAACGCTTCTGAAAAGCTATCTGATTCAAGGGGCTTTTTTCCAGTTTGAACGATATGACGCTTACGAAGACGCCTGCCGCATCCGCGCCCGCATGGCAAAAGACACCGAGCGCCTTGCAGTGCAGGCCTCTGTCCTGGTTTTCCCGGTGCAAAACGCCGCCGCGCCGGACGCCCCCGACACACTGGCAGGTCTTTACGAACAATTTGCCCATACGGCGCATGCCAACATTACGGGTTGCCCGGCTTTATGCATGCCGCCGTCGGCCGCCAACCGGCCGGCCATACAGCTGGTGGGCCCCAAAAATGCCGATGCGCGGGTGATGGCTCTGGGAGAGTATCTGTATCGACAGCGCAAAGGAGGAAACTGATCATGGAATTTGAAGCGGTAATCGGATTGGAAATTCATGTTGAACTCAACTGCGCCACGAAACTGTTTTGCGACTGCCCCAACAATCCCGGCGATGATCCCAACATCAACACCTGTCCGGTGTGCCTGTGGTTTCCCGGCGCCGCGCCCCGCCTGAGCCGGGCAGCGCTGGAAAAAGCCGCGCTTTTGTGCCTGGGTTTAAACGCCGAGCTTCAGCCGGAGAGCGCCTTCGATCAGAAGGTGTATTACTACCCGGACCTGCCCAAAGGCTACCAGCTTTCGCAGGCGCATCTGCCCTTGTCGCGCGGAGGATGGATCGACATTACCGATGAGGACGGTACGCGCAAGCGACTGCGCATTCATCACATCCACATGGAAGAGGACGTGGCCAAGCTGGTGCATGAAATAGAGGGACGAACGCCGATCAGTCTGGTGGACTTTAACCGCGCCGGCGCGCCGCTGGTGGAAATCGTCACCGAGCCTGATTTCCGCTCGCCGCATCACGCAATGGAATTTATCAAGGCGCTGCGCGCGCAGGTGCGCTATGTGGGATCCTCGGAATGCAGCATGGACAACGGCACAATGCGCGTTGACGCAAACATCTCTATCCGACCCAAGGGAACCTCGCAGATGAACACCAAGGTGGAAGTTAAGAACATGAATTCCGTCCGGCATGTGGGCGACGCCATCGCGCACGAAATCAACCGCCAGAGCGCGGCGGTGCAAGCGGGTGAAGCCGTGGTGCTGCATACCCGTTTGTGGGACCCGGATAAAAAGGCCACGCTACCCATGCGGCAGAAGTTTGAAGGACCCTGCATTCCCGATCCGACCGTACCGGTCATCGAGCTCTCCGACAAAGAAATTGCCGCCTTGCGCTCGCGTCTTCCGGAAATGCCCGCGACCCGCGCCGAACGCTTTGTGAAAGAATACGGCCTTTCAGCCGAAGAGGCGACGTATTTGAGCTCGGATCCGGACATGGCCGGCTACTTTGAGGAGTTGATCTGCGCGGGCGCCCAGGCCAGAACCGCCATGCACTGGCTGACCACGCAGTTGCTGCCAAGCGTGCGAGAGCGTCGTCAGGAGCTGTCGCAAACACCTGTAACGCCTGTCCGGCTGGCCTCTCTGCTGGCTATGCTGTCTGCGGACACCATTAACACAAACGCAGCGCGCGACGTGCTTTCGTGCCTGTTTGAATCCACGGATTCGCCCGAAGACATTGTCAGGGCCAAGGGCCTCGCGCAGGTTTCGGACACGGGCGCGCTGGAGGCTATGATTACAAGCGTGCTTGCGGCGCAGCCGGCGGCGGTGGCAGATGTGAAAAGCGGCCAGGGAAAAGCCATGGGATTTTTGATCGGCCAGGTGATGCAGGCCTCCGGCGGCAAAGCCAACCCGAAAGTCATCAGGGAACTGCTCCATAAAAAATTATCAGCCGGCTGAAGCAAAAAATCCATCTGCATATGTTTTGATTCGGACGGATTATGCTCCGAATCAGGACATATCGAGGCAGCCGGACAATGTGCAGGTTTTCAAGAGCCCTTCTTTAACAGGCTTTGCCAGGTATGCCGCGTAAGAAAAGAGCCGGGAACGTTACGTTCCATTTCCTCAAAAAACGCTAAGGGGGCGGCAAAGGTCATCAAATGGGGATCACCCAATTGTTTGCGGACATAGACGCGAGCGGATAGATCGGTTAAGCCTACAACGGCACGGGGCTTGGCGGATTTGGCTTCGCGATAGGGATAAATGCCGATCGTCTGGCATCCGGCGGCATAAGGGATGATTACGTTTTCATTATCGCCCCGACCAAAGTTGGCTAGCACAACCAACGCGGAGAGCTGATCGGGATTGGCAAAAAATATAATTGTCTGAGGTTTTTCTTGGAGAGGATCAATATCGGCCAGCGGCTTGAACACAACATACGCCTCGGGGATGTCTGTCATCGGCAGCACCTCGAGAAACTTGTGAACCAGTTCCGGACTTTTGATGTAGCGTTCGCCATGCAAAAAATTATCATGACTCTCTTTAGTCATGAAAGGTTTAATTTGATCGGCCAGTTCTGATCCACCCGGACACCCGACATTCCCTGAGGACAAAAAGTGGCAGAATCCTTCTTCGCCGCCGGGAAAGTTTAAATACTGATTGCCGAAACCCAACCCCACGCCGCCACCGACACAGCCGAATGTTTTCTGATCGGCCACGGCGGGTTTGCCTTTGGCCGCGGAAACAGCCAGCCACATAACGCAGCCCCACTTGCCTTCGGAAAACTGCATGGCTCCTTCCGGTTTTTCACTGGACCAGAGCAGCGCTACGGGTTGATACTTAAGACCAATGGCTTTGGCGATTGTGCTTTCCATATAATGATGCTCCTGGCGATAAACGGTCGTGACCGTTTCCTCCGTTAATTGAATGTCCTACCGAGTCATCGTATATTTTTGTTCATCTTTGGGAACATACCATTTGATGAAATTGTGACCAATGCCGATGGGCGCAGGCTCTATACCCCGAATACGGTTGCTGATGATGATCAATTCCTCAGGGACATACAAGAAGGTATAGGGCTGATCTTCAACCAGGATTTCCTGAAAGCGATCATAATATTTTTTACGCTCGGCCTGATTGAAGGTACTGCGTCCCTTCTCCAGCATCTCGTCGGCTTCAGGGTTTTTATAGGAAACAAAATTAAGCTCTTCCGGCGAGGTTTTACTGGAATGCCATACGTCATAGGCATCCGGATCAAGTGGAATCGTCCAGCCCAGAATCACCGCGTCAAAGCGCCGCTTGTTGATGAAATCCGTCACAAAAGCCGACCATTCCACAATGCGGATTTTCACGGATATGCCAACTTCTTTGAGCTGCCGCTGAATGATTTCCGCGCATTTCTGTCTGGTTTCGTTACCCTGATTGGTCAGAATTTCGAACTCAAATGGTTTACCGTCTTTTTCCAGAACACCGTCATGGTTGGTATCCGTCAAGCCTGCCTGCTTGAGCAGTTCACGCGCTTTCGCCGGATCGTAATTATAAATTTTCACCTTATCGTTGTACGCCCAGGTACCGTGTTTATAAGGCCCTGTCGCCGGCTTGCCCAATCCCAGCAGAACACCGCTGATGATTTCATCTTTATTTACCGCATAAGAAATGGCCTGCCTTACCCGCTTGTCTGTAAAGAGCGGATTCTTCAGATTATATCCCAGATACGTGTAGGCAAAACTCAGATAGCGATACTTGTTGAAATTCTCTTTGAACAAATTATTATCCGTCTGTCTTGTATATTGCAGCGGCGTCAGGCCCATCATGCCGATATTCTGGGCGCGCAGTTCCAGGAACATGGTGGCGGTATCGGGAATGATACGGGTAACCCTTCCGTCGATGTAAGGACGTCCTTCAAAATAGTTCTCGTTGGAGACCAGCACGATTTTCTGTCCAGCCACCCATTCCTTGAACTTGTATGGTCCGGTTCCGATGGGATGGCGAGTCAGCGGGCTTTTTGTAATGTCTTTTCCCTCAAGCAAATGACGCGGCAGGATAGCGGAAGCCCAACTGATCAAAGCAGGTGCAAAGGGTTTATCGTAAGTCACACGAAATGTGTAATCATCAAGTACTTCCGCCTTCTTGATCTTCAAAAAATCTCCGGCATACGCTGTGGGCGTTTTGGGATTGGTTGTAACCTGATAGGTATAAAGCACGTCAGCGGCGGTAAAGGGCTTGCCGTCATGCCATTGGACACCCTTACGCAGATGAAATGTGATGACCAGACCGTTTTGCGTAACATCCCAGGATTCGGCGAGATCCCCTACAATATTCATGTCCTTGTCGTATTTGACCAGACCGTTAAAGACCATGCCGGCGACGGAATGTGACGCGGAATCCGAGGCCAGAAGCGGAATTAAATTGCTGGCATCGCCGATATCGCCCCGCACCAGAATATCGCCGTAGGCCGGCGGCTTGTCCGCTTGCGGACGGGCGTTTTCGGTTTGCGACGATTTATCACAAGCAGCCAGCATCAAAAACAGCAACAACAAAATAACGGAATAAGAGAGTCTGTTCATGGTGTTTTCATAACCCAGGAAGCCTGCCTTTGCAATGTGATTTTACGTCATTTTTATTTCTTTATACCGATACGACTTGAACAAAGATCAAATATTTAATCCTGGCTTTTCAAATGGATTTATGAGCAGGTTTTCAAATAGAGCGTGAAAATAAGTTTTTCTCCAAAGGAGATCGTTATGAAAGTCAAAACTCAGGAGCGTTTTAATTTTTATTCACACCTTGCCGGAATGATTGCCGCCGTCATCGGAACCGTCTATCTGGCGATAGCCGCCAGTGATTCGGCGTCCGGTCTTGTGACCGCGCTCATTTATGGCGTTTCCGTCGTTTTCCTTTTTTCGGCAAGCACTCTGTACCATGCATTCAAAAAAGAAGATAATGAGTTGTCTTTCTGGAGAAAAATGGATCGGCTGGCCATTTTTTTTATGATCGCGGGAACGTTTACACCGGTATGCTATTTCTGCCTGGAAGATCCATATAAGTGGTCGATGATTGCCTTTCAGTGGGGGCTTGTGGGCGTTGGTGTAATTTCTCAGATTTTCTTCCCCGGAGCGCCAAGAAAACTGTACGCGGTTATCTATTTGTTCATGGGCTGGTCAGGGCTCTTCACCATCAAACAAATACTTGCCAACATGTCTTTAACACAGGGAGTCCTCCTGTTTTCGGGCGCAATTGCTTTTACACTGGGCGGCATTATTTATGCAATCAAAAAACCAAGATTGCTGCCGGGTATTTTCAGCTTCCACGAACTCTTTCACATCATGGTTTTGATTGGGGGAGTTCTGCATTATGCCATGATCTACGAAGTTTATGGCGCGTAAATCATGACGACAGTTCCTGAACCGACCAAATCCGGCAAAGCGACGGATAGACTCTTGGCAGCGGAGTCGGCGTTATTTATCCAAGAATATGGAAAGAACTATTCTGCGGGCGAGAGTAAGCCTCCGAATATTGGAATGCCATTTTTCTTACACGCGCCCGGGTCAGAAACCGGCGTGCTCCTCATTCACGGGCTCATGGCTGCCCCGGAAGAGGTAAGGGAGTGGGCGAATTTTCTGCACGCAAAAGGTCTGACCGTTTATGCGCCCAGACTTTCCGGGCACGGAACTTCCTCCAAGGATCTCTCCGTTCGAAACTATCGCGACTGGCTGAATTCGGTTGATCGCGGCCACGCAATTCTGAAAACATGCTGCAAAAATATTCTGGTGGCCGGTTTTTCAACCGGTGCAGGTCTTGCCCTGCAATCGGTTATCCTGAAACCCCATGATTTTGAGGCGGTGATTGTCGTCAGCGCACCGCTGAAATTTAAAAGCTTTTCATCCAGGCTTGCTGAACTTCTGAACGGGTTTAATCATCTCTGCAATTATTTGGGTATTAGTTATCCGGCGAGGGAGTTTTTGAAAAACGATGCCGACAATCCCCAGATAAACTATCTCCGGTGTCCGGTCAGTGCCTTTGTTCAGGTTAAAAAGCTCATGAGAAATGTCCGCCGGTCGCTTCATGCTATTGATATTCCGGCGCTAGTCATCCAGGCGAAAAATGACCCCAAAGTCGCTCCGGCAAGCGGGCCGGCAATATTTCAACGCCTGGGCACAGACAAAAAGCATTTTGTCTGGATTCATTTCAATAGGCATGGAATTGTTCGCGGCGATATAGCCCTCGAAGTTTTTAAAGAAGTGGAATCATTTCTTACAGCGTACAGACTGATCAACCCCCGTCCGCTTTAACAATCATTTTGACCGGATCACAATTACGATGTAAGATACTGCGTCTTTAAAATAATGGCATCAGGCGAATGCTCATGGTTGAAGAACAGAATGGTAAAGCAGCCCGGCGCGAGATGCGCAAAGAATCGTTAAGAATGAAGGCCGCGGGCTTCTGGGATATTCTGTCTGATGCCGTGAAGAACTTCGGCAATAACAGCGATGGAAATCAGGCGGCGGCCATTGCCCTTTATGCCATTTTGTCCGCCATTCCACTTTTTATTTTAACTCTCATTGCCGCCGGATCTTTCTTCAGTGCTAATCCCAACATTCAAACGGACATTGTTCGTGCCGTTCAGAATTTCCATCCCTATTTTTCCGAGGATATTCTCAAACAGCTGGGGCAAATCGAAGGCAAAAGCAAAGTTCTGGGCTGGGTAGGGGTGCTTGGTCTGATCTGGTTGTCAGCCGCAATCTTTAACACGATTGAATCAGCGCTCAACATGATTTTCCGGTCCCGGCGGAAACGCAATTACCTGGCCTCTAAGCTGATGGCCATTGGCATGATACCCACAGCCTGGATGATCGGCGGTTTAAGCGTATTGATCAGCTATGTAGCGGCGCTGTTTGCGAAGGAGCCTCTGATCTTACCCGGCGACATTGAAATTTCATTGACCTTTCCGGCGCAAATTGTTTTGCGCTATATTGTGCCGTATTTAATGGTTGTGATTTTGGTCACCGCCATTTACCGGATCATCCCCACGCTGAAAATCCGCTTTCCCGTGGTTCTGGCCGGCAGCTTCGTCTTCGCGTTTCTTCTGGAGATCGCGAAACAATTTTTCACCTGGTATGTAACCAACTATACCCGCTATCATGTTATCTTCGGATCGCTGGAAACAGTTGTTATTCTTGTCGTTTGGGTTTTTTACGTCGCGCTGATCTTCTTGTTCTGCGCAGAGATGATGTCTTCTTACGAGCGGCGTGATGTCCTGCTTCTGGAGAGAGCGCTGCTCAAACCGCATCATTCCAGACTGAAAGTGGATGAACGACTCTTTAAGAAATTCGGCCACACCTACACCGAGGACAGCATCATTTTCAATGAGGGTGATGCGGGGAGCGAGATGTTTTATATCCTTTCCGGCCGTGTCGGTCTGGAACGCGTCGATTGTTCAGTAAAAAAGACATTGGCGGAAATGGGACCGGGGCAATATTTCGGCGAGATGGCCCTGCTTATCGACGTCCGGCGCACAGCTACGGCGCGCGCTCTGGAAGACAGCCATCTGGCCGTGATTGACGACGCGACCTTCCGTAATCTGATACGCGAAAGCCGGGAAGTAGCCCTGTACATGCTGCGAAAATTTTCCACACGCTTGAAAAATTCCAACACCGCTCTGGAAGATTTTACTAACCTCTGGACACGTCTGGTAATCATCACGCATATTCTGGATCAGCCTCAGGCGGTTTTGGAAGACCACATTACCGGACTCTCCCGACTGACCCAAAAGGAGCCTGATGAAATCAGAAAATTAATTCACGAACTGGCCGATCAGCACATCCTGATCATCAAAGACCACCGGTTTGCTCAAATTGCTCGCGAAAAAATGTGGTCCCTCCTCGATCCCGGCGCCCTGAAAAAATATTTTCCGGGAGAAGGAAAGAATGCGTTTGCCGACACCGGTCAGAAGGATCGAGAATCTGGAAGCGGCTGAACGCATCCGCTCCCGCGCTTAACAGACAACACCTCGCAACCGTTGCTTCCACGGTCACCTTGACAGTTGTGCGAATCTTTGAAATAAGCTTCGCACGGATTGATTAAAGGGGAGAAGTTTATGAAAGCAGCTGTGCTTCATGGCGCAAAAGACATCCGAACCGAAACCGTCCCTGATCCCGTCTGCGCGCCGCACGGCGTCATCATCAAGGTAAATACCTGCGGCGTGTGCGGCTCCGATCTGCATGTTTATAAAGAGGACGGCCACGACGGCACGATTTTCGGGCACGAATTCAGCGGCGACATTGTGGAAGTCGGCGCCGATGTGCAGGGGATTGCCAAGGGCACGCGTTGCACGGCGGTCGGCTTTTCTCCCTGCGGTAAATGCTACTGGTGTAAACAGGGCAAAATGCATCGCTGCTCAGCGATGGCGCTTCTGGGTTATCAGTTTCCCGGCGCGATGGCCGAATATGTCCATGTTCCCTTCGCGATTCCGGGCCGCAGCGTCTTCCCGCTTCCCGAGGAACTGACTTATGAAGACGGGGCATCGGTGGAACCCCTTTCCATTTCCTATTTTTCCGTCAACCGGGGCCAACCCAAAGCCAATGAAATCTTCGCCGTAATCGGCCTGGGCGTAATCGGCCTTTATGCCATCCAGGTGCTCAAAGCGATGGGTGTAGAAAAAATTCTCGCCGCCGGACGAAGGCCTTCCCGCCTGGCAGCGGCAAAGCTTTGCGGAGCCGATTCGGTAATTGACGCAGCCAAAGAAGACACGCTCGCAGCCGTCATGGAAGCAACCCGGCAACTGGGTGTTAATACCGTTGTCGAATGCGCGGGCAACCAGGTTACATTTGATCAGGCAGTCGGCATGACCAGAGGTGGCGGCAAAATTCTGCTTGTCGGGATTTACGAAGAGGCGCTTAACTGGCAACCCCTGTCCGTTATCAGCAAAAACCTCACCCTGGTCGGTTGCCTGGGCGGCAATTTTCCCGCCGTCATCGAATTGCTCAAGAACGGCACGGTCAAAACTAAAAATTTGATCACACATTTTTTCCCGCTGGATCAGGCGGCCGAAGCCTTTAAAACGCAGATTCAGGACCCAACCGCTATCAAGGTGATGATTAAACCCTAAAAGACAGACTATGCATGAAGAATATTTAAGACCGACAGAGTTTATCGATAGCGATTCGCCGGAGGTTCAGGCCTTTGCTCAACAGGCGACTGAAGGCGCAAAAACGCCCCGAGAAAAAGCCGTCAAACTATACTATGCCGTCCGGGACAGCATTTATTACGATCCCTACCGGATTGATCCCGCTCGAAGCGCATTCAAAGCCAGCACGATCCTGCGCCAGGGATATGGTTATTGTGTGGGCAAAGCCGTTGTTCTGGCTGCTGCTCTGCGGTCGCAGGACATTCCCTGCCGTCTGCATTTTGCCGACGTTCGCAATCACCTGGCCACTGAACGGCTCAAAAAGATGATGCAGACCGATACGTTTTACTACCACGGCTATAATGATGTTTGGCTTGACGGATACTGGATCAAGGTAACACCGACATTTAATATTTCCCTGTGCGAAAAATTTAAGGTCAAGCCGCTGGATTGGGATGGCGTCAGTGACGCGATCTTTCACCCTTTCGATCTGGAAGGCCGCCGTCACATGGAATACGTCACCGATCATGGCTCTTTTACCGATCTACCCTATGATGTGATTATCAACACGTTTCTTACCCGTTACGGCAGCTCGGCAAAAGATTATTTGAGTCAAACCAATCAAACCGGGGACTTTGAGCGCGAAGCGCAAAAAGAAGCCGCTGACAAAGCCAAGCAAAGATAGCGCTTTGATTTAGAAATGGAATAAGAAACATTTCTGGAGAAACAACCATGACAAAAAATCTTGAGTTCGGCGAACTCAAATCCATCCTGGGTGACCGCCGGGTTTCCACAGGCGAATCCGTCCGCACTTTGCATTCCCATGATGAATCATTTCATACACCGGTTCTTCCGGAGGTTGTGGTCTGGCCAAACACCACAGCGGAAGTCAGCCGTCTTGTCCGCTGGGCAAGTCGGAATAAAATGCCTGTCACCGCGTGGGGAGCCGGAACCAGTCTGGAAGGCAATCCCATCCCTGTGCATGGCGGAATGGTGATCGATTTTAATGAGATGAATCACATTCTCGCTGTCCGTCCGGAAGATTTCCAGGTGGATGTGCAGGCTGGTGTGATTTACAAGGAACTCAACAAAACCCTTGCCCGCGACGGACTTTTCTTTCCACCCGACCCGGGCGCCGCGGCTACGATCGGTGGCATGATCGGCAACAACGCAAGCGGTATCCGCTCGGTCCGCTACGGCGCGACAAAAGATTATGTCATGCGGCTGGTCATTGTTCTACCCGATGGCAACGTCATTCATGTGGGCAACCGCGCACGGAAAAGTTCATCCGGCTATAATCTGCCGGCTCTTTTTACCGGATCGGAAGGCACCCTGGGCATTATTACCGAAGCAACGCTGAAAGTGGTCGGCCTGCCGGTCAATTTTATGGCCGTGCGGTCAACCTTCTCAACTGTTCTCAACGCTACTACTACGGTTTATCAGATTATGCGCGGAGGGCTTGCGCCTTCCGCCATGGAATTTCTGGATGCCAATGTGATACACGTGCTCAATGCCGACCGTGGTCTAACCCTGGACGAAAAGCCAACTCTCCTCATGGAATTTTCCGGATACAGCGAGCGGGGCCTGCGCGAAGAAATGAATTTCGTGGAAGAGATTTGTCAGGCCAACGGAGCGCTTTTTCTGGATAAGGGCATCGGCGCCGAAGAACGGGCGCGGTTGTGGGAAATACGGCATCAAACTTATGAATCGATCAAGCGTTACCACATTGGTCTTTCTCCGCTGATCATGGACGTAGCGGTACCGCTTTCACGTTACAGTGAAATGGTGGAATTCAGCAAAAAGGAAGTCGGCGATCTGACCGCTTATCTTTTCGGACATGCCGGAGACGGCAACATTCATATCCATGTGATGGATGACCCGCAGGATGAAAAACGCTGGACGCGTGTGGAAGAAGCCAGCCACAACATTGTGATGAAGGCATTGGAATTTGAAGGCACCTGCACCGGTGAGCATGGCATCGGCATCGGTAAAAGCCGCTTCATGCAGGCGGAACATGGGGGAAGCCTTGCCCTTATGAAACGACTCAAGGCATTGCTGGATCCGGAGAACCTGCTTAATCCCGGAAAATTGTTTCATTCGTACCGTAGCGATGAATGATACTTACAAAAAGAACCCTCAGCCGCCAAATAAAGGCGGCTGAGGGTTTAAGTTTCTCATAGCATTAAATTTATGTTGTACGTCTTGTCTGGATGACACTTATGCCATTACTTCGCAACTAAATCATCCACCGTTTTAAGAACAGTGTCTATCTCTGTTTTGGTCCATGGGTTATTTTTATCAGTGTACCTTAAATATTTGATTTTTTTGTCTTTGCCGATCAACACAAACACCGACTTACCTTTCACGTTGCCGAGCCCCCAAGTTTTAGCGAGAGTCAGATCAACATCGGTCAGGATTGTACTTTTATATTTTTCGATCTTACTCTGGACTATTTTTCGAATAAGGAAGTTGGGTGCAGTGGAGTCCTTCATATTGGCAACTCCCAGTCCTCTGTACACAGCCTTGTTGTAATTTTTGGCCTTCATCGCGTCGTTCAACGGGTCACCTAAATCAGACACACTTGAGTCTGCATAGGTTAGCGCAATCACGTGAGTGCCAAAATCTGGAATGGTTGCAGGGTTGTCATGAGCATCCCGAATTTGAGGATTAGATACCTCCTGACCAACTGAAGCGGCGATTACAGATCCTGCGCTTACAGCAAAAGCAATTATTGCACAACAAACGACAACCAGACTTTTCCATAAAAATGATCGATTCATACATTAACCTCCTTTTAATTTTGGATAAGAACTCCCTTTTGTGTTAGCGATCGTAGGGGAATTATTCCTGTATGTCAATAAAAAAAATGGCGTCATTTGCCGACTTCAGCTGCGAGTCTTGTCTGCAAGTCAGACCTCAAAGTTGACCATTTCTGCCGTGCTTTTAATATTGATCCTCCCTAAAGTTTGCGGCCTGGATTCTCATGCAATAGGAAGGCCAACTGTTCGTTTAAAAACCATCTCTCCTGGTTTTAAAGATCAGGCGCATTCAAATGACTGCGGTCATTGATCCACTCAATATGCGCCTCACCCTCACGGAAACTGATCAATGTCTTGGAAGCGGTATCCACGCACGTGGTGCGAAATTCGGAAAGACTGATCTTTCGCAGGCGGCACAGAATCGCAGCAATGGTAAAATTATGAGCAACCACCAACGCGTTTTGCCCGCCGGTGATAATCTTTTCAATAGGCTGCCAGGCCCGCGTCTGCAAGTCGGCCAGAGATTCTCCAGACGGCATTCTGACGGATGCCGGATCGGCAACCCACCGGTGGAGAAATTCTTTTTCGCGGGCCATCAGCTCTTTAAAAGACAGACCTTCAAAATCTCCCTGATCCATCTCCATGAGTTCTGGATGAACTTCTATCGTTCCCCCATGAAAGCTGTTGATAATTTCAGCGGTCTTATAGGCCCTTTTCAGCGGACTGGCATGAATGGCGCCAATATCGGAACCTTTCAGAGACAAAGCCAGTCTCCGGGCCTGTTCTATGCCTGCCTCGCTTAATTCGATATCGCTTGTCCCTTGAATCCGACCTTCTTTATTCCAGGTCGTTTCACCATGACGAATCAAAAAGAGATTCATATTTACACCAAGACGGCCCCGCACTTTATTGCGTGTCGCCCGACATCAAAAAT
>Ga0209507_1001719_pt1 | contig 16626 bp, 12 predicted proteins | sample AD_UKC028_MetaG_FD_184414 | JGI IMG/M metagenome (GOLD analysis project Ga0209507, IMG submission 184414) | Active sludge microbial communities of municipal wastewater-treating anaerobic digesters from USA - AD_UKC028_MetaG (SPAdes) (version 2) | ecosystem: Engineered > Bioreactor > Anaerobic >...
CGGCTACGCATACACAGCGGCATCTCCTATGCCACGCCGGAAGAACTTGAACAGAACTGGAAAAAGGCTATGATAGGGTTGGCGGCGTGAGGAAAAATGTGTGGGTTTTCTTTGGGGAAGATCAGTCCCGTCAGAAGCAGAAACAAAGGAAATAAAAATAGTTGCGATTAGCTGAACAAGTAGCATTTCCCGCGATGCGCCATTCTGAAAGATTCTCTTTATTATCTGCAATGGACACCTCCCGAAGCTCCCATAAGACAAGCCGATTGTAGCGTAGCGATAAAACGATATCAAGAAAACACTTCGCGCGCGCAACCCTCTATTTAATTGCAAAACCGGACGAATTCGTATAGTATTGCCCGTTTGAACGGGGAGTTAGGCCCGCATGAGCGACCCGCGCGACCTTCGAGAAACGCCCGAACAGGGCAAAACAGCCAGCGACATCAAGGAACTGCGCAAACTCGTCATCCAGAGCCTCAATACCATCAACGCGGTCGATTCGGGTCTGCGCAATGTCGCCGCGAAGGTCAATCAGAAGGACAAATCGGAACTCAACAAGTCGTTCTTTCTGCTGGTCCTGCTGTCGGTGGTGGTGGTGCTCGCCTTTTTCTTCTACTTCCGCGCCGAGGTGACCCATTTCAAGGAGAAACTCGGCACCGCGCAGAAACAGAACGAATACATCCAGAAAGAGATAAAGGAACTCAAGGACAAGATAGCGGCCACCGAAAGCACCGACATTAAGGCGTTCAACCTTTATCTCGCGTTCAAAGAGGGCGACCCCGATCAGGCGATCAAACAGTACGGCGAGTTCAACCTCTCGGCGCTGTCGCGGCTTGAACGCTTCGTCATCGAGACCGAGGTCAACCAGATAAAACAGAAAGCGGCGCTCAAAAAGTACGACGAGGGGATGACCCTGTTCGACCGCAAAAGTTACCTCGCGGCGGTCGAGAAGTTCGACGAGAGCCTGAAGATATCGGGCGTCGGCAAGCATGTGTCGTCGCTGTTCTACTATATGTCGATGGCCTACTACCGCGCCAACGAGACCGAAAAGGCGGCCATCGCCTTCGAGCGGTACCTGTTCATCAACACCGAGAAGGGACTTGCGAAGGACAAGGCGGAACTGATACTCGGCGTCTGCTACGAACGGATGAAGCAGTACGACCGCGCCATCAACTTCTACCGGCAGGTACTGCAGGACAACAAGTATTCGCGCTTCGGTCCGACCATCCGCGACCGTCTGCGCAATATCCTCAAGAAGCTCGAAAAGCAGAAAGCACCCGAAGATAAACGCCTGTGACGATGCACCACTGACCGGGGAGGACGATCCGATGACCGACCGACCGTTGAGCATCCTCTTTCTGTGGCACATGCACCAGCCGTTCTACAAGGATTCGCAGAGCGGTACCTATATCATGCCGTGGGTCCGCCTCCACGCGACCAAAGGGTACTACGATGTCCCGCAGGTGATGGAGCGGTGGGGCGTGAAGGGGTGCATCAACGTGGTGCCGTCGCTCCTCGAACAGATCGAAGACCATGTCAAGAACGCGGTCACCGACCGCTGGAAGACGCTCACCCTCAAACGGCCCGAGGAGATGGACGAGGAAGAGAAGGCCTTCGTCATCCGCAACTTCTTCATGCTCTGCTGGGACCGTTTGGTGAAGACATCGCCTCGCTACTGGGAGATACTCTCGAAGCGCGAGCGGTTCGTCGGCAAGCTCTCGTGGACCGAGATGACCCGCTTTTTCACCCCCGATGAGATACTCGATCTACAGGTGCTTTTCAACCTCAAGTGGTTCGGCTTCATGGCGCGGGAACGCTATCCGTTCCTGCGGAAGCTCGACGAGAAGGACCGCCGCTTCACCCACGACGAGAAGATGGAGATGATGCGGATACAGGATGAGATCGTGCGCGAGCTGGTGCCGATGTACCGGCGGCTGGCCGACGCGGGGACCATCGAGATATCCTTCACCCCGTTCTACCATCCGATATTCCCGCTGGTCCACGACACCGACATATCGAAACGGTCGGCCGGCGGCGCGCCGATGCCGCCCCGCTTCTCGCGTCCCGACGACGCGCAGTGGCAACTCTGCGAAGGAAAGCGCTACGCGGAAGGTATCTGGGGCCGCGAACTGACCGGCATGTGGCCCGCCGAAGGGGCCGTCTCACCCGAACTGATACCGGTGGCCGCATCGGCCGGGGTTACGTGGCTCGCGACCGATGAAGGGATACTGTTCCGTTCGGTCAACAACTCCGACAAGAAACAGGTGCTTTACCGCCCGTGGCGTTTCGAACAGGAAGGAAAAGAGTGCGCACTGTTCTTCCGCGATAAATACCTCTCCGATCTCATCGGGTTCTCGTTCGCTAAGATGGAGACCGACAAGGCGGTCGAGAGCTTCATGAATCATGTCCGCGCCGTGAAATACGCCATACCCGATGCGAAGGAGGCGTCGGCGCTCTCCATCATACTCGACGGCGAGAACGCGTGGGAGAACTACCCCGACAACGGCCGCGATTTCCTGAACGGTATGTTCAAGGCCCTTTCCGAGGCGACCGATCTGACCACCGACACCTTCTCGGGGCATCTCGCGAAGAACCCGCCGGATCGGTATCAGAAACTCCCGGCGCTCCACAGCGGATCGTGGATACAGAGCGACTATATGATCTGGATAGGGAACGACGAGGACAACGCGGCGTGGGAACACCTGCGCCGGGCCCGCGCTTTTCTCGACGATCACCTGCGCCGTCACTCCGATACCCCCGAAGAGACGCGCCGCGAGGCGCTCCGCGCCATCTACCGCGCCGAGGGAAGCGACTGGTTCTGGTGGTACGGCCCGCAGTTCCAGACCGAGAACGACTATCTCTTCGACCGTCTCTTCCGCCGCCACCTGCGCCGCGTCTACGCCGTGCTGGGCGTTCCTCATCCGACTGCGCTGGACCTGCCGATAAAGGCGTCCGCCGCCGTCGAGACCGGCACTCTGCCCGCCGCATTGGTCACGCCGCGGATGAGCGGACGGGCCGATTCGTTCTACGATTGGGCCGGGGCGGGCATCTTCGACAACACCAAACGGCCCGGCGGGGCGATGTACAACAGCGTCCGCATCGTGAGCCGTTTACTCTACGGGTTCGACCTCAAACATCTCTACTTCCGCGTCGATCTGATCGACCCGCTCGCCATCCATGAATACAAACGGGCATCGATACGATTCTATCTCGTCGACGGCGTCGGCATCGATCTCCAACTGCCGGTCACCCGGTTCGAGGCGACCCCCTTCCCGATAACGCTCAGCAACGAAACGGGCAAGGTGGGCGAGGTGCTGGATGCCGGGACCGCCACCTTCGCCGAGGTACTCGAAGTGAAACTGGCGCTCGACAAGGCGGGGATCCGCAAGGGACGCAAGCTATCATTCCATATAAAGCTGGTGTCGCAGGACGGCATCGAACTGGAGCGAATACCGGAGGTCGGCACCCTCACCATCACCGTGCCCGACGACCGTGCCGCCGCCACCTTCTGGGATGTCTGAAACATAACGAGAGGTAGTAATATGCAGGGAACGATCCGACGCGATCCGGTATCGCACCGCTGGATCATCTTCACCCCCGAGAAGGCGCAGGTCATCATCCGTGACTCGGCCGAGGCCGAGCCGCTCCTCCCCGAAACACCGGGCTCCTGTCCGTTCTGCCCCGGCAGCGAACACGCCACCGAGAAGGAGATCATGCGCTACAACAGCTTCCCGCACCTCAATAAGGGATGGTCGTTGCGTGTCTTTCCGGCCCGCAATCCGCTCCTGCGGATCGAGGAGGATCCGAAACCGGGCGGTCACGGGATGTACGACACGATGCAGCGGCTCGGGGCGCACGAGGTGGTGGTCGAAACGCCGCGGCACGGCGGATCTTTCGACGAGATGGCCTCCGAGGAGATACGCGACATCCTCCGTGCGTGGCGCGACCGCTCCGCCGATCTGCAGGGCGACCGCCGTTTCAAATATATCATGATCTTCAAAAATCGCGGTAAGGAGGCGGGCGGCACGGTCAATCACCATTATTCCGAACTGGTGGCATTCCCCTTCCTTCCCTCCTTCGTCGAGGCGCGGTTTCATCATGCCGCCGAATACTTTTCGTTCCGCCGTCGCTGCGTATTCTGCGATATACTTGCGCAGGAACTGGAGGAGAAATCACGCATCGTCGAAGAAAATGAGGAATTCGTCGCCTTCTGCCCCTACGCCGGACGCTTTCCCTTCGAGGTGTGGATCGTGCCGAAGCGCCACATGCTCTACTTCAGTGAGACTCCTCACGAACTTCTGCCGTCGCTTTCGCGGATATACCGCAGCGTCATGAGCCGTATCCGCATCGCGCTGGGCGCACCGGCCTACAACCTCATGGTCTACAACGGACCGTCCAACTATGATGACTTCACCAAGAACCCGTTGCAGTTCTTCCACTGGCATATCGAGATCGCGCCGCGGATATTCGGGATGAGCGCCATCGCGCTGGGCGGCGGCGGCTACCTCAACCCGACACTACCGGAAGAGGCGGCCGCGTTCCTGAGAAAAGCGGGGTAAGATATTTCTGAAGGGCGCGATGAAGCACGCCCCTACTTGAACAACGTATCCTTCTGTGCGTCTATCGCGTCGCAGTCCATCGCCGCGTCAACCTTGACCATGATCATCGTGTTGCCTTGAGTGTGCGGCACGATGGTGCGGTCGCCGGCAAAGAGAGAATTGTCGGTGTCGATGACCATCTCGGTCTGCTGCCATTGCGCGCTTCCCTCGGCTCGTTCGCCCGAAGCTGAATCTGTGGTTATCTCCATGTAACTCTTGATGACGCCCCAGACGAGTCCCGAGGCGATGGATGAAGTTATCTCGAAGGTCTCTCCTGCCTTGCCGTCCTCATCCTGATCGAAGATGCGCGGATCGTTCTTGTCGGTGACCATCTCGGTCTCGATATCGAAAGGTTGGGTGCCATTCTCGCCCTGAAAATAGGCGCCGCGCATCTCCCACCACTTGTTCATCTTGAACGAAAAATCTTGCGGCGTACCGCTGTACTCGAGCGCCGGCTTGGGATCCTTCAGCGCCTCAGGAGCGATGTAGGTGAAGTAGTTGCGGAACTTTTCGGGAAAGTAGGTGGTAATGGTCTTTGCGATGGCGTTTCCTTCGACGATGACGGTCTCCATATAACAGGTCAGCGGCCGCTCGGAAAGGACCGCCTTGCCCCCCTCTTCCTTGATGACGATGCGGACGATCTTGTCGGTGCGGACCACTACCTCGTTGACCACCGGCACATTGCCGTCGGCGAACAGTTCCACCTTCTGCGCCCAAACGCCGACAAGATGAGAAACCAGCGGATCGAGGGCGCAGGTCGCGGTATTATAGCCGGAACAGTCGCTCTTGCACTCGGCATTTCCGCCGACATAGGCGCTGTTTATCACGGTGCAATCCTGCGCATCTCCGTCGCATGGCTCTCCCTCGTCTATCTCCCCGTTGCCGCAGGTCGCGATGACCGCGTCATCATCGGTGACCGCCGTATCGGTCAGCGTATCGTCGGTCAGCGTATCGTCGGTCACGATCTCATCGGTGACCGCGTTGTCTGTAACCGCGTTGTCGGTGGTATTTTCGTCCGGCGTTGCGCCGCTGTCGGGCTTGCTCGATGTCTCGTCGCCGCAAGCGGTAAATAGGAACGATGCCATGAAGGCGATGAACAGATAATGCATTCTCATCTCATCCTCCTAAAAAATGAACTTAACATATATGCCGGAACCGAATATGATGCCGCGCGTCCAATAGCCGGGATAGCCCGGGTTGTTGGTCTGGAAACCGATCGAACCGGGGTACACATCTCCTTCGGCGTCGGTCAATTCGGGATATTCGTCAACGACCGAATTGTAGGGCGCGTCGGTCGAATCGTCATACTCGACGCGTGTCTTGGTGGTGGTCTCCTTTATGAGCACCTGCGTCTGCACCGAAACGCCGCCGGCCAATGTGAATTTCTCGAATTTAAAGTATTCGGTGTAGCCGAGCGCCACGGCGACCCGGTCATTGTCGACATAGTTGGAGCGACCGGTCTGCGGCGGAACCGGACTCATGTGGTAGGTCCAATCGAGTCCGAACTCGCGCTCTTCCGAAGCGACATTGACCCCGAATGCCGGCTTGATGGTATCGTGCCAATCGTCGAGCGGTTTTTCGGCGTGCCGGTCGCGGTAGGTCGACCACATCGTATAGAGCGCGTTTGCCATAAGCCCGATACGCCACCCTTTGATCTCGGGGAAGGTATACCTGACGCCGAGCGCGAAACGGAGCGGATCGTTGCCGTAGTTGGTCCGCAGTCCGGCATTAAGCCATTTTTCATGCTTCGTGGGATCGTTGGGGTCGGTATCGTAGAGATCGTCGAAGCCGCGCACCTGTATATCGACATCCAGATCGAAATCGAAGTTGAGATTGGGCAGATGCAGGGTGCCGGTTATCTGGAGATCTTCTATCGGCGTGATCACGAATCCGAAATGGGGCGCAAGGAGCGGCAGGGCGTGCACATCGATGGAGGGATCGAACAGCAGATATTCGGGATTCGAGGCATCGGCGACATAGACGCCGATATCGGCCACCGCCTGCACGCCGACCGTCGCGCCGATGCCGAGCGAAAGCCAGTCGCCCACTTTACCGGCAAGCGCCGCGACCATGTGGAAACTCTCGAGCCGATCGCCGAGCAGTTCAAAGTGGAGCGAGTTCCCGAAGAACTGATCTCGCTCATCGGGATAGTAGGGCACCTGTCCGGTCAACTGGCTGGCGGGCAGTTCGATATAGAGCGCCGCGGCGAGCCACCCGTCGAACCACGACATACTGCCGCCGAGGAGTGTGTAGAAGTTGAGGAAATCGGGATCGTAACCGCCGCGCTGACGGTTGATGAGATCCTCGGTCGGCAGGGGCGTATACCGCGTATCCTCTCGCGAGATGTCGGGGCCCGCCTTCGTGATAAGATTCGAGTTGCGTTCGCGGATCTCGCCGGGGACATTATAGCCCGGATCCTTGCTCATGTAGGCGATGTTCATCTCGCCGGCCGACATGCCGAACCCGAGTTTGATCTGATCCTTTTGCCCGATAAGAAGGGCGGGATTGTAGTAAGCCGATTCGGGGCCGAGTCCGATGACCCGCAGGTTGAACGGATGCATCAGGTCGGGCGATCCGATCGTTTCGAACAGCGACGCGGCGCTCGCCGTCGCAGTCGCGAGCGTCAGCATCAGGAACACGAGACAGGCGGTCCTTTTCATCATCTATCTCCTACTTAGTGGTCGTTTCCTTGAAATTCGGCTGGCGCACCCATTCCTGCGAACGGCCGAACAGCGATATCCCGACATAGCCGCGCAGTTTCAGTTTGCGGCCGAAGGCGTGGAGCTTGAGATACCCTTTGTAGGTCTCGCCGTTGTCGGGGTCCATCACCCCGCCGCCGTTCCATTCATCGCCGTCTCTCTTCATCCCCCACAGGACGCGCATCCCGATGGCCCGTTTCCCCGCCATCTCCCCTTTACACTTGACGCAGAGCGGGTTTTCCTCCTCGCCGGGGCGTGGAAAAACCTTGACGATATGGCCCACCAGTTCGCCGTTCACCTCTTCGATCTTGACGATGCCGCGCGGCTTGCCGTCGTTGTCGTCGATGGTCATCCAGTAGCCGACGGGACTATTCTCTTCGCCCGCCGTCAGCGCCGCGCCGCACAGGAGCGTCAGCGCGTACAGCGTCGTTCGCAGGATCTTCACGAGGCACCTCCTTTCTCTTGTTCCTTGTATGCGTTCAGGGTCGTTACGGCGCGGTAGTAGACGATGGGGATGACCACCAGCGTCAGGAGCGTCGCCACCATCATGCCGCTCATCTGGGCGATCGACATCGGCCCGAACAGTTGACTCCCCGATGTGGCGAGCGGAACGAGGCCCATCACGGTGGTCACATTCGACAGCATGATGGGGCGGTAGCGGCGCGCGACCGCCTCGACGCAGGCTTTTTTGAGATCGTGCCCTTTCCCTTTTTCGTCGTTGATGTATTCCATGAGGAGGATGGCGTTGTTGACCACCACCCCGATGAGACTGGTGATGCCGAGGAACGCGGTGAACGAGAAGGGCTGACCGAACACGAGCAGTCCCAGAAGCGCCCCGATGACCGACAGCGGCACGGTGGTCAGGATGATGAGGGGCTGGAGGAACGACTTGAATTCGAGGAGGAGGATGAGGTAGTTGAACAGCAGCGCCGCGAGCGCCGCGATGGCGAGATTGGTGAAGTTGTCGATGATGTTCTTCATCTCGCCGTCGTGGACCACCGTGACCCCGGCGGTGTCGAGTCGCGGCAAGGTTTCGTGCAGGAACCGCGCCGTTATTTCGGGGGCCCCGTAACCCGGCGCGACATCGGCCAGCACCGACACCGAATGCTCCTTGTCAAAACGGTAGATGTAGTCCATCTTGGAGGTCAGCGTTATCTCGGCGATCTGTTTGAGCAGGACCTTGTTGCCCGCGATGGTCGACTTCACCGCGAGGTTGCCCAGTTCCTCGACGCTGTCGATATCCGACTCGACGATGATGTCGAACTCGTTACCGCCGGTCCGGTAGACCGACGCCTTGTCGCCGCGCAGGGCGAGGTTGATCTGCCGCTGGACATCATATTTGACGATGCCGAGGCTGGTGGCGATCTCTTCGTCCACCTTCACGGTGTATTCGAACCGCTCCGAGGCGGCGTTGTCGCGGACGTTCATGAGCCCCGGCACCGTGCGCAGTTCGTCCTGCATGGTGCGCGACACCGTCAGTATCCGGCGCAGATCCTTCCCGGTGATGCGGAACATGACCGGGGCGTCCATCGGTTCGGCCTGCTGGAGTATCTTGACCTTCGCCGTTCCGCCAGTGACGGTCGCGTCGAGTTTCTGCTGGAGATGATAGCCGAACCGTTCGTTGTCGGCGAACCGCCCCCCTTTTTCCAGATCGACACGGAACATCGCCTGCCCATACTCCTTCGACGGCGGCTGAGGGAACATCGTGACATAGAATTTCGGCAGATCGTCGCCGATGACCGTGGTCATCTCGGTCACCTCGGGCTCGCCGCGCAGGACCTCTTCGACCTGCCGCACCACCTTTTCGGTGTCGGCCAGTTCGGCGATCTCGGAGGAGATGTTCACCGCGACGATGTTCTTGTCGGCGTTCGGGAAGAATCGTATCGGCAGGAACAGTCCGCCCAGCGCAAGCGCCGAGAGGGTGATCCCCAACACGATCAAGAGCGCCGCGACGGGACGGTCGAGCCCTTTGGCGAGCAGGCGCTCAAAGATACGCCGCACCGGCTGAGGCTTCTCTTTCTCTCCGGTGGTCGGCCGGAACCAGAGCACCGCCATGGTGGGCGTCACGAACATCGCGACGAGGTAGGAGGCCGACAGCGATATGATGACCAGCTGCGGCACGCTGAGAACATACTGCCCGATATTGCCCGGCAGGAGCATCAGCGGATAGTAACCGGCGACGGTGGTGAGGGTCGAGGTGAAAACGGGCACCGCCACCTCGATGGTCCCCTCGTAGGCCGCCTTGACGCGGTCGACCCCGGCGTCGATCTTCACCTGTATCGCGTCCGATATGACGATGGCGTTGTCGACGAGCATCCCCAGCGCGATGATCAGCGCCACGGTCGATATCTGGTGGACCTTGATGCCGAAAAAGCCCATCATGATGTAGGTGAACAGTATCGAGAGCGGTATCGCGGTCGCGACCACCATCGCGTTGCGGAACCCCATCCCGATGAAGACCACGACGATGACGAAAAGCATCCCTTCGAGCAGATTCGACATGAAGTCGTTCACCGCCTGTTTCACATCGTCGGGCTGGTAGAGCACCTCGTCGACCGTCAGATCGGTCGGGAGCGACCGTTTCACCTCGTCTATCGCCGCGCGCACCTCGTCGCCGATGAGGAGCACATTACGCTTCTCCTCGAAATAGCCGGCGAGGATGACCGCCTCCTTCCCGTTGCGCCGGATCTTGCTCGCTTCGTCGTCGAGCCCCATCGTGACGGTCGCCACGTCGCGGAGCCGCACGATCGAACCATCGACGGTCGAAACATCCACGACGGTGTTCTCAATGTCACGGAGGCTGGCGAATTTGCCCGGCACGCTGACATTGATGGTCGATCCGTCGCTCGCGATGGCCCCCGACGGTATCTCGATATTCTGCGCCTGCAGGAGTTTCCAGAGATCCTCGAGCGACAGCCGGTGCTGATTCAGCCGCGCGCTGTCGGCAGTGACCCGCACCACGCGGTCGATCTTCCCCGCGATCTCGAACCGGACGACCCCCTTGATGCGGCGCAGACGCTCCTTGAAGATATCGGCGTAGGCCTCGAGTTGGTCGTAGGTGTAGGTGCCGCCCGAGAACGCTATCATGAGCCCGGCGGTTTCGCCGAGTTTCGTGTTGAGTTCCGGTTTCCAGCATCCTTCCGGGAGTTTCGGGTAGAGATCGTCCATCTTCTGACGCAGGTCGAGCCACGACTTCTCGCGGTCGGCATCCGAGTTGATATAGACCAGTACGATGGAGATGGAATTCTTCGAATAACTGCGGACGCTGTCGAAACCGCGTATCTCGCTGACGGCGTCCTCTATTTTTTCGGTGACCAGTTTCTCCATGTCCTCGGGAAGCGCCCCCGGATAGACCGCCGTCACCAGCGCGATGGTCGGGTCGAGGTCGGGATTCTCCTGCTTGGGAAGGAAATAATAACTGACCAGACCGTAGAGCGTTATCGCGGCGATGAAAAAGAGGGTGATGCGGCGGTTCAACACCGCCTGATAGATGAGTTCCTTCATCCCCGACTACCGCTGTTCGACGATGGATACCGGCATCCCCTGATGGAGATCCTTCATCCCCTCCACCACGAGTTTCTCGCCCGGCGTGAGGCCGGTCACCTCGACCGCCGTCCCCTCGATGGCCCCGAGCGTCACGGTGCGCCGCCGCGCATGACCGTTCTCCACGACATAAACATATTCGAGCCCGTCGTTCTGTATCGCCTGCACCGGCGCCCAGACCGCCTCTTTCTCCCCCACCTCGAACCAGACCTTGGCGATCGAGCCGAGGTAGAAATCGGAACGGGCCAGTTTGTCGGCCAGTTCTATCTCCACGGTATAGGTGCGGCTCTGGAGATCGGGGATCTGCGCGATGTTCGAGATGAGCCCCGCCCCCTCGACCCCGTCGACCGACAGGAGCGCCTTCATGCCGAGCGACAGCCGCTTGACATCCTTCTGCGACACCCCGACGCTCACGATCTGGCGGTCGGTGCGGACCACCACCACCGGATAGCCGGCCCCCGTGATCTCTCCCGGCTTGTTGAGCAGTTCGATGACATACCCCTCAACCTCGGAATACATCCTCAGATCGGCGGCGAGATTCTTTTTGTAATCGACATCGACCTGCGCGCGGCGGTAGTCGGCCTCACGCACATCGCGGTTGAGTTTCGCCTTGTCGTGGTCGTCGCCGGTGACCGACCCTTTCTCGCTGAGCGCCTTGATGCGCTGATAGAAATTCTCCGCCTCATCGTAGGCCTCCTTCGCCTTGCGGAGCGTGTGTTCCGCGTCGGAGACCGCGAAGCCGACATCGGTCGGATCGAGTTGCGCCAGCAGAGTCCCCTTTTTCACCTTCTGTCCCTTCTCGACGCGGATAGCCGCTATCTTGCCCGGCATCTTGAACGAATATTTCTTAATGTCCTGCGAACTGAGGGTGCCGATGTAGGGAAGTCGCACCGGCCGCTTTTCCATCGCGACGCTCACCGCCCGGACCGGCCGCGCCTTCTCCCCTTCTCCGGTATTTTTCGCCCCGCAGCCGTTTAGCAGGAACAACAGGGCCAAAGAAAAACAGAAAACCGTCGGGACGGTCCGACCGTTCATATCGCACCTCGTTGCTGGTCGTCGTATCATCGGTTCACGCGCACCGCGCATAATTCCCTACATATAGAAAAGGAGCCGCGATTGCAACTTTTTGACAGATTTATTTAAGCATATCAAATGGTTGTATTGCTTTTCGGCGTGCGCTTCCGAACATTCCGTGCGATACCGCACAGAATTTCTTTTTTTTCCGACCGATTGCGTTTTAACCTCCGGCATGATATGATCGGTAGCTTTTTTATGGGGGCTATCCGTATGAGGATTTTTGGTTTGTATCTACTGCTTCTGGGTGCGTTCATGATCTCCTGTTCAGAAGGGGCCACGGCCGATAAGGATGATCTGGGGACCGCCGACACCGGCACTACGGGCGACAGCGACAAAAGTGCCCTGCCTGATCAGGATACTACGGTCGGCGACAGCGATAAACCGGCGTTGCCCGATACCGAGGAGGAAGACTCGACGATACTGCCCGACGCCGACAGCGACGCCTGGGTCGATCAGGACGAGGACAGCGACGGTATCTCCAACGCCACCGAAGCGCCCGGCGGGGTGAAGGTCGATACCGACAACGACGGCACCCCCGACTATCAGGATGAGGATTCGGACGGCGATGGCATCCCCGACGCCGACGAGGGGACGACCGATACCGACGGCGACGGTACCGCCGACTACCGCGACAAAGACAGCGACGCCGACAACCTCTTCGACAGTGTTGAGGGCTCCGACGACACCGACGGCGACGGCATTCCCAACTATCGCGACACCGACTCTGACGGAGACGGACTCGACGATATCTATGAGGGGACGAGCGATCTGGAAGAGGACGGCATCCCCAATTATCTCGACGACGACTCCGACGGCGACACGATCCTCGACAAGGACGAGGGTGCGGCCGACGGCAAGCCCCTCGACTCCGACGGCGACGGCTTCGACAACTATCAGGACCTCGACAGCGACAACGACGGGCTCAAGGATGAGGCCGAAAACATACTCGACACCGACCACGCCAACGCCGACACCGACGGCGACACCTACGACGACAACACCGAAGTGGCGGCCGGTTCCGATCCGCTGGTAGCCGACCCCGAATTCTACGAAGGCCAATTCTACGTGATACTCCCCTATCAGGAACCCGAGAAGGAGGACGCCCTCAAGTTCAGCACCCAGATACGGATGGTCGATCTGATGATATCACTGGACCTCTCGGGCTCGATGTCCTACGCCCGCGACAACCTGAAAGAAGGTATCAATAGCGTTCTTATACCCGGCGTGGGCACATCGGTACCTGACCCTGCCTTCGGCATCACCTCATTCGCCGGCATCGAGGACTCGGCCTTCATCATGAACCAGCCGATAACCAAAGATGCGGCCACCGTCATCGCGGCGGTCAACGGACTCGGCGGTGAAGGAGGCGGTAAGATCGAAGCGCAGTACGAGAATCTCTATCAGACCGCATCGGGTGCAGGCCTCAACGCCGAAATGCTGGAGTTCGATCTTGATGACTGGGCCGACGATTTTTATTCGCATTACTGTGATGTAGTGATAGCATCCGTGGACTGCACCGGACAGCTCGGGAACATCGGCGGCGGCTGTTTCCGGCAGGCAGCGCTCCCGGTGGTCATCATGATCACCGACGAGAAACTTTACGATATCAACGAGGACCTGATAAGCGACGGCGGCGTAACGAAATATCGCTACATCTGGAACGAGGACAAGCCGGACGAGGGACACTACGCGGATGATGTCATCGCCGCGTTCAACGCGAAGAACGCCAAATTCATCGGCGTCATCGGCGAAGGTGCCGGCGACATCATCTTCGATATCGAGGAGCAATATCGCTATCTCGCCGACGGCACCGGATCGAAGGGGGTGGGCGGCGAATACTTCATTTTCGAGACCACGATATCGGGCAACGGTTTATCCTCCGAGATCGTCGCGGCGGTCAAGGATCTCGTCGAGAATATCGCGATGGATGTCACCACCACCCGCACCTCGGTCGCGAACTCCCACGGCATCGATACGACGCAGTTCATCGTCGACATCATTCCGTCCTACAGCGATCCGGCCAACAGCTACACGAGTCTGGACGGAACGACCTTCTATCAGGCAAAACCGGGGGTGAACATTTTCTTCGATGTCACCTTCAAGAACGATATCTTCCCGCCCACCACCACCGCCAACACCCTTTTCCGCGCCACCATTCAGGTGCTCGGCGAAGGGGCGCTGCTCGATGAGCGCGATGTGTTCATCATCGTGCCGGGGATAAAGGACGACGGCGGCATCGAATCGTAACGACACCGCCGTCTTATTCTCTGGGGGTAATCTTAGGGATTGGGAACGACTTGGGCGCGAACGCTCTTATCGGCATCCATGTCTATGGTGAAGGTGGGGAATGTACCGGTCACATCGTTTCGATCCATCCCTCTCCATGAATCCCATGTATAGCCGCTATCGACCGTCACGGTCATGGTGACCGTCGCATTGGCGGTATAACAAACCGGATTGCCCAAGGAACTATCGGCACCGGTCGGATTGAAGGCGATCGAACCGCCGCCCGGAATGTTTTGATTGCCTTCCCGGTACGCGACCGTGGCGATCAGCTTGAATCCCGAGGTGCAGGTCTCGACGACCACATCGGTGTCGGGCATCGTCCCTTCGCCTTCAGGGATGATGATCGTGTCTTCGTCGTTCACGATGACCGTGGAGGCAACACGGGCGCGCGCCTCCTTGTCACCGTCCATGAGGATGGCGAAATTGGGGAAGGTCCCGGTGACCTCATTTCCGTTGACGCCGCGCCACTGATCAAACTCATAGTCCGCATCGACCGTAAGAACCATATTGACCGTCGTGCCCGGCTGATAGCAGGCCGGAACGCCTTCGGAATCGTTGGCACCGACCGGGTCGTAGGCGATCGATCCACCACCGACGATACGGTTCTGTCCGTCCTGATAATAAACATACGACAGCAGATGATGGGCGCCGCCGGTGCAGGTCCCCACCACCACATCGGTGTCGGGCTGGGGCGTGTCGGGACCGATGATCCCATCGTCATCGGGATTCTCTTCGTCGGTGATAACATCGTCGGTCACCACCTCATCATTCTGAACGTCATCGGTCACGATCGAATCACCGTCGGTGATGATCTGGTCGGTCGTGCCGTTGTCGGTCACCGTGTTGTCGGTCGTACCGTTGTCGGTCACCGTGTCATCGGTGAGGATGTCGTCGGTTCCCGGCTCCTCATCAACGATCTTCTTGGCAGAGTCGCTACAGGCCGCCAGCGTCAGCGCCAGCGCCAGAACGATCATCAGGCGGAAAAGATTCATGGCTCCCTCCTACATTCCTTTGTGTTCTTCACAGTTTCCATCACCCTTCATATGCTCTTTCTTGTGCTGTTTCTTCATCTCGTCGCACTCTTTTTTGTGCTCTTTTTTCATCTCTTTCTTCTCTTCCTTCATCCCCTGCTTCATCTCTTTGCGTTCCTGTTTGTGTTCCTGCTTCATCTCTTTCTTTTCCTGCTTCATCTCCTCCTTGGCCGCTTTCTGCTCCTGCTTCTGTTCCTGTTTTTGCTCTTTGACCTGATCGGCCGCGCCACCGTCGTCGGCGACCAGCGTCCAAGCACCAAAAAGAACGGAAGCAACAATGATAACAAGAAGTTTTCTCATGGTCAAATCCTCCTTAACATGTCAACGGCGGAATCTCATCACGGCCATATGACGAAGAAGAAAGGAAAAAAGTTCCATCGGGCCCGATAATCTTGCCAAGTTACGCCTGCTCATTATTATCGTCCCGTTCACGGAGGTGTTCATGGGTACCCGGATAAAGTCAGACGATCCCTTCGGCGGCGTACAACTCACGTTCCCGGTGAAGTTTGATCTCAAACTTTTCATGAACGGGACGATGCCCGAACAGGAGGCGACCGACGCGGTCAAGGCGCTCTGCGCGTCGTTGTCGGTGAAGACGGGGCGTGCCTCCGTGCGGCCGTCGCAAGGGGGAAAATACTACTGTCTCACCCTGCCGGTGACGGTGAATTCAAAAGATATCTTCGACCGGCTCTTCGCCGCCGCCCGCGATCTCCCCGGCGTCAAGATGGTGCTATAGTTCACCCTTATTTATTTTGATTCGTAGGGGTGCCCCTTGTGGGTACCCTTCCCGGTGATTCGGTATTTGTTATTTGGGCACCCGATATGGGGGCACCGATTAAAGGGGCACCCATAAAGGGCGCCCCTACGGGAATTTGATCGTCGCCGTCGTGCGCGAGGGCTGGGTTGGTTTCGATATATTCGACGATTTTCCGGTAGGACCCTTCGTCCCGGATGATGTGTTCATAATAATTCCGTTGCCAGAATCGTTTCTCGAACGGCGGCCAACCGTTGTTCCGCACACCGTCGATGTATTCGTTCGTGGTCAACGATTTGAACGCCCCGACGATGTCGCCGATGGTGGGATAGGCACCCGATATTTGGGCACCCATAAAGGATGCCCCTACGGATTCGGAATTCGTAGGGGTGCCCCTTGTGGGTACCCCCCCCGTCGTAGGTACCCGCCCCGCCGTAGATGGCCGCGTGCATCGGCGAGTAGGGCCATATCGCGGCAAGTCCGATGAGGAGCGCCGCGAAATGGATGAGGAGATAACGTACAATATCTTTCGCACATTTGTTGACAAGAGGGAGGATCCCCTGTTTTTAAGTAGTTGCGGCAACTTAAAAGGAGGACCCTCATGTCGGAAGGTAATGGGAAGAACGAAAAAGGCAAGA
>Ga0209507_1001723_pt1 | contig 16579 bp, 12 predicted proteins | sample AD_UKC028_MetaG_FD_184414 | JGI IMG/M metagenome (GOLD analysis project Ga0209507, IMG submission 184414) | Active sludge microbial communities of municipal wastewater-treating anaerobic digesters from USA - AD_UKC028_MetaG (SPAdes) (version 2) | ecosystem: Engineered > Bioreactor > Anaerobic >...
CCGCGAGGATCGCCTGGCGCACGTCGTATAGGCCGGTGCTGAGCGCCAGTTCGAGCAGGTAAGCGTACTGCAGGGCGAAGATCAGCGAGGCGATGGCGAGCGCCAGCCACGAACGCCGGGCCAGCACGGGTTGCTTTTTGCGCAGAAAAAGCCCGGTCGCCACCCCCGTGGCCCAAAACTGGGCGAGCAAGGCTACGATCAGCGCCAGCAGGGTCAGCGTGTAGCCGCTCATGCGGTGCGACAGGCGGCGGCGAAGCGCGCCAGCGCCATTTCCAGCGTGCTGCGGGCGCAGCCGAAGTTGAGGCGCAGCCAGCCCGGCGCGCCGAAGTCGGCGCCGTCGGAGAGGCCAAGGCCATGCGCCTCGAAATGAGCGGCCGGATTGGCCAAACCCAGTTCACGAACGTCGATCCAGGCCAGGTAGGTGGCTTCGACGTGGCTCATTTTTGCCCTTTTTTCGGCGTCGACCGCAACAGCCACCCGGTCGCGGTTGCCGGCGAGGTAGGCAAGCAGTTCGCGATGCCAGTCGCCGCAATCGCGGTAGGCGACTTCACAGGCGGCGAGGCCGAGCACATTCACATGCGGCACGATGCCGTCCATGGCGCGCAGGAAGCGGCGGCGCAGGGCAGCGTCGGGAATCACCGCGAAGGCACAACCGAGGCCGGGGATGTTGTAGGTTTTCGACGGCGCCATCAGCGTGATGCTGCGTTTGGCAGCCTCCGGCGACAGGCTGGCGAAGGGGATGTGGCGCCTGTCGGTGTCGAGGATCAGGCCGCAATGGATTTCGTCGGAACAGACGATCAGGTCGTTGCGTTCGGCGAAATTGGCAAGGTCGTCGATTTCCTCACGCGACCAGCAGCGGCCGACCGGGTTGTGCGGGTGGCAGAGCAGGAAAAGTTTTGTTGCTGCGGTCAACGCGTTTTGCAGGGCGATTTTGTCCCACTGCCAGCGACCGTCGACACAGGCGAGCTCGACGCGCTTGAACGTCTTTCCCGAGTAGCGCGGCGCAGACAGGAAGGGCGGATAGATCGGCGTCGCCGTCAACACCTCTCCGTCGACTGCCCGGCAGGCGACATTCAATCCGGTGACCAGCCCCGGCAGCCAGACGATCCAGTCAGCCTCGACGCCCCATCCGTACTCACCTTCAAGGTGAGCAAGTACTGACGCCTCAAGCGCCGGCCAAGGGTGCCCGTAACCGAAAACACCATGCTCGATGCGCTGGCGCAAGGCCTCGACGACGGCCGGCGGCGCAGCGAAATCCATGTCCGCCACCCACAGCGGCAGGATGTCGCGACCGGCGTACTTGCCCCATTTGATGGAGTCGGAGTCGCGCCGGTCGGGCGGCGTATCGAAGGCGCTCAAACCTCTAAGTGCTGAAACAGCGCGGTAGATAGGTAGCGCTCGCCGAAGGAGGGAATGACGACGACGATCAGCTTGCCGGCGTTTTCCGGGCGCTTGGCGAGTTCGAGCGCGGCCCAGGTGGCGGCACCTGACGAGATGCCGACCAGCAGGCCTTCCTCGGTCGCCATGCGGCGGGCGAGGGCGAAGGCGTCGTCGTTCTTGACGCGGATCACCTCGTCGTAGATCGCCGTATTGAGCACCGCCGGCACGAAACCGGCGCCGATGCCCTGGATCGGGTGCGGCCCCTTGGCGCCGCCGGAAAGCACCGGCGAGGCATCGGGTTCGACAGCAACAATTTTGACACCCGGCTTGCGCGCCTTGAGCACTTCGCCAACCCCGGTGACGGTGCCGCCGGTGCCGACGCCGGAAACGAATATGTCGACCTGGCCGTCGGTATCCTTCCAGACTTCCTCGGCCGTCGTGTTGCGGTGGACGGCCGGATTGGCCGGATTTTCAAATTGCTGCGGGATGAAATACTTCGGGTCGGCAGCGGCCAGTTCCTTGGCCTTGGCGATGGCGCCGCCCATGCCATCCGGCCCCGGGGTCAGGATCAACTCGGCACCGTAGGCTTTCAGTAGCAGCTTGCGCTCGCGGCTCATCGTTTCCGGCATCGTGAAGGCGCACTTGATGCCACGCGCCGCGCAGACCATGGCGAGGCCGATGCCGGTATTGCCGGAAGTCGGTTCCAGCACCACGGTATCTGGGCCGATCTTGCCGGCGGTCTGGGCGGCATCGAGCATGGCGACGGCGATGCGATCCTTGACACTGTGGCCGGGGTTGAAGAATTCGAGCTTGGCAACGACCGTCCCGCCGACACCGGCGGTGACGCGGTTGAGCTTGACCAGCGGCGTGTTGCCGACCAGTTCGGTAACGTTATTGGCGATTTTCATGGCGATACTCCGTCGGGTGATAATGAATTGTAGGCGACTCCGCGCTTGCTGTGGGTGGGTCGGCAATCCGGCTGCGGCGCACCGAACAAATCGCCGAACGCAAGATCGATCCCGGCAGTGCGGGCTTGTACCAGATCGGCGCCACTATCGACGCCGGACACTTGGCTGGCGACCCCGGCCGACTGCGCGAACGCGACCGCTTCGGCAGACCAGCCGGGCAAGCGGACGATCTCGGGTCGCCACGCCAGCAGCGCGGCGCTCCCGTCGCCGACGCCCGGCGAACGCAAAGCCAGCCGGTAGCCACGCCGCCGATAGTTGTCGAGCGCCGCCAGATAGGTCTTGTCGCCGGACACGGGCACGTCGATGTCGAACACGATGTCCTCCGGCGCCAGCCCGCACCGCTTGAGAATCGCCTCGTAAACCAGCCCGTGCTGGCTCGGCACCGCCAGCAAATGGCGCGGATGAACGGAAACCTGCAGATAGCCCCCGGCATGGCGGCGCTGCGCCAGGAAGTTGAGCGCGTGCAGGGTGCGGCACAGACGGTCGAAATGCACCACCGCCGCCGCGTCCGTGCACAAGGCATAGGCGGCGTCGCCGTCAAGCACCGTGCCGTCATCGCCTACCGCCCGCAGGCTGGCCCGGTGACCGACGATGCGCTCGGCGCGCAAATCGACAATGGGCTGGAACAGCGAACCCAGCCGCAAACCGTTGCACCAGGCCGCCGCCCGCTCGCCTTCGGGGTAGAGCATGCTGCCGCTGGCGCTGTCGGCGGTATTGAAATAGCGGATCAGGTCGGTCAACGGCATGGCGCCTCCTATTTCTTCAAATAGATCTGGTCGAAACTGCCACCATCGGCGAAATGGGCTTTTTGCGCCTTCTGCCAGCCGCCGAAGGTGTCGTCTATCGTCACCAGCTTGAGTTTCGGAAATTGCTGCGCGTACTTCGCCGCCACCTTGGCATCGCGCGGTCGGTAGTAGTGCTTGGCGGCGATGGTCTGGCCTTCCTCGGAATACAGGTAATCGAGATAGGCCTGCGCCGTCAGCCGCGTGCCGCGCTTCTCGACCACCTTGTCGACCACCGCAACCGGCGGCTCGGCAAGAATCGACAGGCTGGGCGCGACGATCTCGAACTTGTCCTTGCCGATCTCGTTGACCGCCAGTTGCGCCTCGTTTTCCCAGGCGATCAGCACGTCGCCGAGGCCGCGTTCGACGAAAGTCGTCGTCGAGCCGCGCGCCCCCGAGTCGAGCACCGGCACGTTCTTGAAGATCGCCGTGACCAGTTCCTTCGCCTTCTGCTCATTGCCGCCCGGCTGCTTGAGCGCCCAGGCCCAGGCCGCCAGATAGTTCCAGCGCGCGCCGCCGGAGGTCTTCGGGTTGGGCGTGATGACACCAACACCCGGTTTGGCCAGATCGCCCCAGTCCTTGATGCCCTTCGGGTTGCCCTTGCGCACCAGGAAGACGATGGTCGAGGTGTAAGGCGAGGAATTGTTCGGGAAGCGCGTCTGCCAGTCGGCCGGGATCAGCTTGCGCTCGACCAGCGCGTCGATGTCGTAGGCCAGCGCCAGCGTCACGACATCGGCTTCCAGCCCGTCGCGCACCGCCAGCGCCTGCTTGCCCGAACCGCCGTGCGACTGGCGGAAATTGATCGTTTGCCCGGTCTTCGCCTGCCAGTGTCTGGCGAAGGCGGCGTTGTAATCCTTGTACAACTCGCGCGTCGGGTCGTAGGAGACGTTGAGCAGCGAGGTCTGGGCGACGGCACAGCCGATGCCGGCTGCTGCGGTCAACGCCAAAAAAAGGCCAAATTTGCGCATGGGGAACTCCAGTCAATGCGTGAAATCGCGATGACTGGAGTCTAGGAGGGTTAAATTATTCTGCGAAAGAATCAATTTTCACAAAAATATAACCAACAAGAATTATGCGTTGTTCGCAGAAACAGGTTTTGTAGATAAAGCCCGCTTTTTATTGCTAGTAAACAATTTTATTTAGTAATACAAAACCTTTGCAATTCATGTACTAAATACACAAAATGTGTACTTGCTTACCAAGTCGAATTGTAATTACATGCCACCTCGTTTTGTCGATGCCAAACTCCGCGTTGTCTCCCCCAGCTTTGACTCCCCGCTGACGGATATCGTCATCGCACTGGATCATCTCAGAAAGCTGAGACTGGCTGGCGATACACCCGCCGCCGTATTCCATCAACTAAAAGACATTTTCCACATGCTCGAAAGCCTCGGTTCGGCACGAATCGAAGGAAACCACACCACCCTGGCCGACTACATCGAAAGCAAAATCGAGTCGCCGACTAAACCCAGCGACCAGATTCAGGAAGTGGCAAACATCGAGCAAGCAATGGATTACGTCGAAGAGTCCATCCAGGCGAGCGGCCACATATCGGAAATGTTCATTCGCGAACTGCACCAACTGACCGTGCGTGGCCTGATTCGCGAAGGCGACAACACGCCGGGGCAATATCGAACCGGCAATGTGCAAATCGGCGGTGCCGACCACCTGCCTCCCGATGCCGCGCTGGTGCCCATGCAAATGCAGGAACTCGCCGACTTCATCAACCGAGATGACCCGCCAAAATACGACCTGCTCAAGATGGCCATCGTGCACCACCGCTTTTGCTGGATACACCCATTCGGCAACGGTAACGGCCGAACCGTCCGCCTGTTGAGCTACGCCATGCTCATCAAATACGGCTTCAACGTGCAAGCCGGCGGTCGCGTACTCAACCCCACGGCTGTCTTCTGCAACGACCGCAACGCCTACTACGCCATGCTCTCCGAGGCCGACACCGGCACCGATGAAGGGCTGGAAAAATGGTGTCATTACGTCCTCAGCGGCATTCGGAACGAACTTGAAAAAGTCGACCGCATCACCCAGTACAGCTATTTGCAGGAAAAAATCCTCCGCCCGGCGCTGGCTTATGGCAAATCGCGCAAGCAATTCACCGGGCAAGAAGAAGCGGTATTGAGCATGGCCATCGCCAAAGGCACATTCCGCGCCGCCGACGTCGACGCCGTTTTACCCGAATTGAGCCAACGACAACGCACCTACCTGATCACCAAACTGGTCAACCAGCACATGATCCGCCCCATCGCCGAAGGCAGCCGAACCTACACCATCAGCTTCACCAACAGCTACTTGTTGCGCAATGTCATTCACGCCCTGGAAATGGAAGGCTTCATCCACCCCGCTGTCAAATCGGCACAGGGCTGAGGCGGCCCTTTCCAGATTCAGCGCCAGCGGGCTGGCGGTCGGTCTCATCGACAAGCGGTTTGCTGGAGTAACCACGACTCTTTTTCAATTTGGTTAGCTTGGCACAGATACATCAGAAAACCAGCGTTCAACACCGAGCGGTGTATCTACTAGATAGGCTTCCCAAGGAAACGGCTGGCCTACATAGGCGTAAAGGTGGCGACATCCTTCTACTGCCGAGAATAGTGCCGAGCGTGCCATTGGCCCGGTAGCAAGCGCAGATGTTTTGTGTACGGTTGCGTGGCGTCTCCGGCGTAGCGCTTCCGTTGATATAAAGGGTTGAACTGAGCAATCCAAGGGCTTGCCAACTGTAGACTCCAGATACTTCACCATATCTGCGTAGCTAGCCTTGTCGAGTTTTGATGGAGATAACCCCTTTGTCGCATCTGCTGTGTAGGATTGGAGAAGTTTGTAGAGACACACCTCCATGAGGCTATTCGCTCCCACAACAGCAAGTTGGCAGAGTGCTGAATCTTCGGCACGGTGAGAAGCGATATCCACCGGCAGAATTTCGTACACAAGTCGTCGGACGCCAACGTACAACTCTGACCAAGAATCATGGGTACGCCAGCTGACTGTAAAGTCGACCGAAAGGGGTTTCAGTGGCACATACCACCTCGTGTACTACGTTCGAAATTCAGCGCCAGCAGGCGGCGGCGGATTTCCTCGTCCGGCATCTCGGGCGTGTAGTCGGGCCAGCCATAGGCTTCGGCGACGGCCTTGTCGAGTTCCTTGTGGGCTAGGGCTAGCCAGGCGGGGCGGGCGTTGTAGAGGTTGGTCAGGGTGCGCTTTTTCAGGTCGGCTTCGTGGCCGGGCTTGGCCACCGGACGTTTGGGAAAGCCGGCTTTTTCCTCTTCCGGGGTGATGACCCAATCGACCCATTCCGGCGGGTTCAGCCAGGCTTCGCGCAGTTCGTTGAGACGGCGGGCGGCGGCGGCGATGGCCTCTACCGTCATTCCGGCGCAGGCCGGGGCCCAGGCGGTGGGCTGGATTCCGGCCTGCGCCGGAATGACGGGGGCGGTGTCGCGCGGCGTCAGGCCGGGCGGGAAGGGGAAGGTTTCGAAGGTGGTGGTCGGGGTGTAGCGCGGGCGGTCTTCGAGCGAAGTACCGAGGCGCAGCGACCAGAGTTCGTGGAAGCGGGAATGCAGGATGCCGAAGGTGGTGTCGTCGGAACGGGCAATGACGGTGAGGTTCTTGTCGGCCACAGTGGGTGGCGTCATGAAGGCGAAGATGCGGTGCTTGGCGACTTCGGGGGTGACGATGAAGCGCGGCAGATTTTTGATGGCTTTGCGCATCAATGGGCGTGACCACTGGAAAAGCCACCACATTTCGTTGGTTCGGGCTTCGCGTTTGCCCACGCGCGTCGGCTGCACATGTTCCTTGGCGTAGGCGAACGGCCGTTCGTACAGGCTGGCTTCGGCTTCCGGCATGTCGGTACCGAAATCGACGATCCACATGTCGCGCGGGCGGCGGGTGATGTCGAGGCCGTTGAACCACGGCTTGACGATTTCGCTGTTCGAGCGACCGTTCGGGTTGGGCTGGTCGAGCCAGCTTCGGCCAAGTTCGCCGGGCAGGTCGAAGGGGCCGGTTTTCTGGATGCCGAGGTAGGCGGTGTTGGCGTTTTCCAGCAGCGGCTTGGCTTTGGTGAGGTCGACACCGACGGCAGCCGTCAAATCGGCATGAATCGAGGCAACTTCAAGCCCATCCAGCCGGCTGTTGCGGTCAACGCCGAAAAAAGGGCCAAATCCAAGAAGCGATACGCGGACGGCGGCGCCTTCGTTGATCCATTCCTCGTCGCTCCATGCTTCAAAAATGCGCGTGGTGTCGACGATGCGCTCCAGCACCTTGCGGTTGGCGCCGCCACGGATGGAATTCGTTGAAACGAGGCCGGCGCCTTGCAGTTTTCCCGCCTCGATCTGGGTGCGGGCTTTTTCAAACCAGTAGGTGACGAGGTCGGCGCCGCCGGGGACGCGGCCGTCGTAGGTTTTGCGCAGCACCTCAACGTAATCGGCGCCGAGTTCGCTGCGCATGACTTTGTCGCCGAGGAAGGGCGGGTTGCCGACGATGACGTCGGCGGTGGGCCATTCGGCTTCGCCGCCGTCAGCGTTGAGCAGCGCATCGCGGTGCTCAATGCCATCGAGCGGTTTCAGTATCGGGTTGATGGCGTGCGGGTAGCCATTGCGACGGCACCATTGGATGTCGCCGATCCAGACGGTGACGCGGGCGAGTTCGGCGGCGAATTCGTTGATTTCGAGGCCGAGGATGTTGTGCGGGCCGGTTTGCATCGACAGTTCGGCGCCGAGACCGAGTTCCTGGGCGTCGATGTGGGCGCGCTTTTCGATGTCGCGCAGGGCTTTGAGGGCGAGGTAGAGAAAGTTGCCGGAGCCGCAGGCGGGGTCGAGGACGCGGAAGGCGTTGAGGCGCAGCAGGAAGCTTTGGTAGGCGGCGCGGGCGGCTTTGCCTTCCTTGCTTTTCGGGCCTTTGCCGTGGCCGGCGGCGATTTCCGGGCGAACCCTGGGCCACTCGGCGGCCAGCGGTTCGCTGACCAGCGGTTCGATCAGTTTGGCGATGGTGCCGGTGTCGGTGTAGTGGGCGCCGAGCGGGGCGCGGGCGGCGGGGTCGAGGCCGCGCTCGAAGAGGGTGCCGAAGATGGTGGGGTCGATGGCGCGCCAGTCCATGTCGGCGGCGGCGCGGTGTAACGCGGCGATGTCTGCTGCGGTCAACGGCGGAATTTCGATGTTTTTGAAGAGGCCGCCGTTGAACCAGGTGATGTCGTGGTCGCCGTAGTCGCCGCCTTTTTTCTGCATGGCGGTGAAGAGTTTTCCGATGCGGCGGGCGGCTTTGTCGGGGTCGTTTCGAGCATGCTTGAGCAGGTCGGTGAAGATGCCGACGGGGAGGAGTTGTTCGTCTTCGGCGAACATGCAGAAGAGGCACTGAACGAGGAAGTGGGCGACTTTTTGCCCTTCTTCGCCTCGGGTGCGCATGGCTTTGGCGAGGCTGGCGAACTGGCCGGCGGCCTGGGCGGTGATCGTCGCGGTCGACTTCTCGGGGCGCAGTTTTTCAGGGTCGGTGAACACCCATTTGAGCGTTTGCCGGGCTTCCGGCTCAACCAGTTGTTCGATGCGGATTTCACGCGCTTCGTCCGGGTAGCCGGTGAAGGCGGTGTGAATGACGATGCGTCGCGGTCGCAGACGACGAGCAGCGGCGGGTTGTCGAGTTGCAGGGCGTAGTCGGTGAGCTGCTTGAGCGCGGCGTTCAGGTCGCGGCCGGGTTTCTTGTTTTCCCAGCCGAAGTGGCCGCGTTTCCAGACATCGGCCCAGCCGTTGCCGCCGCTGGATTTGCCGGCGCCGCGCTCGAAACAGTAGTTGTCGGGGTCGCGCGGTTTGTCGACGCCGAGCAACTCGCAAAGATCGCTGAAATACTGCTGCGCGCCGGCCCGTTCGGTGGTGGCGTTGTTTTTCCAGTGGGCGATAAAGGCTTCGGGGGACATGGCAGTGCACGCGTGTGGCAAAGACGCAGTGTAGCGATGCCAATGGGCTTGGGGAACGCCTGTTGCGGTCGACGGGCAAAAATGAGCCAATTTCAACGACTGCCGGGGCGACGGTTTGGCGGCTTGATCGATTAGCATGGCGGCTTCGTTTGCCCCGTTGCTGAGCCGATGTCTATCGATTCCCCTCGTGCCGAGTTTTTCGGCGGCGTGCGCGCCGAGCTGCCTTTGTTGCTGGGCGTGGTGCCGTTTGGCTTGATCTTCGGCGTGCTCGGGCTGGCAGTGGGGATGCCGGGCTGGGCGGTGGTGTTGAGTTCTTCGCTGGTCTTTGGCGGCTCATCGCAGGTTGTTTTCGCGCAGTTGTGGGGCGCGGGCACGCCGCCACCGGTGATGGTGGCTACGGTGGGCGTGGTCAATCTGCGCCATCTGCTGTACAGCGCGGCGGTGGCGGAATATTTGCGCGGCCTGCCGTGGCGCTGGAAATTCATGCTTGCTTACCTGCTGACTGACGAGGCGTTTGCCGCAGCCATCGGCCGCCTGCGCGACGGCCCGGCGACGGCCCATCGCCACTGGTTTTTGTGCGGCACGGGCTTTACCTTGTGGGCCGGCTGGCAGTTGTCGACGCTGGGCGGGGTGCTGCTGGGGACGGCGATTCCGGCGAGTTGGTCGCTGGATTTTTCGATTGCGCTGACTTTCATCGCGCTGTTGGTGCTGTCGGTGCACCGGCGCAGCGATGCCTGGGCGGCGATTGTCGCAGCGGTGGTGGTGTTGCCGGCGCTGGCGCTGCCGCACAAGCTGGGGCTGCTGGTGGCGGCGGCGGTGGGCATCGTTGTCGGTCTGGCGATGCGGCGCTTCGACAGGAGCAAGCCATGAGCACGACGGTGCTGCTGCTGACGATGGCGGCCTGCGGCTTGGTGACTTTCCTGATCCGCCTGTCCTTCATCGCCTTCGGCCACCGTCTGCCGGACGATCCACGGATTTCTACCGTGCTGCGCTACGTGCCGCCGGCCATCCTCGGCGCCTTGATCGCGCCGGAGATTTTCATGATTGGCGGCAATCTGAATGCCACGCCGGACAACCCCCGCCTGTGGGCGGCGCTGGTGGCACTGCTGGTCGCCCGCCTGACGCGCAGCGTGCTGGCGACGATTGCAGCGGGGATGGCGGTGCTGTGGGTGATTCAGGGCTGGTCAGGCTGATTGCCGGGCGGGATTTGAATTTCGGCTATTTTTCGGGGTTGACCGCAACAGGCCAAGTTTGGGCTTACAACGCCGGGTTGTCCAATTGCTGGAGCAGCCAGTCGCCGCTGAGTTGGGCCTGCCCGACGGAACGCCGGATGAGTTCCAGGGCGTTCGGGTAGCCGGCAGCCGGGAGGGCAGCCAGTGCTTCCTCTGCCTCATGCGCCAGCCCGATTTCGATCATGCCGGCGAGCAGTTCGTCGCCTTGGCGAATGTCCTTTTGCCTTTTGGCATCGCCCTCACCGCGCCGTAACTGGGCAATGACGAGTTTGTGAATGGCGAAGCGGGCGGGGTCGGGCAGGTTGATCGGGAAGGCGTAGCTGCCGATGACGAGGCCGCGACGGTTGAGGCCGCCGAGCAGGTAGTCCATGTAGCGTAGCGGCGTGGCAGCAATGGCGAGGTCGGGAAAATAGCGCGGCTGGTCGCTTTCCTTCGCTGCGTGTACCGTCAGAAAGTCGAGCTTGATCCGCGTTTTGCGGCTGATGATCGCGGTCGACGGCTGGCGGTGGTCAAGCTGGGGAACGGCAAAAAAAGTGGGGTCGAATTCCTGTGCCGTGGCAAGTACATCAATCGGTTCGGCATTGCCCGGCAAGGCCAGGCTGATGCCAAGCGCGCGGGCGAAATCCATGTCGCTGGTTTTAAGCTGGCTGCCCCAGCGCAGGCCGAGCAGGTTACCGAGTGCGGTAAAGGCATGCGACCCGACAAGCACCAGACCTTTGCGGAACAGGCCGGCCTGGGCCAGGTGCTCCATCACCCGAAAATGGGCCGATTCAACACTCATGCCGCCACTGGCGACAAAGGCGCGGGTCGTTGCGCGCAGTGCGGCGATGGCTTCGCTGGCTTCGGCCTTGCGCGTTTTGAGACGCTCGACCAGCACCCGGGTTTCCGGAGTGTCCCGGCCGAGCGAAAGGCGCTTGAGCTTGCCGTCCGGGCCGGTCACCTGCCAGTACCAGTAGGCGTAGCCGTTGGCGTGGTTCAGATAGGGGCTGCCGGCGATGCCTTGCTCGAAGATGGCGGCGTTGAAGACCGCCGCTTCTTCCTGTAGTTGCGCGTACAGCGTTTGGGTGACCGGGCTTTGGGGCGTCATCGCCAACCAGAATTTGTAGTAGACGAAAAAAGTTTACTACAAATCTATTGGGATAAGCACCTCAACCCAAGAACAGCTTGTAAGCCGGGTTCTTGCTCTCATCCCAGTGCGCGTAGCCGAGGTTTTTGAGGAATTCCTCGAATTTGCCCATGTCGCCCGGCGGCACCTGCATGCCGACCAGCACGCGGCCGTAGTCGGCGCCGTGGTTGCGGTAGTGGAACAGGCTGATATTCCAGCCAGCGCTCATCTGGGTCAGGAAATTCATCAGCGCGCCCGGCTTTTCGGGGAATTCGAAGCGGTAGAGCAGTTCGCGCATGCCCTTTTCGCAAACGGCCGGCGCGTGGCCGCCGACCATGTGACGAATGTGGTTCTTGGCCATTTCGTCGTCGGTCAGATCGAGCGTCGGGTAGCCGTGCTTTTGCAGGCTTTCGGCCAGCTTCAACGATTCCTTGCGGTCGGCGACCTGGATGCCGACAAAGACGTGCGCTTCGCTGGCGGTGTGGTAGCGGTAGTTGAATTCGGTGACGTTGCGCTTGCCGATCAGGCCAAGGAATTTCTTGTAGGCGCCCGGCTTTTCCGGCAGCGTCACGGCGAAGACAGCTTCGCGCCGCTCGCCGAATTCGGCGCGCTCGGCGACGAAGCGCAGGCGGTCGAAATTCATGTTGGCGCCGGAGGTGACGGCGATCAGGTTCTTGTCCTTCAGCTTGTGCAGGCGCGCGTATTCCTTGGCCCCGGCGACGGCCAGCGCGCCGGCCGGTTCGAGAATCGAGCGCGTGTCTTCGAAAACGTCCTTGATCGCGGCGCAGATGGCATCGGTGTCGACAAGGATCATTTCATCGACGTATTCCTTGCACAGGCGGAAGGTTTCCTCGCCGACGAATTTGACGGCAGCGCCATCGGCGAACAGGCCGACCTGATTCAGCCGCACGCGGTGGCCCTTGGCCAACGACTGGGTCATCGCATCGGCATCGCGCGCTTCGACGCCGATGATCTTGATTTCCGGCCGCAGGCGCTTGATGAAGGCCGCCACGCCAGCAATCAGACCGCCGCCGCCGACGCAGCAGAAGATGGCGTGGATCGGGCCATTGTGGCGCGAATGCTGGCGCAGGATTTCCATCGCGATGGTGCCCTGGCCGGCGATCACTTCCGGGTCGTCGAACGGATGGACGAAAGTCAGCTTCTCGGATTTTTCGAGTTCCAGCGCATGGGCGTAGGCTTCGTCGAAGGAGTCGCCGAACAACACGGCCTCGCCGCCAAAGCGCTTGACCGCATCGACCTTGATGCCCGGCGTCGAGGTCGGCATGACGATCACCGCCCGGCAGCCGACCTTGGAGGCCGAAAGCGCGACGCCCTGGGCGTGGTTGCCGGCCGAAGCGCAGATGACGCCGCGCTTGAGCTTTTCCGGCGACAGGCTGGAAATCTTGTTGTAGGCGCCACGCAGCTTGAATGAAAAGACCGGCTGCAAGTCCTCGCGCTTGAGAATGATCTTGTTGCCTGCCCGGAGGGAAAGGTTGCCGGCCACTTCGAGCGGCGTTTGCACCGCCACGTCGTAAACCTGTGCGTTGAGAACTTTTTCGAGATAATCCGGGTGCATGGCGCGATTCTTTAAGGCAAAAGGGGGATTCTACGGGTGGAGTGGCTAAACGTCACGGCGGAAAGCGGTCTTTGGGGCCTGCTGGCCGCAAGTTTTCTCTCGGCAACGATTCTGCCCGGCGGCTCCGAGGCCTTGCTGTGGGGATTTCTGCAACTGCACCCCGGCGAACAGGGGGCGGCGCTGGCGCTGGCCACGCTGGGCAATACAGCAGGCGGCATGACTTCGTGGTGGTGCGGGCGCGTGCTGCCGAAATGGCAACGCCTGGAAAACATCCCTTATCGCGACAAGGTCGAGCGCTGGGGCAGCCCGGTGCTGCTGCTGGCCTGGGCGCCGCTGATCGGCGATGCGCTGTGCGTGGCAGCCGGCTGGCTGCGCCTGCATTGGCTCCCCTGTTGCGCCTTCATGGCGGTCGGCAAGTTCGCCCGCTACTGGCTGGTCGCCATGGCAGCCAGCGGGCCATGAAACCAAGACCGGCGCCAGCGGTCTACCTGACCCGCCGTGTTGCGCTGCAATACGCTAAAATCGACCTTTTGACGGACCCTGGCTGCTTCCATGACTGCCCGCCTGCGCGAAATCCCCTATAACTACACCTCGTTTTCCGATCGCGAGATCGTGATTCGCCTGCTTGGCGCTGACAATTGGGCGGTGCTCGACGAACTGCGCGGCGAACGCGTGACCGGCCGTTCGGCCCGCATGCTTTACGAGGTGCTGGGCGATATCTGGGTCGTGCAGCGCAATCCGTACCTGGAAGACGATCTGCTCGACAACCGCGAGCGGCGCGAGGCGCTGGTCAATGCCTTGCGCCATCGCCTGAAGGAAGTCGAAAAACGCCGCACCGAAAGCGAGTCGGAAGACCTAGAACGGGCCAGCAAGGTCAAGCGCCTCGTCGAGGCTGCTCAGCAAGCCGTCAATCGCTTCGAAGCCCACTTCGGCGAAACCATCGACCTGCGGCGCAAGGTCATGAAGTATCTCGGCAAGCACACGCGCAAGGACAACATCGCCTTCGACGGCCTGGCCCGTGTCTCGCATGTCACCGACGCAACCGACTGGCGCGTCGAATATCCCTTCGTCGTCCTCTACCCGGACACCGAAGAGGAAATCGGCCATCTCGTGCGCGGCTGTATCGATGCCGGCCTGACCATCATCGCCCGTGGCGGCGGCACCGGCTACACCGGCGGCGCCGTGCCGCTGACGCCCTACGCGGCAGTCATTAACACCGAAAAGCTGATCGACATCGGCCCGGTCGAAGAATTGGTGCTGGCCGGCCATGAAACGCCGTATGCGACGATTCGTACCGGCGCCGGCGTCGTCACCGAGCGCGTCTCGGAAGCCGCTTCGGCAGCGGGTCGCGTGTTCGCGGTCGACCCGACATCGGCCTCCGCCTCCTGCATCGGCGGCAACATCGCGATGAACGCCGGTGGCAAGAAGGCCGTGCTGTGGGGCACCGCGCTCGACAATCTGGCCTGGTGGAAGATGGTCGACCCGGACGGCAACTGGCTGGAGGTCGAGCGCGTCAATCACAACTACGGCAAGATCCACGAACAGGAAAACGTCGAATTCCGCTTGAAGCGCTTCGACCCGAGCGGCAAAAAGCTGCTCAAGGAAGAAATCCTGACCATGCCGGGCGCCGCCTGCCGCAAGATCGGGCTGGGCAAGGACGTTACCGACAAGTTCCTCGGCGGCGTGCCGGGCGTGCAGAAGGAAGGCACCGACGGCATCATCGTCGCCGCGCGCTGGGTGCTGCACAAGATGCCGCCCGTCTCGCGTACCGTCTGTCTCGAATTCTTCGGCCAGGTGCGCGAAGCGGTGCCGGCCATTGTCGAAATCACCGATTATTTCAAGCCAGGGGGGGCCGGGCTGGCGTCTGGCGTCCAGTTGGCCGGCCTCGAACACCTCGATGAGCGCTATGTGAAAGCAGTTGGCTACGCGACCAAGGCCAAGCGCCACGGCCGGCCGAAGATGGTGCTGCTCGGCGATCTCGTTGGCCACGACGAAAAAGCGGTCATGGCTGCCGCTTCGGAAGTCGTCCGCATGTGCAACCTGCGTTCTGCCGAAGGTTTCATTGCGGTCGACGCCGAAACACGCAAGAAATTCTGGCTCGACCGTTCGCGAACCGCCGCCATCTCGCGCCACACCAACGCCTTCAAGGTCAATGAAGACGTGGTGATTCCGCTGCCGCGCATGGGCGATTACTGCGACGGCATTGAGCGCATCAATATCGAGTTGTCGACGCAGAACAAGCTGGCGCTGTGCGATGCGCTGATCGCATTTCTCAAGGGCGAGCTGCCGCTGCACGAGGGCGATGCCAACGTCGACAAGAGCGTGTTGATCGGCGACCGCCAGCAGGCTGCGCTCGATTATGTCGAAGCCGTCCGCCTGCGCTGGGAATGGCTGCTGGAAAACCTCGATCTGCCGCTGGCCGAGGCCGCGTCGCGCTTTGCCTCTTATGGCGTGGTGGCCGGCGAACTGACCAACAAAGCGGCCAACCCCAAGCTCTTCCACCGCCTGCAGGATTACTCGGTGCGCACGGGGTGGAAGCAGGAACTGCACGCCCGCCTGAGCAAGATTTTCGATGGCGGTGTCTATCGTCCGATCATCGAGCGCATTGAAGCGATTCACAAGGAAGTCCTGCGCAGCCGTGTCTTCGTCGCGCTGCACATGCATGCCGGCGATGGCAACGTGCACACCAACATCCCGGTCAATTCCGACAACTACGAGATGCTGCAAACGGCGCACAAGGCCGTCGAGCGCATCATGCTTCTCGCCCGGTCGCTGGATGGCGTGATTTCCGGCGAGCACGGCATCGGCATCACCAAGCTGGAATTCCTGACCGAAGAAGAACTCGGCCCCTTCCGCGCCTACAAGCAGAAGGTCGACCCGGAAGGGCGCTTCAACAAGGGCAAACTGATGCCCGGCGGCGATATGGGCAACGCCTACACGCCATCGTTCAGCCTGCTCGGCACCGAATCGCTGATCATGGAGCAGTCGGAAATCGGCAAGATTTCCGACATGGTCAAGGACTGCCTGCGCTGCGGCAAATGCAAGCCGGTCTGCTCGACGCACGTGCCGCGCGCCAACCTGCTCTACTCGCCGCGCAACAAGATTCTTGCCACCTCCCTGCTGGTCGAAGCCTTCCTTTACGAGGAACAGACGCGGCGCGGCATTTCGTTGAAGCATTTCGATGAATTCAACGATGTCGCCGACCACTGCACGGTCTGCCACCGCTGCCTGAAACCCTGCCCGGTCGACATCGATTTCGGCGACGTTTCGGTCGCCATGCGCAATTTCCTGCGCAAGCAGGACAAGAAGCGCTTCAGCCCCGGCACCGTCGCGGCGATGACCTACCTGAACCTGAAAGACCCGGCGACCATCAAGCTGATGCGCGGCGTCATGATGGATTTCGGCTTCAAGGCCCAGCGTCTGGCGCACAAAGCGGCCAAGGCCATCGGCCTGGTCCAGGACTCGCGCGCCCATCCGCCGGCCACCATTGGCGCGCCAACGGTCAAGACCCAGGTCATCCACTTCCTCAACCGGCCGATGCCGGGCAACCTGCCGAAGCGCACCTCGCGCGCCCTGCTCGACATCGAGGACGACAAGGTCATTCCGGTCATCCGCAATCCGAAAA
>Ga0209507_1001725_pt1 | contig 16553 bp, 36 predicted proteins | sample AD_UKC028_MetaG_FD_184414 | JGI IMG/M metagenome (GOLD analysis project Ga0209507, IMG submission 184414) | Active sludge microbial communities of municipal wastewater-treating anaerobic digesters from USA - AD_UKC028_MetaG (SPAdes) (version 2) | ecosystem: Engineered > Bioreactor > Anaerobic >...
TGCACGGCGTACGATCTCGGCGGGATCGTCGTGCAGTGTGCTGCCGTGTACGACCAAATCGTGCGTACTGAGTTACATACTGCGTGATTTCACTGTGAGATATACCTGCCGGATACCATTTGCATGCGCTTTGCTGGGTATCTGGTGGGTAACTGGGAGAGATTCTATGGAGAATATATTGGCTAAGATGGATCTGGCAGGGAAAACCCATAGGGAGGTCCACTCGGTGAAGCGGGCCTACACGAACTACCCTCGCAGATACCAACTTCAGATGGAAGACGAGGATGGTCAGAAGGTGACGATCCAAAGCAGCTACCTAGTGAAGTGCTCTGCGATCGGTGAACACCTGTATCGTCAGTGGTTCTGGGGCAAGATCCTCGATCTGGATGACCACGGGAAGGTCGTCAAGATGTGGACCGCGGGCTGGCAATCGGCCGGAGGTGAATAGGAGAATGTATGTACAGCAGCCATCCCGACTATCCAACCGATGACGAGGGTATGGACGACCCGCAACTGGTCCAACTAGCGCGGGTTTCATATGCAAACGTCATTGCGAAATGTCGTGCCAAGGTCCGCTCACTACGGACAGTTCAGTTCGATCCTACCACCGGGATCCAACGTCACTTCTTCAACGGAAAGCTCGAAAGGACGATCCACGTAAGGTCTGACAAGTACTGATAGCTCGACCACCACCACCACCACCATCCAATAGGAAACGGAATCATGTCAACGACATCCCTCATCAGCCCGCTCATGAAGTCCCTGGCTGCCAAAACCAAGAAAACCAAAACCGGGTACGCAAGTACAGTCCACATGAACGAAATGGAATGGTACGCCAAGGAACAGGGCCTTCATAGGCTCGGCTCAGGTGCGTACAGTGTCGTGTTCACTCACGAGACCGACCCGAAGAAGGTTGTCAAGATCTCGCTCTCTGCCGCAGACGGCTACCACAAGTTCGTCCAGTGGGTGCTCGCCAACAAGCCGCTCTTGAAGCCTCATCAGCGACGTCATCTTCCGCGCATCTATGAGACGATCACCTACAAGGGTGCCCGGATCACGGTGCTCGAAAAGCTGAACAAGGCCAGCGAAAGAGACGTAGAACTCGACGAAGATGTCGAACGTATAGTCAAAGATACGGCAAACCTTCTCGGATTCCGCGACGACAGCGGCGGGAGAAATCTCATGGCCAGAGGCAACATCGGGGTCATTACCGATCCGTGGGCTCATCGTGACAATCAGGGGTGGTAACATGATCTTCAGTCAATTCGGATACCAAGCGTGGAAATACGATCGTGATGAGGTCGAAGTGCGCTACCAACGTGTGCTCGACGGACTGAAACGTGTGACAGAAGCCGGGATCAAGTACGATGCTATTGCAGTACACGGTACGTCCGGTACGTGGCTCGCAGCGGCACTAGTCATGGGAGGCTACAATGTCGTCATGATTCGAAAGGACGGTGAGAGGAGTCACGGTGACTGTGTCGAAGGATCCTACACCGGAGAGCAACAGATCACGGACCTCGTGTTCATCGATGATCTGATCGTTACCGGGAACACGATCACGACAGCTCAAGATATCCTCATCCGTGAAGGCGAGAAGGCACAAGGCTACTACAGCGAGAACACCATCCCGAAGTTCGTAGCGATCGTCCTACATAATCAATTCGTGTCCAAAGGCGAGACCCACGAAGGTATTCCTCTGTTCGGCTACTAGGAGAACCTACCATGAAACAGATCGTCACCAAAGCAGACCTCCAATACTGCTATCCCATCCACCAAGAAGAACTGGAGTTCCTGAAAAAAGTCTGCCGTGAGAACGGTGAGCAGGAGTGGTTTGCGCTGCCTCCCGAAACGGAGCTCGAAGAGATCACCGGTTGCAACTACTTCATGGTTGAGACTGTCGAAGACCTGAAGGAGATCACTACGATCATCAACGAAGGACAAACCCTCGTCACGAAGAACATCACCGAACAAGCTTTCGCATTCGACGATGTACGGTGGTCCAAGTCAACGGATCACCTGATCATCTTCTCCGGTGAGAACAATGCCGGCGGTCCTGTGTGGTACATCCCGCGTAAGATCGTGGCAGAAGTCCCGACCGTGTTCGCCTCCCTTCAAGCCACCCAAGACTACTGGAGCAACCTACCATGATCAACATTCTCGGATCCACTGTTGTGAGCTTCCCTGTCATCCTCATCGAATGGGCACCCAAGAACTGGTCCAAGCGGGATGCATGGGGTCCGGAAGCTACCGACGGTTTCTACCTGACGAAGTCCGGAGAGATCTACCGCCTGCAAGGCAACCTTGTCATCTACGTGACAGAAGAGGAGTACCTTCAGTGAGCACAATGAAACCCGTAGTCAAGATCCACGATGCGTTCATCATCAGAGGGATTGACAGAGAAGTCCTTCGAGGCTTCCCTGAAGGATACCCTGAGGAGCACTGCGGCTACCCAGGCTGTGTGACCAACACCAAGATGATCCAGACCAGTACCATCGTGAGCAAGGAAGACCATGTGGTGGAGACTGAGAGGACCATCTACGCAGTGCAATCGTGGGCTGTCCAACCGGATCACCTGAAAGTGCGACCCTTCTGAATCAAACCTAGCCAGTAAGGTTGGTGAAGGTCGAAGACCGAAAACAAGGGTTCTTCGAACCTAGTCAGGAACTGACGTTCCTAGCCGGTACCTACAAGAGAACCCAAGTGGGATATATCTTTAAGTAGATATTCTAAGGGTACTCCTAATAAGAGTACCCTAAAATGTTCTATAGTAAAGAGAACAAATAACAAAGGACTATACCTATAGGATACATCCTATAAGATACCGTCCTCCGTCAGTTAGTGAGACTAAAATGTTCTATAGTAAAGAGAACAAATAACAAAGGACTATACCTATAGGATACATCCTATAAGATACCGTCCTCCGTCAGTTAGTGAGACTGAGATGTATCCACTTCAGGTAGCTTCATCAACGCAACCTTGGGGAGTAGTCCTTCAGCAATAGCCTTCTCCATCAGTTCATCATCGGTGAGATCTTCGACCTCATTCTTGACCACCTTCTCGACACGCTGTAGCTTCGGCTTCTCGTACTCGGCCAGTTCCTTCGCCCATCGGGCAGCAGTCTCGTAATCGTTCTCCTGCAGAGCCATGTGAATGGTCATGCGGATGACGTCGAGGGCTGACAGTTCAGGGATGTCGGCCAAGACCTTCTTGTAAGCCTTAGCGTTCTTCTTGAAGTTGCGGGCAATAGCCCTGTCAAGCATCTGAGTCTCTAACTGACGCTGGCGACCGAGTGAACGACCTTCCTTTGTCACCTTGCGCAGATTCGCCAACGACCTCTCACGCGGGGTCATCTCTTCCGGAGGTTTATCGAAGACGAAGTGACGTGAATCATCTGGATCCGTAGTCATGTTATCTCTAGGCGCAGGGCCTTGTTTCTGTGCCATAGTAGTAGCATCCTTTCTGTGGGCAAGCGGGTAAATCGCCACTCTGGCTAAGTCCTAATAGGCACCGACTAAGCTCATACCCAAGTGACCAGTTGGAACCTATAGATGAAAACTTAAAAAGGTTCCCATGCCTCGTAACTTCACTACAGTAACAAGAGAAGAATACCTACAAGAGAGACGAGAAAGAGCAAGACAAAAAGCCATCTCATCAGGTAAACTAGAGTTCACCTGTATATGGTGTAACAAGAAGAGTATTCTACCGCCGGGTAGAGGGCAAAAAGATAGACGCTTCTGCACCGCCTGCGAACAAGAATGTGTAGAAGTCACGGGTCAAAGGCTCTCCAAAGTAATAACAGCCAGCTCACACAAGTGGCGTGCAAACTGTAAGGGCTTCCAATTCGATCTAGATCAGGAATACCTATACAGTATATTCCCGAGGGACTTCAGGTGTCCCGTGTTCAACGTACCAATGAGGATCAACACACGAACAGCACCATCACTTGACAGAATCGACCCAAGCAAGGGATACACAAAGGGAAATGTACAATTCATTTCTCTGCGTGCTAACCAAATGAAATCTGACGCAACAACAGAAGAACTTAATCAACTTCTGGCGTTCATCACTAGGAAACAAAATGGCTAACATCTCCAACGAAGCGACCAACGTTATCATCAAGGACGTGCAACTGTGGTGGGCCAAGCTGGACAAGCCGGTTGACCCTTTTGGTCAGATGCAGTGGGAACTTCAGGCCCGTTTTTCCAAGAAGCGTGTCAAGGAAATGGAACAGTACGGCAAGGTCAAGGAGACCGACGAAGCCGGCGTGTTCAGCATCAACTTCAAGAAGAAGGCGGAGAAGAAGGACGGTTCGCCGGCCATGAAGGTCAAGCTCGTCGATAAGAAGGGTAACGACGTCGATCCGAAGACCCTCGGTAACGGCAGCACGGGTAATATCAAGCTCATGCTGAAGGACTACCAGATCAAGGGTCCGAACGGCAAGGTCACCAAGGAAGGTACGCAGGTCATGCTGATCGCCGTCCAAGTGACCGACCTGATCGTCTACGTGCCGAAGAACAACGGTAACGACTTCGACTACGACAGCGACGAGGACGATACCCTGGCTCCGAAGAAGGGTGCCGCCAAGGGCAAGCAAGCGCAAGCCGAAGACGACGACATCACGTTCTGATCGACAGACGGTAGCAAGAAACAGGACATCCGAAAGGGTGTCCTTTCATTTTCCCACATCAAGGATCAATACCATGTTCTCTACCATCAAGGGTCTCTTCGCAGCAGCCGGTATCTTCACCTACTTCGTCCTCATCTTCGGTCTGCTGATCGGATACATCATGAACATCTACACGGTCGTCATAGGCTTCCTGAACAGTGTCCCGTTCGACACCATGTTCATCGGCCGCATCATCGGTCTGTTCTTCTACCCACTGGGCGGAGTCCTGGGCTGGTTCTGACGGGGTAAAGCATGGCCCGATACCGCGAAGATGACTGGTACGACTACTACGATCCTTCCGATGACCTGCCAAGTGGATACTGTGCCGGATGTCACGATCATGTGACGGCAACAGTAATCGACGAAGGTATCGGGTCGTACGAGTACTGGGGTTGCAAGGGTGTTGACGTACAACTCGTATACGTCAGCCCATGCTGTGAAGAAGAACTACTGGACAGCTTGCCAGAAGAGGAGAATGAAGATGAGTGACTACCACACAGCCATCAACGTACTGCTGATCGGAGGGTTCGCCGTAACCGCATACGACACGTTCAAGAACTACAACCTGTGGGCCGCATTCTCGATGTGCGTCTCGCTGGCCGTTCTCTTTGTCATCAACTAAAGGAAGCAACATCATGAGTGACGAAGGCAAGGCAATCTTCGCCGTGGCAGTGATCGCGATCGTGTCCCTCTTCGGATTCTGCTATGCGGCATCCGTACATGAGGACGACGCAATCGTGAAGCTCGTCGGTGACGGTGCGGATCCGATCAAAGCTTCCTGCGCAATCAACGGATGGAGCTCTTCGACCGGGCGTTCGATGGTGTGTCTGCAGGCAGCCGCTAAATGACACGCTACGTGGCTAAGTTCACGTTCAGCTACATAGGCTACTTATGGAGCTCAGACGAAGCTGAACTGATCGGACAACAAATAGCCGGCAATCTGCGGGCTGACTTCTTGGGGATCGAATGAAAAAGATCTTGGCAGCGGTAGGGCTCCTACTGTCTGTCGGTGCTCAAGCGGAAGTGATCGCGTTCGGAACATGGCGTGAGTTAGCCGTGCAGAAGAACAAGATCTCCTACTCCTACCTGTTCGGTGTGGTTGACTCGAGCCAATGGCGTGAGCACTGCATGCCGCCGGAAGATCGTACCCAAGCGATCATCTTGCTGGTACTACAGAAGACGCGCAACACGAACGCCGCACAGAACGCTGCACCCGCTCACCGAGTCATCAACAACGTCCTCCACGAAAGGTATCCCTGCGCATGAGTGTGTTGGACTTCGCCATCCAATGGGAACACAACGGCCCCATTTACCTCAGACTAGTCGCCGCCCTGCTTAACTGCAAGGTAGAAAACCTGTCAGAGCCAACCGGAGAAATGCTGGCCTACATCGAGGAAGTCGAAGAGATGTGGGAGCTACCGTCCGACATCAACACACTGTTCGAACTAGGTGACAACGTGACCGGCGAAGGTATGTCCTACGGTTACGTGTGCCTGTTCGAGTGGCGCGGCAAGAAATACGTCGGTGAATGCAACGCGTCTCCCTACCTGATCTACGAGGTGAAAGAATGAACATCGATCGCAAGCTCGCAACCGTCCGTACCGTCGAATACCTCAAGCCGATCGAAGGGGCTGACCGCATCGAGATCGCAGTGATCGACGGCTGGCAAGTCGTTGTCAAGAAAGGAGAATTCCAACCGGGCAACCTAGCGATCTACTTCGAGATCGACTCCTGGGTTCCGCACACGCTCGCACCCTTCCTGACCTGTGACGGACACTACCCGAAGGTGTTCAACGGTGTGGAAGGCCAGCGACTGAAGACGATCAAGCTCAAGGGTCAACTGAGCCAAGGCCTCCTGCTACCGCTGCTCGTTGCGGAAGAGCACTACGGGAATCCCCTCCGGCAGTTCAACGAAGGTGAAGATCTGACCGAAGGCCTAGGCATTCAGAAGTGGGAGAAGTCGATCCCCGCCCAACTTGCCGGCACTGTCAAGGGTAACTTCCCAACCTTCCTGCGCCGCACCGACCAAGAGCGTATCCAGAACGTCTACAAGCAGATGTCCCGTATCCAAGGTCCGTTCGAGATCACGGAGAAGCTAGACGGCAGCAGCATGACAGTCTACGCCTACCGTCGGGATCCGCAGTGCCCTGCCGAAACCGGTGTGTGTAGCCGGAACCTGGACCTGAAGGCTGACGAGAACAACTCGTTCTGGGCTGTGGCATTCCGTGACCAGATCCTGGACAAGCTCGCCTCACTGAACCGCAACCTTGCACTCCAAGGTGAACTGATCGGTCCCGGCATCCAAGGTAACAGCTACGGACTGGATCGTCACGAGTTCTACGTGTTCGACATCTTCAACATCGACACGCAAGACTACCTGCAACCCGGCGAACGCGAGCGCATCGTGCGTGAACTCGGACTGAACCATGTACCGACCATCGGCATACTCCACATGTCGCTGACCAACGTGGAAACAGGTGATCAACGACCCGCTTGGGCAATGGAGGCTCTGCTCAAGTACGCTGAAGGGGAATCGCTTTTGAACAACAAGGTTGATCGTGAGGGAATCGTCTGGAAGAACGTGCTCCACCCGAGCATCGGCTTCAAGGTCGTCAGCAACGCGTGGCTCCTGAAGAAAAAGGAATGATCGCGGCATACAACGGATTCCTGGACGAAATCAAACTGATCCTCACCGGAGCGTATGATGATCAAGAAACGCCGATCGATCTCCCCTGAAGTACAGGCCAAAGGTGCTGCGGCACTAGCTCTCTGGCGCAAGAAGAAGGCAGCCGCGCAAAAGAAGGGTGGCAAGTTCCTTGAGAAGTGGCTCGCCGAAGAAGCTCTCAAGAAGGCTCAACGCAAGACGACGCCAATACAAGCCATCAAGGCATTCTGCAACAACTGTGTCGGAGACATCCGGGCAGACATCCGTGACTGTACAGCAGTCAGGTGTCCTCTCTACATCTACCGTCCTTACCAGAAGGATGAAGATGAAGCGTGGTGACGATTGCAAAAACCATGCTACGCTAGACCACGACCACGAAACCGGTAAAGTACGCGGAATACTGTGCACACCATGCAACAGAGCTCTGGGCTTATTCGGTGATTCAATCGAAGTTCTTATCAAGGCAACAGAATATCTTGAAGCACACAAATAGAATCGTGATCTATACAGCTGGCAGTATGGAATTTGCCAGCCCCGAAGACCAGCGGCAATGGCGGGTGGCCGCAGAGGACTTTTTCATCAATGATGAGAGAGTCCTTTTTCTTCATCCGACTCGGAGAACCCACTCGGGGCAGGCCAAGGAAATGCGTCGAATCTTCGACTTAGATATGATGGACTTGAAGCACTGTGATATGGTCCTTGCAAATCTAGATAATCCAAAACTAGCGAAGCACGGTACAGCAATGGAAGTATTCCATGCTAGTTACCACCTAAGAAAACCTGTAATTGCATTCAAGTCAAGCATAGAGAGTATGCACCCATTCTTCGAAGCACTAGTAACTGAGTGGCGCAGTGACGTGTACAAAGCATGCGAGACCATCCAGGAGCACTACCTGTGATCACCAAGATCTTCGTCTGCATCCTGTTCCTGGGTAGTTTCATTCTGCTCTGCACCCTCTTCAGCAAACCGAAAGTGAGGATCTGATGCCGTACATTGCCAGCCACCTGAAACACATGCTCGAAATCACCCACGAGCCTCTGACCTGCGGCGAACTGAACTACATGTTCACTTCCCTCATCAAGAAGTACATGGCCAACGGTGTGAACTACCAGAAGATCAATGACGTCGTCGGTGCTCTGGAAGGTGCGAAGATGGAGTTCTACCATCGGATCGCCCGCCCGTACGAAGACAAGAAGATCGAGGAGAACGGCGATGTCTACTGATCTGGAACCCGACAGCGGTGCAGCATTCTACCCCCTGAAAGATGTCGGCGATTTCTACGACCAGATGGTAACAAAGTGGTACGACCACACGAGCCAACATGAGTTCAACCCCCGTGACGAGGGTGAGTGTTGGCATCCTGAAGTGGACTACGGCAAGATGATGCGCAACACCCCGTTGGTCAGTGCCGTCAAGGCCAAGATGAACGAAGCAATCGAAAGGCAACAGCAACACGACATGGCAAACGACAACATCGACCCTGTGACCGGCATGAAGAAGAACATGAAGGATGCCTTCGGTCTGGCGAAAGCCCGTACAATGGCGATCCCTTCTGTCGCGATCTTCGGCCTGGGTGCCGCGATGCAGAACGGCGCTGACAAGTACGAGGCGTTCAACTACCGTGAAAGCATCGTGAAGGCCAGCATCTTCCACGAAGCCAAGATGCGGCATGCCCTGGACTGGTACGACGGTGAAGACTTCGCCGAAGACAGCCTCGTGCATCACCTGTGCCACGAGATGGCCTGTTGTGCGATCATCCTGGATGCCATCGCGAACGGCAACTTCAAAGACGATCGTCCGAAGAAGAAGCTGCTCGGTGCATCCCGGCGTACTGACGTCTGGGAAAGGAGTGTGTGATGGGCCGTGAAGAAGACTACCGACTGGATCGCCTGTTCCGTGAGTGGCAGGAGATGAAGGGATGGTGATAGCCCCGCTATGGCTGAAGCCGATGTTCTACTCTTCCTCGCGGGAGGAGGAGTGATTGCGGCAGCAGGAGCTTTCATGGTGATATGCTTCTACTGTGACCGCCACTCCGGACCCTTCTACGACGAACCAATCTACCACCAGCGAGACCGACATGACAACCCACATCGATACTGAAGACTTGATCCGGGAATCTCTCAAGGAACAGTACGAACTGTACAGCGACAACATGGAGAGCCCCAAGAAGGTTCACCAACTGCTGCGTGCCCTTCGTCTGGTGCATAACTACTATGCCACCTTCGGCCAGTACATACAGCCGAGTGAGCAAGAGCTCGAAGCCAAGCGGTTCCGTCGCATGGGGCACTTGACTATGCGTGACGCTCGCAAAGCCGAGAAGAAGGCTGCCAAAGCATGAGCGGCTGGTTGATCACCCTGACCGGGTTGATCTACCTGGGTGTGGCCATCGAGCAGGGATACAAGGGGAATATCCCCATGCTTCTCTGCTACCTTGGTTATGCCTTCGCCAACATCGGTCTCTACAAGATGGCATCATGACACTTCTCACCGGAGTAGCAATACTTCTTCTGGTCACTGCAATGGCCAACGCAAACCCACCTAACGGATACTGAACCATGATCAGGACCTCATCGTTCTCATCGACCTCGACAGCCAACTGGTGAAGTAACATGGCAATGCACACTCCTGCCCATAAGTGGAATCCTGAGTTCCAATCCGGTGTCATTACCGGTAAGCTCAAGCTCGCGAACGAACTGAAAGCTATCATCCAAGACCTCGACTGGGAGGACAGCAAAGAAGTGTACGAGGCAATGGCAGAGATCGAGCACATCGTTATCCGCGCCATCAATGGAAACTAAGTGGTGTACCTACTGCGGTAGACCCGGTCATAGGGCTAACACATGTGACTGGCCCCGTGACATACCACCCACGCAACCTCCGCCAGAACCTGTCGTCATACCGATCGAAGACGACGAGAACTGGATGGACTACTACGGAGGTTACTAATGCAAGCCATGAGAACTCGTCAAGAGATCCTTGATTGGATCGCCGAAGTGGAACTCCATGCAGAGGATGACTGCTGCATGTGTGGTTCCTCAATGAATCACTCACCCTGGGAAGGTCACCAGCCAGTATCAATGTACGAATACTACCTGTATGAAGCACAGGAAGAACTGAGGAAATTCGATGAAGCCAATGCTGCTTGAGCGCAAGAACCCGGACATCTACACTCTGCGCTACCCTCTGTACATCAGCCCCAAGCTGGACGGTATCCGGTGTGTCATCACCGAAGACGGTCCCAAGACCCGTACACTGAAGCCGATCGCGAACAAGTTCATCCAGAAGGAACTCGGCTTCATGTCCCTGAAGGGTCTCGACGGTGAACTGATCGTCGGCCCGCCCAACGACAAGGACGTCTTCAACACGACGACACGCGGTGTTCGCAAGGTGGACGGTGAACCTGACTTCACCTACTACGTGTTCGACTTCTGGGATCAACCCACCACCAAGTACGGCAGCCGAATTGCCGAGCTTGAGTACTTCGTCCATGACATTCACCCGCGAGTGAAGTTCCTGAAGAGCACTCTCGTCGATACGCCGGAAGAACTCCTGCAGGTCGAGCAAGACACTCTGAACCTGGGCTACGAAGGTATCATCATCCGCGCCGGTGATGGTCTGTACAAGTTCGGTCGGACAACCATGAAAGAGCACAATGCCTACAAACTCAAGCGATTTGAAGACGCAGAAGCATATGTCATTGGTATGGTCCCTAAGTATCGTAACGACAACGAAGCTTTCACCAATGAGCTCGGTAGGACTGCACGCTCCAAAAAGGCAAGTGGACTTGTGGAGCTCGAAACAATGGGAGCGCTCATCCTGCGGGATGTTGAAACCGGTGTAGAGTTCCAATGCGGTAGCGGATTCGATGACGAGCAGCGTAAGTGGTGGTACCTGAACTGGCACCGCATGATGGCCGACAAGGCACTAGTCGTCTACAAGAAGTTCCTGATCGGCGAGAAGGATAAGCCACGCCATCCTATCTTCAAGGGTGTGCGCATGGTTGAAGATCTGTAATGCGTTGGAACAGACCTAAAGACAGCAATCTGAATGATCGGCTACAAGCTATTCCGCAAGCGTAAGGACGGTTCATACGGTCCTCTGTTCATCAATCGAAAGCTCCGGCTCGAGCCTGGGCAATGGTATCAGGCAGAAGATCACCCGACCAAGGGCTACGCTGTACGACCTGGTTGGCACATCTACCGTACACCGGAAGCGCCGCACCTGAAGCTGAAGTCTGACCGTGTCTGGTGCCGTGTCGAATTCCACAAGAAGGAGCAACTGGACAGGCCCGCCAGTCAGGGTGGTGTCTGGTACCTAGGCTCTGTGATGAGGATTCTGGGAGAGATCTGATGCAATACATCTACCATACCAAGGGTGACCACGAGAACCTGAACACCGGGATCCACACCCACCTGGAAATGGGTGATACGTACGGATGGTTCGAACGGTGGAGGCCGAAGGGTAGCCACGATGACTTCGTCAGCAGTGGCGGTCTCTGGTTCGAACAGCAAGACGGGGTGGTCTACCTGACAGACTACGACGGCGTATACGATCTGCCAGCAGACGTCGCCAGCATGTTGAAGAGTTGGGGTGTAAAGGTGTTCGAGCACTCCGACGACTAACAAGGGAACTCATGGAATACATCAAGACTGTCAAGCACTTCGTATCCGGATCGGAGAAGTTCTTCGACATCTTCAGCTGCACAGTTGACGAAGTTGAGGTCAGCCGTGATCAGAAGGGCCGACGATCGATCGAGATCAAAGTCGGCGACAAGGAGTTCAAAGGACTCTGGAACAAGTCGGTTGAAGAGCACCTGACAGAGCACGAAGGCAAGCCGTCCTTCATCGTCCTGTGGAAGAGCCCGAAGGGAAACCACATGCTGTCCTACTCCTGGGAACTCTGGGAGAGATACATGAAGGGCGATACCGAGCAGGATGTCGGCGAACTGGTTAACCAAGACGAGACCGGTGAAGCCTTTCTCTACATGTGGATCGACATGTTCCACGATCGGAAGTACATCGGATACCACAAAGGAAGCCTGGAAGATGGCTATATCTGTTCCAGCGAGCGCATGCTCCAAGAGTACGAGAAACGTCCGCAAGACTTCTACCGTACGATCCTCGCATGGGGAACGGCCAACCAGATGTACGAGCTCGAGACCATCCTTCTGCTCGAACTGGGTGCTGCTACTCGCGGTGCCTTCTACAACGTCAGCAACAATCTCCGCAGCTAATTAGACGGCACTTATTAGATAGGTTATATAGGAGCCGATATGAATGACTACTACGTGTATGTACACAAGGAGAAAGAAGTAATCATGCCCTACATCAACATCAATAGCCCGCGAGGGTTTCAATCGTTCGACGTCACCGAAGAGTTCATCAAGGAAAACTGCGGTGAGATCATATCAATGGTCAGTGGAGCTTCCGAAGGCGGTATGCTATCCTTGGACGACGGATACGGTAACATCGTAGTGTACGGTGTGGAGGTTCTGCGTCAGTCGATCGTTACCTTCGGAGGCTTGAAGAAGTGAATCGCACACCCAAGACAACGTCAGTGACTGTCGTCTTCAACATTGCCCTTACAGAGAAGGTTGCACAAGCCTTCATGGAGGACTTCCTTAAGTACTCCACAGACGTGGCCGACGAGAAAGACATCCGAGACTGGTTCATCGTGGAGACCTGCGAGCATGAGTAAAAGTGAGTACGTACGGCGGCTCCTGAAGGGTCGGGTCTACAACGGGACGCTCATGTAAAGAGCTCTCGTCTTCTGGCACTCCGGTGTACCGCTCTACGAAGCAGAGAAGTACATGGACAACCTTGATAGGAAGCTGAATGGATCTCCTGATTCCGGAAGTGACGATTGAAGAGTGTGCCGAGGTAATCCAGGCCATAACCAAATACATGAGGTTTGGTCCGGAGAATCCTGGATATGACAACAAGAAGGCCCTTGAAATAGAGATCGGTCAGCTGCGATATATGCTGTCCGCTCTCAGCAAGGAATGGAATCTTGATTGGGAAACCACTCATCAAGGTTTCAGGGGGAAAAGGGAGGCGCTGCTGTATTACGCCAACCACAATGTCTGTAATCAGAAACCAGCCGGAGCCTAACGCTGATGAAGTGCCAACTGTCCTGGGATCGTATTTACATGGGGATTGCCGAGAAATTCGGTGAATTATCCTACGATCCGTTCACGAAGGTTGGGTGTGTTGTTGTGCGTGACGGGAATATCCTGTCATTCTCGTATAACGGTACACCCGCCGGTCAATCCAACGATATGCGCGATGCTAGAGGCGAGTCGCTGAATATCGTATTACACGCAGAGTCAAATGCACTACTGAAAATGGCATCGACCGGTATCCCTACCGCCAGTGCAACGGTGTACACAACCCGTATGCCGTGTCTCAGTTGTGCCAAGATAATCTACCAAGCCAATATCGCCAGGGTGGCCTATAAGACGAACCACTCCTGCGAAGACGGCGCACTGTTCCTTGAACGTGCAGGTATCCCACTGGAGAAAATCAGCTAATGGATATTCCAATTCTGGCCTATGCTTTGATCGGTATGGGTCTGTACAGCCACTATCTCTTGAATAAGATTGCCCACCTGAAGGAGCAGAACGCTTCGATGGGTGAGATGATCCAGTCGATGGCAAGAGAACTCAAGGAACTAGGATCACCCAATGTCTTCATCGAAACGAAAGAAGAAGCTCCGCCTACCAAGTAAGATCACCATCTCAACCGCCTTCCTGGCACCGATCGACAAGCTAGTCAAGAATCTCTTCATCGGGATCTTCCACGACTACCACAAGCGGTTCAAGCTGAAGGTCAAGAACAAGAAGATTCATGTGGCAGTGTGCGGTATCGAAGAAGGTACCACCAAGGATCCCGACCAAATGGGTATCACCATCAGCACGGACGACCGGATCTTGATCCAGGTCCGGGATCCGTCGCTCGAAGACAGCCCGGAGAATCTGACTCACTGCTATGTGACTGTGAAGTTCACCGAGGTATTGTGCCACGAGATGACACATGCCATGCAGAACATCACCGGGAGAAAGCCGAAGGAGTTCGGCAATATCAGGCACAAGAAGAAGAACACCGGGGAAGCATACTTCTTCGACCAATACGAGGTCGAGGCACGTATCCTGGAATCCTTCTACGCGTCCACTCTCGGAACGAAACTTATGAAAGCCAGCTTTGACGGAAGTGAGTAATGGCACTCGTATTCGACATCGAAACCAACGGTTTCATGCCAGAGGTAAACACCATCTGGCTCATCATAACTCAGGACACTGTAACTGGAGAACAGAAGCAGTACTCTGATCATGATCCCGACCTACCACCCTTGTCAGAGGGACTGAAGGCGCTCTCCGAAGCGGCTATTCTGGTAGGTCACAACATCATCGGCTACGACCTTGTGGTGCTCAAGCATCTGAAGGACTGGGAGCCTAACCCTCAGACGATCATCTACGACAGCTGGATCATGTCCATGACACTCCGCTGGAAGCGTGGTCACCTGCACGGACTGGAGGGCTGGGGCGCTTTCCTGGGCTACCCGAAGATTCCGTTCGACAAGTTCAGTGAGTACTCGAAAGAGATGCTGACATACGGCATCCGTGACGTGGCTCTGAACGTGAAGGTCTATGCGAAGCTGGTCGAGGAAGCTCGCAGCACCATGAAGATCAACCCTCTCTTCAAGAAGGGCTTGTGGGTCGAGATGGAGTTCGCCAAGATCGAATCAGGCATCCGCCAACGGGGCTGGCGCTTCGATGAGCCGAAGGCCCGGAAGCTCCTGGTTGAGATGGAAGAGAAGATGCTCGCCATTGAGGCTGAAGTGAACCCGCAGATCGGAATGGTCTGTGTAGCAGTGGACAAGAAAGATGAATACAAGACCCCGGTTTTTAAGAAGAACGGAGAGTACGCTCTGTCTACGGCTCGCCGGTTTGGCATTGAAGCTGATGATGCTACCGTGGGTAATCGCCTTGTTGACGGTGACTACTGCCGTATCGAGTTTGAGCAAGGACGATTGAGCAGCGACAAGGTCTTGAAGACTTGGCTGTACAGAATAGGATGGGTTCCGGACGACTGGAACGTGAAGAAGGTCGGCCGCGAGTTCGTGAGGACTTCACCTATGCTGACTGAATCCTCGTTGGAGAAGCTTGGGCCGATCGGTCTGCGAGTCTCCGAGTACGGAAGCATCAGCAACAGGGCCGGTATCCTGCGTGGATGGCTCAAGGAGATCGAATATGACGGCAGGTTACATGGTCGCATGTGGACTATCGGCACTCCAACGTTCCGTTGCAGACACGAGGTCATCGCGAACCTCCCAAAAGTGGGTACACTGTACGGAGAGGAAATGCGCAGTCTACTCCTTCCGCGCCAAGGTTGGGTGGTTGTCGGAGCAGACAGCGCGGGTAATCAAATGCGAGGACTCTGTCACGACATCGGAGACGCAGACTTCACCTCAGAAGTAATCGACGGAGACGTCCACAGACGTAACGCCGATGTGTTGGTCCCGTTCATGAAGCCCGGTCTCAACCCGAAGCAAGAGCGAGACACCGCGAAGGTGTTCCTGTATGCGTTCCTGTTCGGAGCAGGCCCAGAGAAGATCTCGTCCACCCTGAAAGGGATCAAGGACCGGAAGCTCGGTCAGTCAGCAATCGACAAGTTCAGCGACAGTATTCCTGGACTGAAGAAGCTCAAAGAAGGCTTGGAGAAGCAATTCAACAAGTCAAAAGAGAGGTTCGGAGAAGAGAACGCGCACATCAGAGGTATCGACGGGCGAATCATCTTCGTCAAGTCGAAGCATCAGGTGCTGAACTACCGACTGCAGACAACCGAGGGCATCACCTGTAAGGCGGCTGCCGTCTACTTCCGTGATGAGGCCAACAGGCGTGGCATCCCGTTCAACTTTCTGCTACACTACCACGACGAGATGGCCATAGAGTGCCCTCCCGAATATGCAGAAGAGGTTGCATCACTCTGCATAGAGGCATTCACTGAAGCCCCAAAATGGTTCGGGGTTGAATGCATGGGTGGTGATGCTCATGTCGGGGAGAACTATGCAGCCGTCCACTAAGGAGATCTACTGATGATCCAGAAAGAAAGACACATTCCAGAATTCGATCTGGCTCTCATCGACGCGGACTCGTTGATGTACATGATTGCCTGGACCAACATCAACCAACGTACCGCAGAGAAGGGTCTCGATACATT